>Ga0208454_1000195_pt1 | contig 42640 bp, 41 predicted proteins | sample EasRivMeERMZT100_FD_187530 | JGI IMG/M metagenome (GOLD analysis project Ga0208454, IMG submission 187530) | Soil microbial communities from meander-bound floodplain in the East River, Colorado, USA - East River MetaG ERMZT100 (SPAdes) (version 2) | ecosystem: Environmental > Terrestrial > Soil...
CACCGAGGATAGGCTCGCCTGCATGTCGAGAGTGCCGTTGCGGCGGCGTGCGTTGTCGGTGTCGCCGGCTACCTTGGGGAACGCGTCGCCAGGCCGCGGGCCGTGGTGAATGAACACGTAAAAAGGGGTCAAGTCCGCTGTTAGCTGATCGCGTAATCATTAAAAGCAAAAAGCGGACTTGACCCCTTTGTTTTTCATCCGTTTCGCTACGTGCAAAATATTTAAACGCTAAGATCGAGATGGGGAATCTGCACTTTTTGAGAATTCTCGAATCGTCGAAATGTACGTTAATAACGAGCCTGGTTGTTGAAGGAAATGAAAAGATGAAATACGAAACCGTGTCCGTGCTCGTGATTCGCGATCGGCACGATCTAAAACTCGGTACTTTCACCGACCCTGTTTGACTGATTTGACGAACCGATTTGTTAACAACTTTGCTTATGGTCGGTGAGCGTGTGAACCGGCAACGACCGGTCGAAAAAGCGGACTGGCAAGCAGCGAAAAGAAAAGTATCCCGATTCCTTTTTAAGCTCCATCGGACAACTTAATTGTCGTACTGGCGAAATGAGATTCATGATGTTTCCAATCACAGCAATCGCTAAACTTCTGATACAACTAGCCACTATTACTCCTGCGGTTAATGTTTCCATCGAGAAAATTCGGCAATTAATCGATACCATTCGAAAACCTGGGGCTGGGACTCAGAATCAGCTAGACGATTTAAAGAAGGCAATAGAATTGCAGGCCGCAGTCAATAAGGAGATGAACGACAAGCTGAAACTCATCGAAACGGTTCTTCTAACCGTGCAAAAGTCCCTTAAGATCTTGGCCGTGACCGCAGTGGGCGTAGGATTAATCGCACTAGTAGCGTTGGCCGTCGCGGTCGTGAAATGAAAGACAATTTGAGTGGGGATGTGCCAGCGGTCTGGCGTATCGATCTATGTGGGGCGATTCGCCGCAGCTCGCTGCGTTAAGTAAATCTCCTATCCGAAGTCGGTCTTTCAATCGGTAGGCTCCGTTCAAAACGTTACAGGCTGGAAATCTTTTGACTACGCACGCGCACTACAAGCCGGCACCGTTCCCTGTTTGGTGCTCCCTTTCGGAATATAAGCAGGTCAGTTCCCAGTAGGATAGCTGCCCGCCCGGTGATTGAGTACAGAGTATTTCACTAACCTTGATGGGTCATTTTGATCTGAGGGCGGTCTGGTTTGGACCAATCAAGATGGAAGTGTACACCTCGTGGTTGATCGATACGTTCGTAGGTATGGGCGCCGAAATAATCACGCTGAACTTGTAGTAGGTTTGCCGGAAGTTGTGCAGATCGATAGCCGTCATAATATGCCAGGCCCGACATGAACGCGGGAGCGGCGACTCCCGCCTGGGCGGCGAGTGCCACCACAGAACGCCAGCGCGTTTGATTCTTTTGAATTTGTTCTTTGAAGTACGGATCGAGCAGTAAATTGACCAGGCGCGGGTCGCGCCTGTACGCCTCAGTGATTTTTTGTAGGAAACGCGCCCGGATAATACATCCGCCGCGCCAAATGCTCGCGATCGAGGCAAAATCCAGTTTCCATCCATATTCGGCTTCGGCCGCCCTCATGAGCTGAAAACCCTGCGCGTACGCGCAGATCTTTGAGCAGTACAAGGCATCGTGCACGGCTGTAATCAATTCATTACGATCACCCTCATACCGATACACGGGTCCGACGAGATATCGGGAGGCCGCCTCGCGTTCGGATTTCAAAGCGCTGAGACAGCGGGCAAACACCGCTTCTGCGATCGAGTTGGCGGGTATTCCCAGATCGAGCGCATTGACGCTCGTCCATTTTCCCGTACCTTTCTGCTCGGCACTGTCTAAAACATGATCCACGAGAAAAGTATCGGGATGTTCCGGATCCCGCTGCTTTAGAATGTCCGCGGTTATTTCAATCAGATAAGAATCCAAATCACCTTCGTTCCAATGCCCGAAGATTTGCGAAAGTTCCCCGGCGCTTGCAGGTAAAACATTGCGAAGCAAGAAATAGGCTTCGCCGATAAGTTGCATGTCGATGTACTCAATCCCGTTATGGATCATCTTGACGTAATGCCCGGCGCCGTTTTCTCCAATATAAGCCGAGCAAGGCACACCGCCTGTTACCGGCCGCCCGGGCGTGGCGGTTTCAATCGGTTTACCGGTGGCGGCATCGACCTTGGCGGCAATCGCATTCCAGATTGGCTCCAAAAGTTTCCATGCTTCGCCATCGCCGCCCGGCATGAGCGACGGACCGAAGCGCGCGCCAATTTCTCCTCCGGAGACCCCGGAACCAAAGAACCGGCATCGATCGGAATAATCCTTCTCACGCCGGATCGTATCGGTCCATTGACTGTTGCCACAGTCAACGAGGATGTCCTCCTTCTCGATCCCGGCTTCGATCAGCTGCTTTACAACATCGTCGACGGCAGGTCCTGCCTTTACTAGGATTACGATCTTGCGCGGAGTTTTTACTGCGGCCAGCAAATCCGAAAGGTTTTCGCATCCGACAAGTCCTCCGGGCGTATCAGGATTGGCGTCGACAAAGTCTTTCGTCACCTTGGTTGTGCGGTTAAATACCGCCACTTTAAATCCGTGGTCAGCCATGTTGAGAGCTAGGTTCTGGCCCATAACTGCCAAACCAATCAGCCCGACATCCGCGCTATTTTTTTCCGCCATATCCGTTTCCTCTTACGTCTTAACTACCACAGCGAAACTCCGGCCGGCAAAAACGAAAGTATCAGCGACGGTAGAAAGGATCTGGAAATTTGGCTGGAGAACCGTCTGTGGTTATTCTCAACGCTTCGAAATATAGAAGCCGAGTCTTTTTTCGGGTAAATAGCCATCGGCATCTTCATGATGCCGCAACAATCTCAGGTTTTCACGCTTCTTATCTTTTTCCCAACAGACTTTGAGGTTGTTTTGAATTGGATCATGATTTTGCCTTAAATGAACCTCAATGATTTTATCGCCGATCATCTCGACATTATAAAACTCATAAGTTCCGACGAGGTTTTTCAGTACGTCGGGGAACTCTCTGATTTGATTCACGACCTTCCATTCAGAGAATTTATATAAAGGGGCGTTGACGCGTCGAAAGCCCTCAACACAAGTCAGTTGGACGCCGTTATGGTCATAATCGATACTCAAATGGCGCCCCTTGAATACTTCGCACCAAAAATAGCCCGGAGGCACGGCGGTGGAATCTGCCGACGTCAGCCACTTAACCTCGGCGCCAACGCCCATTCCGTAGAGATTCACGACGGGCCTGACAACGTAGAAATTAGCTTTCGGCACGGGAACGCAACCTGGAGCGCAGAGATAGTTGAATTTCTTGCTCAACAATAGTTTGTCAAAAATCCATAGATCATCCGGATGGCAACTATTCCAGGCACGAACCTCGGCATCTTCAGTCATGATGTTTCTCGTCCCCGAGCTTGGCGATCCGCTCTGCGGTGGCTTCATGCGCAGCGTCCTCCGAAACAAAATTCGTTCCGAAATACTCCCAATCTGCACCGCCGCAATTCCGACCGTGTCGGGGGTTCGGCACGGGGTGAGATCTTTATTTCCCGACTTTCTTTTCAAATGATTATTCCCGGGGCAGAAACATTTTGATTCTAGCGACGGTGTCGTCAAAGGCATTCTTGATTTTTCCGAGAGTGCCGTCTTCTGCCTTGGGTTTCAGGGTGACTTTCTTCGTCCGGATTGAATCGCTTTTCCTGGCGCGGGATTTTTTTGGGCTGGCCTTTTTCGGCGTGGTCTTGGTTTTTTTTCGCATCGGTCGGTCTCCTTTTCACCTTTCATATTACGTCAAACGATCATCATCAGGCGAAGCGAAGGGTGAAGGGAATCCTTGGTTGACAAACCTCACCATGATCCGCCTGCCATGTCAGGATTGTTGATAGTGTTAGGCCAGAGCTCGAATCTTCGCCTAGTAAAGGGTAAATGCTATCTCTACCGCTCCTTTACGGAGCTCGTAGTCAGGGCGGGTTATTCTTTGTTCTCGATTAATATCGTCCAGCTGGTTCATCTGGTAATAGGATTTAAAGTCGTCGCCTGCATGGAATTGGCAACCCCATTGACCGAGAGCGATTACGAGCGCTAAGAGGACCGTGAATTTTCGCATCTCAACCTCCTCTGGTTGGCCGATTAGGAGGGGAGTTGAAACCCCAGGCCGAGAATCGCTCACACTCTACGCTGACAGGAGAGGGATTACTGTCTAATATGGGACCGTGTCTTGAGAAGAATTATCGCAGTCTTGAATCTAGCTAAAAGCCGGGTTGCTGAAGTGGTTCCCACCGGCTCGCAATCATTCAGCCCGGGTCGGACCCAAGTAAGTTCTTGATTTAACAACTCAACATAGCATAGCATTGGGGTCAGGCATGAGTTAGGTTCTGCTGAAAAACCCTCCGTTCATCCTTCGAGAGCCTCAGGACGAACGGAAGAGCGATTGAAATCATTGGAGATTTTTCCGTTCATGCTGAGCCTGTCGAAGCATTCTTAGGGTTTTTCAGCAGAATCAGTTAGGGTTCTGCTGAAAAACCCCTCAATTTGATTCGCGACCGGGGCGAGTAAACAGTGTTTATCGCCAAATGATGTTACGACAGAGAAAGTTTCACCCTCAACGAAGACATAGCCAGGAAAATGAGCTGCGCTCCGCCTTTAAGCGGGGCTCAGAGCCGGTGTTCTCATCGGGTCTCACGCTCATGAAAAAACGATGAAGCCGATATCGTCGCTTGTCAACGTAGATTTAACTGAACCAACAAAATACTTGAGGGGGTTTTTCAGCAGAACCTATATCTAAACAAATTGGATCGGTAGCGAGCCACTAATTCATTCGCGATCAGCCGGTGGGTTTAACGGATGGAACGATTGGAACTGCTGGAACGAATCTTTTAGGACGACTAAAAAATTCCTAGATAAATCCGCAACAAAAATTCCATCGGTGGGTCGATGATTCGATCGACGATCCGAGTCATAAGCAGCACGATCAGGATCAGAAAACCGTAGCGCTCGATGCCGGCGACTTTAGCGGCAAGCGGACGCGGCAAGAGACCGACCAAAACTCGACCGCCATCCAGCGGCGGCAGCGGAAGCATGTTGAACACCGCCAAAGAGATATTGATCAGCAAACCACCCTGCGCCATCAACACCGGCAGCGTCAACCAAGAACCGTCGGACAACCCCGACGCACCATGCGGCATGAGAGCTTTCCAGACCAGCACAAAGCCCAAGGCCAACAGCAGATTCATCGCAGGCCCGGCTGCCGCCACCCAGACCATGTCGCGTTTGGGATTACGCAGGTTGTAAAAATTCACCGGTACCGGCTTGGCATAGCCGAAGACAAACGGCGAACCCGAGAGAATCAGCATCGCCGGAAACAGGATGCTGCCGAACAGATCGATATGGGGGATCGGATTGAGCGTCAACCGCCCCAGGCGCGCCGCCGTCGAATCACCCAACCGATTGGCCACCCAACCATGCGCCACCTCGTGAAATACCACGGCAATCACCAGCGGAATCGCCCAGATGACAATCTTTTGAATAGTCTCTTCCAAAATTCTCTCGTAGCGGATGATCTGATACGAATACGGGATGAACTCAGAAAAGACAAGGCGAGAGAGATTTCACCACAGAGGCACGGAGCTCACAGAGGCTCGATTATCAAGTTTGCTCAATTGCGCAAATGATCAGTTTGATGGCGAGGCGGAATCCATGAAATTTCCCAGTTTCTCGTGCATCGGGACGGTGTGTTGTGGTACCCATGCATGCAAGAAAAGGAGACCATGAAATGACGCTGCCTTTAGAACGTTTTCGCATGCTCGATCTGACCCGGTTAGTGCCGGGGCCGATGGCGACGTGGATGCTGGCCGACCTTGGGATGGATGTGATGAAGATTGAAGACGTCGCTGATCGGAGCGCCTACCGCGATCAGCAGGCGGCGCGTCGGTCGAGAGAAAATTTCACTGCTGATCAGGAGGCGCGCGAAAAAGAGGTGCGGGCGAATGCTTGGGATCATACGCACCGGAACAAGCGAAGCATTGCCATCAATCTGCAGAAGCCGGAAGGCCAGGCGATCTTTCATCGGCTGGTCAAAGACGCGGATGTTTTTTTCGGTTCGTTTCGACATGGGGTCGGGCCTTGCAGTTTAAACAATTTACGCCAACCAGCTGATCAGATTGCTGGCGTTTTTGAATTGAAGAACCGGGGCTTAATGTAACAAGCGGAACGTGACGGTTTTCTTTCTCTCGTTAAACGCTACTTCATCAAACGAGCTAAAAACGGTGTGCCGGCCCAGCAGGTTGAAGCCCACATTAAGTTGATCGGAAAACGCGATTAGCGGGCGCAATTTCACCGTTGCGATTTCTAACGGCAAGCGAAAAAGGCAGCAGCGGATCAACTTGCCATCCGCCGCTTTCAGCATTTTCAGCTGGCCTTGTTCTTTGCGTAGTTTAAGACTGTCCAAAATCTCGCTGCGAAAGATGGAATAGAACGCTCCGGAGTCGACATAGGCGTCTGTCCGAAACGCCAAACTTCGGCTCATGATGGTGACCGGAACGATTGGGAGGAAGAGCGCGCCGAGCCGCGTGTACGGAAAATCTAGAGAACGCACTCGATTTCGTCTCGGGTTGGAATGGGTGCGATGAATGGAGTGCTAGCCGGGTATTGCGCCCGTGCCTTGGAGATCAAATGGGCAAGTTTATCCTTGCCCGCGATGCCGACGAGACGCCCTTGGACAAGCACGATCCACTTGCCGCCGTGCTTGCGCACGAGACTCGGAAAATTCCGCGCAAAGTAGTCGTGATCGGCATCGCGGCCTGCCGTTCGGCTTTGGCGTGCATGCGCCACGGCGGCTCGGTTCTTGGGGCGAAGTGTCTTTGCTTCCGATCGCATGGCTTTAGATTAGCATGGTGAATCGCAGAGGGTCAATTTTTGCTACGCAGGTGGGCAGGGCTCCGGTGTTAGGGCGTCAGGCGTCACGATCAAATTTTTATTTTTGATGTTCGCAGGAGGATCGATTGAGGCGCAACTGTGAATGTCAAAAGAAAATATTCGATCCGGTTTTCCGTCGTTCTGCGCCCGGGCGAGGATTACGCGGCGACGGTTTCGCGCTGCGCGACCTTTGCGAGACGCGACATCATCGCTGCGGCATTGTCGTGCAAGATCTGCGCGCGCGCATCCTCGCCGATCTGCGCTTCCGCGAGCGCCTTGCTGGTCCACTCGCAGCCGAATTCGGTTCCGTCGGTGCCGCACACGATGCGCTCGGCGCCGTACAACCGCACCGCGGCCTCGATCGCGCCCGGGCCGAACGAGTTGCAATCCACATACACCTTGGCGCGGCGGAAACGCGACGACGGCAGTTCCTCATTCGCTGTATCCAGCAGGCTGCGGTGGTCCATGCGCTCGATCTCGTAGGGAATATTGCCGCCGAGATTGTGAACCAGGACCATCGCATCGGCGTACGGATCGAGGTAGTCGGTGAGGCACAGCGTCACCATCACCGAGGATAGGCTCGCCTGCATGTCGAGAGTGCCGTTGCGGCGGCGTGCGTTGTCGGTGTCGCCGGCTACCTTGGGGAACGCGTCGCCAGGCCGCGGGCCGTGGTGAATGAACACGATTGCGCGGTGGCGGTTTGCCACCTCCAACAGCGGGCGCATGTTCTCGGCGTCCTTCTTGGTGAGAAACCCGTTGCCCGGCACTTGCGCGCCGACCACGCCCGGCAGCGCCAGCGCGCGCTCAAACTCGGCTGCTGCGGCAGACATATCCACGAGCGGCAGCGCGGCAAACGCACTGAAGCGGTCCTGGTATTTCTGGCAAAGCCCTGACAGCGCATCGTTGACCATCCCGCACAGCGGCAGCGAAACCTCGACCGGCTGCGACTCAATCCAGCAGTACGCACCGAGTAGCGACAGCACGCTGGTGCTCACGCCCTGGCGATCCATCCTCGCGAGATGGAATCCCACGTCATCGAACGCCTTGGAGACCGGCTCCTCGCCGATACGGCTCTTCACCACTTCAACGCCGTCCTGATTGCGCACGATGCGCGGTTCCTTGGTGCGGGCGCGCAGGGCGTCGATCAGCTCGGCGGGTCTCCAATGGGCATGCATGTCGATCATGGCTGTCTCCTCAATTTATCGTCCAACGGATTAACCCCGAAAATCCCAGTGTGCGCGAGGTTGTTTACAAACTATCGTGGAATCTATTCCAACCGCCACAGCGAAGCAAGCGCTTTCCCGCACCCTTGCTGTTGGGCCGGGGTCTACCATCGGAATTTAGCAGGTAGCAGGATCTAAAAGAATCCCGTAAAGAGATTTTGACGAGGGTGTGGCTTGTGGGGTCAGGGACAGCTCGGACCGGGGTCAGACTGAGGTAGCCCGGGTTTGTCAATATCTTTTTTGCCAGATCAGGTCGACTTCGCTCGCTCCTTTGCTGGTCGTCGAGCTTTCGATCTTCCAGTCCGGTGCCAGTTGATATTCGACCGTCACCTCCTGTCCCCTTTCGCCAGCGAGCTCTTGACCGACCGTCACGTAAGTCTGGCCACCGATGTAACGGCCAAAACCGACACGGCCACCATTGAAATCGATCTCGCCGAGTCCAATCTTATCTAAACCAATCGCTTCCGCGACGGCCGAACCGATTCTCGCGGCCGCAAAGCCGCCGGTCACGTCAAGCGCATTTTGTTTGAGCGAGGCTTCTTCGCCGCGGTTGAGATCCTTGGTCGGCTTGCCGAATAATAAGAGCGCCAATATATCCGTTTGATCGAGACTCGGATCGCTGCGCAGCGAGAGGGACGGTTTCGCGACCGTCCCACCGACCACCGCATCCACCGTATACTGCGGCAATCGATGGCGGGCAATAATATCCAGGGTGGGGTCGATGCTGCCGCCGCCGACGAACCTAATCTCGCCGCGCTCGAAGTTAAAACGCCGGCCTTGAAACGCCGCCCAGCCTCGAATGATTTCGCTGGTGCCAACCAGTTGGAGACTCTGGCCGGACTTTTTTGTCGCGTGGATCTTTCCGCGCAACTCCGCAACGGCATCGGGATGCCGGATCCAGACGTTGCTCGGCACACTCACAGTTAGATCCACGGTGAAATTTTTGAATAGCTCGCTATCGCCAAAGCCGTTGTTTCGGTTTTTTTCCGTTGCCGCGCGGTTCTGAGTGCCGGCGCGACTCATCACCACGATCGTTCCGTCGCGTTGGACCGAAGTCGAGCTGCGTTCAAGAAATGTTAGATCAGGTCGGATATTCGCATCGGTGATGGCGATTTGTCCGCTGAGCTTTGGCGCGGCCAGCGGGCCTTCGACGTCGATGTTGCCGTCGACTTCAGCCTGATATCGCCGCGTGTTGATAGCCGGCCAGCGACGCGCAGCCAACGACAGCTTGAAATTTTCGATCTGATAGTTTTTGAGCAACATGGACCCGTTGCCGTCAAGCCGTCCATCTTTGGCGCGCAAGGCAAGATTCTTAATTGTAATTGCGCGCTTATCGAACGCCCCGTCAACGGTGATCCCAGTCGCTTCAACATTGAGCAGAGTCGCTTTCAGCTTGCCGTCGGTGAGGCGAAAGGTCCCGCTTAGGGTAGGTTCGCTTACGGCGCCACGCGCATTGAAATCGACACTGATCTCGCCGCTGAGGTCCGTGACGGTTTTACCCGTATAAGCATTGAGAAACGCCAGGCTTAAACCGGACGACTTGACGCGTAGATCCATGTCCCCTATGACCTGCGAGCGCCAATTGTCGTGCCAACTTAGAAGCAGTGGCAGCGTACCCGTCGCAGTGAGTGAATGCGCTGAATCTTGGCGCAAGGTCACGCTTAAGGTGGCCCGGCGCGCTTTGTAACCAAAGTCGGCAGTGAGCCCAGCGTAACTTTGTCCGCCGATTGTGGAGTTGATTAGGTTGATGGCACCGTTAATTTCCGGCGCCGCCGCCGTGCCGCCTACCTTTGCTTGGAGCGCCAAAAGTCCCGTCATCGTGGGTTGCTTTGGCAACAAAGGCGCGAGTCCTTCGAGGGGAAAATTGGTAATGGTCAGACTCAATGCCTGCTCTCCGGTCAATGACACATAACCGTCCAAGGTCGCGTTGCGCTCCCCGCTTCGCAAAGTGAAATTCTGCACGCTAAAAGACTCCCCTCGTTTCCGTAGCACCGTCGGTTGCGTAAGATTCCAAGAACCACCCGGCAGGCCGAGAGTGAGCTGACTCAGATTTGCGACGATTTCCGCTTCTCCGTAGTGGACCGTAGCTTTGACGGCATGGAAACGGCTGAACTGATCCTCTGCTGTGGCTTCGATCTGCGCCGACTGCGACGGGCTCGACACCAGATTGACCTTAGCGTCGAGTTTTCGCAGGGCCGCGCCGGCGGTAATATCCGCGAACCGAACAGTCAAGACGCCATCGGGGACGACTTGGTTACGCTTGCGCGTGAGAGCAAAATCGACTTCACCGTTATCAATGGCCACGCCATCAAGTTTCAAGCGAGACAGTTTCACGCGTCCGCGCGTCATCAACTCGTCTAGACTTCCTTGGACGTTCCCCGCTAATGCCAGCGAACCAGTCCCTTTGCGCTCCGCCAACGTAAGCCAGGGCGATAAGTTTTCCGTGCGAAATTCGTAATCGAGTTTTCCGCGTTGCTCAAGATCCAAGCCGATATCGCCTGTAACCGCCAGTGTTGAATCTGCGCTACTGAGCGAGCCGCGCGTGATGCGCAGTTTGCCGTCAACGACCGCGGCAACCAGTTCGCCTTTGCGCAGTTGAACCGGTCCGAAGGTTGACGGAAGAACTTGTAAATTTGCCTGCGTGTTCATCTCGGCAATCGTTATGCCCGAGCCCTTGACCGTGCCTTTAAAACTCAGCACACCGCTAAGCGCTTTGGTTTCAGGCGACACTTTATTGACATCGAGATTGCTGACCGCGAGAGCGAAATCATATTTCGGAACTTTGCCTAGCGTGACTTGACCGCGCCAGTCAGCGCCGCCGAGCGCGCTCTTGAGATCGCCACTCAATAACGCCGTGTTCTTGCGCAGCGATGTCTTTAAACGTACATCGCCCAGCGTCCAACCTTGCACCTCCGCCGCGCGAATTTTGAAGGATCCGCTGCCATTGAGTTCGCTGAGAGCGAATCCGTTGCCTTCAAGCGCGGCCTCGCCCTCTAAGACTCCGGCGAACTTTTTGGTCGCGAATAAAGTGCGCGGGTTAAATCCCGTGACTTTTACGGTGCCCCGAAAACGCGGCGCAGGCGCGGCGACATCGACGGTAAAGTTGCTCATCGCCTTTGCGCCGCCTGAGGTCAGCGCCAGCTCGACTGCGAGCGCGTCGAACGGCCCTTTTGCCGTGATGGTTCCGGCGAGATCGTGCTCAGTTGACCACTCCGGCACGAAACGGATGAGATCCGCCGCCGCTAACTTTTCGATCGCCAGCTTCGCGGCGATTTTGCTCTTGTCGAAGCCGGTTAGCTCGCCATCGAGTTTCAAACGCGAAGCCGCGGTCTCCAAGAGTAGTTCACGAGCGTTGACGGTCGAAGTTGAGCCGGCCTCGTTGAAGGAAAGCGCGCCTTTGAGGGCGACTTCCGGGAGCGCCGCTGATTGCATCCGTGCGCTCACTTGACTGGCTTCAAATTCCAGACCCGCAGCGCGAATCGCCAGCTTTCCGTCCAACAGAACTTCGCGCAGGCGGTACTCCTGTGGCTCCGCCCCGGCGACACGGAGATCGACGTTCCCTTGGCGCAAAACCAAAGCCTTCAACACCACGGCAAACTGTGATCCCGTCTCCCCATTCGAAGCAAGCGCCTCGGCGATGTTCCATCGGCCCTGGGCATCACGCTCTATCTGTGCCGATGGCTGTGCCGCTTCGGCGCGAACGATTTGCAGCTGCCCCCGCAGTAGCGGCAGCAACGCGTAAGCCAGTTTGAGCCGCGGGACTCGCACAATTTCGGAATCTTGGTGGCGCAGGCGAACATCATGCAAAGTAATATTGCCCCAGACGGAGCCTTCGACGCGATCGAGAGAAATGGACCCGCGAATGGAATGATTGATCACGTCGAGCAGTTGGTCGCGCACCAACCGGCGAAAATGTTCTGTGTTCGTGTAGACCCCTAGCGCGACCGCCAGCAGTAAAAAGAGCAGGCCAACGCCGAGCGCGATCCAACGCAGATGACGAAACATTTTTCTCATCCTTAGAAGTACGCTCCGATGCTAAAATGAATTTGCCAAGGTCGATCGTTGGGTGGTTTTTGAAACGGAAAACCGACATCGAACCGAATCGGGCCCACCGGCGTGTTGTAACTCAAACCGAATCCCGACGAAAAATTTAAGTTTGCAATGCGCACATCGAACGGTCGGGGCGCCAATTGGCCGAAGTCGATAAAGACGGCTCCCCCCAGTTCTCCCCATATCGGACGACGCAGCTCGAGCGAACCTTCGAGCAAGCTTAAGCCTCCCAGTGGGTCGTCGCTGTCACTCAGTGGGCCAAGGCGACGCCTGCCGTAACCCCTAACGCTTTTCTCGCCGCCGGCATAGAAACGCTCAAATAACGGGTAGCGGTCGTCGGCGCCGATGGCATCGCCTAATCCAAGCTTTAAACGGCTCGCGAATATTGTCTTCCAACCGAGCTCGTAATATTTCTTGGCCTCCCCGGTGATTTTAAAAAATCGATAAGCGCCGCCCCAGATCGCTCCCGCTTGCTCGATGGTGAGCGAAAGAATCTCGCCTTTTTTTGGATAAAAAGGATTGTCGGTTGTGTTCCAGACCAAGCCCAAGACCGGGCCCGAGAGAACACCCTCGCGTCTAATGTCTCCGAGCGCGAGCTCGGTGGCTTCAGCGACATCGTATAATTGATCGTACTCGACCCGGTAACCGATGAAACCGGTCAGCAGCGGCGAAAAACGGTGATCGATTCTTGGATTGAAACGCGTCATATGGCGCAGAAAGGTCTGCTCGTCTTCCTGTTCGTACTTAAAATTCAACACGCCTTTGCTCATCGGCGTGAAGAAGTGCGGCTGGATCAACTCCGCAGCGCCGGCAACGTTAATGCCAGAATATTTTCCCTGAATCGACAGTTGGCGTCCGCCGCCCAACCAATTGAGATGGCGCCACTCCGATTGGACCCGATACTCCTCCTCGGTGCTGTAACCCACGCCGATCTTAACTTCCCGGAGCGGCCTCTCCGAAACCTCGATTTCCATGGGCACAACTTGCGGTTTTTCTGCGATTTGTTGTGGGCCGATTCGAACGCTACCGAACAGGTCGAGAGCGAGGAGCTTGGCTCGCGTCGTCGCGATCTTCTCCGCTGAGAATTTTTCGCCGAGACCATAGGACAACTCACGCCGAACGAGATCCGGATCGACGCTTGTCGTGCCGCGAATCTCGGTCTCGCCGAAGACGGTTGGCGGACCGGAAGTTATTGTATACCAGATACGAGCGCGGCGCTCATCGGCGTCGACCTCCGCCTTGCGCGTGGACTCGGCGTAGGCATAACCGCTGCGCAAAAATACTTCGCGCAGGACTTGCTCGGCTTGCTGATATTCAGCCTCCTGAAAGACCTCGCCGGGTTTGAGCGGCAAAGTTTGCGGCAAAGCCGGACGATCCTTGTCCGGCATATCGCCAATGACCTCGATATTAATTTCCGCTACGACCACGGCGGATGCCTCCTTGACGCGTATGTCGATGGCCACCAAAGATTCGGCGTCGTTCACGGTGAGATCATGTTCGATCTCCGTGTCGTAATAACCGCGCGCCTCGTAATACCGGTGTAACCGCTCGAGATCGTTTTCGAATGTTACCGGATCGAACTCCGGTCGTTCTGACCCAATTCGGTACCATGGACGCTCTCGGGTCAACAGCTCGGTCCGCAGCTCGTCCTCGGAGTACAATTTATTTCCCGTCAAGGTAATCTTCGCGACGCGCCATTCCTTGCCGGTATCGAGAGCATCGAGCGGAATCGCGGCGGCGGGACGCGCGCAACAAATCCAGCCAATTAAAAACAGTAAGATTTTCCAATGCGCATTCACAGCTTTGGCAAGGCATATTGAATCGGCGAGCTGAGGGCCGGGCTCGGAGCGCGACCGCTAAAATTTTTATTTTACCAAGTGCGCCAAGCAAATCCAGTCAGTCATGAAAGGAATCGTGTTGCGCTAGCCGAGATGGGAGCCGCTATTGCGTTTTCGTCTCTATGTTTTTATTTTCTTCTGTAAGCGCGACACTCTCAAGCGGGAGCTAGTGAACGTGAAATGATTTATCCGGATGCTGGTTTGCCGCATGTTCGGCAAGTCTTCACTTGAAGAACTACCGCGCCGGATGCGCGATGAAAATCAATTTAATTCGCGAGCGGGGTTTGGACCCCGCTCGCGACCAAAGGGGATGCTCGCCCCCTTTGGAAACCCCATTTAATTGTGCCAGCCTCAAGAGGCGGGGTTTACGTAGAATCAATTAGCCGAGGGGGCATTCGATTCGGAGGTTTAGTATGTATCTGCGCACGATATTGATTGTGCTTACGCTAGGCGCGTTAACGCTCTTCACCGCGGCGAATTGGCATGCCTTTATCACCCCCACAACCCTTTCCGTAATCTTTGCCACTGTCGAAGCGCCGCTGGGACTTGTTCTGCTGGGTGGTGTCGTGCTGCTCGCCGCTTTGTTTCTTATCTACATAGTCTATTTGCAATCGTCGATTCTTTTTGAAACTCATCGTCACAGCCGCGAACTCAACGCGCAGCGCGAGCTTGCCGAACATGCTGAAATTTCACGCATCCATGAGCTGCAAAAATTTGTCGAAACCCAGCTACAAACGCTGGCGCGCCAAACCGAGCAATCCAATTCGCAATGGGCGGCACGGCTCGATCAGCTTGAGCGCGATCTGCGCCAGTCGTTGGAGCAATGTCAAAACGCGTTGGCGGCCCAGATGGCCGAGATCGATGATCGCCTTGAACGCGGGGCGAAGGAACTGCCGCCGCGCAAGCTCGCGTAGCCAAGACAATCACGAGATCAGTTGCGTTTCCGGGGTCATTTTCGACCGGAAGCGGGGTCTATTGATGTCACGACGTTGTTGTCACATAGAAGTCCGAGCCATTTCATTCGCTTCTTCAAAGATCGCAAGCTCCATCAGTGAATACACGGCTATTGCGAAGCGATCGTGGTTTGCTCGCGATGGTCATTTCTCGGAGCTCTATTGATTTTCCCGACAAAACTTCGTCCAGCAAGGAATATTTGACCAACAGTCTGAATCACCGCTTGATAAGATGCTGCGACTACGATATTCGAGCGGTTAATCAGATTGGAAGGGCGACAGCTTAAGTTCGGATCGTCTAACGTCTGGGGTCTTGCGTGTAGCTTTCTGTTATCGGAATTAACCCTAAACCCTAGACGATTAACATTAGGAGAAGAAGTCTCATGTACTACGGGGCGCGCGGCATTGTTGGGTTGGTCAAGCCGACTTATCGGCCGGGATCGATGGAGAGTTTTATCAAGCTCATGCCGGAAGGGGTCGGCTTTATTCCCGCGCATGCGGGGATTCGTGCCGGTAACGAGAAGGAACTTCAGGAAGCCTTGACCGTTGCCGAAAAGAAAGTTGCGCGCTTGGCCGAGCTGGGCGCCGATGTGGTGATGATCATGGGTGCGCCGCCGACGATGGTGCGCGGTCATGGCGCGGACCGGGCGATCGCCGATTCGCTCACTAAGAAGTATAAAATTCCAGTCACCGTCGCGACGATCGCTCAGGTCGATGCGTTTCGCGCTTTGGGCATGAAGACGCTGGTCGGGATCACCTATTTTCAAGACGACATGAACGATCGCTTCGCCAAGTTTCTGCGCGACGACGGCTTCGCGGTGAACGCCATGAGGGGCATCGAAGTGCCGTTCAAGGACGCCGGCAAATTGGCGCCGGAAGCGATCTACAATTTCGCCAAGAAAACATTTCTTGAACATGGTCCAGCCGACGGCATCTACATGCTTGGCGCCGGTTGGCACAACTTGCCGGTGATCGAGATGCTCGAAAAAGATTTGAAAACCACGGTGCTGTCGAGCATTCCGGCGCAGGTGTGGGCGACCAAAAAAATTCTTCATTTGAACGAGCCGGTGCTGGGTTACGGCCGGCTGTTGGCGGAGATGCCATGATGTTTTGTTCAAGGTTCAAGGTTCAAAGTTCAAGGTTGCTGAAATGCATGGCGGTTGTGGCGTCTGTGTTCCTCATCGCCGCTGCGGCGTGGGCGCAGGATGTTAAGACTCTGGCGGAGGCGGAAGGCAAGATGGTTTTTTACGCCTCCTTCAACGCCACGGATTCGAAAACCCTCATCGACGGCTTCAAGCAGCTCTATCCCAAGATCGACGCGACTTTTTATCGCGCCACCGACGCCCAGTTGATGGAACGTATCCTCACCGAAGGGCGGGCCGGGCGCAATCTTTGGGATGTGGTGATGAGCTCGAGTTTCTATGGCTACAATATGAAGAAGCGCGGTATGTTGGCCGTCTACGATTCGCCGGAACGAAAATTTTACCGCGACGGCTATAAAGATCCGCAGGCGACTTGGACCTCGATCTTCACCAATTACGGCGCGTTCGGTTTCAATACGCGCAATGTTCCGAAGACGAGCATTCCCAAGAGCTTCAACGATTTGCTGAAGCCGGAATGGAAAGGCAACATCGGCATCGATAGCCGGGCTTACGAATGGTTCGGCACGATGGTCAAAGCGATGGGCGATGAAAAAGGGTTAGCTTACATGCGCGAGTTGGCCAAGCACGTCGGGCTACGTAATGGCCGGACGATTCTTTCCCAGCTGGTTGCGGCCGGCGAATTCAAAGGTGCCTTGAGCGCCTATTCCGCGCAGTTCGAACAAATGAAACCCAATGGCGCGCCGGTGGACTGGGTTTATCTCAATCCGGTTTTTGCCAACATTCATCCCGCAGGCATCTCCGCCAAAGCGCCCCATCCCAACGCCGGCAAGCTGTTCATTGATTTCGTCCTGTCCAAGCGCGGCCAAGAACTTGTCCGTGGCATGAACCGTATTCCTGACCGTATCGATACGCCGCCGGAGCAAACGCGCTTCATCGAAGGCATCAAGCCCGCCTTCGCGCCCACCGAAGTGCTGGAAAACTTCGAAGGCTACGCTAAAACGTTCCACGAAATATTTGGCGGACGGTAAAGCGCGAAGCGCGCCATCTTGGGTTTCGAGTCTCGGGTTTCGGGTTCGTGGGGGCACGGCGTGCCGTCCTCTTTGTCCGCTGGACGCGTCGTTGATTGCAATGACCCGCCAGGTTGCATTACAAGCATCGTATGACGTTTGATTCTATGTTAACCCCGCCTCTTGAGGCGGGAACAAATAAACGGAGCATTTCGCGTACGGGGTATTAACCCCGCACGCGAAGTGGCTTCGTTTAATGGGAGAGCTGGTTTCATGTCACAGGACCTGCGCAGTTATATCGATTTAATTCGCGAGCATAAATTGCTGCTCGATATCAAAAAGGAAGTGGACCCGCTGAGCAACTTGGCGGGCCTCGCCTATCGCGGCGAGAACGAACAGGGCAAGGCGACGATGTTTCACAATCTCAAAGGGTATCCGACCTGGAGTGCGGTGAGCTACATGTGCGGCAGCCGGGAAAAGATGGCGCTGGGATTGGGCACGACCAAGGGCAAAGCGTTGACGGAGTTGGGCGGGCGGATCGCGCGCGGGTTGATCAAGCCGAAGATCGTCGAAGATGGACCGGTCAAAGAGATCGTTTGGAGAGGCGATGATGCGGACTTGGGCCGGATTCCGATTCACGTGCACTCCGACAGCGACCGCGGCGTACCGTTTATCGGTTCGGGGATGCAGTTCATCAAAGATCCCGAAACCGGCACACAAAATATCGCCTTGCAGCGCGATCACATCAAGGGGCCAAAGAAGATGGGCATCTTCGTCCATCCGAAGCGGCACACTGATATCTGCATGCAAAAATACTGGCATGCGGGAAGGCCGATGCCGGTGGCAACCGTGATCGGCCATCATCCGGCTTACTATATCGCCTCTACGTGGACGACCAGTTACGAGACCGACGAAACCGATATCGCTGGCGCGTTGTTGCAGGAGCCGGCCAACATGGTGCGCTGTGAAACCATCGACGTGATGTGCCGGCGGATGCGGAAATCGTCATCGAAGGCGAAGTGCCGCCCAACTACATGGAAGACGAAGGGCCATTTTGTGAACACGCCGGCATGACCCACGGCACGCTGCAACATCCGATTATTAATGTTAAGTGCATCACCATGCGCAAGAACGCCATCTACTATGCGCTCCAAGGCGGGCGTCCAATCTCCGAGTCGCAGCCGCTGGACGGTTTCCCGATGGAATTGGTTTTGTACGCGCGCATCAAAGATGTCGGCGGTTTCATCGACGTCAAGGACGTTGTCGCCTTACCGTACGCTGGCGGCAGCCACATCATCGTCGTGCAGATGACGCCGCGTAAAATGGGCGAAGTACGCAGCACGCTGATGGCGCTGCTCTCGAGCCCGTATCTTCATCCGAAGATCGGCATTGCCGTGGACGACGATATTGACCCGCACAACGCGCAGTCGATCCTGTATGCGCTGTCGACGCGGGTGAATCCCAAGTCGGACGTGTTGATCATTCCCGACACGCTGTGTCATACCGGCGATCTCACGGCTGAACTGCTGCCGAACCCCGGTAACCCCATGGGGTTCCATCCGCGCATTGGTTCGAAGCTGTTGATCGATGCAACCAAAGGCCCGGCGCTGACCGAGGAGCTGCGCAACTACTTCGAACCGGTGAAACCGCAAGGGTTGGTCAATGTGAGGCTAGAAGATTTTCTCGGATAAGACTTGCGCGGTTTCGGGTTCCGGTTTTGGGGTTTCGGGTTAAACTCGGAACCCGAAACTCGGAACTCGAAACCGAGCACGAAGGTGCTCATGAAAGTTGTCGTTCGCGGTGTGACCAAAGAATTCGTCAGTGCGCAGGGGACGACTCGGGCGCTCGGCGGGATCAATCTCGAGGTGCACGACCGGGAGTTCTTCGGCATCATCGGTCCCACGGGCTGCGGCAAAACGACGCTGCTGCACATCATCGCCGGCTTGGAGACGCCGAGCACCGGTTCGGTGCAATTCGTCGGCGCGCAAAGCGGCAAATCGCCGGTGTCGATGGTTTTTCAAGAGTCGGCGCTGATGCCTTGGCGCACGGTGGAGGAGAACGTACCGCTGGGCGCTGAATTTCGCCATGAAGATCAGTCCGTGCTCAAGCGGCTCGGTCGGTTTTTTCTCGACGTGGTCAAGCTTTTGGACTTTGCCGGCGCGCGACCTCATGAATTGTCCGGCGGCATGAAGCAAAAGGTCGCCATCGCGCGCGCCCTGGCGAACGATCCCGAAGTGATTCTCATGGACGAACCTTTCGCCAGTCTGGACGCGCAGACCCGCCTGCTCATGCGCGAGGAGCTGCTGCGCATCTGGGAGCGGGATAAGAAAACCGTGATTCTGGTGACGCATAATCTCGACGAAGCGGTGATGCTCTGCGATCGCATTGCGGTGATGAGCGCGCGGCCCGGATTGATCAAGAGCATCGTCACGGTCGACGTGCCGCGGCCGCGCAATTTCAAGAGCATGAAGGACCCAGATTTTTCCAGGTGCATGGAAAAGATTTGGGACATGTTGCGCTACGAGGTAACCGACGCGATGAACGCCTCGTCCTCATCCAAACGCACCTAGTCAGAATATTCTCCCTCACGTATATGTGTTAAGATGCGTGAATCCGCGGTTGACCCCGCTGCTTGCAGCGTGGAACCGTTGAATGGGGATTCCAATGGGGCGAGCGTCCCTTTGGTTCAGGGCGGCGTCAATACTCCGCCAGCGAAGTGGCTGCGTTTATCGTTAACTTTCCGCTACATCCTACGAGCAATCAGCTGACCCAAGCATGCAACCGAGTCTCTCCCCCTCTGAGAATAGCGAGGCGTCCATTCGGCGGGCTGTGCTATTGGCTCTCATGTTTCTTGTCCTTGCGGTGCAAGCGATGTTGCCAATTGACGACCCGGATATTTGGTGGCGCTTTCGCATGGGCGAATGGATCGCTACCCACCGTGCCGTGCCCTATGTCGATCATTTCTCGGCGAACGACATGGGCAAGCCATGGATTGAATACAGCTGGGCGTTCGCGTTGATGGTTTATTGGATTCATTCGTCTCTGGGGCTTGTTGGGATTGTGTATTTCATCGTTCTATTGGGGATACTTGTGGCGTACGCGGCTTACCGTTTGATCCGCGGTGCCGGTTTGCCAATTCAAGCGGAGGTTGCCCTGGTTGCGATGGCTTTGGGCGCGATGAAGTCGCTCATGACGCCCCGCCCGTGGTTGATCACCATGCTATTTTTTGCGATCGAGCTGCTTATCATTTATCGGGCGAGAACTACCGAGAAAACGCGGCTCCTATGGTTCCTGCCGGTATTGTTCGTTGCCTGGGCTAATATTCACATTCAGTTTGTCTACGGTCTGGCTGCCGTGGGCCTGCTCTTCGGCGAGGCCCTCTTGGCGAGTTGCGCTAAGTCGCGCGGTTGGGATTTGGCTGTGCCGGCGTTTTCCCTGCGCACCCTCGCGTTGGTGAACATCGCCTGCGTCGCGGCAACATTTCTTACGCCTTACCATTATCTGCTGTACGATCAAGTGCTCAGCTACATGTTCGTGCAGGTTGGTGCCTTCCAATATCTTTCGGAATTGCATCCGATGTTATTTCGCTCCCCCGGCGACTGGCTGGTTTTGGCAATGACCATTCTTGCCGCATTCGCGTTGGGCTGGCAACGTAGATGGCCGCCATTTTCGGCGATGTTGCTGTTGATTGCGGCGTTTGTTGCTTTTCGAGCGCGCCGGGATGTCTGGATGGTCGCGCTCGTTTCGCTGGCGATTATCGGCGATACGGCTCGCTCCGTACTGCCCAACAAAGTTTATGACTTCAGCAAAGGACAGTTACTGGTCGCCGCGCTGGTATCGCTTGCCGCGCTGACTTTTATCGGCCATAGCCGTGGCATCGACGAAAAAAACCTCAAATCGGTCGTCGAGGAAAAATTTCCTGTGCAGGCGGTCAACTACATCAAAAGTAATCGTCTTCCCGGACCGCTTTTCAATCATTATGATTGGGGCGGATTCCTGCTATGGGCCTTGCCAGACGTTCCCGTATCGATGGACGGACGAACGAATCTTTTTGGGGATCGGAGAATCGAACGGTCATTGGCGGCGTGGGACGGCGCCGCTGGCTGGGAGTCGGAGCCCGATTTGCTGAAGGCTAAATTGGTGATCGCTGAAAAACACCGCCCACTCACGACGCTGTTGAAAAGCCGCGCGGGTTTCAAACTTGTTTACGAAGATCACAACTCGGTAGTTTTCGTCGGCGAACCCAGCTCAACGGGTAAGTGAGTCAATCCGTTAGTCGGGACGGTGACGGATGAGCGGCAACACATCGGGTTAATGGTATTTTCGCGGTAATTCAGTTCACTATATCTTGCATTTCGATTTAGACATTCTACATTCGTGGAGCAACTAATTCAGGGGGGAGCTTTCATGAAACCGTTCGCGCGAATTCGGTCCATTTTTGCCGCGATGAGCCTAGCCGTTCTGGGAGGCTGCGCCACCACGTCGCCCAACTACTCCGAGATTTTAACCCTTGCCACTCGTCCCGACGCGGAACGGGCCCTGGACGCGGTGCGCAAGCCGCAGGAAGTGATGGCTTTTTACGGAGTGAAGCGGGGCGATAAAGTCGCCGATCTGCTCACCGCCCGCGGTAATAACGCGGTGATCCTTTCGCACTTGGTCGGACCGGAAGGTGTCGTCTATGCGGCGAACGCCGCGGCGCGCCCAGATTTGCACGAGCGGGTGAAGCAACCGAGTTTGGCCAATGTGCGAGTGATAGATGGTCCTTTGGCGAAAATCGCCTTGCCGCAGGACGGCTCGCTGGATGTGGTAATCATTCATCTCAACTATCATGATCTCGTGCCGGAAGTGCGCGGACCGATGAACCAACGCGTGTTGGCAGCGTTAAAGAAGGGCGGCATTTACGGCGTGGTCGACCATTCGGCGAAAGAGGGTTCGGGCAATGAGGCAACTAAAACGCTGCATCGTATCGACAGGCTACTCGTCATCAAAGAGGTGACCAGCGCAGGATTTACGCTCGCCAACGAAGGCAGCATGCTGCGCAATCCGGAAGACACCCGCGTGTCGAATCTACGCGAACGCAGCGACCGCTTTGTGCTGAAGTTTGAGAAACCGTAAGCAAGTTGATTCCAATTTAGTTGCAGTCGGACGGGCGAAGCATGTTGCGCCCGTACCGGTCTTCTCGTCGATCACCGCAGTTCGGGCACTACTCGTTCGCCGAGTAGGTTAATCGGTGCTTCATTATTCGGAGCGAGTTGGGCGAATGCGACGGGGTCGTAGCCGAGTCGTAACGATTCACCCGACGGGCTACGCATTGGCGGCCACGCTCGTCGACGAAAATGCTCACGGGTCTCCGTGCTAGAATTCCGTCACTTGGCGAACTTTCATTTTCTTGCGTTTCGCCTGGTCGAGGACATATTTGCCGACGGCGAGATCCTCGTCGGCAATGCCGTTGGATTGGAAGAAAATGCGTTTTGGCCTTGGCTGCGGCACGCCGCCGGCGACGATCTTTTCCAAGGGAACGATGCTATCCCAGCGCAGGATGCCGAATTCGGCGGCGGCCACCAGGTCGCCGCTGTCTGCTTTGGCCGCGCCGATGTCGTCGGTGACGATGAAGTCCATGCGCCGGATCAAGTTATTCGAGACTTCATGCTTCACCGTGGCGTTGGCGCCGATGGAAGCGACCAGGACTTCGTCCTTGAGATTGCTTCCATTCGCCACGGGTGTCGTAGCGTCGGTGGACACCACCAGAATATCCGAGAGGCCTTCGCACTCATCGACGCGGTCGACTTCTTTCCAGTCTGCTTTGACGACCTTGCTCATCTGCTTGATGAAATCTTTCCTGCGCTTCGGTGTGCGGCCCCAAACGACGATTTGCTCGATATCGCAGGTTTCCATAACCGCTTCGACTTGGAAAGTCGCTTGCCAGCCGGGGCCGACGATGCCAAGCACCTTGCTGTTGGCTGGGGCGAGATATTTAGCGGCGACGCCCGTGGCGGCGCCCGTGCGCAGGCTACTTAGGTAAGCCATATTAACGATCCCTTGGATGCCGCCCTTGCCGCCATGGAACAGCGTGATGATATTGGCGCCGGCGGCGTAGGAGCGCAGGCAGATCAAGTCCGATTCCTGGTGCCAGGCGGCCATCATGTTGAGTTGCTTGGAGCTGCCCTTGAGACGGCGGCGCGGCACGTTGCGCATTTTCCCCGCGGCACGGTCGCGAAACATTTTGTCGACCAGGCTGACGGCTTGGGACATGTTGACGAGCTTTCGGGTTTGCGGTTCGCTGATGATGATGGCCATGACAGTAAAATCCTCCATCGGTTCTATAGCCTAAGGGTTGGATAGGGGCAAGGTGTTAGTATCTGCGTTTGTTCTGGGTCTAGTGTGGGGGGATCGTTCATCACGAAGGACACCAAGAGCACGAAGGGAAGACGATTTAACCTTGGAGCGGCAGTGCCGCAACTGAAACTCGGAATATCTCCCGCAAAGCCTGTCCTGAGCGAAGTCGAAGGGACGCCAAGGCCGCAAAGGTCGGAGAAAATGAAGAAGATGGTTTGCAAAATTATCTATCTTTCGACTCCGAACTTGGAGTACTTTGCGCCTTGGCGCGAGTCCTTCCCCAGCTTCAGTGGTTGGCCTTCCGATTCGACTTTGCTTTAGCCGGCGTCTAATCAACACTTGACGCTTGGAGTTAGCCGCCGCAGAATGGTTGCAATATCCGGCCCTAATTAATTTAGAGATAATCGGAGAACGAGCAATGGCGCAAACCACTCAGCAGGCTAAACTTTGTCCGCATTGCGCGAACAGCATCGCGCTAGATGCGGTGCAATGCCCTTATTGCAAAAAGCAGCTGAGCGCTGCGACGGCACCGGAGTGGGCTGAGCGGAGCAGTGAAGCCGTCGAGGCCAGTCCGGTTCGGCCCGAGGAAAAGAGTGGGGCAAAATCAAAAATCATTGGCTTGGCAATTATAGTCGTTTTGGCAGTGGCTGGAGTGCTTTTGCTCGGCCAATGGCCGCGTCGCGACCAGTTGCCGGGCGCGGCGGATAACTCTTCGGAGCTTCGTGAGAAGGATCAAAGGATTCAAACCCTGGAAGCGGAGCTGGCAAAACTGCGCGAAGGCAATCAGGGCAGCTCCAGCCAGCTCGATGAGCTCAAGGCCAAGCTGAATGAGGGTCAAAAAGATTTGGCGGACACGGAAAAGAAGCTGGCCGACGCGAACCGCGAAATCGACCGATTGACATCGGGCCGCGTCGCTTCGGCGCCGCGCCCTGCACCGCGCAACGCCGATGCAGTGGCGCCGCCGGCGCAGCCCGCGCCGGTGCCGGCAAGACGAGCCGCCGAACCCGGAGTCTACGAAACCCTGCGCGCAACGACGGTTTACGAGGAGCCAACGGGTTCCGCGCGGGCGCTCACGCAGATCGCCAAGGGAACTCATGTGACCGTGGTGCGCGCAGTGCGCGAGTGGCTCGAAGTGCGCTCTAAACATGGTAACCCGCCTGGCTTTATTCGCGTCGATGATGCAATGTTCGTCGGCAGGGCCAATTAAGCGGCGTCCTGCCGGCCTCATGCCGATCGACTCAATGACCGCCGGAATAAGTGCCCATTGGATCGGCGCGCCGGCGATCGTCAGTTATATGGGGCTGGCCGTGATCGCGCTTGCAGTCCTGCTTGCCTGGTGCGCGCCGGTCGTGCGCGAGCTTGCCGTGAGCGTCAAAACTTGACGTGTTGACTTCGCCTGTCCGGGGTTCATATGATTGGTTCTCCTCGGGAGGCGAGATGAAGTCACGAGCGCTGCTGACAATTATCCTCTGCTGGTCCTTTGGGATCACGAGCGCGGACGGCCAAGGGTTTCGAGGTTCGGGAGGGGGGCCACGGAGCCCCGGCGTCGTGACGCAAACGGCTCCCACAGCTATGCAGCCGCGACAAGGTTTCGTTAATACTCCTGGAGCCGCTGCTCCGCCCATACGATCTTTCGCACCGACGCAAGGTGTTCAGACTCACACGATCGCGCCTGTTCCCGTTCATCAGCCGGGCCAACATTCAAACCACCGCGGCACGGAGTTCGTTGCGCCGGCTCCGACGGTCGGTCACCGGCCGGTGGTCGCCAATACTCCTGGAGCCGGTGCTGCACCCATTCGATCATTTGCACCGACGCAACGGGTTCAGACTCAGACGATCGCGCCTGTTCCCGTTTATCATCCGGGCCAACATTCAAACCACCGCGGCACGGTGTTCGTTGCGCCGCCACTGACGGTCGGTCACCGGCCAGTGGTCGTTCCCGGTTTCGTTCCGCTTCATCACCAGCGACCTTGGTTTTTTCGCGGACACCCCGGTGTGGGAATTGTCGAATGGCCTTACGCCTACTCGCCTACGGTTATCATCGAGATTGCTCCCGGTGTAATCGGCGAGGCGCCGCGCTACAGGGAGGAGCCGCCGAGCGAAGCGCGGACGAGGAGCCCGGGGCAATTGGCGCCCTTCGATCCGACACCGCAGGAAGTGGTCGAGCGCATGCTGTTGTTGGCGAACGTGAAATCCGGCGACGTGCTCTACGATCTCGGCGCCGGAGACGGCCGCGTCGTGATTACCGCGGCAAAGAAGTACGGCATCCGAGCTGTCGGCTTCGAGATCGATCCCGGCCTAGTAAAGCTTGCCCGCGAGAACGCGCGCCAACAGGGTGTGGAAAAGTTGGTCGAAATCCGTGAGCAAGATTTTCTCACGGTGGACCTATCGCGGGCATCGGTGGTGACGCTTTACTTGTCCTACGACGGCAATCTTGCGCTGCGGCCCCAGCTGATGAGGCAACTCAGGCCGGGCGCGCGCATCGTGACCTATACTTTTGATATGGGCGAATGGCAGCCGAAGATAAGTGAAACTTATCGTGATGCCGGCGGCGAAGCGCACGCCATATACCTCTGGCAAATCGGTGATACCATCGCTTTCCGTTAATGCCGAGACAAATTGTCGCCGACCCCCTACGGGGATCACAATTGGCAATATCAAACATGGTAGGCTATTGGGATCGTTGTTCGATTGACCTATGGCGCGGCCTGCACGATCCCAAGAACGCCGATCATCAGCCGTCGTAGAAGTTCTATGGAATTAGCGACCGCTTTGTCTTAGCTTTCGTCAGGCCTTAGCTTGGGCGATTCATGGGTATTGCCTACCGTTTGTAGCGCCCGATCAACTCGGCTTCACCCAAGATATGGCCTTTCATGGCTGCTAGAAGCTGCTGTTTGGTCGCTCGCGGATTAAGATTCGTCGATGCATCCAACGCATAAAGCTTGAAAAAGTAACGGTGCGGCTTTCCCGCCGGCGGGCACGGGCCGCCATAACCGACCCGGCGAAAATCGTTGAGACCCTGCTTGCCGCCATTGGCCAACGTTTCAGTTTTGCTGACAGCCTCGGCCAATTCTTTAGCGTCCGCCGGCAAGTCATAAATCACCCAGTGTACCCAAGTGCCGCCCGGCGCGTCGGGATCGTCCACGATCAGAGAGAAAGTCTTGGCGCCGGCAGGTACGTTGCTCCAGCTAAGCCGAGGCGAGACATCGTCAGCATCGCAGGTGTGCTTGCGCGGAATCGTCGCACCGCTTTGAAAGGCCGAGCTTTTGAGCTCCATGGCTCTCCCCTGAGTCTCGGCGCGTAAGAGCGTGTCGCGGCTAAGGGCGACGACGCACAAGAAGCCGACGATCAATAAAGCAAACGATTTCTTGAGAATCTCGGAGGAGGTACTTGTCATAGCTTTATCCGGGTATTCTCGCGGCAGACTAGCTTGCTTCATCATTGAAACTGTTTTTACAGATCTGGCTTCATCTTTTGGTGACTATCGGCGGCGATGGACTTATGATGGTGGCCAGCCGCTTCGCTACCGTCTCTTTAACTTCTAAGGGCACGCTGATTCTCTTAAACCGCTGCCGCTGAGTCATCGGCACCGTCGCATCAATGCCGACCTTCGCGGTAAAGAGACCGGGCTTTTGCGAAGGATCGATGCTTCGGCCGCGCAAGCCCGGAAGAACGATCATGTCTTCATCTCCCTGAACTCTTGTCGCGATCGCCCATTCGACGTCTCTGGGATCACGCGCGTTGACGTCGTCGTCGACTACCACGGCATGTTTGAGGTACGGCACGCCGGCGAGCAAATAGTGGAGCAGTTGTCTGGGATCGGCTTCGTGGCGCTTCTTGAGAGACAGCACGACATGGGTTCGGCCGCTGGCGGCGCTCAACGCCAAGTCTTGTACGTCAAAGCCTCTCGCGCGCAGCATCTGTATTAACTCGGCTTCGCCGGCGGGACCGCAAAGCAGCGCGACTTCTTGGGAGGTTGGATGAAGCGCTTGCAAGATTGGATTTTTTCGATGGGTGATTGCCGTGACTTCGATGATATGACTGTTGTCGCCAAAATAGTAACCGGAGGTTTCACCGAACGGACCTTCCGGCTCTCTTACTTTCGGCACTACCTTGCCTTCGATCACCACTTCGGCGTGCGCCGGAACGTCGACATCGGAAGTTTCACATTTCGTCAATACAAGCGGGCTGCCGAGCAGGCTGCTGGCGATCGCCACTTTATCCTCGGTCGGCGAGCTGACGATGGAGGCGAGCAGAAGAATCGGATGGACGCCCAGACTGATCGCGACGTCGAGCGGACGATTCGCTGCTTCCGCTTTAGCGACGAAATGTGAGATCGGGGGGTTGGCCAAGTGCACGCCGAGGCGCCGACTGTCCTTTACCTGCAATCGATGCAGCCCCATGCTTCTCAAACCCGTCAGCGGATCTTTCGACGTGAGAATGCCGCAGGTGATGTACGGGCCGGCGTCGTCTTCGTGGTACGTCGGGATTGGCAGCGCTTGCAAATCGACCTGTTTGGTGCCGCGCAGTACGACCTCTTTGACCGGCCCGTCTCTTACTCGTCGTGGTTTTCCGCTGGTGCCTCTTCTTTTGTGGTAGGTCTCCAGTAACTTGCTTTCGTTTCTCAGCCCGAACGCCAAGGCTAAGCGCTTCTGCGTGCCGACGAGATTGCCAACGACTTGCATCGAATGGCCAATGACTCGCGCGAACAAAAGCGCCGGCCCGTGCACGCGGTCGACTTGATGTAGAAACTCACATATCTCAAAGCGCAAATCGACGGCATCGGTCACCGAGCGAAGCTCGCCATTTTTTTGCAGGACTGCGAGATAGGCGCGTAGATCGGGTGTCGGCATTTTTCTCACTACGCGTATAGCTTGTCGATAAATCCAGTGTCGTCGATTTTGCGCAGATAATGCAGGTCCCACGGCTCCATGGGGCCGATGTGGCGCATCTTGGGGTCTTTGCCGACGTCGAGGTCGTAGACGTTTTGGATCGCCGCCGGCAGCGGATAGGGTTTTTTCGACAGCAGCTTGGCCCACTCGCGCTGCAGGTGAATATAGTATTCGTCGTCTTGCAGCCCGTATCGCGCGGCGAGATTCTTTTTCAAGATCGCCACGACTTCAGCCGGTTTGGTTTTGAAAAAATGCAGCGCTTCGATAAAACCTTTCAAAAACGCGTAGACCGTCTCTTCATTCTCTTTGATGTAATCGCTGGTGGCGAGCAGGGTCGTGTTGTGGATCACAGGCCGGTCGGGCAGGTCGACGACGTGAAGGCCCTTTTTGATACCGTAGAGATCGAAAGGCATATCGACCAATGCTGCAACCGCTTTGCCAGAAGTGATCTCGTCGACGAACTCCAAAAATTTTCCCGAGGTATCGTCGATCACATCCATGTTGATCTCCTCCGGTTGGAGGCCGCAATCGATGAGCACGGCGCGCAGATTGCCGGAGACGCAAGGCGCCTTGGAATGGCAGACGATCTTTCGCCCTTTGAGATCGTTGACGGTTTTGATTTCCGGCAACGCGACCAGGCGATCGTCCCAGTTGTTCTGCGCTTGCGCGAGATACGTCAGGCGCTTTTCACCTTTGGCGCGCTCACGATAGGTTTCGTGGTGCAGCCCGCTCAAGAAGTCGATCTCGCCCGCCAGCGCCAGCTTGGCGCGGTGCGCCATGGTCGGCGCTTTGGCGCCGCCGACGATGTGTAGGTCGATCTCAAAGCCGTATTTCTCCATGACCTTCGATTCCTTGAAGACGTAGAGAAAGGGTAGGTGAGATGAATCGCTGGCTAAAAGATCTAATGTGCGCATGATTGTTCTCCTAGTTGGTTCTCCTAATTTGTTCAAATCGTTCAAGCCGTTCACCCGCTCCGCTTCGTTCAAATCGGTAAGAATCTCTAAGTTCGGGCGCTTCGTGTCCTTTGTGGAAAGCAACCGGGTTACGTCTTCGATGGTATCTCCAGCGGTAGGCTGGGCGGTTGCGATCCGGCCTGCGGCTTCAATTTATCTAAATGCCCATTTCCCGCTGGACTTCTTTTAACAGCGTCATATCGTGCGCGACGGCAACCGGCACGTTGGTTTTTTTGGTCTGCTGTTGGATAAAGCCCCACTCGATGCTGAGGTCCTCGTCTGTCAACATGCCGTTCTTGCTGAAACCGGGCCTAGCCAGTTCGAGCGATCGCGCCGCGTCCTTTTCATTGGCGCGGGTCCAATCCATCAAGATTTTCGTCGTCTCTTTCGGATTGGTCTGCAACAGCTGCAAGCTACGGAGCGTAGCGCGCAGAGTGCGTTTGACCAGCTCGGGATCTTTTTTGAGCTTGTCTTCGTGCACGCCGAGACCGGCAATGGGATGGGTGACGATCTCGGCGGTGTTGCCGAGCAAGCGGTAGCCCTTGTTTTCCATTTGCACGTTGGTCGGCAGCGGCATCAAGCTGCCCTGGGCGATGTTCTTTTCCATCGCGGCGACGCGCGCCGGCGTCGCGCCCATGGCGAGCAATTGGTATTCACCTTTCTTTAAACCCAAATGCTGCAAATGTTTTTCCGTGAGGATCGCCTGGGTATTGCCAAAGGAGCTTACCGCGAAGACCTTACCCTTCAAGTCTGCCGGTGAGTTGATCTCCGGGCGAACGACCAGGGAAAAGAACGGCCGCGAATTGAGCGCGGCGACAAGCTTCGTGGCTAATCCCTGCATTGCGCCGTTAAGCACCGGCGAAATATTCAGCGAAAAATCGACATAGCCATTGGCCAGCGCGATGGTGGCGACGTTGCCGTTCATCTGAATCAGCTGTGGCTCGATGCCTTCGGTGCGAAAGAAACCCTTCTCCGCCGCGACCTTGACGGGAAACCAGGTCATGCTCACCGCCGAATAGGAGAAGGTGACTCTGCGCGCTTCGGCGCTGTTTGCTGAATTGTTCTGCGCAAGCGTGAACGCGAACAGCGCTAATAGGAGAAAGCATTTCATTAAATTGCGTCTAACTGTCAGATGTCGGAATGTGTTCACCACGAAGGTCACGAAGGACACGAAGGTTTTGGAATGAGGGCGCGGCACGCCGTGCTACAATTCCGATTCCTTTTTTGCGTACTTTGCGTTCTTTGCGGTCAACATTCCGAATTTGCCTATTACTTTTTTCGCGGGATTTCCAGCGGCAGGTCTGGGCGGTCGCCCCATTCTTTCCACGAACCGATGTAGTTGCGCACTCTGGGAAAGCCGAGCAGACGGAGCGCGATGTAGCTATGCGCGGCGCGGTAGCCGCCTTGGCAGTAGGAGACCACTTCTTTGTCCGCCGTGATTCCAACTTTGTCGTACATCGCCTTCAGTTGCTCATTCGATTTGAACTTGCCGTCGGCGTCGAGATTGTCGGTCCATTCGATGTGAATCGAGCCAGGGATTGCCCCGCCGCGCGCGGCGCGCACGAGCGTACCCAAGTGTTCGCCTTCGCTGCGCGTGTCGAGAATCGCGATGTCCTTCTTGTTGAGGGATTTCAGCACGTCGTCGACCGTCGCCAAGACATCGCGCCGCTCGGCGATTCTAAATGTCGCCCCTTTGGGCGCCATGGCATCGGACGTGATGGGTCCACCCGCGGCTTTCCAGGCGTCAATGCCGCCATCGAGCATTTTCACGTTCGGGTGGCCGTAGTATTCCAAGAACCACACCCCGCGCGCCGCGCGCATATCGGAATTCTTCCCATAGAAGACGACTTCTTTGGCTTCGCTGACACCGCGCAGCTCGAGCACATGGTGGATCATGAACATAAATGCTTTTAACGGCGCGTCGGTGGTGTCGACCAGGCTCAGGCCGAAAAGATCGAAATGGGTCGCGCCGGAAATATGGCCCTGCGCGTAGTCTTCCGCGGTGCGAGTATCGATGAGGCAAAGATTTGCCGAGCCGATTTTGCTCTGCAATTCTTGCGCGGTTGTGAGCAGCGTTTCACGCGTGTATTTTGGTTCCATAACAAACTCCAGAGGAATGCAAAGTGCAAAATGAAAAAAGCGAATTTACGGGAACCGAAGCCGCCCTATCCATATCCGGTCATTGTGAATTTTGCAATTTGCCTTTTGCGTTCTGCATGGACACGAAACTTGGGGATTGCCTGATGCGCCGCCGCTACGCTGTCCTTGCCGTCATTGCCGTGCTCCTGGCCACCGCAAGCTTTACCTATCAGCTAGCGTTGCCGGGCAGGAAACTGGCGTTTCCGGTGGATCACTATTCACACCCGGATTTCAAAACCGAGTGGTGGTACTACACGGGCCATTTGGAAACGGCCAGCGGCAAGCGTTACGGCTTTCAAGTTACCTTTTTCCGCTTCGGCGTGCGCGACCGGCAGAAAGAAGTGAAAGCTGCCCCTTTGTTTACCGAGCTGTACATGGCGCATTTCGCGTTGTCCGACGTTGCCGGGAAGAAGTTTCTGTTCCGCGAGCGGATCAATCGTGGCATTGCCGGCAAGGCCGGCGCGATGACGGACCGCTATTTGGTTTGGAACGAAGACTGGAAAGTCGAGGGTGACGACCGGAATCATTCAATTCAGGTCAATGACCGCGGCGCGCAATTGCAGCTTCAACTCAAATCGCTGAAAGCGCCGGTCCTGCACGGCCAAAATGGACTGAGCCAGAAGGGCGAAGGCGAGGGCCGAGCTTCCTACTATTACTCACTGACGCGAATGCAAACCGAAGGAGAGCTCACGATTAATAGCCGGAAAGAGAAAGTCCGTGGCCTCACCTGGATGGACCACGAGTTCGGCAGCAACCAGCTGCGCGAGGATCAGGTCGGCTGGGACTGGTTTAGCATCCAGCTCGACAATCAGACGGAGCTGATGCTCTATCTGATGCGCCGCAAAGACGGCTCCATCGATCCGTACTCCAGCGGCACGTTGGTCAGCGCCAACGGCTCGACGAAACATCTTAGGCTCAACGACTATCGTGTGGAAGCCCTGGAGCGATGGAAGAGTCCAAAGAGCGGCGCTAACTATCCGATGAAATGGCAAGTGACGATCCCCGGCGAAGAGATCGAACTGGAAATCGCCCCGGCATTTCCTGAACAGGAGCTGATCACCAACCGCAGCACCCGCGTGACCTACTGGGAAGGGGCGGTGCAGATTCGCGGCAAAGTGCGCGGCCAAGTTGTGAACGGCAACGGCTATGTCGAAATGACGGGGTACGCGGGGAAGCTGACGATATGAGAATAACCATAGGAGTTTGCCGGCTTTCCCTGGATTTGCGATACTCACGCAATGCCGGAAGGACCCGACAACAAAAATTGGAAGTGTCTCAACGTTACGGTCCGTGATAAAGAATCTGGCGCGGTTATTGAGTACAAAATTCATTTTTATCGGAAAACCAATGGATGGTACGACGAAGTTCGCTACGATAGTCACGAAATCAAAAAAGGAAGAAAGACTCTCGCACCGCACTTGCACCTTAAATTAGCCACTTCGTTTAAAGATGCAGCCAGCGGCGAAGCGGAACTCAAGCGGATCATCGATACTGCCTTGCCACGGATAAAGGAGATCACTCGATGAGTCGGATATTGGCGATTAAAGGAACCGAAGGTGAGAAAGAAGTAGACTATTCTACTCTCACCGTTAAAGAGATTCAGAAACGAATCAAGGATTACGAAAAGAAATTTGGCAGCTTCGCTAAATTTTTGCGCGGCTACGATTGCGAGTCCAGTCCGCCAGACGATTATCTGACTCTGATCGATTGGGAATGTCTTCTAAATGAACTTAAAGGTAGAAGAGGCACGGGGCTTTCCCTCGTTAAGAGCCGTAAAAGAAAACCCAGCTAACTGTTCGTGTGACTGAGCGCTCGATCTCCGTCACGCCCACCCAAGCAGATGATACGCGGCAAAGTTAACGGTTGACTCGCTTCCTCAGCCGGTAACTTGCCAAACAATCGACTCCTGTGGTACTTGCACTGAACCAAAATCGACGTTCGAATTCCTACCGGCCTCATGACCGAACCGGAAAAAACTCTGATCGCGGGCTGCGTGAGCGGCGACAAGGCCGCCTGGGATGCATTCGTTCGGCAGTACTCCGGGCTGGTTTTTCATACGATTAAGAATTCCGCTTCTCTCCACCGCGCTGAAACATCACAGGACTTCGCGGACGATCTGTTCCAAGAAGTTTTCTTATCGCTGGTCAAAGACGATTTTCTCCAATTGCGCTGCTTTCGCGGCGATCACGGCTGCACGCTCGCGAGTTGGCTGAGGATGATCACCGCGCGGCGGACCATCGATCATTTGCGAAAATTAAAAAACCCGGCAGCCTCTGCCGAAGATCTGCGGACCATCGATCCCCCCGATGACTCGGACGAGCGTGGCAAGGACGAGCAAATTCAGCTTCTCGAAAGAGCGATGGCCCAACTCCAACCCCGCGAACGAATCATTATCGATCTCTTTTTTCGACAAAACCTCTCGGCCGAAGACGTTGCTTCGATACTGCGACTCTCCGTCGGTGCGGTTTACACACAGAAAAGTCGCATCCTCGCCAAGCTTAGAGAAACTCTGCAGAAACCCAGCCGGCTTTAAGAAATCGCAGGGTCCTGCGACCATTTGAACAGAGTCAGTTGTCGCCGGGGAACTTTCCCCGTGCGCGCAGATTCGTCGCTTTGCTATCTACCGGTTGCGGCTGCCGTGGTGCACTTGGCTGGGTTTGGCGTCGTGATGTTTTTCCACGGTGCCGACGATGGGAAACGGCGAAATATCGAGATCCAAGATGGTACCCTGCTTCGCTGGTGCGCGGAGTGATCACTACGTAGTGGAACAAGACAGTTTCACAAGGCAGGTGAGTAATCGTGGCGTTCACCGCGACGCGAGAATGAGCTTGGCGTGGGCGATAAGTGAAACAAGTCTCCACTAAAAGAAAATACTCGGACCCTTTGGTCGTGCATATGGTGCGGCGGGTGCGTCAGCCGCTTTCGGCGGTAGTCAGTCCGATGAAAAGGCAAATTGTCCGCGCGAAACAGGTTGTCGCCGGAGGCGTCGATCAAGTTGTAGCTATATCGGCTGACCGTCAGTTTTTGCCTGTTGAAAACATACTCCTCGGCCACTCGTAGCGTGAGGCTGCCTCCTACGCTTACCGTAAAGCGCAACCCCCCGCTGATAAGGGCGGATTCTACGATGTCAGCGAATTCGGAGTGAAAAGTTTCGGGAACGTCGAAGGCGTCGGTGAGCGAAACGTAGATGGCCCAACAGCGTTCGATAACAGCCGCGCGCTGGCGGCCCTCAAACGGCATAGTGAGCTAATTCTTTAAGGGGAAACTTACTTTGCAACGCGCGAAAATAGCCGCGATAGCACATCGCCCAATCGAGAAAGTCAGGCTGGTCCTCGGCGGGCGTGCCGGGGATCAGCGCGTAAAAGACTTCGGAGCGCATGCCGTACTTGCGCTCGTAACGCTGGAGTTCGTCGACCATCTTGCCAATCGCTTGGTCGGCAGAAAGAGTCCCCTGAGCGACCATTTTGACAAAGTGTTTTTTGGTCATTCGGCGGTTGGTTTTTCGACTGCCCATGCGGACTCCTTTGATCACGCACTAATGTACAGAGACGGAAATATTCCCGCAATGGTACGATCGGGGCGTCGGATTGGGTCGGAATGAGTTAAAAGATGTCATGCTTTGATTTCTTAACGATCCTTCGAACGAGGGAGATCCTCGGAAAGTCCAAGATCGTATTCTTAGCGAGCTATGAGGGCTTGCCGGCTTTAACCGGAGACATTGGCGGAACGAGATAGCGCGATTCAACGGCCATAACCCAGGCTACGGTAGATTTTGACTGTGGGTGGCAACCGACAGCTTCGATCACGGCCCTAATTACGCCTTCCGAGGATGATTCTGTAGCCCCCGCTCGCGCTTGTTAATCCGGCGCAGCACCGAGCAAAAGTAGTGAAACCAAGTCGCCGATTGTAAGAAATTCAGTATCGGGGTCGAGCCTGACTATTGACTACTCTGGCCGCAGTACCACGATTTGATTTTCACTTTTTCCCTTGCGGTTTGAAAAGTTCTTGCAATACATATGGGGCTACCGCCTTCCACTCTCATCGGAGTTTACGCGAACCGATTGTCTCGGGCAACATCGATTCTGTCCAACCTTTTCTCGCAAAGCGCACCGCCAGATTGTCAACAGTAATGGCTACGTTGAGCTGACCGGGTACGCCGGACAATTCACATTATGAATGGTCGTCCCGCGGTTCCAACAATCACCAGCGCTGATACGTTAACCCTGGAATTCTTGGAAAGCTGCGCTCGTCACGAGTGGTCACGACATAGCCTTTCGTCATCGCCGTCGCGGCGATGATGAGATCGTGCGGGCCCACTGTAGTTCCATTCGACGCAAGCTCCGCTGAGAGCCGGGCATGGATGCGGGCAGTAACGGCATCGAAAGAAATAACCGGGAGCCGGTCCAACAGGCCTTCGACAAAGGCTTCTCGTCTGCGGCGCTGAGCTGGGTTGGCGGCACGATGAACCCCATGCAGCAACTCCGAGGCGGTGATCACCGAAATCGCAAAGTCTTCCTCAGCGTTATCCGCCAATTGAGATTCCAGATTGAGTTGGTTCCGCTCCCAAGCCATCAGAACGCTCGAATCGATCAGGATCCCCATGGCGATTCCGGAACCGTAGATGCTTGTTTCGTTGTATCCTCGACCGCGTTCCAGTAGCCAGGATCGGGCTTTGGCACGGAATGAAGCAGTGTCAGGAAGTCCGGACCGGTGAAGCGCAGCGGCTTTACATGTGACATCTCACACACCGGCTCCCCTCCACGCTCTATCACAAAGGATTCTCCTCGATAGCAGACGCGATCGAGTAATTCGGAAAAGCTACGCGCCGCTTCCGTCGCCGAAATGACACGGCTGCCCTTGACCGAATTCACCGGTAGAATGCGTGCCTTCGGCTTTAACCGGTTCCGCCCACGCAGGTTCTTTTTCTTGTCGAGTTTCATAATAATCTGATTATCTGATTTATGACGAAATTGTCAAATCGCCGCACCAGCTCACGGAAAAATCAAAGAGCGAGAGGTTTGACGACCAACTGCGCGTATTGGATGCGCGAAAGCAGAACTTCAATCGGGCGAATGATTCATCCTCGATCTCTGCTTTCGGCAAAAACTTTCGGCCCAAGACGTCGCGTTGATCCTCTATCTATCCGTCAACGCGGTTTACACGCAAAAAAACTGCCTCCTCGCCAAGCTGCGCACGGCGTTATAGAAATTCACCTGAATTTTTTGGTTTCAACACTTCACGAGTACTGCAGCCGACCCGTTGGAAACCGTGGTCGACGAGACATCCGCCGAACGGTTTCCGGGGAAGCCTGCGTTGATTATCCGATGAGTGGATTTCGAGTGGCGAGCGAGGGAAACCGGCTGAAATCACGATCTGCGGTCCAAAGCTCGCGGACGTCGTGATCGCGACAGATGGCTGCAACTCGGGCATCGTGAACGACGGGGCCGTTGACCCGCCCCGGTTTCAGGATGGAACGCAACTCGGGCCAATATTCTTCGGTTTCGGCTAACAGACTCAATGTCGGTGACTCTAACCACGCGTCTACCTGCTTGATCGCCACCGATAGGGGTGTCGGCGGAGCATAGATGCGCGGGTGGGTGACGATGGCGAGAAATTCATGAAGGCAGGGCCAGGGTATGGCCCACGCAGCGCGCCCTTCGGCCAATTCTACGACTCTGGAATAGGCGGCGTCATGCCAAGCGGCATCTTCGCGATGGGCTACACGAGAATGTTGGTATCGACCGCAATCATCCGCCCCGACCTTCGTAAACGGCTTCACGAATCTTCTCCCCAGTCCCGCCGGCAAATTCGGCTTGAAGGCCGCGACCTTTAAAAGTCGACTTGCGCAGCTTGAATGCGCCGCGGCTTTTGCGCTCGGTCAAGACTTGCCGCAGGCCTTGTTCGACCAGCGCGCGGACCGTGGTTTTTTCTCGAGCCGCCAATTTGCGAGCCTCTTCCAAGAGAGAGTTGGAAATCTCTATGGTGGTTTTCATTTGGATATATGTATCGCTGGATATCGTCACCCGTCAACTGGCCGCTTTTACGGTCACCCGCTAGCGCCGGACCTATAGCCTGACATCTCTTCCAGATCTATCGGCCCTTTCGTGGCCGGCATCAGGACTTCTCCCGATCTCGACGATGCTGACGAGCCGCCTCTTGATAGATCGTTTGACGCGGACCGATGGCCACGATTTCCACGAAATCTTCGAGAAGCCGATAGATGATTCGGCTTCTCCCTACGCGCAGACTCCAATAACCTTCGAGCTGATCCTTGAGCGCTTTGCCACAGGCGGGATCGTCCAGGATGTCTGCCAGCGCGGCGCGGAGCTTCCGCTTTAGTTCGGGATGGAGATGCCGGATAAGATCGCGAACTTCCGGCGGCACTTTGAGTCCGGAAACCGGCATGCCGGAGGGTCAGTCGGTGAAGAGATCGTCAAGGGTGTAGCGCTTCCTGGTGCGCGCGAGGGCTTTTATGCCGTTGCGAATCTCTTTCATCAAATTGCTATCGGTCATGATCTCAACGGTCTCCTGCCACCCTTCGTACTCATCCTTGCTGACAATGATGGCCACAGGTTTCCCGTTCCGAGTGATCGTAACCGCCTCGTCCCGGCGCTCGACGACGTCTATGAGCTCGCTAAGTTTTGTCTTGACTTCCGATAACGGCATCGTCTTCATATCGGTTACCCATCCATGTTCTGGTCTGAATTATGACCAATCCTATCCTCGTCAGCCGACATGGTCAAGAACGGGAGCTCGGGTCAAAGCTCGCTCGATCTAAGGCGAAGCCTCGACATTGGCCTCCTGGCGCCCGCCACCGTCACGCCGTTTAACGTAGTTGCTCTTCACCCACTACGTCCCCACGAAGCTCCGATAAACACAAGGAAAACCCATCTCGCTGTAAGAAATCGCAGGGCGCTGCGACTATTTGAACAGCAGAAGTTGTAGCCGAGGATAATTCCCCGTGCGCGTCGATGTGTCGGTATGCCCTTCGGCGATCGTACGAGCGGTGGTCCGCTCGGTTGCGAATGGCTTCGGTAAAGTTTTAGCCATAGGGGCGGTGATAGGAAGTTGGCAAAATACAAGATTCAAGATGCGACCCAAAGGTCGACGCGACCCCAAGGTCCGACCGCCGGAATGGGTTTCTTTTCGATTGTCAAAAACCAAGGAGACAACAAACATGTGGCATTGGCGAAAGTACCCAAATACGAAACTTGCTTTTCTGACACGTTCGAATCGGCTGCAGCGGAGTGTTTACCAGGTTGTTGGCCTTTGCGCGCTGCTTCTCGCCGCTGCTATTGCACAGCCGTTGTACGCCATCGAGGTCAACTTCACGGGGATCATTGGCTACGGGACAAACTTGAGACCGGATGGCGGCTTTCTGGGCGCGAGAGGTCCTAGTTCTTTTCCGCTCAATGATTCCGGAATTGTCCTTATCAACACTCGATACAGTAACTATCCTGATCCGGGAGACGGTTTTCTTCTGACCATTGACAGTTCAACGCACAGCTTTGTCAGCGCAGCGGGTCCGGGTTACGACCTTGGGCTGGACGGATTTGCTATCAACAACCTCAATACGCTGACATACCAACGCGGTCCGATATTTCAAGGAACGCCACCTTACTATCAGTTTTTTAGTCTCGCGCCGCCCTATACAAACGGCTTCACAGACGCATCCCAGCCATGTCCTTGTTACTCGCTCGACGTGTTCACTAACTCTGCCGGTTCGGGTGTCACGCTCGTGCGCGACACTGCCTTAAACCAACCGCAGGTTATTCGCCTTAACGGGGATGGCACCACAACAGCGTTAACTATCGATCCAACGTACCTGGGTGTTATCGCGCGCCCTGCGAAGATCCTCGAGAATGGTGATATTTACGTCGCGCTTTTGAACTATGGCAATCAAAATTACGAAATCTGGCGGTTCGCGGCCGGCGAGACTGCGACCCATACCGTCGTCTATTCTATCCCAGCTAGTCAAGCGGGAATATTTTCCTGGAATGTGAATCAGAACGGTAGCCTCGTCGTATCGGAGTATGACGCCCTAGGGCAAGTTTGGGTCAAAAGGGTTTTAGCCGACGGCAGCACGGTGGAGGTTCAAGGAACCCGAATCGGTGGATCTGGCAGTACGATTACCCATGCTGTTTATAGCGGAGTCTTCATTAATAGTTCCGGGCGCATTGCGGCTGTCCGCAATTATACGGATGCGGGGAACGGTGTGAGCGAACTCTTGTACGTCGACCCAGGCAGCAGCGCCGCGGTAGTTCTTCGCACCGGCGATAGTTTGTATGGCGGAGTTATCATAAATATAACACCGACTTCGGAGATGAACGAGTCGGGGCAATTGACCATATTCATGCAAGTGAATGTCTCGCCGATCTCTCCTCCTATCAGTCAGCTCGTCGTCCGCGTGGACCCAATTCCGAGCCCTGCGATCACAGGTTTCTCGCCAACGAGCGGACCGATCGGCACCTCGGTGGCGATCACCGGTACGAGTTTTACTGGGGTAAGCGAGGTTAACTTTAATGGCACGAATGCGACTTTCACCGGTGACTCGGACACGCAAATCACAGCTATGGTGCCCATTGGCGCCACTTCCGGCCCGATCGCGGTAACCACTCCCGGCGGTACGGCAACGAGTTCCACGCCCTTCACGGTGACGACGGTAGCGGCACCCACGATCACAAGCATCTCGCCGGCCATCGGTGGCGTCGGCACAACCGTTACGATCAAGGGAACGAACTTTTCCGGCACGACTGCTGTTAGGTTCAACGGCACGAATGCGGCTTTCAAGGTCAAAGGCTCACAGATCACCGCCACCGTCCCGGCCGGCGCTACAAGCGGACCGATTACGGTCACTACTCCGGGTGGTACAGCGACGAGCGCCTTGGCATTCACCGTTGTCATGGCGCCGACGATCACCGACTTTTCACCGAGCAGCGCTAATGCCGGCACCATCGTGACCATCACTGGCACGAACTTTACGGGTGCCACTGCCGTAAAGTTTAATAATTCGAATGCGAAATTTACCGTGTTACCACCGAACACGATCACAGCCACGGTGCCTAATGGCGCGAAAAGTGGTCCGATCTCCGTAACGGGACCGGGCGGGACCGCGACAAGCACTTCAATATTTACCGTGACGAAATAGCGAGCCATTTTTACGGAAACTTTCGATTTGAGTAGGGTCACAGAGTAGCAGTCCGAATAATTCATGGCGGAGTGGTTTACCAATTTGTCCAATGACTTGTAACCCTTTCCGTAATCGAAATGAGGTGAGGCTATGAAGCTGAGTATCTCCCGAATTTTTGCCGGAACATTTATAGTATTCGGCATTTTTTGTACGCTCTTCCTTAACGCGTCGCAGGGGAGTGGTTTTCCAGCAGCGGCTATCTACTTCAGCGACTACGGCACGAGCTCGATTTGGCGGGTAAAGCCTGATGGGACAGAGGCCACACAAATTCTTACCGGACTTACAAACATACGCGGTTTGTCCGTCGACCTTGGGGCGGGCAAGCTGTATTTCGTCCAGCAGAATCCTGGCTATGTTCGTCGAGCTAACCTAGATGGTAGCGGCCTGGAAATCGTTACCGCTATAGGTCCTAGTCCTCATGACGTCGAGCTCGACCTCGTGCGAGGCAAAGTCTACTGGACAGAGTTCGGCACGGTGGGCGTCCGACGAGCGAACCTCGACGGAACGGGCGTCGAGACATTGCCGCTTACTAACGTCACAAACGCAGTCGGCTTGGCGCTCGATGTCGGTGGAGGCAAATTCTATTGGTGCGATTATTTTGCCGGGACAATCTCGCGGGCCAATCTGGACGGTACCGGTCAACAGGCGCTAGTTTCCGGCCAATCCAATCCCAATCACATCGCCCTCGATCCGCAGAGCGGGTACTTGTATTGGACAGTATCTGGTTCTCAACAGATTCGGCGCTCGAACCTCGACGGAAGCGGTACTGTCACGCTTGTGAGTGGCCAATCAACACCTTCCGGGCTGATGCTCGATCTTGCGGGCGGAAAGATGTATTGGGCGAACGAGGCGATCGGCCGCGTCAGCCGCGCAAACTTGGACGGGTCCAATGTCGAAATATTCCGTACGGGACTGTCGAACCCGTTTTCCTTCGCGGTCTTGGCCTCTCCACCGACGCCCGCTATCTATTTCAGCGACTACGGCACGAGCTCGATTTGGCGGGTAAAGCCCGATGGAACCGAGGCGGCGCAGATACTTACTGGACTCTCAAATATACGCGGCTTGGCGGTTAACCTTGGGGCGGGGAAGCTTTATTTCGCCCAGCTTAATACTGGCTACATCCGTCGAGCTAACCTAGATGGAAGCGGTGCGGAAATCGTCGTCGGTACAGGTACCAGTCCTTTCGACGTTGAGCTCGACCTCGTGCGCGGCAAAGTCTACTGGACAGAGTATGGCACAGTGGGCGTTCGAAGAGCGAACCTTGACGGAACAGGCATCCAGACACTGCCACTGAGCAATGTAACTAATGCGACAAGCTTGGCGCTCGACGTGGTTGGCGGCAAAGTCTATTGGCCCGACTATTTTGCCGGCACCGTCTCACGCGCCAATCTCGACGGCACAGGCCAGCAGACATTGGTTTCCGGTCTGCCCACACCCAATCACACCGCTCTCGATCTGGCGAACGGACATCTCTATTGGAGTGAAACCGGATCTGGACAGATTCGGCGGTCGAATCTCGACGGGAGTAGTATTGTCACGCTTGTGAGCGGTCAAACAACGCTTTCGGGGCTGATGCTGCATCTTCCGGCCGGGAAAATATACTGGGCAAACGAGGCGATAGGCCGCATCGGCCGTGCAAACCTCGACGGGTCGAATGTCGAAATTTTCCGCACGGGACTATCGAACCCGCTATCGTTCGCCTTATTGTCCGGTGAGCCGCGCAATGCTGCGCCCACGGCGAATGCGGGGCCTGACCAAGCGATCGATGCAGGACAGCTCGTTAGCCTGGACGGTTCACAGTCGTTCGATGACAATACGCCAACGCCATCTCTCATCTTCGCCTGGTCTTTCGTTAGCGTACCTCCAGGCAGCACCGCTACACTCGCAGGTGCCAATTCGGCTAGTCCCTTCTTCACGGCAGACAAAGCGGGAACCTACGTTGTCCAACTGATCGTAACCGACACGGACGGTCGCACGAGTGCTCCCGATACGGTAGCAGTCAGCTCTTTGAAC
>Ga0208454_1000197_pt1 | contig 42531 bp, 55 predicted proteins | sample EasRivMeERMZT100_FD_187530 | JGI IMG/M metagenome (GOLD analysis project Ga0208454, IMG submission 187530) | Soil microbial communities from meander-bound floodplain in the East River, Colorado, USA - East River MetaG ERMZT100 (SPAdes) (version 2) | ecosystem: Environmental > Terrestrial > Soil...
CACATCACTGCGGGCGGTGACGTAAGGGCCAATAGCAACTTCGCATCTACCAATACATCGGTAGTGCTGGCAACGTCGGCGGCTGGTAATATCTTTCTGCGTCCCAATGGGGCTGGTTCTTCGTCTGGTCAAACTACCATTGCATCTAATGGTAATCTAATAGCGGCTGGCGGCGTCAGTGGTATCGGCCTATTCGCTAGACCACAAGGCGGCGGCGAAGGCGGTGAGCTAACGCTTGAGGGAACTGGCGGGGCTAGCAACGCCATCATTGACAACGTGGGGCCGCAAACCCGCTTCTTCGGCGGTGCTGCTGCCCCCATGCAATGGAACCGGGAAACTGGTGAACTCACTGCACCGGGTTCGATCACAAGTGGACAGGGAGTGATTGCGAATCAGAATTTCGGGTCTTCAAGCAACATCGCTGTGCTTGGTCCGGCTGCTGCTGTTGCGGGCACGGTTCTACTGCGGCCCAATGGCGTTAATGTCTCTACAAATGAGTTTACCTTTGCCTCTAATGGTAACTTCGGTGCTGCTGGCTCTATCAGTGGCTTTTCGGTAGTGTCGCAACAGGACTTTACGGCTACCGGTGTCAACTGTGTATTGGCTGCGCAAGGCGGCGGCATATTCCTGCGGCCAAATGGTGCTGGTAGTGCGGTAGGTCAAGCCATTCTTGGTGCTGCTGGTAATTTCTCTTGCGCTGACGTTAGTACAAGTAACAATGTCGCTGCCACAGGACGGGTTACTTCTGGCACCCACTTCAATGGCCTAGGTGTCACTACCGTTCTGTCCGCAAATGGCGGCGGCGGGGGTTCCATCCTGTTCCGGCCACAGGGCGCAGATAATGGCACCAACCAAGCCACCCTCGATGCTGGCGGTAATTTTACATCTGTAAATCAGACCGCAACGTCTGACCAAATTCTTAAAGAAAATATTTCTCCAAAAGCCCCGCGTAGAAATCTGGCTGATCTAATCGCCCTGTATACCTACGTTTGGAAGAGCGATGGCCGTGCTGGCATGGGGCAAATTGCGCAACAGGTTCGGGAGCACGCGCCGGAGTACGTCCATGAGGGAACCGATGGTATCTTGAGCATTGATAAGGCCAGTCTGGCTATGGAGTGTATTCTTGGCCTAGCGGAGCGGGTAAAAGAACTAGAGGATAAAGTCAATGACCTTGCCGGCTAGCCCTCCGATTACTAAGCTGCAAATCTATACGGAATTTGCGGTTCCTCTGAATACACCCTTCACCCAACTGGTGAGGGGTGGCCTGTACGTGCCTAACACGCCAGCAAATGCCGCCATTCCTACGGCCCCGCCACTCAGTATGTTGCAGTTCCTAGGGGCCTCTGCACAGCCACCGATTGACTTCCAGAATGCGACTTGTAGTGCTGGGGCGCTAGCTCCAAACGATGCGACGGCAACGCTTAATATCAATGCTGGCGGTACGGTCACACGCGGCATTAATAACGGTGCGCCACAGACCCTTTATACGTGGCTACTATCGGGGGCCGCAAGCGCATGGGAAGTGGTGGCTACTTTGCAATCCGGCAATACTAACCTAGGCACATACGGAACGCCCCTTAATCTGGGGTCTGGTCGGTCGTGGGGGTGCTTCTTTGGTGGCAACTCAGGATCGCAGTCGGCCACGGTACTGATTCAAGTACGGCCAGCCGGGGGCGGGGCCTTCGTGGATTCCTGCACGTTCAGCCTAGACGCCACGGTCGAGAGCTAAAGTGCCAGGCACAACAAAGCCCCCGGAGTCAGGGGCCGGAGGCTTTGAGGGGCAGTTTAGGGGCCTGCCAACCCTACACCTAGGGCGGTGCCGGTTACGGAGGAAACCGGGCCGTGCGTCGGTGTTCTTAATCGACCTTTACATACATCGGTTTTGCGGTGGCGTAATTGTGGTCCCGCATGGTTGCACCAAACTCGTCTTCCGTTTTGGCATAGCCTAGAACCCGGTCCTCATCGTCCATGATGGCCCAACCTACTCGCATTAGGGGGGATTCACTGTACCCCTTTTTCACTATCCATGCGACGCCCACTAGGACACCGATCGCAAAGATCAGGATAATCATTGTGAGAGTGACGGCAATTTCAGGGGTCAGGCCCATTTTGTTTCTCCGATGGCGGCTTTAGTCTTCATTCTCTTACCCAAGTACCTCACGGCGGATGGGCAGGTTACGTGGTTTCGGGAGCCAAGTTCCTAGCATACTTGCTGGATACTCACAGGGGGGCAAGTTCGTCAGGGAGTATGCCGAGAATGAAGACTAAAACGGTCACTGATTGTTAGGGTTATTGGGGTCAATCCAGACTGAGAATACAGGCCGGGTTTCTGGAAGAGTGTTAACAGGCAGTGCAAAATTTAGCTGTGCCATTAGGGCCTGCGTTGCATCCACAGCCAACTGCATTACCAATGGGCCGGGGGCATAGTTACCGCTATTAACCAACGCTTGGAACGTTTCAATCAACGTCCGATCATAGACGGTCAATTGTTCATATCGGGAATCAGCGGCTTTGAGTGCCATGCTTTTGTCCTCTGTCTCTTAGCAGTTCTACCCAAGTCTGGTTCCGGGTCTTTAGCCGGTGAACCAATGCCGGCTTTGACTTTTTGTATCCTCGCCTTACTGCGTCTGCGTATACGGCATTAATGCTAAAATACTTAGTGCCGTCTATACAGTAGTGAGGGTATTCATTGAACTGTCGCATTACATCGTTGTGATGAGGATGGGGTTTAGTATCCATTTGCCCTCCTAAACAGGGCCGGGGGGTGCGGAATCCCCCCGGCTCTGAACCTAGCTAGACTGTTAAGGCCCGACTAGGTTTTTACTGGTCTTACGGCTGGATGAAGACGTACACCGTCTGCATCTGGTTCTGGCCGAAGCCGATACCCGTCTGCACGGCAACGTTCTGGTTCGCAGAAGCGGCGAGGCCGAGGGCGGCGGCCGAACCCTGCTGCTGGGTGAAGCCGATGGAACCCGACTGTGCGGCGCTGTCATTGCCGGAAAGCTGGGTGGCACCGAAGCTGGTATTGCCAGCGGCGGCGGACGACTGCTGACCGGTGACACCGATGAGGGCGGCAGTGCTGCCACCGACCGACGAAGAACCGACCTGCGATTGTGCGCCGGACTCGAACGAACCGGCCGCAATACCCAGATCAACGGCACCGGCAGTACCAGCGGCGAAGGTCAGGGCCAGAGCAACGATGAGCTTACGCATTTGTATATCCTCAGTTTAGAGGGGCTTGTAATACTAGCTATGGGTGCCCCGATTCCCCCATAGCCTAAGGGGGAGGGTTACTTACCTTACTTTCTTGCCCTCTTCATCGAGTTCAAGAGTCTGGCCGTTGCTACCCCGGATAGTGGTAGCAGCCATCTTCTTGCTGTCTTCCGAGGGCTGGGTTACTTCGCCACGCGGGGTACGCGGCTGGTATTCCTGCGGGGCCGATTGCGGCTGCGGTTCAGAGGGTGCGCTTTTCGGTTGCGCCACCGGCACATCCATGCCCAACAGGCCAAGCTGTTCGCAGGCACCCTGCGTCCGAGGTTCCTTGTCCTGCTTGGCGTTGGTTTCTGCCATGCAGATTTCCCATACCTGCATGACGATCAGACGGCTTGCCATATCGGTGAGGCCGGCATTGTAGGCATTGGCTGCGGCAGTACCGAATTTTTCTGCGCGTCGCAGGCTTTGGCAATTGCCGTCCATCTTGGGGCCGCTTGCGCCGAGGCTCAGACCGAAGCCCGATGCACCCGCCGAAACGGTGCCGCCGCAATAGTCGGATGAGAACGAAACAGCGGCGGCCAAAGGCACGGCGGCGTTCGTCTTGATCTTCTGGGTGGTCGTGGTGGGAATCTGGCTGGCTTCAAAGGTCTGCGAAAGACCCACGCCAACTGCCAATTCGGTAGACTGATTGGGGTTCACCACGTTGAGGTTATCGGAACTGGCCCCGGCTGCGCTTTCGCTATTGGAGCCTGAGATAGCGCCGGAACTGGAATTGGTATTGACGGTGTTGTCAACTTCCACGGCCCCAGCGGCCCCCATCGACAACAGGAGGGCGGCTGCAAGAATTGACTTGCGCATGATTGTATTCCTTTGGGTCGGGGCGGATAAGGTTTCCGGTGGGCCTGCCCCCAAGCCCCCCGGATCAGTCAGGACATATTAAGGTAGATGAGCGCCTGAGTCAACTACCGTTCGTCGGCCCCCCGGACCATACGGTGCCCCCTATTTATGTACGGCCCTGCGTGAAATCTGGATCACTCGCAAGACCTGAGCCAAGCTGTTCTAGCGTAGCTCGACGGCTCAGAGGGGGCTGAATGGCCCCCGGCAAAGTGGAGTAGGACGATAGGGAGCGATCTAGCAGTGCAGGGAGCCAGTGGGAAGCATCCTCCATGGCATAGCTAGGACCGCTACCGCCAGACCAACGCGGATCACGGGGGGTAAGACGAGCAGCATGGACGCCATGATGCACCCAAAATTGGCTACCTGTCCAGACTAGGACATATGATATGCCCCCGGCCTTAGCCCTTTCCCTATGCCATTTGCGCTGGGAAGGAAGCATATGAACTCCATCCTTCCTTTGTATCTTTAGCTCAATCCAAATGTCTTTGTCCGCTTTGGAGAGATTTAGGTCGGGTATTCCGCTGCTAGTAACAGGGCTTTCAACATGCGAAACATGATAGCCCCGAATAGATGCTACATATTGCATCCATTCACGGAAGTCTTTTTCACTCTTGATATTATTCGGTAGTTTCATCATCGTAGCTCGCAAAGAGAGGGTAAAATTTCTTTAGTGCTTCCTCTAGTGTATCTGAGTCTATTCGTGGCACAATGCTGATCCTAGATTCAGGATTGCCGGGGTACTTTCCCGGCCCCACTTTTAGATATCCTTTCTTAACTCTTCTGGGTATCATACCTAGCTGCACAAGGCGCTCATTAAATTGCTTGTTTGTACTGCATCCCCTTCCCCGACTATGATACTTTATATAATACCTCTGAAAATCAAGAAAGAAATTCTTAGCCTCTATCCACTCAGCCCCTTGATATGTAACTATAGGGAAGGTGAGATTACTATTGCTAAGACCCTCTAGTATGGATTCGTCTTCCTTCATGCCAATGAACAACGATTGCACCCATTCCGGAAATACTGCATCCATTTCATGTGCATTAGTTAGCTTGCGCTGTTCCAGCAATTCCTCTGTCTCCAACGCTTTGGAAAGGCTATGCGTGATTTTTCTGGAGAGGAAAAAATACAAAATCTTGCCTAGGTATTCTGGGTTATATGGCACCCCATCATTATCGGCTGCCATTAATGCCCTAAACGGCCTCCAATACTCGTCATCCCCACTTGGGTGAGTATCACTGACCTTCAATACGTAGAATCGACGGCTATCCATACCTGCCGGAATAGCCCAATCCTCATTAGTCGTGAACATGAGCATTAGACAATTTTTCTGGTCCCAATGCTTGACAAACTTGTCATTCCAGTCAATAGGGGATTCGGTAATCAGAGCCTTTAGCCTTTCTGCCTCGCCCTTGTTGGCTGAGAATACGGCTTCCTCACCCACTACTAGAATCTTGTTTGCCATTCGCCCGGAAAAAGAGCCTAGCAGCGATTCGCGGGACGATACGCGGGCAGCGTGTTCTTTACCAATTATGAGCCGGAAGATATCGCAGAATGAAGTCTTGCCCGTACCCTCTTTTCCTTTTAGTACAAGGGCTATCCCTATAAGGTCTAGTGGATTTTGTAGTTTCTTAGCTATCAGATCAAGCAGAAAATCATAGTGGCTTTGATTGCCACAGCAGATAACATTTAGCGTATGATCGAGAAACAATTGAATGTCACTCGACTCACACTTTACAGGCTTGATAGCAAAGCCAGTATATCGGTTATAGTCGCCTTCCTTTTCAGTGCCGGGATGCTGCATGACTACTTCCCCTTCTCTGCGGTACTTGCTTTTTAGCCAGTATTCAGCAGCAGGAACGTATCGCTCGCCCACTAGAATAGGGGGCAGGTTAGCGGCTACATGGCTCTTTAGTTCGCTTGCGGTTGTGCGGGTAAGGCTATGCTCCCCTATCGTTATGATAGAGTGCCCACCCTGCGAAGTAGACATATAACGCTTATTCATTTCCATAACGGCGGCATAGGCATCCATGTTGATGCCCGAATACTTCATATCAGCGGCGGTAGTTTCGCGGCCTCGTTTCTTAGCCTCGTAGATAACCCATGCTAGTGTTATCTTTCGGCTGCGATCGACGCTAAAGGACTCCCATTTCTTTTCGCATTCCCCTAGCTTAAAGTTTGCGCTTTGTGAACTCCACTCTATCCAAAGGTCTAGGTGCCCTTGGCCGGGGTCGTTATCGTGTAGTGCCATGCCAATAGCACGCCACTCATCATACGGGCATCCGGGGTCAAAGTACGTTAGCAGTTCACGAATGAAATCATCGGGGGCGACACTGGCAAATTCTTCTGGTTCCTCTTTCTTTTTCTTGCTGGTCTTCCCGCCTAGTGACTCTAGCATCTTTTCAGGAATAGAGCCGGGTTCGCCACCACTGCCCCATGTATACCGGATTCCGTTGACAATGGAAGGCGGCAATAGGACGGCAGTTTTCTTCTCTAGGCCCGGTATCTTTTTGAAGAACGTAACCTTATGGTCTGAGGTATAGAAATGCGCGCCCCCTCCTGAGGTTAGGACGCACAGCCCCTCTAGCAAATCCCTTTTGGTTAGACCGGTTGCTTCAAATACGTCTTCCTTGCCCGGATGATGGTCAAAGTCCAGTACCACAATACCGTCAGGCAATACTCCTAGGATATTGTAGCCTTCATATGGGCCATTAGGGCCGAACCAATGCTTGATTACTTCCGGGCTAAGAGTAGCGTGTTCGATACCTAGGTTTTTAATGAAGCCCTTAGTATCCCGTTTCTGCGGTAGAATCTTAATGCCGACCTTGATATAGAACAGGGCGCTTTCATATATAGCGCGGTCTTGCTCGCATTCGTCTATTGTTTTGAAGAATCCTAGGTCAATGTTAAGCATGGTGTATTGCCTCCCACCAGTTAGCGCCCGTGCCTGATAGTTCCAGCACTAGGGGCACTCTAAACCACGGGTAATTATCTCTTATGGCTTCCTGAATCCTGGCCCAGATCGGTTGCCAATTTTCGGGGACAGACATACCGTATGAATCGTGAGTGTTCAAAAGCAAGCGGCCTTCACTGCCCAATGCCTGTTCTATTAGCTGCCAGTTTCTTTTATTGATATCGGCGGCTGTAGCCTGCACTGCCAGAGCTTGGGCCTTATGATTGCTCATGCCCTTTGGGAACCGCAGTCGTCGCCCGTTATATGTTTCTAGGTATCCGAATTTGTCTGTTGTCGCACGTGCGCGCCTTGCAAATTCACGTACACCGGGGAGCATCTTATGATAGCGGTCGATTAGCTCTTTAGCTTCCGGGCCGGACTTGCGATAGCGAAAAGTATTCTTGCCTTTCTTGAACTCATCCCATTCCCATGGTAGGCCAAGCTTCATAGCCACAAGGCCGTCACCGCAACCCATGATAATAGATAGGTTCAGTTCCTTAGCATTCGGCTGGCCGGCATAGTGCGCTTTACGTGGTAGGCCGGTCATATCGGCCACGTATTGATGGAAGTCTAGTCTAGGGTTTGCATTGAATGCTGCAATGAGGTCTTTATTATTAACCAGATGCGCGAACGTGCGTACCTCGAAAGAGTGCATATCGGCATCCAGCCATATCTGCCCCTCTTCTGGCTCAAATATAGGCTTCACGATACAGGCCACATCCTCATTGCGGGATGGGATTTGTTGCATGGCTGGCTCAGTATAGCTAAAGCGGCCCGTGCCTGTTCCTCCATCTTCACCCTTGGTTTGATGGATACTCGGATATACGCGGCCATTGATGGCATTACTGAGGATATGGCCCTTTAGGAACGTGTCCCGTGTCTTTTGGAGTGAACGGGTTTCCAGTATTCCCAAAGCGAGGGAGTCATTAATGCGACGCAAGGCATCCGCACTAAAGCTAGGGTCGCCACCGGGGGTAGAGGGTAGCGGGGTGCCATATTGTGTGAACCATACCCCGTCAATCTGGCGCGGCTTATACAGCGCGCGAACCTGCAACGGAGAGTCTAGGTTAAAGACGCAACCGGCAGTCTCAAATAGTCGTGCCTTCTGTGCGTCGATTTGCGTAGTGAGCTTATCCACCGCAGCGTGGGCAGCCTCTTCATTCACCCGGATACCCTGCATTTCAGATCGGATGATAGTGGGCATTATGGACCGTTCAAACTCTACGATCCTTTCTATCCCCTGTTCCTTGATTCGCCGTTCCTGATCCTGCCATAGATCGTGGCACAATTCGGCGTCAGGTATGGCATACGGGGCTACCATTTCCTTAGGGGCTTTATGGATTCGTCCAGCCTGAGCGGCACGGGTAGGCTTGCCCCCGAACATATCGGCCAATTGTTGCCATATCTCAGACTCTTTCTTGCGGCCTAGATACTTCTCTCCCTGATTGTCTAGGGAGTAGCTAATCTCATGCTCATTTAGCAGAGTGGCCCGGATGACAGTATCTTGCATTCGTTCTAGGTCCAGATGAATCCCGGCATTGCGGCACATGCGGAAGTCATAGGACGCATTATGACACACTACCGGGATACCGCTAGTGCGGTCCAGTATATTGAGGAATTCACCGGCCCCGTCTACACGGAGGTCAATATAGGTGGCTTCCTGCCCTGTTACCTGCCATGAAACGCCTATGGCCCTATCCTTAGGGCCTAGGCCGGTAGATTCAGTGTCTACTGCGAGGATATCGGGCATTATTTCTTGGCTGCTTGACGGGCTTCGTATCTTTCTCTTGATTCCCTCTCCAGTATACGCTTATTGCGCATCATATCTTCATAGTTTTCTTCATATGCTTCTAGCCATTCCAATGCCGCAGTAGCAATATCGTTAGCGTCCTCTGCCAATTCCTCTGCACTAAAAAGGAATTTATCTGCCTCTTCATCCCTTTCATTAAGGAGTCTAACACTTCCGGTTAAAGCAGCGGCCATGAATAGCTCATATGCTTTTACTTTTTCCTCTTTCAGTAGCATGATTATATACCTCAATGTTGCGCGTGGGACGGAGCCTCTTGCATAGCGTCCGCCATACACACGTCAAAGTTATAGTGAATCGTAGCCTCTAGATGATGGCGCATTCTACGCTGCACCGTTAGAGGAACCTTCGGAGCATTGTGCATCCGAATAGTGGCCGGAATCTTCTGGTAAATGGCCGGGGTGTCGGACCATTCCAGCACGGTCTTGAATATGGAACGCTTATCGCCTATCGCGCGCTGTTCCAGCTTCATTCCTGCTAGGCGAATATGCAGCCCGCGCGAATCCAATACGCAGACAAACTCCCAACGCTTTTTCTCGTAGGAGGATAGGGTTTCGATCACTTCAATTCTCATGGCGCAATTCCTTCATCCCAACTGTACGTGTCCGGGCCATCTTCTCCACTACAGGCATCTCGCACTATATCAGCATAGGCGGGGCCGGCTAGTTTGCGCACCATTTGATCTATTACCCATGCCTTGTGGTGGGCGCCGTCTATGCCACCATATTGCACAGCTATTTCAATAGCTTCACTCATCCGCTTTTCTAGTGTCTTCATAGCATCCTCACAAAAAAGCCCCGGACACCCCCAGAAACGGGGGGCCGGGGTTGTGGTAATCAGATGACAGCGGATTCAGGTTCTTCGTCGGCTTCATCATCCAGCGTACCATAGGCAACGGCACGCTCGCCAGCCTTGATGGCATTGAACAGGTTTTCTGCCTTGCGGTAGATACCTTCCGACACGTAGCCTAGGGGCTTGACTTCATAGCTGTAGTATTCGCCCTTTTTGCCCTTCTCTTCGATGGCGCGCAGCTTGTAGGCTTTGGAGAACCGATCCCCCACGCCCATCTGCACCAACGCATTGAGCTTGCGCGATACCTTGAGCTTGGAGCGGGACCACGACAAAACAGCCTCTTCCAAAGCGCCATCATCGCGGACAAGGTAAACAAAATTGACGGCATGGAGGTTTACCTCATGGTCATCGGGGTTTTCCAGTTCCGCGCGTGCGGCTTCGGCATCATCCTCAGTCGGGAAAGTGCCGACGAATCCGCCACCGGACTTGCGGCTCTGCCAGATGATCCATTCCTTACGGAAGACGATGGGAATGAAGACGATTTCCCCACCATACAACTCGCCGGAAATGGTATTGAAGATCATACCCTGCTCGGCCCCTTCGATGTACTTGGGGTCGTTGCGCTTGATTTGCGGGCTAAGGGCCTGCAAAACCTCGATTCGCGGAAGGGTAATGTCTTCCTGCGTTACGTCTTCCGAACCACGGCGGGATTCCGGGTCCAGATACGCGGGGCGGTCGCTCGTTACCAGTGCGCCGATTCCGTCATTCTTTTTCAGGTCTTTGCTAGCCATTTCGTAGTCCTCAGTTCGTCAGGAAGGTTACTTGGTATAGATCACTGCACGGGAGAATGGCGTAACCTTCAAAACCTCTTCGTCCGGCAGTTCATCATCCTTGTTCAATTGCTCCTTGCAAAACGCCTTCAACGTTTGCGCGTTGACGGTGGGCACGATCATGGCATCGTTTCCAGTCTCTTCCAGCCATGCGTGCATTGCGGCCTTATTCTTCACGGTGACATAGAGGTCGGACGTGAGGGTGCAACGGCCGAATCCGCCAGTCACAGAGCGAATATCCTCTTCGGCCATTTCACCCGGTATCAGTTCCAGCCTCAACTGGTCATACTCTTTCTGTAGGGGCTTGGCCTGCTCTTCCAGCGCATCCAGTTCATCCCCCAATTCCTTCATACGTTCGATCAGATCAGTGAGCTTGCTCATGGTATTCTCTTTAGTGGGCGGTAGGGTCATTATACAACACAGCCCGACTAGCTTGTCAAGCCTCGTCGAACATAGACAACAGGGCACGGGGGTTCTCCAGTGAAGATGATACGAAATCTGCTAGACTCTTTTTCCCCTCCGCAATTTCCTTCATGTGCCTATCAAGAAAGACATTGGCTAGCAGATCAATAACCATTGTCGGTTCCGTCTGCCCGATGCGGTCAATACGCTTCTCGGACTGTACCAGTTCCTCATAGTTAAACGTTCCCGAATAACGCACCATGAGTTTACCGGCCGTCATCGTGAAGCCTCTTGATCCTCGCGCGTATGTCGAAACAATGATCCGCACGTCCGGATCGGTCTGAAACCGGTTAACGGTATCAATCGTCGGCTCAATATCTGGGTCCAGTCGAACGGCACCGTAATCCAATAGCGAGCGATGAATCAATTTAACCTCTGGCACGAATCGGCAGAATACAACAATCTTTTGCCCGGTGCCTTCGACTATCTCTTTCAACTCATCGAGCTTTGGATTCTTCTCAAGCGGGACAAGTATACCGGAATCCGTAGCGAAATGTCCGCCGATAATCTGCGCGCCACGGGTGTAGAATGACAGGGCATTTTCGACGGTTAGCTCTTCATTATCCAGCATCGTAGCCATCTGCGTTTTCAGTTCACGCAAAAGGCGCTTCTGCTCTGCGGATACGCTAACGTTACGGGTTTCATGCGCCTGAGGCGGCAAATCTACCGGGTTCGTAACAGTATGCGTAAAGGGTTCGATTGTGGCTAGCAGTTCATTGATATTCTTATAGCCAATAATCTGCTTGTTTTCAAAGCCGCCCATCACGCAATAACGATTGCGGAAACTGTAATACGATTTGAACCCCAAGATTTTAGGGTCAAGAAACTGGAACTGGCTATACAAATCCCCTACGCCTTTGGTAATGGGCGTTCCCGTGAGGATATTGTTAACGACTGTCTTAGCGCCTAGCTCCTGCACAACTTCGGATCGACGGGCCTTGAAATTCTTGATACTCTGGGACTCATCTATGCCTAGCGCCAGATGGTCATGCAAACGGTGCCTGAGCCGATCAGGAAGCCCGCCAGCCTGTAGCGAGGCAATTCCAAAGACTTCGACCTTTTCGTTTATGCCCGGTGCCCATAGGCGCATCTGCTCATGCCAATTGCCCGTCAAAGTGTTAGGGCAAAACATCCAGCCTTCCGCAATCCGGCCCTCTAGCAAATACTGCGACCACAGTTCTAGCAGGGTACGGGACTTGCCCGATCCCATTTCATGGAAGAAAGCGAAAGCCCTTTTGCCATAGGCTTTATCTAGGGCTTCACGTTGATGCGACAATAGCCCGACAGGATCAGCCGGGAATCGGTGAGCCACGACGATTCCCGAAACGTCCTGCGATGGGAGAGGCTTAGAGGCTTCCCATGCCTTAGGATCGAATTCCGCGCGCTGGAAATTGGCCCTTAGATAGTGGCGATTTGCAGCGTTATTGGATAGCTTCCAGTAACGTTTAGAAGCTAGGTATTTACGTTCTGGCGCACCCCTAGCCCGCGCGGACCACATACCGGGCAGGATAAAGGAATCATCTACTAGCAAAATTGTAGGCATGGGCGGCCCTTTCCGGGTTAATTGAACTCTACGGGTTCCGTATCTTCGTCATCCGGAAAATCGACTTCACGGAATCCGACTTGTTTGTTGCACTTCGGACAGATAATGGGACTGCCATTAATGGGACGCTTGCCAGTCGATTCTAGGATGAAGTCATTAGACTGAACTAGCATCCCCGGAATAGCATGGAAATTGGGGTCAACTGGTCGGGCTATGACGCCCCCGCAATGCTTATGGATCATCTTAATCATATCCCTTGTCCTCTTTTGATTAGTTTACAGGGACCGCGCCGGCATTCCATGCAGACCTTTGGAACTGGCATCCCCTTAGCCCGCATTTGAATGTTGCATTGAAACTGGCGGGAACTGATGGAGATTCGATTCAGAATCATAGCGACAAGTTTACCACAAGAAAGCCAACGGGTATCATTACTCATTGGCCCCTCTTCGCTCATGCTAGATCAGGTTTAATGCCGGTCTTGAAAAACCTCTTGAACCGTTCGCAGAATGAACCATTGTAGCGGGCCAGCAAATCATCATACCGATAGCCTAGCTCCCGATAGTTCAGGATCATTTGCGTTTTATCATTCGCCAGATTGCGGATATTGTCCGCGATATCCTGCAATTGATCGGCCCTCTCAGGGTGCATCGCTTTCAGGTGCATGAGAGCGAGGTAAGATTCACCGGACTCCATAGCGGCCATTTTCATGCCTCCACTTGTGCGCGCTTCGGGTGGTTAAAACGATCATCCCTAATGTAGCGGATAAATGCGAGGGAAGCATTCAGTCCCCCCTTCTGGGGGTGATCCCAGCCTAGGCCACATTCTTGCAGCATGTAAGCCTTCAAATCGTCGTTGTTTTCGGCTAGTCTTTTAGCCTCCACCGTCAGCACGGTAACGGCTACAGCAACACGCTCTTTACTAGAGCATTCGCCCAACAGGGAAAAGATACGGTCGGCAATCGGACTATGTTCCATGGTGACTGAATCCTATGAAGTAGCCGAGAATTCCCCCGGCTACTATGGTGAGAATGGCTAGCCAGATGATGGCCCTTTTAATCAGTTTGCCATACATGGAATGTAAGCCTCCTGAACTATAGAACCAGACACCCGACAAACCTAACATGAAAGCAACACGTGAACGCAACCTTTCCGCTGGTCACATTCAGCACGCTCGGGGCTACCGTCGGTCATTTCATCGGCTCGCACTACACGCCAGCCATGATCCAGCCCGGTAGGGTGATTATGGTCTGCGAATTCGATCACTTCCGCATCCGTATAATCCTGGGGTACGCATACCTGCAAATTCAGCAGGCTCCAACGCACTATTTCGGGAACCTTACCAGTCATAACACTCCCCAAAGGTGAGGGGCCGCCTTTTGGTAGCGCGGCCCGTCTGGGATTACAGGCCGATGATTGCCACCCGGATATCCCGGCCTTGATCGGGCACGGGTTCGCCGTTGCGTTGCGCTTCCTTCTGCTTGCGCACACGTGCAACCTTATCGGCTACGGCCTTCTGCACTTTGGCGCGATGCTCTTCCGGCATGACCTTACCGGCATCTTCGATTGCATCGCACAATTCGATGGTGGCGGCACGGTGGTAAGCGGGGGGCACGTTCCGGGCCAGATCACGCAGGCCAGTAATCCATGCTTCGATGGGGGTCGTTTCGATGACGGTATCCAGTTCATCGTCAGTGACGAATTGCAGGGCCGTATCCACAAGCCACGACGGCAGGTGAACGTTCGTGAAGTCTTCACCGATTTCGACGGTGAAGAGGCGCCAGTCTGCGGACTCGGCGGGGCCGATATACGGGCTAACGCAGGCGCAGTAAACGATTGCCTTATCCAGTGCTTCGGGGGTGGGCGTGATCTTCATGCCATTCAGCACGATAAGCGCACGCACTTCTGCAACGGTCTTGAACTCTTCCACGACTTCGGCGAAATTGACGGTTTCCATGATGCTTTATGCTCCGGTTTCTACTGCGGGTGATGGGGCGGCTTCTTCGGGCAGGTTATCCATGACGGACAGGGCTGCAATCGCGGTCTTGAAAGGCTCTTCCTCATTGACCGTGATACTTTTGAACGGGCTATTAGCCCGCGTTTCATTGATACTGGCGACGGCATCGCAAACCATAGCGGTCCCGAATATCAGACGGTCCACCGGACTCATACCCAGACGGGCAATGATATGGGCGGCAAAATCGTGGGCGGGATTAACGCGTTGCATTGGTTTCTCCGAGTGACTTAGCGAGGGCCGGGATATCGGCCAGTTCAGGCAGGGGCGGAACCTTGCCATTTACCACACCCCGAGATTGCCAGAAGTAGCGGATTGCATTTTCGATCTTTTCGCGGGTGTAATGTTGCGGGGCGTCAGATGTGCGAATAAGCGGGCGGCTCATAATGGGTTTCTCGGTTGCGGACGACTATCGTAACGCTAACCGGCTCCCCTGTCAATGGCTGAACAGGGGGCGCGGCTACCGTTCGTCGGATGGGTTTATGAACGGGTGTTAGTGTCCAGCAGCCAGCCCATACAATCGGCATCGCGCCGACTGACCAGACCGCGAATGATATTACCGCAATTCATCCGCCTATGGCCGGGATTCAGGCCGGGATAAGCCTTACCCGTCTTTTCGTACACGTAAATTTCAATGTCGTCTAGCGTGCGATAAGACAACAGCAACGCTACCGCATCCCCGCAATTTGCCTCCGGGCCATAGCCCTCCCGATAGCCCTCCATTGTGCTAGCCAGATTGGAGCGGCTAACCCGTTCGCACTGCCATGCCTTAGCTTCCTGCCCTTGTGCCCTATCGGTGACGGCTGGCGGGGGCGGCTCCGGCCCTACGGCTTTGGTAGTGCATCCCAGCCGGTCAAAGTCGAATTCCGGTTGTGTAGGCGCGGCCTCTTCCAAAACCTCCGGCTTAATCCTGGCCCTTGCCTGCTTACCCTCACGCACCCTTTTCACGGCTGCGGCTTTGCGTACCGGCTTGCGGGCCGGCTTCGTGGTCTTGCGCATGGTGTATCCCCTTTATGGTGACGGCCCCGCTTGGGGGCCGTCGGTTTGGCCGTTAGAATGACGTGTCATGCTACGGCGGCGTATTGGGCCGCCGTCCATGGCGACTAATCAAGCCTCTTCGGCGATGGCTTCCGGCTCTTCCTGCGGGCTGCACTCGGCCAGCAGGCTTTCCAGTTCGTACACGCGGGCCTGCGCGGCGTCGCGGGCACTGCGGATTGCGGCCTGCACCAGATCATCACGCTTGGCGATGGCGGCAATCAGGGCACCGTACACCTTATAACCCTGCTTCGTGCCCTTCGGGGCGTCGTCGTCCAGCGGGGTCGAATCCAGCACGTTACCGGCGAGGTCATAGGCGACAATCTGGTAGCCCTTCTTATCCTCGCCCTTCTCGTTTTGCGCGTCCAGATTCACGCGGGACAGGGTGACAAATGCCACGCCGTTGACGGCGGTAGCGGCGACGAGCTTGCGACCCGTATCCTTGAAAGAGCCAGTAACGAAAGCGGCTCCACGGTTCGCCATCTGAGCGGCGGCGTATTCAGCGGGCGGCTGGCCGATGTTGTCGGAATAGACGGAGAGGCCGGCGGCGACGAGCAATTCATTACGGTTCATGGCGGTATCCTTTGGGTTATGGTTTTGCGCATGTGCGCGCATATGTGATATTACGGGGTTTAGTACAGGTGTCAATAGCCTAACGCGATTTTCTTACAACTATTTTCAGCGTCGCGGTCCTTTGCAATCGGACTCCCTCACTACGGTAACGCCCCGGCCCGTATGGTGGTAGCCGTGACCTATTAGAACGTGATGCGTCGCCTGATCCACTTGGCCGTCATATGTCCAGCTATCAGGCTGCCATTGAACGATGATGCAATCCCCCACTAGAAACAGGTCAGCGACTACAAAGGCCCCATATTCTGGGAAATGGACGGTTGCGCCAGTATAGATACAGGACATTAGAAAATGTACTCCGGTTCGTCGGGTTCGTCGCAGCATTCGCGGGGGTAGCATTCGGAATAATTGAACTCCCCCGGTCCAGCCATATAAAGACGGTTTGCGATTTTGTCCAGACCATGGGGCAAATCGTCAACGTCTACCGGCTCCCCGTCCAGACTGTAACGAGGGTCGGTAACGTCTAGTTCATCGGGATAACCCGGATCGCCATTGCGTAGGGTGCGGACTCCGGGGGTTATGGTGATCGCATAATCACACGCCAGCGTGCGACCATCGGCGAGGGTGAACGTAGTGCGGACTAGCGTGGTCATGGCTCAACCCTCCAAAGCGGCGAGGATGCGATCAGCGTCGCGGACTACGGCTTGCGCGCTTTTGCTGGTCTGCAATGCGGGGGTGACTTCTGCGAGGAAAGCGAGGGCGCGAATCACGGCGCGTACTTCGTCCAGTGAGGGGAGAGCCGGACCCTCATATGCAATAACTTCGTCAATCGTGCCTTCGATGGAGCGGCCGATATGATGGCGGATAATCATGGCTCTTTTGTCCTAGTGGGTGGGTGTGGGTTTAGTATAGCAAAGGATGGGCGATTAGGTTAACCGTTCGTCGGCTGTTTGATACCGCAATCGCCTAGGGCAACGGTAGTCATGGCGGGTCCAGTATAGCGGCAGGGGCGGCGGCGTAGGGCACGCCACAATCAGCGAGGAAGCGCGGCACGTCGAACGCGGGATTTTGCGCCTTGATACAGTACGCGATTGTACGCGCCACACCATGAATAACCTCTTCCCTAGGGGCACCCCTTAGCAGGGGGGCGACGGACAATTCAGCCTTAAAAACAGCGTGAAGCAAAACGTAGTCTTTCCTAGTCATGACTGCCATCCCTCAATTCAAAATAGAGCCACGTCGGGACTATGACAATAATCATAGTGGCCTGCGCATAAGTGCCGCCGTTTAGAGTCTGGTCGCCCCATGCCACTAGTGCCCATACAATAAGGCCCCATGCAATGGCGAGGCATAGCAGGATCACAAGGCCCCCCAATATGATGCGCACGGCCTTAGGCCACACAAGGGCCAACAAGATAAGCCCTAGCAGCCATGCAATCACGGTCACGGCTTGGCACTCCCGCATGTGGGGAAGATCAGACCACTAGCGGCCTTGCTATCGGTGAAGCCGCGCCCCTTGCGAAGCTGGTACGCCGTGAAGCCCCGCGCGCAGCATTCGCGGGCTGCGATGCTATGCCACGCGGCATCCGCGTTACGGCCATCGAGGATGACCATGGAACGATCGCCTACACCCGGCGACAGATTGCCGGCTAGGTCGGACTTGTAAAATTCTGCGTAGATCATGGCTCTTTAGTCCTGGGGTATTGAGGGATGAAAGGGGGGAGCCTTTCGGCTCCCCCGGTTTGGATCACGCGGCCTTCAGTTCCTTCATGCGCTCGGCGAGGGTCCAGAGGGCGCGATTGATTTTGACGTTCTGGTCAATGCCCGAGACTTCGCGGGTGCTGGTGCGACGGCCGTTAGCATTACGGCCACGGATGCCGCCCTTAATCATGTTTTCCTGAACCCGGTTAAACGTGGTCCAGAGGTCGGCGCTATCGTCTTCCCAGCGACGCGGGCGCAGCAGGTCGCGGGCCGTGATCGGTGCGGGGGCTTCGTCCGTATCATACTTGAGGGTCAACGCGGCTTCTGCAAAGGCGCTTTGTTCGCTACCCAGAAGCTTAATCCCGGCCATCGCGTTGCGCGATTCGTCTACGGCCTTGAAACCGTCCACGACCGTAAACGCTCCCTCGATCACGTCGTCTACGATGTTGCCCTTATGGCGGACACGGATATCGGCCATCTTGTCACCGCAGACCATGCCATTCATGCAGACGAAGCGGAAGCGGCCCGCAAGCATCTGGTAAGAGCTAGTGCCGTCATGGCTGTTAATCAGGATGACTTCGTTAGCCTCTCCCGCGTTGATCTGCGACTCATGGCGCAGGCGCAGCATATGCTTCGTGAATTCGGCTTTACCGGGCACGCGGGTGCGGGACTGGCCGACCATGAACGGCTGGAATCCCTCTTTGCGCAGACCGGCCAAAACGTCAACCGTCGGAACGAAGGTATAACGATCGGAGCGGCTATGGTGCGCGTCACTGGCAAAGATGGACGGGGCCACGCGCATGATTTGCGCATCCGAAAGGGCGTGGTCTGCGCGGTACTGAACGGGGGCGGCGAAACGGGTGGCAAGTGCGTTCATGGCTCTTTGGTCCTTTGGGTGAGTGCTGCGGGGTGAGTGGTTAGATTAGGGGTTAAGGGGCCGAGTGTCAACCCCTTTTTACCACATTTTTCTGAATGGGGATTGGCGCTAGCTTAAAAGGCATTCAGGACGACGCGCAAATCAGACAAGCGCGCGTGTTCGTTCTCTAGGGCTTCAATCTCCCGGCTTACCTTGAACGTCTTAGCGCGTGCGCTTGCCATCTTGCGCGTTACGGTGCGCGCCAGTGTGGCGAGCCGTTCATCTATGGCCCGGACAAGGGCCGCGCGTTCCAGTACGCAAAGGGTGAAGTCTTTAGGGGCGATTTTCATGTTAGTGGCTCCATAGATAACGGCGGAAGATGGCGCGGTGAATGGTGAGGGCCGACACTATGCAAAGCCCGACAATCACGGCCGTCATTTTAGCGTAGCCCGTCATAGGTGACAACATAGAACGACTCTTTGCCACCTCCAAAGGTCTGCGCCGTCGGGTTAGAAACGGGGGTGACGGTCACGTTATATGCGTCTGGGTGACAGGCTGCGAAGTAGTCACGCGCGGCGGCTTCACTTGCGCACATGGCCCCGGTATTAAATGAGTGGTAACCATACACGCGCGGAGTGTGACCGGCTTCCATGGCCTTGAGGCGGCTTCCTTTATTAGCAGTCGTGGCAAGGAAGCGAACAGCAATCAGGCGAGTGAGCATGGCTCTTTAGTCCTATGGTCTGGGATGGTTAAGGCTAGGATACTGCCCCCTCATGTGAAGGGGCACCGGCCTAGGCTTTAGTGTCCTACGATTTGGGTATCCAATGAATGCGAGTGTTCCATGATATAGGCCACGTGCATTTCAGCCTTTGCCAGTCTATCGGGGCCAAAGTAGCGTTTAACCGTGCGCCATTGGCCGTAATCCTTTTCCCCTTCGATCAATTGCTTGATCTGAACAGCGTAGTACGGTCCTGCGGGCTTGGTCTGAATGGTCATTTGTGTTTCCCCGTTGCGTTTCAGTGGGTACAGATTACCCCCTTTTTGCCATGTGGTATATAGTGGTCAATACCGTTCGTCGGTTGAAAGCTACCGTTCGTCGCCAAGTGGGGTCAGAGGGGGTCATACCAAAGGTCAGGGGTGACCCCTACGTAAGTGCTTGATTGCGCAGGAAAAGGGTCATAGGGGTCAGGGGGGTCATACTCTTTTATATTTAATGATGAAGTAAGGGAAGAGCAATAATAAATGCGCTTTTTCATGTTGGCGATATAGGACTAACTAAAAAGGGGGGGTGACCCCCGACCCCTAGTGACCCCCTAGGCTGGCGCGGTCTAAGCGGCGGCCCTAGGGTTTGGGGAAGGCGGCCCCCACGCTCCGGCTTGCGCACCGTATCCCGCTTAGCTATGGGCCGAATTTCAACGCGCGGGGGTTGGCTGGTACGCTGGCAGCGGGTGGGGGGTGTGATCGCGGCCACGGCGTTTCTAGGCCCGGCTTCAGCTTTGTGAAGGGCGTTCCACGTGGAACCTCCGATCCTGAACAGGGGGCTTTCGTCGCAGGCTGGAATGCACAGAACGGCGGCCCTGTCAACTACCGTTCGTCGGCTCGCGTCGCACGCATCCGGGCTGTTCCACGTGGAACATGCACATGCGTCGGACGCGACTCCATCGCATACGACCGACCGAGCAGGGCGGAGACAGGTACATGAACAGGGGGCAAGGCCGAAGGCCGGGGGATACCGGAAAAAGCGCCCGCCCAGCTAGCTTGCTACCACACCCCCGCTTAGGAAAAACAAAACACGGAAAAGCCACCGAGAAACCCTGTCTTATTTACCATGAGATTACACATGGCACGTAATCTATTTACCTATGACCCCCTAGGGTATATACTCGGCGCTATGGCCGCTTATCCAAGAAGGTGAACGCCATGTATCGCGTCGAAGCCTTTGGAGAGATAGTTATTCCAAGTGATTGGGTTTTCTATACGCCTATTGCGCAGAGGTTGCGTGACGCGAATAACGAGGAAGCATTGCAGGATTTAGTGAACATTATCAGCCGCATTAGAAGGACACGCGCGGTTAGATACTATGCCGCATTGGGCGATGATGTTACGACAAATCTGGCAGGACGCGAACGATCTACAAAAGGGGTCAAAGAATGAATAACCTCCCAAGCCTTTTGATTGATGAATCCCCCGAGGCAGAATGGGCACTTGCTGACCCCAAATCAATTGCCGGTCGCGTCACACGCGCACGTAATGAGGGGTTCGTAAACCTTACCCCCTATCAGCGGCAGTTTGCCCTTGAATTCGTGCTGTCTGGCGCCTCCCTCAAGAAGATCGCACGGGTTATGGACCTGCCCCGGCCCATGATTCAGAAAATGTATAACGACCCCATTACTCGCGCGTATATAACTGACTTGCAGAAAGAAGTAGCCGCGCAGCGCGTTATTAATGACCAGTGGGTGGAGAATCAGATTCTACAGAATATGCCCAAACTACTCGGCGAAGAGCCGGTAGATATCGTTACGTCAAAAGGCTCCCACGTAAAACAGAAAAAATACCACGCGGCAGAACTCGTCAGTATCTTCAAGCACTTTGGTGGGGGCCAGGAAAACAAGGGCGCTACAGGCTCCGGCGTCAATGTGCAAATCAACTTCGGAGATATCCTCAGCAAGCCGCCGACCGTGACGCTCAATATGGACGATGCGGAAGATGCGTGACTATCGCCCGAATAAGAACGTACAACTCCCTAATAACTGGTTCCCAATGGCCCACCAGAGGGAATTCTTCGACTACCTGTTTGAAGACGGTAAATTTCCGGAGAAGAAACGTGCGTTTCTCACATGGCATCGACGGGCAGGTAAGGACTCCTGTTCTATCAACGGATTGGCAATCGCGTCGCAGCTACGGACAGGTACGTATTGGCATCTTCTTCCCACCCTTAACCAAGGCCGGAAAGTCGTATGGAACGGCGTGGATTCGTCTGGCCGCCGCATTATCCACCAAGCCTTCCCGAAAGAACTCATTGAAGTATCGAATGAAAACGAAATGAATTTGCGCCTCAAAGGGGGCAGTTATTACCAAGTAGTGGGCAGTGATAACTACAACTCCCTAGTGGGCTCAAACCCCATCGGAGTCATCTTTTCGGAATGGGCGCTCTCCGACCCCGCTGCGTGGGATTTCGTTCGCCCCATTCTGCTTGAAAATAAGGGCTTCGCAGCCTTCATTACCACACCACGCGGAAAGAACCACGCATATAAGCAATGGAAGCAGGCCAGAAAGCCCGGCTCTAACTGGTTTACCAGTAGCAAAACTATCCGTGATACGTTCCGCAATAATGGGGAACGGATTATCACAGAAGAGGACATTCAATCAGAGCGGGATGAGGGGGTGGCGGATGAGATCATCGAACAAGAGTATTACTGTTCATGGGAAGGCATTAATTTCGGTAGCATATTCGGACGGCAACTTGGTAAGTGCGAAAATCAGCAGATCGACTATGACGAACCATTCATCCCTGATCTTCCGGTATTCTCGGCGTGGGATTTGGGTCACTCGGACGCCACTGCAATCTGGTTTTACCAGATAGTAAATGGTGAGGTCCATATAGTCCACTTTCTGGAAGGCACTGGACGGGACGCAGACGATTGGCTGGATGAGCTTGAAACGCTGCCATATGCACTTGGCACACCGGCCCTTCCTCATGATGCCAAAAACAAGACCTTTGCCACCAAGCTTTCTGCCCGTGAAAGATTCATCGCCCGTGGCCTCACACCCTACATCGTGCCTAATATGTCCGTCGCAATGGGCATCCAAGCAGCACGTGCATTAATCCCCTCAGTATGGTTTAATACCGCCAGTAAGGCGGTCGAAAAAGGGCTAGAGCATCTGGAAGCCTATCATTATGAGTGGGATGAAGAGGCTAAGGTATTCAGCACTACTCCTGAGCATGACGAACATTCCCACCCGGCAGACGCCTTTAGAATGCTGGCCCTGTCAAAGAACGTCACAGAGCAATGCAATAAGACCCGTAAAACTACCGCAACAGGCCCCAAGTATTTCAACACTCCGCTAGGGCGTGCATTGAACCTAGAAAATCTCTTCGCAGATCGCGCGAATCGCAATAATCGGAGAGTCTAAAATGGCTGACAAGCAGCAAGAGAAAAACCCTTGGCCGACTAGACTCAATTCGTGGAATGAGTTTAGCCGCAAATTCCATGAGCGTGGATGCAAGATAGAGTCACGCTACGAAGACGACCGCGAAGCGATGGGGCAAGACGACCCTTCATCCCTAGGCGGACAGTATAAGCGCGTTAACCTGTTTTACAGTAATACCTCTATCCTCAAAGAAAGCCTTTACAACAGTCTTCCAAAGCCCGACGTATCGCGCCTGCATAAAGGTGACTTTGAAAATGACCCCTCTCGCGTCGCGGCATTAATCGTACAGCGCGGCCTCACATACGAGGTTCATTGCGCCAAGTATTTTGACGAAGGAATGAAGTCTGCCATTTTGGATAGGCTGGTTCCCGGCGTGGGTACGGTCTGGATGACGTTTAAGCCACCTGAAAAGGATAGGCCAGAAGAGGTTGCAGTAGACTTCGTTCACTGGAAAGACCTGATATACGAACCCCGGCGCAAGTGGGAAGAGTGCATGTGGGTCGGCCGCAAGCTGCATCTTGACCACGATGAGGCTAAAAAGCGGTGGGGCGAGAAAGTGGGGGAACTGCCCACCCAGAAGAATAACAATTACATCATCGCGCCGGACCTGATAGACAAGGGTAAGGTATGCGTAATCCAGATGTGGGACAAGGCGAAAAAGGAAGTCCTGCATTTGACGGAACAGGGCACGATTCTAGACCGTGTAAAAGACCCATATCAATTGGGGAACTTCTATCCCTGCCCGAAGCCCCTGATTGCTAGCCCTCCAACTAGTAAATTCCTGCCATTGCCTGATTACTATATGGCGCAGGACCAATATACGCAACTTGATACCCTCTACGCGCGTATGAGCCTCATTGTAGAGGCTTGTCGGGTGGCTGGTGTCTATGATGCGTCACAGCCCGAGATAGGGCGGATGCTTTCTGGCACCGAAAACAAGCTAATTCCGGTCGATAATTGGGCCATGTTTGCCGAAAAGGGCGGTGCAAAGGGCACAATTGACTGGTTCCCGGTTGAAGTCATCACAGGAGTGCTGCAACAGCTAGTCACGACGTACCAATTCCTGAAGGATCAGCTTTTTGAAGTTACGGGCATGGCGGATATCATTCGCGGCGCCTCAAATCAGTACGAAACTCTAGGTGCACAGGAGATAAAAGCACAGTTTGCCTCTGTTCGCATGACTGCGCTCCAAAGGGACGTGGCTTTCTTCGTCCGAGACAGCCTCAGAATCATCGCGGAACTGATGTGCCAGCTTTATACCGATGAAAAGCTGTCCGCAGTGTGTGGACAACTGCCGGAAGCCGATCAGCCTTTTGTTGAATCGGCTCTCGCCATTCTCCGAGACGATTTTCAGACGAAATACAGCATTGATATCGAGGCTGATTCGCTCACGCAGGCCGATTGGGCATTGGAACAGTCTTCACGGATGGAATTGACGCAAACATTGTCGCAATTCCTTGCATCTGCGGTTCCGGCCATAGAAAGTAACCCTTCAATGGCCCCATTGATGATGCAAATTCTCAAGTTCTCGCTTGTCGGGTTCAAGGGCAGTGCTGAACTGGAAGGCGCATTGGATTCTGCCCTCATGGCCTTGGAACAGGCTGGCGGAATGCCCGAAAAGCCGGACCCGGAAGCTGCAAAGGCGGAAATGGAAGCCCAGAAGATGCAGCAAGAGCTGCAATTGGCCCAGCAAAAGCAGGCTGGTGATATGCAGCTTGCGCAACAGAAGGCAATGCTAGAAACGCAGATGAAACGAGAGGAAATGGCCCTAAAGCGTGAAGAGCACCAAATGGAAATGGAAATGGCGCGCGAAAAGCACGCTCAAGAGATGCAATTTGAACGTGAAAAGTTCACCATGAAGGCTCAATCTGATGCGGTTCAAGGTGCGCTAGAATTGAGACAAAATCAGCAACGATTTGAAGATGAAAGAGTGCAGGATGATGTACGCCTAGGAGCGGAACTAGCAGAAGGCGAACAAAGGACAGCGGCAGAGGTACAAAGCAAGAAAGCGGTAGCGGCGGCAGTTCCGAAGCCCACAACTCCTAAAAAGGGGAAGTAAAATGGGATTCCTCAAGAAATTGAAAAAGGTAATCAAGAAAATCGACCCAATTGGATCGAAACTTCATGAAGCTACGGGCGGCAAAGTTCAAAAAGCCGTGGCTAAGGCTACTAGCGGTGGAGTGCTTGGTAAACTGGCAAAACTGGACCCGGCAATGTCGGCGGTTCGGAGGTCATCGCTAGGGCAAGCTTTGCGGAGTGGCGTAGAGCCTATTAGGCGACCTGCCATGGCCGCAGAGGCTCCTGTAGCGGCTCCGGCCCCTATGGCGGCCCCTATGGCGGCCCCTATGGCGGCCCCTATGGCGGCCCCAACGGGGGGCGTTATGCCACCGGGCGGGCCTGCAATGGGCGCACCGGCTCCGATGGCTCCACGTGCAATGGCTCTTCGTGGTGGCATGGGCGGGGGCATGGGTAGGATGAGAAGGCCGGGATATTGATATGCCGTACAAGTCCGAAAAACAGGCACGGCTTATGCGAGCGGTAGCCCATAATCCTAAGTTCGCAAAAAAGGTGGATATTCCGCAGTCTGTAGGCCGTAAATTTGAGAAGCATAAGAACCCAAGGGTGAAGGCCCTACGGGGGTACTAATGATTTACCCTTATAAATGCTGGCGATGCGGGGAGACTTATGACAGGGTTTGCTCTCTGGCAGATTACGAGAAAATGCCTGATATTCCTTGCTATGAGTGCGGGGCCTCTATGGAGCGAGTTCTTACCGCCCCTAAAATGCTTCTACATACTAAGCCATTTGAGCCATTCAAATCCCCCGTGGATGGCTCAATCGTTTCTTCGCGGCGGGAACTACAGGAACATAACAAGCGGAATAACGTCGTCAATACACATGACGGATATGACGAAGCGGCAATTAAGAAGTGGACACAAATGGACTTGTTTGCCGACAAGGATAAGGAGCGAAAGAAAGATTTGAAAGACGACATGCAAAAAGCGATCACGAAACTTGAAGAAGGCTACGTTCCCCGCCCCGCTTCTGAGGATGACATTATCCCATGAATACTGTCCCCGACAACATTAATGATGACGTAAGAGCCGCATTCAATAGTGTAGCCGCAACAGAGAATGTTCCGGCTGCGCCTGAACCACTTACCTCTGACGTTATTCCTCCCCCGAAAGTAGAAAGCAAGACGGAAGGCCAGCGGGATGCACATGGCCGGTTTGTGCCGAAAGAAAAGGACGATAAAGATACGATCCCACCAATTACAGAACCGAAGGCCCCTGCCGCCCCGGTAACGCCTCCTGTATCTGCGACGCCGCCCGATCCAAATGCACCAGTAAAACTGGACGCTTCAAAGCCGCCTCAAGGTTGGACGCCTGCATTGAAAGAAAAATGGGGGACTATTCCTGAGGAAATTCGCAGTGAAATCATCCGCCGAGAAGAGGATATGGCGGCTGGCGTACAGCGCCTAATGCAACAGACGGAACCGGCACGAGAAATTTATGATGCTCTAGCTGAATATGGTGATTACTTTGAGCAGATAGATATTCACCCTGTTGACTATCTGCAACAGATGATTGCATCTGAGCAGATATTGGCACTAGGGAATCCTGCCCAGAAGTTCGCAAAGCTATTGGAAATCGCGGATGGCTATGGCGTTCCGATCCGCAAGGCTTTGGATCAAGCCATGGGCGGAAAGCTGCAATCGTTCCTAGATGAATCCCATAAGCAACATAAGACGCCTGCCCCTATTCCCCCAGAGGTAATGCAGGAGCTACAAGCGCAGCGACAATGGCGTGCCAATCTGGAAAACACAGCAGCAGCCAATGAGCTAGAAGCTTTTGCAGCGGATAAGGAAAAGCATCCGTTCCTAGATCAAGTGCGAGAACAAATGGCCGATGTGATCGAAGCTGGCAAGGCAGATACCTATGAAGAGGCTTATGATTATTGTGTATGGCGTGACCCTGTTTTGCGCGCTAAGGCCATGGCACAGGCTAATGGTCAAAGCCAACTGAACGGCGTTCAGGCTCGTCAAGTCGCAGCGGCGGCAGTGGTGCCCCCGGCGTCGTCCGGGCTATCGACGGCGGCTGAGGACGGCCTAGGTGACGATATCTATTCGGACGTTCGCAGGGCTATTGCCAAGCAAACTCAGGGGGTGTAGACTGCGGCAATCGGGGAGGGGCTATCGACACCGTGTAGCCCCTTTCACGTGAGGCTGACCCTCGTAATGCGAAGTGAACAAACCTTCCATTAACCTCTTCTGAGGACAGCCCAAATGGCATTCCCGAACGTAAGCGATATCATCGCTACGACAATCGAATCCCGCACCCGCAAGATCGCGGATAACGTGACGAAGAACAACGCCCTACTGATGAGGCTTTCTCAGAAGGGCAAGCAGCGTACTTTTAGCGGCGGCCGACTCATCTATGAAGAGCTGAGTTTTGCCGAGAATGGCAATGCCGGTTGGTACAGCGGCTATGACCTGTTGCCCGTTGCGGCGCAGGACGTGCTTTCGGCGGCACAGTTCGATATCAAGCAGGCAGCCTGCCCGGTCGTGGTTTCTGGCCTGGAAATGTTGCAGAACGCCGGCCCCGAACAGATGATCGACCTGATCGGCGCACGCATCGACGTGGCTGAGTCCACAATGCGCAATCTGGTGTGTGGTGGTTTGTATAGCGACGGCACCGGCTCAGGCGGCAAGGAAATCACTGGCCTGAATGCAGCCGTTCCGCTGGACCCAACTACTGGCACGTATGGCGGCATTGACCGTGTTACTTGGACCTTTTGGCGCTCCAAGCTGGTCAACGTCACTTCGACTGCCACGATTCAAGCGAATTTTAATGCCCTATGGGCACAGCTTGTTCGCGGCGCGGATCGCCCCGACCTCATCCCTGTTGACAACGTTGTTTGGCAGGCATACGTGGCCTCGCTACAGGCGCAACAGCGGTTCAATTCGCCAGAAGTCGGCCAGCTAGGGTTCCCGTCCATTAAGTACATGGATGCCGATGTGGTACTCGATGGCGGTATCGGCGGTTTCTGCCCTGCTGGTACTGGCTTCATGCTCAATACCGATTATATCCGCTTCCGTCCGCACAGCGCGCGTCAGTTCGTACCGCTGTCCCCGAACAAGCGGTATTCGATCAATCAGGACGCCGAGGTTCAGATCATGGCATGGGCCGGAAATCTGACGACCTGCGGTGCGCAGTTCCAAGGCCGGCTCGACGTGAATCCGTAAGGAGAGTAGGTCATGGAAACCAATCCCGACACTCTGCCGGATGATGGACCGGAAATTACCCCTGAGGAAGAAGTACCGGCAACCCCGTCAACGTACTGCGGTCCACCTTCTGGATTGCCTCAAAGTGTGGAGTATCAATCTGGTGAAGTCCCGCTGTGCGGGAATGAGCCTCTGCCATAAGTTCTCCGAGCGGGCGGCTCGCGGGTACAGGTTTTCGGTTATCCTGACATTAAAACCGTCTTTATTTAGCCCACTAGGAGGACGCTCAAATGCCTGCATCCAACATGGCTGGCCCGCTGGTAGTTCCGGCCAATCCCTCTGCCGGTAAGTTCGTGCTGATGAGTCCGTTTAGCGGCCCTGATGGATCGCCAAAGGACACCGATCAGACTGGCAATCATTCCACAGGCGCGTTGAATACCGGTATTGGTATCAATGCCACCCGTAGAATTAACGTATCTACGGGTACGTCACCGTTCACAGCCCCCGGTGCCATTAAGGCTGCTGGCTTTACCGACGACTATACCCCCGGTGTGACCATGCCAAATGGCACGGCTGCAACGCTGGCGATTCTCACTGCCATTGGTGGCGGCAAGAGTGTCATCACTCCTGGCCCCGGTAATACAGGTCTAGGGGTGTCCACAGTTTCCCCATATCTCGTCCAGCCGCTTCTAGGCTTCGGTAATGGCGGCTCGCGGGATGCTGGGGCTGGCCCTGCTTTCACTGGCTTCCCGGTGAAGATGGTAACGGCGGCTGCTGGCGTTGCGGTCGGTGCGGTTATTGAGACTGGCTGGGTGAACCGTTCGGAATCGGCTTTGGTGACTACGGACTCTGTATTTGGGTCGGGTACAACGGCCTCCGCAGCGGTTACGTAAATGTCAACGCTGAATGACAGCATTTTGACGGCCACTGGCGGGCCTACAGTAAATGATGGTCTGCTGGATTGGTTTCGTGATGGGGGGGCGGGTGCAAACTCGCCCCTTCAAGATGCAGAGCGGGAGTGGCTAATCATACAGCTACTATTCCCCGTCGTTGTGCTCGATACAAATAATGATTTGTGGATGAAGTTTCTGCCCCCTCCGGGCGCTATTAATGACCGCCAATTTGCCTACTGGTTGGCTGGTCCTCAACTTCCCACAGCCCTCCTGATTCCGATTGGTGAAACGGCCAGTGCCGTTAGTCCTGCGGATGCGTCCGTATTTATTACGGTTGCAACTGACCAATTTGTCAAAAAGCAGATCAACGGCGGCGCTCTTATTAACCTATATGATTGGGTTATTCAGGGTGTAGCGGCTGACTTTGAATTGATGGCTTCTGGCGCTTCCGGTGACACTGGAAACCTGTCCGGATCGGCCTTTAATACATGGCTACCTCCCCCGGTGTCATGGACGTTTCTAAACTCCGACGATACACCTAATAATAAGGCTATTAGCTTTACCCTGTCTGTCCGTAGAGCTTCGGACGGTCTTTTGCTCAGTCAAGCCCCAGTCAGTTTGCAGGCGAATGTGACTGCGGCTCCGATCATCCCAACTGCCGATTTGCAGCCCGTTAGTCAGACGGCGGCGGCGGTTGCTCCGGCTGACGCTTCCGTTGATGTTTCGATTAGTAGCGATGGCTTCGTCAAGCGACTGCTAAATGGGGCTTCGTTTGCGAACCTATATCAATGGCTATTGACTGGTGTTAATACTGACTTTGAATTCAGGGCTTCTAACCTCACTGGTGACACTGCAAATCTCACTGGATCGCCATTTAATGTGTGGCAGCAAGCCCCTATCGGCTGGACAATTCTAAATTCTGACAATACGGCTGGCTCCAAAGCGTGTAGCTGGACGGTTGAAGTTCGTAGAGTCTCCGACTTCATCGTATTGGATACGACGACGTTTACCATTCAGGCTGATGTTACGCCACAGCCAGCGAACGCTGATTTGCAGCCGATTAGCGAAACGTCTTCTGCTCAAAGCCCCGCCAATTCTACCATTAACATTCAGGTATTGACTAATGGCACTGTTACCAAGTCGGTTAATGGTGGCGCTGCTACGGTCCTATATACGTGGATTGTTAATGGTGTAGCGGCCGATTTTGAGTTCCGGCCCTTCGGCCTTACTGGCGACTCGGGGAACCTTACTGGTTCAGCCTTTGGATCGTTCATTGCACCCCCGCTTACGTTCACATTGACGAATAATGATGATGCGGCAGGCACTAAATCTGTCGATTTCTCGCTAGACGTTCGCCGGGTTGTGGGTAGTGTGCTACTGGATACCACAACGGTTAGCCTAGATGCGACGGTCACGCCCCCGGCTCCGAATGCCGATTTGCAGCCTATTTCGGAGACTGCTGCGACCAACAGCCCGACGGATGCAACCGTCTACATTGAGGTAGCAGCGGATGGGTTTGTCAAGCGTTCCATTAATGGCGGCGCGCTGACTAACCTATATCAATGGCTGGTGACAGGCACTTCTACTGACTTTCAATTCCAAGGTTCTGCTGCTACTGGTAATACTGGAAACATCGTAGGTACGGCCTTCGGATCGTACTTTGCTGCGCCTGTGTCGTGGACGCTGACAAATCCCGATAATGCTACCAGTTCCAAGGTAGTCGATTTTACCCTGTCCGTGCGCCGGGTTCCGGACAACACGGTTTTGGATACGACGACGGTTCACATGGTAGCTAATGTGACCCTGCTTCCGAATGCGGATTTGTTGCCCGTAAATCAGCAAGCTACGGCCAATAGTCCTAGTAACTCTTCTGTCACCCTCCGGGTTGAATCAACTGGTTTTGTGACTGTTTCGCTCAATGGCGGGGCGTTTACTAACCTCTACAATTATATCGTAAATGGCGTAGCGGCTGACTTTGAGATTAGAGGCTCTAATCTTACTGGCGATACTGGCAATATGTCGGGGGATGCTTTCAACGTATGGTTGCCTATTGCACCCGTAACATGGACGCTTACTAATCCTGATGATATTGCTAGCACTAAGAACACTAGCTGGACGGTGGAGATTCGTAGGGTATCGGATCAAGTAGTATTGGATACTACTACGTTCCAAGCTACGGCTATTATTCAGGCGGTTTCGGATGCTGAATTGTTTTTCACGGAAGCGCATTCGACGGCCGTTAGTCCGGGCAATGCGACCTCTAAGATCGAGATTGCTACGGATGGGGATGTAAAGGTTCAGATTAATGGCGGGTTGAATGTATCCCAATACACATGGCTATTGGCTGGCCTAGCAACTGACTTCCAGTTCCAAGCATCTGGCCTTACTGGTGACACTGGAAACGTTACTGGCTCTGCCTTCAATACATGGCTGGCCCCTCCGGTGTCATGGACACTAACGAATTCCAGTGATACACCGGGCCTCTTGGCGGCTGATTGGACGGTAGAGGTTCGTAGGGTTTCGGACAGTGTTGTACTTGACTCTGCATTGTTTGACACTACGGCCCAAGTTACGCCTGCCGCCTTTGATCCGGCCGCTGTGCTATTCGGTGCGGGTGAGCTAGGCTGTTGGTTCGATGCTTCTGATATGTCAACCATGTGGCAGAATTCGGCAGGCTCTACGCCTGTTACGGCCGTCGAACAGCCGGTAGGTCGATGGGCCGATAAGTCGGGCCGGGGTGTTGTTGCCACGCAAGCTACGGCTGCGTCCCGGCCGACTCTTAGCGCACGCAAAAATCATCTCACATATAGCGAGGATTTCAACCAGTCTTATTGGACAAAGACCGGATGCACTACCAATCTAGGTGGACAGGAGCTAATTGAGTCCTCTGCCAATAGCACACATTCCTTTAGTCGTGCTGCTGTTATCGCGGCCGTTCCTAACCAAACTGCATTGTTCGGGGCTACTGCGTCTTTCCAGATATTCCCGAATGGCAGAACTAGGGCCGCTGTTCTTATCGGTAATAATACCCTCGCTAGGTTCTATCGGGTGATCTTTGATCTTACGGGTTCCGGATCGGTGGTAGGCACGCCGGAGAATGTAGGGCCGTTGGCAAATGTATCTCACTCCATTACCAATATCGGTGGCTCTTATGTATGTACCGTTTCGGCAGGATTTGCCGCAGAGACAGGTGGCATAGGCACTGCTGTATATGCTGTCGATACCACATCCGTTACCTATGTGGGTAGTGCTGGATTGAGTGCATTGTTTGTTGAGAAAGGACAGTTTGAATGGGGATATACTTCTACCCTCGCAGGGCCTGCCGGAAACCTCACTACGGGCTATCAAGTAAGTAGCGGCGCACTAAGCTATGATACCGTTGGATTCCCGCACTATCTCCGTTGTGATGGCGTCGATGATTGGATGCAGACAACGGTAATGAATTTGACGGCATCCAATGAACTCACTTCGATGGTCGGAGTATTCAAGCTAAGTGACAACTCACAGGCCGTCATCTATGAGTTCTCCAATTCGACCGTTAGCAATGCCGGTGTCTTTGGATGGGTTTGCCCGCTAACCGCCGGCCCTAATGTTGTATGGCGGTCACGCGGAACCACGACGGCCGATGCTAGCCTTACGTCTGGGTTTGCTTCGCCTATTGCTATTGTGGCAACTGGTGAGTCCGACATATCGGCTCCGCTATCTAGAATCAGAGCCAACGGCCAGACGGCTCAGAATGTGGCTACACAGGGCACAGGTAACTTCGGTAATTTCGCAGCCTACTTTGCCCGTCGTGGCGGCTCCACGAACACATTTACAGGAGGGCTGGGACAGATCATAATTAGAGGCACAGCTACAACTCTTACAGACATCCAAAACACAGAAGCGTTTATTGCAGCAAAGATGGGAGTAATACCATGAACATGCTGGTCACTGCACTAATGCTGGCTGGCTTGATTTCCTTAGCAGCCGCAGCCTTCAATCTCTCCATTACCCCCCGGATTAGTATGGGGTGGTTGGGAGTATCCCTTTTCGCCTTGGTCGCATTCCTGTGTCAAATGGGAATGGTAATGGTCAAGTAACCCCCCGCCCCGCAAGGAGTATTTTATGTCAACTGTTGCCGATTTCGATGTTGAAGATTTTGAATCCCGCGATAAGGGCAAAGAGAAGAACTATGTCCGGTTCTATATCAAGGCTAAGGAAGACACTGCAAAGTCTGCCGAAGAAGGCCGTCCGATCTATGTTGATAAGGAGTATATTGAGATTCGTGCTCCGGGTAATCAGACTAATATCGTAGACCGCCCGGTTTCGGACAAGGATAAGCAGGACTATAGGCGCGCATATGCGATGTTCAAATCTGGTGATGCAGAGCAGGTCATTGGAACGCCTCTTTCCGAGGTTACTTGGATCACTCGCTCGCAAGTCGAAGAACTGGCTTATTGGCGTGTTCGTACTTTGGAGCAGCTTGCCGCTGTTGGCGACGATGTTTGCTCCCGTCATCCGGGCCTTACTACACTGAAGAACAAGGCTGTTCAATTCGTGGCAAAGTCCGAAGCAAATGCCCCGTTTATCGCACTGCATGAAAAGAATAAGAAACTGGAAGAGGAAATGGCTGCAATGAAGCTGGCTATGGAAGAGCAAGCAGCCATCATTAAGGGCCTACAAGCCGCTAGGAAGTAGGGAGTCTGGTCATGGCACAGTCCGTCCTCCAATTGGTCAACAAAGCCCTGCAAGAGATTGGCTTGCCGCAGGTGCTTACTATTGTGTCTGCCCCGGACGATCAAACCGGATTCCAGACACTCGGCCTCTTGAATGCGCTGGGTAATCAGCTTATCAAGGTACATGATTGGCAGTTCCTTGAGAAGACTCAGACGTTTACGGGGAACGGTGTGCAGACTGAATTCGACCTACCTGCCGACTACAAAAGGATAGTTAACCAGACCCAATGGAGCAGTAAGAACAAGCGGCCGATGTATGGACCCATGACCCCGCAAGGATGGTCATGGGTCCAGTTCGGTATTGTGTCGGTAGGAGTGTACTATCGCTATCGCGTACTGCGTAACAAGTTCACTGTTTTCCCTACGCCCGCAGATCAGGAGCAACTTAACTTCTTCTATATCTCTAAGCATTGGGTATACGACCCGCTTACAGATACGTATAAGGATAATATCACGGCCGATACCGATGAGACTGTATTTGAAGACTATTTGATGATCGCCGGTATCAAGTTCAAGCTATGGGCCGCTAAGGGTATGGATGCGACGGAACTGAAAGATGAATTCATGTATATGCTCAACAACGAAAAGGCTCAGAATCAGGGGGCCCCTGTTATCCAGCTAGATAAGCGTTGGGACTACCTGTATATCTCCGGGCAAAATGTGCCGGATGGGAGCTGGAATGTTTAAGGCCAATGCTCAGATTCGGCAGGTATCACAGGCGCTTGCATTGCTCGCGCCAACGGGCGGCATTAATGACCTAGACCCGCTGGCAAAGATGGGTCCAGAGTTTATGATCGACGCCATGAACCTCTATCCCGACAATGGGTTAGTGGTAGTGCGCCCCGGATACCGTGAATATGCGACTGGCCTTAATGGTGCCGTTAAGACCATTCTATCTTTTGCCGCACAAGACGGTACTTTTCACAAGTTCGCGGCTGTCGATGCAGGCATCTATAATATCTCCGCTGCGATACAGAATCCAGTCATCGTAACTCCCTCCACCTTTGGAGAATGGGAGTTTACTAATTTTGCCACTTCCGCAGGTCAGTTTCTTATTGCCACAAATGGCGTAGACCCTGCCAAGCTATACAACGGTACGACGTGGATCGACTTTACAGAGGTTGCCACCCCTGCCGGTCCAGGTCAGATCAAGGGTGTGAATCCAGCCACGTTTGACTATGTAATCTCGCATAAGGCTCGCCTATGGTTCATCCAAAAGAACACAATGACGGCGTGGTATCTCCCCGTTGACTCTGTGGGCGGTGAAGCGAAGCCATTTTATGTGGGAGGTATCTTCAATCGTGGTGGCTACCTGCGAATGATGGCACGGTGGTCTTCTGATACAGGAGAAGGGCTAGATGATCGCCTTATTTTCTTCACGTCAACCGGGGAGATTGCTTCGTATGCTGGTAATGACCCTGCGAACGCAGCAGACTGGACACTGGATTCTATCTTCTTCGTGGCATCGCCTCTTAGCAAAAGGTCGGTGGCTTCCTATGGCGGTGACATTATGCTTCTATGCCGTCGTGGGCTGGTTCCTCTTTCATCCCTCATAACCGGGCAGGCAACCGAAGTAGTGTATTCGGGGGGTCTAACCAAGCGGATTTCAAGGACGCTTTTGCGTCTATCTTCGCTAGGCGCACCCCCCTTCCCGCCAGAAGTGCGGTTGCATGAGGACGCTGCTTGGGTGGTCATAAACATCTTCGATCCTGCGGTGGCAGGTGGGCGTTTTGATGGTACGAATGCACCCATCCAACTGGTAATGAACGTGCTTACCGGAGCATGGGGCAAGTTTAACTATCCTGTTCGCACCGTGCGCAGCATTGATTCTACTTTGTATATGGGCACGGATGACGGCCGCGTGTTGGCTGTTACTCCTGATGCGTATGTTGATAATCGCTTGTTCAATGGCACTGGTGGCGCTCCTATCGAAGCCTATGGTATGGGTGCCTATACGTATCTTGAGCAGCCGACTACCAATAAACATGCCAAGCTGATTCGCCCCGTGTTTCAAGCAGAAGTGGTGCCCTCCTTTGTCATGCGTATACTGCCAGACTTCCGGCTAGATCGACTGACCCAAACCCCTCTGCCCTCGTTCTCGATTGGTAATGCTAGGTGGGACGTAAGTTTTTGGGACCAAGCAAATTGGGCGGGAACTGAAAACGTTTACAGGCCATGGCGTTCCGCTAACGTACTAGGCTACGCATTTGCCTGGCAGATGCGCATATCAACGTCATCCGCACTTGGCCTATCGGACCTTGAGTGGGTATGGGAGAATGGTGGACTCGTATGAGATGGATTAATTCTGATCCGGCATTTGTGCCTTATTTGGCCGGAGTATTGGAAGTATCGCCTACTCCAAACTCCGTGTGCGTCTGCGAGTTTGATGACGCTGTTCCTATTAGTGGGGTGCTTTTCGATGGCTATAATGGCAAATCTATTCATGCTCATATCTGGATTGCGCCGGGTCGCAAGCCCTCCCGCCTTTGGTGGTACGCGATCTATGATTATATGTTCCGCCAATGCAAAGTGGCAAATGTAATTGGCACAGTTCCTAGCTCCAATAAGGCCGCCCGACGACTGGATGAACATTTGGGCTTTAAGCTGAACAGTATCATCCCGAATTATTATCCTAACGGCGATGATATGTTGTTGTATATCTGTACCGCCGAGACTGCCATCGACTGGCAGCGGTTCCGTCCCGCCAATTTCTACGTAGAACAGGAGCAGGAAAATGGGAGGCAAGAAGAAGAAAGCGCCTGCGGCTCCTGACTATTCCAAGCTGGCACAGGAACAGGCTGCGCTGCAAAACGAAATGCTGAGACAGCAGACCGAGGCTAATCGCCCCGATCAAGTCACTGCCTATGGCTCACTTAAATGGACTCAAGACCCGGCAACGGGAAGATGGACCCAAACAGAGGAACTATCGCCTGAGGCAGCACAGGCCCTAAAAGAATCACAGGGCCTACAGTCGCAGCAGATCGGTCAAATCAGCGAATTGATGAAGCAAGGCGGGTTCCAAGGTGGACCTGCTATGCCTACGTATGACCAAGCGGCAGGCGAGCAGTATGCCCAACGGTTTACAGAGCAATTGCTAGGCCGTGTGCGGCCCCAACAGCAGCAGCAACAGGAGCAGATGCAGACTCAGCTTCGGTTACAGGGTTTGCAGCCCGGCACGGAAGCCTATGATCGTGCCTATAGGAACCTGCTTACTTCGCATGGTGATGTGCAAACGGATGCGCAGCTACGTGGCCTGTTGGCAGGTGGGCAGGAAGCCCGTGATATTTATAAGACTCAGCTAGGCGGCCAGCAACAGGGTTATAGCCAAGCAATGGAGCAATATCTATTGCCATGGGAGACAGCCCGAATGACGCAGGGGCTAGCTAGCGGTATTCAGAGGCCTGAGTTCCAAGGATTTAGCCAAGCCCAACAGGGTGAAGCCCCCCAGATGATGGATGCCGCGCAACAGCAGTACGCACAACAAATGCAGGCATACAATGAAGAGCAGAAAGCGAAGAGTGCAAAACAGGGTCAAATTGGTAGCCTTGTCGGTGGTGTGGCTGGCTCTTTCTTTGGGCCAATCGGCACTTCGTTGGGTTCGTCAATTGGTGGGCAGCTAACTGGTGGCGGGGGCGGCAAGGGTGGTAGCACTGCCGATGCGGGCGGTGGCTTCGGGGGTAGCGGCAAGCCCTTTGGATTCTCCGATGCCAGTTTGAAGGAAGATATTGAAGTCCTTAGTGATGAGGCTTGCTACAATGCTATGCTTAGGCTGTTCCCGCATACGTTCGCATGGCCGAATGGCAAGCGTGATACCGGCCTGATTGCGCAGCAGGTAGCGGAGCATTTGCCCGACCTTATCCAACGCGCGGAACAGGGTTTGTTGATGGTTAACTATGCGAAGTTCGCCACGTTGCTGCTAGGTGCCTTCCGGTATCTGGCTAAGAGGGAGGCATAAAATGGCTACTCCCTATGACCGTATTACCATGGAAAGCATCATGCAAATGCTTCCGCAAATCCAAAAGAGGAAGCGGCGCGTGGGGCAATTGCGGGGTATTGGCGAAGAATTTGGCCGCTATGAGGAATCTAGGCGCGGCGCAGATGAAATGTTGCCTACACAAAGGGGCGGCCTTTATGAAACCGTGGCACAATACCGGCCGCAAGGTGCCCTAGGCTCGTTCCTAGGTGCCGCTGGCCGTACTGGTTTCGGCAGTGCTGGTGATGTTAAAGAATCAGAGCTAGATACTCTGCGTCAACAGCAGTCCATTGGTGCTTTGCAGCAGATCGGTGAAATCCGTAATCGTTTGCCCGGTGAAGAGGCTCCTGAGGGAGAGCTACCAGAGACTACTTTGCGTGGCTATCTAGGCATGATTGGCGGTCCAGATATCTCTAAGACTCTTACTGATGCTGCGCGCGTACAGTCTAAGTTTGAGGGCGAAAACGGTAATATCTGGATGCTTATGTCTGATGGTTCAACTAAGGATACTGGAATTAGGTTCAATACAGTAGTCGAATCGGTGCAAGATACCGACCCGACTAGCCCGACATATGGCAAGCGTATTATGCTTCCGAAACGGACAAGTGGATATCAGCAAGCAAGTGCCACAGGCTCCCCACCCACAACGCCACCAGTTCCCCCTCTCCCGCCTAAGCCTACTATGACGGTTGAAGGGCTCTCTCCGGAACAGAATGTGGCTGTTAGTGATCTACTAAAAGGAGTTCCACCAGAAATGCAAGATCAGCTATCGGCTGTGATAGCTCACTATGCAGGCCAAGGGAAGATGACTCCGGCGCAGGCCGCCGGTGAGCCAGACGTGGCACCGGAGGGCGTTGGCACGCCACCGGCTACGTTCCCCGGTGCGGCTGATATAATTGCACAGTCTCCTGCCCCGGTTCAACCTCCGGTTCAACGTCCTATGGTTGGCCCAATTGACACTGGATTTAAGACTCTTACTCCGGCTCAGGAAGCAGGTGAAAAGGTACGTCAAGAGGCATTGGCGGCGTCTGAAATGTCGGGCATTACGGCTGCTACGGCTGCTAGGGAAGCGGGTGCGAAAGAAGCTGCAACGGGTGACGTACAATTCCAGCAAGCGGCAATTGCAGAATTGCCGAAGATGGAAATTGCACTAAATCAGATCAGAAGGCATATCCCTGAACTGATCCAGCATCCAGCCCTTGATGGTATTGTCGGTAATCAGGTATGGGGTAGACTAGGAAATGTACCTCTTAATAGGATTATCGAGGATATGGGCCTAGCTGGTACGCCAGAAGCGGACGTTATCGCGCGACTTGAGCAGCTTAAAGGTGAAGTATTCTTGCCAGCCTTCCAGTATATCAAGGGGGGTGGTCAAGTCACTAACCTAGAAGGTGATAAAGCGCAGGCAGCCATGGGCCGCATGAATCGGGCACAGTCAACGGATGATTTTGTCGCGGCTATGAAGGATTTTTATGATGCCTATGAAGATGCCTACACAAAGCGACAGGAAGTGGCTATGGGTCGCTATAAACTAAGTGAATTCCAGCCGGGTGGCAGCAAGTATACCCCGCCTGCCTATACCCCGCCTGCCGGGTACTCCGTGGAGCCTTAAAATGGCTAATGTACGCACCCCAGATGGCCGCTTGCTCCCGATTCCGGAAGGCCAGACAGCGCAACAGGTAATTGAGGCCGATCAGCAAAGCGGTGAAGCCCCGGCTCCTGCGGGCGGTCGCTTGGATGCGTCCGTATTCCAAAGGACACCGGCTCCGGCTCCCTCTACAGACCCAACGGCGGCCCTTACCGAAGGGATGGGGATGGCACCCCCGGCTGCCCCTCCCCCGGCTGCCCCTCCCCCGGCTGCCCCTCCCCCGGCTGCCCCTCCCCCGGCTGCCCCTCCCCCGGCCGGTGGTCGTCTGCCCGCTAGCATATGGGACAGGTCATCCACTTCAAAGGGTGAGATAGCAGCAAGGCCCGACATTATCCCTGAGTCTCCCTTTTGGAATACGGTGGCTCAGAATCTCTTTGGTCCTGCGGCTCCTACTGCGGCGGCTGCCGAACGGGAAATCGCTGGGGCAGTTCGTGGCACTCGTCAGGTGCTAAATGAGTTCATGGGGGATGAGGAAAAGGTTAAGCAACTAGAGGCAGAAGAGCAGGCTGCCCGTGTGCGCGACGCCCCTCTAATGAGAACAGGGCAGGGCAAGGTAGGTAGTACGCTAGGCACAGCGGCTACGTTTCTTGGTCCCGCTGGCCTAATTTCTAAATTAGATAAAATTAGAAAAGCCGCGCCTGCAATGAGGGCCATTACTCAGGGCCTTACTGCGGCCGGTACGGCAGGGCTTACTACTCCAAATGCTCCGGGTGAAACTCGGATGGATGATATGCTAACTGCTGGCGTAATAGGAGGCATAGTTCCGGCTGCTCTTCCGGCACTAAAAATGTTGCCATTTACTTCTAGGCTTGCCGAAGGAGCCGAAAACTTTTTTACTAGTCGAGGGGCTAGAACTATTAAGGATGAGGCCGGTAAGCAAATTGAGAAGCTGACAGGAAAGATTCAGCTTGATCCGAGAGTGCTTGCAAGGCATCTCAGGAAAGACCCCGATCTACCTGCATCTGCAAACAGGGCTATTGGTAATATACAGGCGCTAACTAAGCTGCCTAAGACTGGCCCCGTTTCAGGTGCTACAGTTCAGGAAATGCGCAAGCGGGCTGGCGCAGGTGCTAGGGCTGCGGCAGAGAAGAGTAGAAAGGGGGGTGCTTCCCCTCAAGAAGCCATTACAGGCAGCGCATTTGAGAAGATGATTGGTAGGCTAGATGATGCGGTCATTGCAGCGGCCCCTGATAAGCTAGCTAAGGCACTTAAAAAGGCTCGCGCTCAGTATAGAACTGGTGAGCGTCCTATGAGTGCTATGGAAGTAATACGGAGTGGCGGTCTTCCTGCAATGTTGCAGGGCCTAACCGACGTTAAAGATCAGCCTGTACGGCCGGTTCGTAAGCCTAAGGAGAAATAGTCATGCCTCGTAACGGCTCTGGTGGATATACGCTTCCGGGCGGTATCAACCCCGTAGTAACGCAGACGCTTATCACGTCAAATTGGGCCAATACGACCCTCGATGACGTGGCGGTGGCGCTTACTAATAGTCTGGCTAAAGACGGGCAGACCCTCCCTACCGCTAATCTGCCTATGGGCGGGTTCGCTCATACTGGTGCGGGTGATCCTGCATCCCGTGATATGTATGATACACTAGGCTACGTTCAGGATGGTAGGCATTTCCGTCTTACGAATGTGGCCGGCGTGAACCAGATCACGGCGACTTTGCCCGGTGGCGCAGTGACGCTATCCGTGGGTCAGATCATCCAGCTACTTCCGGTTTCTAGTAACACAGGTCCAGTTACCCTCAATATCAATGGCATCGGGGCGCGGCCCGTCACTACCGACCTAGGCAATCCACTTGCCACCGGAAACCTAGTCGCCAATAGACCCTATTTGCTATCCTATACTGGCACGTCATGGGTAATGATTACTGCCGGTGGTGGTAGCTCGGGCATCGCTCAGGCCGCCATGAGCGGCTGGGACAGGCCCACGGCGAACGGCCCGTACCCTCCGATCACGGCCGTAGACGCGACGACTGTAGCCATTCCTGCGGGCACCGGCAGAATCATTAAGCCAAGCGCACGCGATTTGTCGGGTGTCACAGAGGTATCTTGGGCGGCTCAGAATGTGGTGCTAAGTTTTGTGGCTACCTCATGGAATACTATTCTGGGTATCAATGCGCTGGGTCAAGTCGTACAATTCACTGGCAACTTTAGCCCGGTATGGGCGCGTGAGAATATCCTGATCGGTTCCGTTGCGCATATCAACGGTGTGATTAATGAAATTAATACCGTTCCTGCGATCTTTGGAGATATGACTTACGCCTCATACGACGTAAGCAGCCTGTTGCATAATACGCTTATCAGTGGTGGGCGGCTGCTGGCAAATGCGGTTAGCCCGTTCCATGTTGACTTGCAAGCGGGTGCTATCTTTACCCTAGGTGGCGATGCTAATGATGTTAACGATCCCAACAAGCGGGATTTCCCATCTTCATTCGATCTAAGTTTCTTCCCGGTCACTGGCAACAATACGGTCAGTGCGATTACTCAAAACGTTCCGGTTACGAACTATGATCCGAATGGTGCTGGGGCCATTGTTGCTATTCCCGGTGGCGCTTCGACCACTTCCATTCACCGTATGTATCTACTAGCCGGGGAGTTCATTTTCCTGTACGGTCAGAAGACCTATGCGGATCTGACCACGGCACTATCGCAGCTAGGTGTGGATGACTCTGCTACTATCTTCCCATCGAAGCTGACTAATGCCACTTTCCTGAGCTACATTGTGGCACAGAAGGATTGTGCCGATCTAAAGGACACTACAAAGGCTCGCCTCTTGACTAGGGGTGGCACCAGTTTCAGCATCGGTTCCGCTAGCTCCATTTCCGAAGCCCCTATTAATGGTCTTATCTATGGCCGTAAGGATGCCGGCTGGTCAGAGACAATCCCGGCACCAAAGGGGCCGTCGTCTACGCTGCGTCAAATCTTCTTCGACACTAACCTGCTTCATCGCTGGTCGATCACTGTAAATGATACGCCAGAAGGCGGCGGTAATACTGGCTCTAGTCTTGAGATTCGTCGGTATGATGATGCTGGCGTCTTGATAAACTCCCCGGTTGCTATTAATCGTACCACAGGAGAGGTTTTTACAACTGCTTCTCTTACGGTTCAAGGTGCCGCTAGTCACATCACTGCGGGCGGTGACGTAAGGGCCAATAGCAACTTCGCATCTACCAATACATCGGTAGTGCTGGCAACGTCGGCGGCTGGTAATATCTTTCTGCGTCCCAATGGGGCTGGTTCTTCGTCTG
>Ga0208454_1000198_pt1 | contig 42472 bp, 41 predicted proteins | sample EasRivMeERMZT100_FD_187530 | JGI IMG/M metagenome (GOLD analysis project Ga0208454, IMG submission 187530) | Soil microbial communities from meander-bound floodplain in the East River, Colorado, USA - East River MetaG ERMZT100 (SPAdes) (version 2) | ecosystem: Environmental > Terrestrial > Soil...
AGAGCACACGCCCATGACGAACTTGTTGGTCACACTGCTCGACAAGGCCGACGTCAAAGTCGACACCCTCGGCGACAGCCACGGCACGATCAGCGAGCTCTAGACCGTGGCAGCTACACACTCCACTTGCCTCATCGCCGCGGTGATCGTCGCGACCTTGGCCACAACGCCGCTGGCCAACGCGGCGACCCCGCCCTTGGTCGAGGCGCTGAAGACCGGCGACCACGAGACGGCGCTAGAGCTGGCCGGGCTGAAGGACGCAGCGACAGCCGCCGAAGCCGATGGCACCACCGCACTCCATTGGGCCGTCCGTCAGGATGACCTCGAGATCACCGACCGGTTGCTCGACGCGGGCGCCGACGTTGCCGCAGCGAACCGCTATGGCATCACCCCGACGCACCTGGCAGCCGTGAATGGCAACGCCGCAATGCTTGAGCGCTTGCTCGATGCGGGCGCCGACGTCAACACCGTCGGCAAAGACGGCGAGACGACGTTGATGACGGCGGCACGGGCTGGCCACGTGGATGCCGCACGCCTGCTCATCGAGCGCGGCGCAACGGTCGATGCTCGCGAAGCGTGGCATGGTCAAACGGCCCTGATGTGGGCGGCGGCACAAGGGCACTCGGCCATGCTCAGCGTGTTGCTCGAGCATGGCGCCGACGTCAATGCAAGGTCCACCACCGAGCAGTGGGAACGGCAGATCACCGCCGAGCCCCGCGACAAATGGCTGCCGCCGGGCGGCCTCACTCCGTTGCTGTTCGCAGCGCGCGAAGGCTGCGTGGACTGCATACCAGTGCTCGTCGAAGCAGGCGCCGACCCGAGCGCTGCGACCCCCGACGGCATCAGCCCGGTGGTCATCGCTCTCATCAACGGCCACTACGACGTTGCCGGCGCGCTCGTCGAAGCCGGCACGGATCCGAACTTGGCCGACTACGTCGGCCGCACGGCGCTGTACGCCGCCATCGACTTCAACACCATGCCGCGCTCGAATCGCCCGGCGCCAAAGGTGCTCGAGAACCGGTTGACGGCGCTCGACGTGGCGCGGCTATTGCTCGAGCGCGGTGCGGACCCGAACCCGAGGCTCGCCCGGTTGCCGCCCTATCGCGCCAAGCTCGACCGCGGCAACGACATGATGCTCGGCGGCGGCACGACACCGTTCCTGCGTGCCGCCAAAGCCGGCGACTTGCCGGCGATGCAGCTGCTGCTCGCGCACGGCGCCGACCCCACTCTTACGCCGACGCGCAGCGGCATCAACGCGTTGATGGCCGCCGCAGGGCTCGGCACCACGGAACAGGACACGACCGGCCGCGACAAAACGCAACCAGAAGCCATTGCCGCCATCGAGCTACTGCTCGACCAGGGGCTCGACGTGAACACCGCGGCCACCGATGGGCGCACGGCGCTGCACGGCGCCGCCATGCAAGGCTACGACCAAGTCATCACGTTCCTGGCGGCGCAGGGTGCGAAGCTCGATGTCCAGGACAAGGATGGGTTCCAGCCGCTCGACGTGGCGTTAGGTAAAGCGGGCGGGTTCGGCTTCTCAGGCGACGAGGGCGTGGTCCGCGAGGGCACCGCCGCCCTGCTGCGGAACCTCATGAGCGCGGCCGGCGCGACGCAAGCCGCCGCCGCGCCTCGGTAAACACCTCTTGGGACCGGCGGCACAGTTGCAAAAGCCCTCACCGGCTACCATAGTTCGGCTGCTCGCTCGGCCGCGGCGACCAGCCGCCAGGCGAAGAGAGTGTTACGCGCTTACTACTATTAGTACAGGGTCGCCACAGGCCCGTATGCGGAATCAGCAGAATCGGGGCTCGTTTGGCTTGGTGGGGGATCTTTAGATCATGGCGCTGCACGGTTTATGGGATCTGTCGTTTTGGGGTTACGTCGGCGTGACATTGCTACTCACGCACGTGACGATCGCCAGCGTTACGATCTTTCTGCACCGCCACCAGGCTCACCGCGCACTCACGTTGCACCCCGCTGTGAGTCATTTTTTCCGTCTCTGGCTGTGGCTCACGACGGGCATGGTGACCCGCGAATGGGTGGCCGTGCATCGCAAGCACCACGCCCGCTGCGAAACTGCGGAAGATCCGCATAGCCCGCAGGTCTACGGCATTTGGCGCGTGGTGTTCGGCGGCGTGGGCCTTTACCAGGCCGAAGCCAAGAACGAAGCAAGCCTCGAAACGTATGGGCGCCACACGCCGAATGACTGGCTCGAGAAGCACGTCTACGGCCGTTATCGGTTTGTCGGTCTCGGCGTAACGCTGATTATCGATCTCGTTGTCTTCGGCCTGCCGGGAATCGCGATCTTCGCCGTGCAGATGGCGTGGATACCGTTCTGGGCGGCCGGCATCATCAACGGCGTCGGCCACTACTTGGGCTATCGCAACTTCGAAACCGAGGATGCGTCGCGTAATATCATCCCGCTGGGCATCCTCATCGGCGGCGAAGAGTTCCACAACAACCATCACGCCTATGGCTCGTCGGCGAAGCTCGCCAACAAGTGGTGGGAGCTCGACATCGGCTGGGTCTACATCCAAATCCTCGCCGCGCTCGGACTGGCCGAGGTGAAGAAGGTTTCCCCTCGCGTCTCGTTCTCGCGCTCCACGAGCACGATCGACGGCGATACGTTGCGTGCCGTCGTCACCAACCGCTTTCACGTCTTGAAGCTCTATGGCCGGCGCGTCATCGCACCCGTACTCCACGGCCACGCCGATGGCGAGCCCGGGTTCCCACGCCGCCAACTCGCGCGCATCCGCAAGCACATGATTCGTGAGGATGCCCATTTGCGCGAGGACCCGCATACGAGGCAGTGGCTCGAAACCGCGCTGCAGCGCAACCAAACGCTGCGCACGGTCTATCAGTTCATGCAGCAGCTGAAGACGCTGTCGCGCCAAACTACCGGCAAGAACGAGAGCGACTTGAAGCGCCTGCAAGCCTGGTGTGCGGCCGCGGAAACGAGTGGCATCCGCGTGCTTCGTGACTTCGCGCAGCAGTTGCAGGCCTATACCGCCCTGCCGGCTTGAGGCTTTGCGCGCGCCGCGCTAAAAAGGCGAAGCCGCCATAGTGCGGCAATGGGTTCTGGGGGAGAGTCCTAATGTCTCTGACTGAGTTCGTCGGCGCTACGAGCGTCGCCGCGCTTTGCACGGTGCTGTTCCTTGCCGGTAGCAACGCACAGGAGCCGGCAGCCGCACTCGCGCGCCTCGATGCGCTCGAGGCAGAGCTCACCGGGCTCGAGCAAGAGATCGCGCTGCTCGAGGACACCAAAGCCATCAAGCGACTGCAGCGTGCTTACGGCTACTACGTCGACAAGAAACTGAGTCGCGACATCGGCGCACTATTCGCCGACGATCCGGCCACGACCGCGGAGCTCGGCGGCTCCGGCGTCTATGTCGGCAAAGCCCGCATCGCCGAATACTACGACCGCGTCATCGGCGGTGAAGGGCTCGAGCCAGGCGAGCTGTTCAATCACATGATCCTGCAAGGCGTCGTGCACGTGGCCGAGGACGGGCGCACGGCCAAAGGCCGCTGGCGCGCGTTGATCCAGATCGGCCAACATGGCGAAAACGCGGTGTGGGCCGAAGGCCCGTACGAGAACGAGTACGTCAAAGAGAACGGCGTTTGGAAGTTCAGCAGGGTGCATTGGTATCAGACGTTCTCGGCGCCCTATTCGCCCGGCTGGCACAAGGCGCAGCAACCGCTCGATCCGCCGCTCGCGGACTTCCCGCCGGACCGCCCGCCCTCAGAGGTGTACCAATCGTATCCGTCGGTCTATCAGCCGGCCTATCACTACAAGAACCCGGTGTCGGGGCGCTGCGAGCCAAAGGTGTGCAATGCGCAACCGTAGTCGGTTCACTGCACTTGGCGTCGTCGGCGCGCTATCGGGGATTGCGGCGCTCGCGCTCGGCCAGTCCGCCGAAGATCCCGCGGCGCGCGCCGCCGCACTGCGTTCGCGGCTCGACGCCGTGACAGGGCGCGCCACCCGCATCGACGACATCAACAAGATCGAGAACCTCCAGGGCAGCTACGGCTACTACACCGACAAGATGCTCTGGGACGAGGTGCTCGACCTATTTGCCGATGGGGCCACCCTCGAGATCGGCCCGAGCGGCGTGTACGTCGGCAAAGAGAGCATTCGCCGCTACTTGTACAGCTTGAGCGGCGGCAAGCAAGGGCCGCTCGATGGCGTGCTCAACGACCACTTCCAGCTCCAGCCCATCGTGACCGTCGCCCCCGACGGCCAATCCGCGCAGGGCCGTTGGCGTTTGTTCCTCATGACGGGTGTCTCGGGCTCTGGCTCGGGCGGCAACTGGGGCGAAGGCACCTACGAGAACGAGTACGTCAAACAGGACGGTGTCTGGAAGATCAGCAAGCTGCATTGGTATGCGACGTTCGTGGCCCCCTACGAAGGCGGTTGGCTGCACACGGGCAAGCAGGCCGTCGAAGACTACGCGCTCGGCAAGAACGTGACGCCCGACCGTCCGCCGAGCGAGACATATGAGCCGTACCCCGGGGTCTACGTGCCGCCATTCCACTACCGAAACCCTGTGAGCGGCCAGTGAGGAGCGTCGCGATGAACAGCCAACATTCGTCACGCACTCGCGCGGGCGTTTCGGCACTTGCGGCGCTCACACTCGGTTGCGCCGCGTGCAGCCCGTCGCCGTCGGAAGATCCGGCCGTGACCGCAGCGATCGCAGACCTCGAAACGGCGGTCGCAGCCGCCAAGGCCGAGGTGCAGCGGCTCAAGGACATCGACGAGCTAGAAAACCTCGCCAGCGTTTACGGTCACTATGTCGATAAGTCGCGCCACGACGATGTGGCCGATCTGTTCGCGCCCGAGGGTGTCGTGGAGATCCTCGGCCGCGGTGTATTCATCGGCCAAGACCGCGTGCGCGAGTACATGCGTAACCTGTCACCGGGCAACGTCGGGCCGCGCGACGGCTCGATGTTCAACCACATGCACCTGCAGCCCGTGATCGACGTCGCGCCCGACGGCAAGACGGCCTACACGCGCTCGCGCCTGTTCGTGATGTTCGGCATCGCCAACGTCAACGCACAGTGGGGCGACGGCATCTACGAGAACGTGTTCGTGAAGCAGGACGGGATCTGGAAGCTCGACTACCTACACGGCTATCAGACGTTCTACACGAATTACGAGGACGGCTGGGCCAAGAAGGCCTCGGCCATCTTCGCACCGTATGACCGCCGGACCGACCGCAATCGGTCGCGTACGATCCCTATCCCGCGGCGTTCGTACCGCCGTTTCACTATCGCAACCCGGTATCGGGCCGCGCCGATCATTACGCCGATCCGACGTGGCACGACCGAACGCCACAGTGAGGCACCGATGAAAGCCACACGCGCACTACTGCTCATCGCGTTCGCCGAGCTCGCTGTTACCGCCAGCATCGCGCAAAACGCCGCAGCGCAAGGCCCTGCATTCCCCACGGTAAACCCGCCCGCAACCCTCGCCGGCACGCTCGAGCGGATCAAGGTGCATGGCGACTCGCTCGCCGGCAATCTCTCCGGTGACTCGGCGGACCGCGACGTGTCGGTATATCTGCCGCCGAGCTATGCGACCGACTCGCGCCGTCGTTATCCGGTGCTCTACCTGTTGCACGGCTTCACCGATTCGGATGACCGCTGGTTCGGCTTCAGCGGCCCGCACTTCGTCAACGTACCGGGCGCCGTAGACCGTGCGGTCGCCGCCGGCGCGCGCGAGATCATCATCGTGATGCCGAACGCCTTCACGAAATTTCAGGGCAGCATGTATTCGAGCTCGGCCGCAACCGGGGATTGGGAAGCCTTCGTCGCGAAGGACCTCGTCGCCTACGTGGACGAGCACTACCGCACGCTGGCAAAGCGAGCGAGCCGCGGTCTCGCGGGTCACTCGATGGGCGGCTACGGGACGATGCGGATCGGCATGAAGTATCCGGACGTGTTCTCGAGCCTCTATAGCCTGAGCCCGTGCTGCATGGCCGCGAATCTCACCCCCGCGACGGAGCAGTTCGCGCGGGCGGCGCAGGTCAAGACCGACGCCGATATCGCGGCGCTCGCACCGGCCGACTTCGGCACCAAGGCGATGCTCGCCTCGGCGGCGGCGTGGTCGGCGAATCCGCAGAACCCCCCGCTGTACCTCGATCTACCCATCGCCGACGGCAAGACCGTTCCGGACGTCGTGGCCCGTTGGGCCGCGAACGCGCCGCTCGCGATGGTCCACCAGTACATCCCGAGCCTGCGCAGGTTCGACGCCATCGCGATCGACGCGGGCGACAAAGACTTCGGCATCGAGGGCACCGTGCGCACGCTCGACCGGATCCTCAACGATTACGACATCGCGCACGTGTCCGAAATCTACGACGGCGACCACGTGAACCGCATCGACGAGCGCGTTGCCAGCAAGGTCCTGCCGTTCTTCTCGGCGCACCTCGCGTTCAAGTAACCGCCTCACCCGCTTTCGGCCGAACTCGGTGTAGACTTGGCGAAAAAGCAGCTTCGGGGGGGATCCTTGGCTACCGAACCGTCGCCGGACTGGCAGGCGCCATCCGGAAAGCGCATTGCGCTCAGCGTACTCGTGGCCGCCGCCGTGGCCGCGGTGGTGCTGCTGACGGCCGTGTTGCCAGCGGAATACGGCATCGACCCGACCGGTGTCGGACGGCTGCTCGGCCTCACCGAGCTCAAAGCCCCGACGCGTACCATCGAGGTCAAGGATGTCCTCGGCGGCAACGAGACCGTGCGCGAGGTCGAGATTCCAGCGTTCAATGAGCCGGTGCCGTTGCCGAACCCGGCTGTGCACCAAAGCGAAGACCGGCCCATTCAAACGCGCACCATCGAGCTCACGCTCGGCCCGGGGCAAGAAACCGAAATCAAGACCGTGCTGCGCACCAGCAAGGTCATCGTGTACACGTGGAAAACCGTGGGTGGTGCTGTCTACTGCGATCTGCACGGCCACGATCCGGCAGCGGGCAGCGAGTTCTTCGTGCGCTATCGCGAGGACCAGGAAGGCGCTACCGAGGTCGCGGGCTCGCTCGTGGCACCGTTCGACGGTGAGCACGGCTGGTACTGGCTCAACATCCAGGACGTGCCCGTCACGATCACATTGACGGTCACAGGCTTCTTCGACGACATCGTCGACTACGGAATTTTCTAAAGAGACATCGACTCACTATGTGGGAACACAACTACGACCCTCTGGGTAGCCCCTTGCTCTCGACGCTCGTCGCGTCTTTGCCGATCGCCATGCTGCTGCTCATGATCGGCGTGCTGCGCAAGCCGGCCTGGATGTCCGCGCTCGCGGGGCTCGGTACCGCGCTCGTCGTCGCGATCGTCGCGTACGGCATGCCGGCCGACCTCGCCGTGAGGTCGGCGGTCATGGGCGCTGCATTCGGCCTTCTGCCGATCGGCTGGATCGTCTACTGGGCGGTCGTGCTGTATCGCGTCACGCTCGAGACGGGCAACTTCGAGATCATCAAGGATTCGATCGGCGGCCTCACGAAGGACCGGCGGCTGCAAGCGATGCTGATCGCGTTCGCGTTCGGCGCGTTCGTCGAGGGTGCCGCCGGCTTCGGCACGCCGGTCGCGGTCGCGGCCGCGATGCTGACGGGGCTCGGGTTCTCGCCCTTCTTCGCGGCCGGCATCTGCCTGCTCGCGAACACGGCGCCCGTTGCGTTCGGCTCGATCGGCATTCCCGTCACCACACTGGCGCTCACGACCGGTATCGATGATCTCACGTTGTCGCAGTGGGTCGGCCGCATCTGCGCGCCGGTCTCCGTGTTCATCCCGGCCTATCTGATCATGGTCATGGGCGGGTTGCGGGGACTCAAGGGCGTGCTGCCGGCCGCGATCGTCTGCGGCGTCTGCTTTGCGAGCATGCAATTTTTCGTGTCGAACTTCATCGGCCCGCAGCTCGTCGACATCATCGCGGCGCTGACCGCGATCGTCGGCCTCGTCGTACTGCTGAAGGTCTGGCAACCGAAAGACAACTTCGTGCTCGCCGGCGAGCACGCCGTGATGGCGGAGCCGAAGAAGCACGGCATCGGGCGCACCCTGCTCGCGTGGTCGCCGTACCTGCTGCTCGTGGCGTTCGTGCTCGTCTGGGGCTACGGCCCGTCGAAACGCACACTCGAGACGACGAACATCATCTTCGCGTGGCCCGGCTTGCACAACGAGATCACGCGCATGGCGCCGATGGTCCCGCAGCCGGCCCCGTATGCGGCGAACTACACGTTCAACTGGCTCGCGGCGGCCGGCTCGGCCTGCGCGCTCGCGACGATGGCCGCGGCGCTCGTGCTGCGCGTCTCGGTCGGCATGTACATCGGCATCCTGGGGCGCGTGCTGAAGCAGCTGGCGTTCTCTCTCCTGACGATCGCCTGCGTGCTCGGCCTCGCGTACCTCATGAACTACAGCGGCGCCGTCGTGACGCTCGGCCTGGCGTTCGCCGCCACGGGCGCGCTGTTCCCGTTCTTCAGCGCCCTTGTGGGCTGGCTCGGCGTGTTCCTGACGGGCAGCGACACTTCCGCGAATGCGCTGTTTGGCAACCTGCAGGTCGTCACGGCGAACAGCCTCGGATTCGATCCCGCGATCATGGCGGCATCGAACTCCTCGGGCGGAGTCATGGGCAAGATGATCAGCCTGCAGAGCCTTGCGGTCGCCGTCGCGGCGACGGGCATGGCGCGCTCTGAGGAGGGGAAGCTGTTCCGCTTCACGGTCAAGCACAGCATCTTTCTTGCCTCCGTGCTCGGCGTCATCGCGACGATCTACGCCTACGCAGCGTAATCGCGCCATTCGGCGACGGCGGACGCAGCCCGCCTCAGTGCCAACCTGACACGTTGCTTCGATGCCAACCGAAACGTGCGGTGTTCCTTGAGACACGGCCTCGTGCTCGTTTAGACTGCGGGCGGTGGCGGATGACGCTGCCGACGTCGCTCGGACGGTTCCGGGCGCTTACGTGAGAGCAACATGCCTACCTCCGCTGCCGGCCAGCGCCGCTTTGCGCGCATCGATCGCCTACCACCCTACGTCTTCAGCATCACGGCCGATTTGAAGCTCGCTGCGCGACGGCGCGGCGAAGACATCATCGACTTGAGCATGGGCAACCCCGACGGAGCCACGCCGCCGCACATCGTGGCTAAGCTCGTCGAGGTGGCGCAGCGTCCGGACACCCACGGCTACTCGGCCTCCAAGGGGATCCCGCGCCTGCGGCGCGCGATCTCGCATTGGTACGCAAAGCGCTTCGGCGTCGAGGTCGACCCCGACGCCGAAGCGATCGTCACGATCGGCTCCAAGGAAGGGCTGGCGCACTTGATGCTCGCCACGCTCGATCGGGGCGACACGGTGCTCGTCCCCGATCCGAGCTACCCGATTCACATCTACGGCGCCGTCATCGCCGGGGCCGACATACGCGCCGTGCCGATCATCCCAGGCGGGGACTTCTTCGCCGAGCTCGAGCACGCCATCCGCGGCAGCTACCCCAAGCCCAAAATGATCGTGCTCGGGTTCCCATCGAATCCGACCGCGCAGTGCGTGGAGCTGGAGTTCTTCACGCGACTCATCGCGCTCGCCAAGAAGCACGACATTCTCGTCGTTCACGATCTCGCTTACGCCGACATCGTCTTCGACGGTTGGCAGGCGCCTTCCATCATGCAAGTGCCGGGCGCAAAGGACGTCGCCGTCGAGTTCTTTACACTGTCGAAAAGCTACAACATGGCCGGCTGGCGCATCGGCTTCATGGTCGGCAACCGGGATCTCGTCAACGCGCTCGCGCGCATCAAGAGCTACCACGACTACGGCACGTTCACGCCTTTGCAAGTCGCCGCCATCGCCGCGTTGGAAGGCGATCAGCAATGCGTCAAAGACATCGCCGCCAAGTACCAGAGCCGCCGCGACGTGCTCGTGAAGGGACTCAACGAGGCCGGCTGGCCCGTGGAGAAGCCGAAAGCGTCGATGTACGTCTGGGCGCAGATCCCGGAGCCCTACCGCGCGTTGGGCTCACTCGAGTTCGCCAAGCAACTGCTCGGGCGAGCCAAAGTGTCGATATCGCCGGGCATCGGCTTTGGCGACTTCGGCGACGAATATGTCCGACTCGCCCTGATCGAAAATGAAAATCGCATTCGACAAGCCGTACGCGGCATCCGCTCGATGTTGAGCTCGGAGCCGCGGCAAGGAGCAGCCACAGAGCCAGTCAAGGCGGCACGCGCCCGCGACGCGTCGCGTTAGCGCGCGACAGGCGAAGGGCGGCTCGCTAAGGCGCGCGAAACGCGCGGTCGGCTTTCGCGGCGAGAAAAAAGTCGGAGTCGGTGAGCCCGTCGATCTTGTGCGTCCAGATCTCGACACCGCAGCGTCCCCAGCCGACGTGCAGATCCGGGTGATGGCCTTGCTGCTCGGCGATCGCGCCGACGCGATTGGCGAAAAAGAGCGCCGCCGCGAAGTCGCGAAACTCATAGGTGCGCAGCAAGTGCCCCGCCGCGGTGAGGGCCCAACCGGCCTCGAGCTCGGCCAACAACGCGTCGATCCGCTCGCGCGCTAACGGTGGCACGCCGCCACGACAAGGAATGCACTGTTGGTCGGCCAATCCCATGGCTCGCCCTCCGTGAACGTTCGTGCTCGCATGATGCCGCGTGGCTGGCCGTTTGGCCAACCACGCGGCTAGGCATCGAGCGCTAGCACGTCGCCGCGCGCAGGAATCCTTACTTGGGCTCCGTACGACGAGCGCAGCTGGCTCGCCAGTGTCAGCTGCGCTGCCGACTCACCGTGGACGAGACACACGGGTGGCGCGCCCTGGAACGCGCCATACCACGCGATCAAGCCTGCCTGGTCCGCATGCGCCGAGAGACCACCAACCGTATGGATGCGCGCTGCCACTCTGATCGTTTCTTGCCACAGTCGCACGCGCTCGGCGCCATCCACGAGGCGACGCCCGAGCGTGCCCTGCGCTTGAAAGCCGATCATGATCACGTGACATTCGGGTCGCCACAGATTGTGCTTTAAGTGGTGCAGAATCCGACCACCGTTGCACATGCCGCTGCCGGCGATCACGATCGCGCCGCTTTCGATCGCATTGATGCGCATCGAATCCTCCGTCGACTGGGACGCGATGGCGTTCGCCAGTAACGGCCGCCGCTCGCTGCGGAACGGGCGCTGCAGATCACGGTGGCGCCAGTAGAGCTCCGTGGTCTCGATAGCCATCGGGCTATCCAAGTACACCTGCCAACGGTCGAGCCCCCACTCCTCGTAATGCTCGGCCAACAGATACAGCAGGTCCTGGGTGCGGCCTACGGCAAACGCGGGAATCAGAATGTTGCCGCCGCCGTCGGCTGCGCCGCGAATGATCGATCGGAGCTCCTGCAACGTTGCATCGAATGGGCGGTGGTTGCGGTTCCCGTAAGTGCTCTCCATGAGCACGAGATCGGCGTGCTTCACGACGGTCGGCGGCTCCATGAGCGGCGCCGCGGCATATCCCAAGTCCCCGCTGAACACGAGTCGAAACGTCTTGCCGTGCTCCGTGAGGGCTAGCTCGACGATGGCGGCGCCGAGAATATGCCCCGCATTGCGCAACGTGATCTCGACACCGGGCAAGATTTGTTGCGGCGCGTCGTACTCGAGCGGCACGAAATGCGCGAGCACGGCACGCGCATCATCGCCGTTATACAGGGGCTCGATGCTCGCCAGCCCTTTGCGCTGTCGTTTCCTGTTTTGCCACTCCGCATCCTTCTCCTGTAGATGAGCGGCATCGCGCAGCATGATCGCTGCCAGATCGCAAGTCGCCCGATGCGTGTAGATGGGGCCGGAAAACCCTTGCTTGTGCAGCAGCGGCAAACGCCCCGAGTGATCGATGTGCGCGTGGCTCAGCACCACGGCATCGACATGTCCCACCGGCAACGGCACGCGATTCAGCTCCTCGTCGAGCCGCGAGCCTTGGATCTGGCCGCAATCGAGCAGCAGCGTCTTGTCGCCCACCTTGAGCAGGTGGCAGGAGCCGGTCACGCTGCCGGCCGCGCCGAGGAATCTGAGCTCCATGAGGTGCCCGTTACGGCCCGCAGCTCGGCATCAGCAGCGGCGTGCCGTTGCGTTCGTTCCACCCCACGATCGATTCCCAGATCTCCGGAGCGGACTCGGCAAACCAAAACAAGTCACGATCCTCCGCATCGATCACGCCTTCGGCGACGAGGAAATCGAAGTCCACGGCCCGCCGCCAATAGCTCTCGCCGACGAGGATCACCGGCACGGGGGCAATCGTGCCGGACTGCACGAGCGTCAACGTCTCGAAGACCTCGTCGAACGTGCCGTAACCGCCGGGGAACGCGACCAACGCGCGGGCGCGCTGCAAGAAGTGCAGCTTGCGCGTGGAAAAGTAATGAAACTGAAAGCACAGATCGGGCGCCAGGTAGGGATTCGGATACTGCTCGTGCGGCAACGCGATGTTGAGCCCAATTGACGGCGCCTCGATGTCGAACGCGCCTCGATTCGCCGCTTCCATGATGCCGGGTCCGCCGCCCGTCATGAGCAGCACGCGACAGTCGCTGACCGCACTGCGACAGCCGCCCACGAGCCGCCCGAATTCGCGCGCCACGTCGTAGTAGCGGCTCTTCTCGAGCAGGCGCTCGGCCACGGCGAGCCGGCGCTGTCGCTCCGCATCGGCCGGCGCGCTCGCGAGCTCGTCGCGCGCCGCCGCCACGAGTCGTTCTGCTGCCGCAGGCTCGCGAATGCGCGTGCTGCCGAAGACGACGATGGTGTGCTCGACGCCGCGCTCGAGCAAGCTGAGCTCCGTCTTGAGGTAGTCGATCTGGAGCCGCACGCCACGAGTTGCGTCGCTGTTGAGAAAGTCGGTGTCGCTATCGGCCCGACGATAGCTTGGACTCGCAAGCAAACGCCGCACGCGTTCGGGTGCGCCGGGATCATCCTCGGCCGGTTTCGGTTCCTGCCACGGCAGCGGCTCTCGGCGCGACGGCGCCCCGCGCAGCCCGCCCGGTCTGTCGATACCGTCGCTCATGCGCTACCGCCCACGGCTTCGCCGCAGCCTTTCGATTTCTTCGAGCAACTCGAGCGCCAACGCCGCTCCCGGTAGATTCACTTCGAACTCCTGCTGCAAACGCACGACGCGCTGAATGCGCGCCACGGCAATGCCGGAAAAACGCCAGTGTTGCGGACCGGCTCCTATCGGCTCCACGATGCCTTCGGCCACGATTTCCACGACGAGCTGCTCGGCCACACTGCACGCGGAGCAAAGCTCGGACAACGTGAACTCCACCGATTCATCGAGCACCAGAGCACTAACGGGATCGGTCATGTGGAGCTCTCCATCGCTTGGCGCGGATTCAGGCGCAGCGTCTCGGCCATCTGCCGATACAGCGCTTCCTCCGCGGCCGTGGTGGCCGGCGGCGCCATGATCTTCAGCAGCACGAGCTGATCTCCAGGCGGATTGCCGGGCAACCCGCGACCTTTCAGCCGCAACTGTCGATCGGTCTGCGAGCCTTTCGGCAGCTTGAGGTCCACACGACCGCCGAGCGTCGGCACGCGCACCGTTTCACCGAGAGCGGCCTCCCAAGGAGTAACAGGCAGATCGAGCCAAATGTCGCGTCCTTGGGCCCGGAACCACCGATGCGGCAACAGTCGAACCTCAAGGAACAGGTCGCCGGCCGGGCCGCCGCCGGCGCCAGCTTGACCCTGCGCCGCGACGCGGATCTGCTGTCCATCGATGACGCCGGCCGGAATTCTGACATTGAGCTGCTGCGTGAAGGGCTTCGGCCGGCCCTGCTCGTCCGTCCCGAGCCGCTGCAGCTGTAGCGCGCGTTGCGCGCCGCGGTAGGCTTCCTCGAGCGTGACGTCCACCTGCGCCGACGTATCGAAGCCGCGGCTGCGAAACGACGAGCGACCACCGAGACCGCCGAATAGGGTCTCGAAAAAATCGCTATGCACGCCCTCGCCCGCCCGACCACCGTAGTTGGACTCCCAATTGGGCGGCGGACGAAACTCCTCGCCCGGCTTGCGCATACCGAGTCCGTCGTAGGCTGCGCGTTTCTCCGGATCCCGCAGCACCTCGTAGGCCTCGCCGACCTCCTTGAAACGCGCCTCGGCGTCTTTCTCCTTGCTGACGTCGGGATGATACTTGCGCGCCAAGCGCCGATACGCGCGCTTGATGTCCTCGGCCGACGCATGGCGGTCGACGCCCATGATCTTGTAGTAGTCCTTATATTCCACGTCTGTCCGTCGTTCCGATTTGCGGCTGGTGGAGCCCAGATCGATATGTTACACAACGCCGCATGCAGGTGAGCCACTTCGTCGGGACTCTCTTCGCGATGGTCGGCTTCATCGCAGCCGCGCTCGCCGCCACGCATGCGTTGCTCTACAAGCGCCGCCCACAGTCCGCTTTCGGCTGGATTGCCGTGTGCTTCTCGGTGCCACTGGCAGGCGCGCTCCTCTACTACTTATTCGGCATCAACCGTGTCGAAACGCGCGCGCGCAAGCTGCTGACGGCTTACCCCGAGCCACATTGCCCGACGGAGTACGTCGGCACACCGCCACCGCAGCTCGCCACACTCGCTCAAATCGGCTCTGCCGTCACCGACTGGCCGCTCACAGCGGGAAACCGCATCGAGCTTTTCCATGACGCCGAGCAGACGTTTTCCGCCATGATCGCCGCCATCGAGAACGCCGAGCGGTACGTGTACCTCGCCACGTATATCTTCGACGGCGGGCCCGTCGGCCAGAGGTTCGCGACCGCGCTGGTGGCAGCAGCCGAGCGCGGTGTCGACGTGCGCGTGCTTATCGACGGCGTCGGCGAGCTCTACTCGTTGCCACCCGTCCGCGCGCTCCTCCGCGGCACACGTGTTCGGCTCGCGCGCTTCCTGCCGCCGCGGGTTTGGCCGCCGTCGGTCAGCATCAACCTGCGCAATCACCGCAAGAGTCTCGTCGTCGACGGCCGCGAGGCATTCACCGGCGGTATCAACATTCGTGACCGCTATCTCTCCGCGCCCACCGACGAGCGTATCGTCGATCTGCACGCGCGGATCGTGGGCCCCGTTATCGCACAAATCGAGACGGTGTTTGTGCGCGACTGGCAGTTCGCGACCGGCGAATCGGCCAAAGCCGCGCCGGTGCCACCCCCGCCGCACGGCGCGGCGCTGTGCCGCGCCGTAACCGACGGTCCGGAGGGGGAGTTCGACCGGCTCACGACGCTCCTGATCGGCGCCATCGGCAGCGCCCGCCACCGTATCGCCATCATGACACCGTACTTCCTACCGCCACGGGAGCTCATCGCCCCGCTCCAGGCAGCGGCCCTCGCCGAGCTGGACGTGGCCATCATCTTGCCGGCGAGGAACAATCTGCCCTACATCCACCGCGCCACTCGACACATGCTCTGGGAGCTACTCGAGCACGGGGTCCAGTTGTACTACCAACCGGGGCCGTTCGTGCACAGCAAGCTGTTCTACTGCGACGATTACTATGCACAGATCGGCTCCGCCAACCTGGACGCGCGCAGTCTGCGCCTGAACTTCGAGATGAACCTCGAGATCTACGATCGCGATGTCGTCACCGCACTCGAACGGCACTTCGAAACCGTGCGGGCGCGCTCCACACCGATCACACTCGTGGGCGTCGATGGCCGAGCGCTCGGCACGAAGTTACTCGACGGCGCCGCCTGGTTGTTCTCGCCCTACCTTTGAGACGCAGCGCTTCGCTCTTAGCCCGACCGCGCGGGCACCAGCAGCACATCGCACGCAGCTTCGGCGGCCACGCCTTCGGCCGTGCTGCCTACGACCGCTGCGAGCCGGCCACGCCGCTGCGGCACCCCGACCACGACGAGCTCCGCCTCTCGCTGGATGGCGAGCTCGGTCAACACGTCGGCCGGGGCTCCGGCGATGAGGTCGATGTCGGCGCGACCCACCCCGTACTCCGCGACGAGCTCGGTGACGGCCTGACGGTGCAACGCTTCGACGTTCTCTGCGCCGTAATAGACGCCTGGTGTGACCTCGACTGCCGAGGCCAGCGCGAAAGCGTCGCCTCCGGGGTAAACGTTCACGGCCCGCAGCGTCGAGCCAAACGCCCGCGCAAAGCACCGCCCCGCCGCCAGTACGGCGCGATCGAGACCGCTCGGCTCGGCGTGAGCGTGCAACGGATCGACGGCAGCGCAAATCGTTCGATAGCCGTCGAACACAGGATCCTTCACGAGCAACAACGGACACGGCACGTGGCGCATGAGCTGCCAATCGGTGTCGGTGAGGCGCGTGTGCACGGGCCGTTGCTCGTGCACGCCCACTACGAGCAGGTCCGCCTGCCACTCGCGAACCGCAGTGACGATCGCCTCGTAGACCGGGGTGCCCCAGACGACCCGCGTGGTGACGTTCGCACCCCACTCGCGCATCGATTGCGCCAGGCGCTCTAGCTCGACGCGTGCAGCCGTCACGGTTCGGTCGCGTGTCGCCTGGGCCACACGGTCCCCGCGCTCACAGCCGGCCGTTACGGCGGCATCGAAGACCGCGCTCACGAGCTTGATTTGTGCGTTCACGCTCTGCGCCAACTGGCGCGCATGCGTCGCCGCAAGCGGCAACGCGTGCTGCCACGGCTTGATCGCTACGACGATTCGCTGCAACTGCATCAACCCGAGACACCTCGTGTCGTGAGCGTTGAACTAACGTTGGACCATGCTCGGAGAAGTGCCCGTGCGAGGACAGTCCGTAGTTTCCGTAGCGGCTCGCGCCGGCGTACAACTGCCTAGCGGCCGTGACGGCCTCAATCCGGGATGCCGAAAGCGAAAGGCGCGGTGCGTTGTTGTAGGCTCAACAGGTACAGCGTGTCGAGCAAGTCGTAGCAGATAACGAGCTCTCGGCGCTCCGGGAGCCATGCGGCCTCGGCCTGGCCGCAACTGCGCACCACGACCGTCAACGGTCTATCCAGTGCGAACCGCTCCCGCAAGCGCTCGAGCGTCAGCTCTAGCAAACGCAGCGCTTTAAGCGCCGCAACGATGCGGGCCGCGACCCGCGTGGGCGCCGGCTCATAGAAGACTGCCACTGCCTCACCGGGTGGGTCCTCGGGCTGTCGGCCGTAGTTCGCCAGCAACCAACGAATCGACCGCTCGGCTTGCTCGTACTCGGCGGCGCAACTTGCGGCGCGCGAGCGCGGCAAGCCGGCCATGTCGGGCACCGCCACGAACGCGACGGAGTCGCTGCCGTACAGCAGGCAAGCGATCTGATAGAACCGCTGAATACTGAGCGCGTGTGCCCCCCAATACGGGACGTCGACACCGAGTGTTTCACCTGTCCGCCACGACGACGCAAACGCATCGGCCGCCGCCATCAAGAACGGCACAGCGCGGCTCCCTTGCGTGGCATCGAGCGGCGGCTCACGCAACAATGCCAACGTGGCGATGTAGTCGGCTGCGTTCTCCTCCGGGCCGATGATCGGCACGTCCTTCTCGGCGATGAGGAAATGCGCGATCTCGTGCAACAGCAGAAATTCGACGTTGCCGAGCACGAACGCGATCGCCGCAGTTTCGGCTCCGCCGTCATTCGGCGCAGCAGTCTGCGCAGGAATCTGCTGCGGCGCTACGGCGAACCAGGCGACGCAGACGGTTAGAAGCGACCTGCGCACACGTTTCAAGCACAGCCCCGCGGTCTCACGAGCCCCGTGCGCGACACACGTTCCGCATCATCGAGCGCGCGGGCGCCGCTCAGGCGGCTGATCCTCGCCAAGCCGGTGCATGAGCGCACCCAGCTCTGCTCGGAGCCGGTCGGTCTGCTGGCCGAGGTTTTGGCCGGCGTGCCCACCCTGCTCGCGCAGCTTGGCGAGACTGCCCTGCAGCCCCGCTGTGACCTTGGCAAGCGTGTCCGCATCCTGCTGCCACGCCGTCCGCGCCTCGGCAGACAATCCGCGCACCTTGCGCTTCAGCGTTGCGACTTTTTGCCGAGCGGCGGCGAGCCCCTCCTCGATGCGACCGCGCAGGTGCTCCCCCGCAAGCTGGCGGAGCCGCGCATCCACCTCGGCCTCAGCCTCATGCCAATCCTTGAGCGGATCGCCGGCGTCGAACCCGCGTCTCTCGGCGCGGAAATACGCGGCCTCGGCGATCATCTGCCGGCGCTGCTCGGCGCTCACTTTGTGGTCGGACTGCATGTGACGACTCCTGGAAGTGCAAGAATGCTGCGCATTTTGCCCACGCATGGTCGCAAGGGGGTATTAGTAGTAGCGCGTACATCACCGGCGAAGGCGACCACCCCTACGTAGAAGTTCGTATCGTCGACGCCCCGGTAACTGGCTAGGTTGGCCCATCGATACCGGTGGGGAGCGAGCTATGTGGAAGCGAATCGGCTTGTTGCCATGGCTGCTGGCGCTCGCCGCTTGCGGTCCCGAATCGCCGCTGGGTTTCAGCTTGCCCGACGGCGACGCCGATCGCGGCCAGCAGGCATTCCTCGACCTGCGCTGCAACTCGTGCCACGAGGTCGAGGGCCTCGAGATCACCTACCGCGAGGGCTTGGCCCACGTCACGCTGGGTGGCCCCACCACACACATCAAGACCAATGGCGAGCTCGTCTCGTCGATCATCAATCCGTCGCATCGCATCGCGCCGCGCTACCCGGAGGAGCAGGTCACGGTGAACGGCGAATCACTGATGAGCGTCGCCTATCTCAACGACGTCATGACCGTGCAGCAGCTCATCGATCTCGTTGCTTTCCTGCGATCCACCTACGAACTCACGCCACCGCCAGTGCCGACCTATTGGCGCGTCTATCCGTGACGGCTGTCGGCCAGCAGGCCTTCAACCGCGCTGCCGCAGACTCGCTGCGCCGCGAAAATGCCAATCCGTTTCGCGCCAACGCTTACGTCCGCGCTGCCGAGACCCTCGAATCGCTGTCCGTCGACGCGCGAGATGCTGCGCGAGCGCGGCGCAGCGGCTTTGGCCGAGCTGCCTGCAATCGGTGTCGGTCTCGCGAGTGCGATCGCCGAGATGGCCGCTACGGGGCACCTGTCCCGCCTCGAGCGTTTGCGCGGCGGTGTGGACCCCGAAGGTTTGCTTCAGAGCGTGCCGGGCATTGGCGCCTCTCTCGCTCACTTGCTGCACGAGCGGTTGCACATCGGCACACTCGAAGCCCTCGAGATCGCGGCCTACGACGACCGCCTCGAGCAACTGCCCGGCATCGGCCCGCGCCGTGCAGCAGCCATTCGCGCCAATCTGGCGGCCCTGCTCGGCCGCGTCGACAGGCCGCGTGAACCCTCACGGCTCGAGATACCCGCAGTGGCACAGATTCTCGACGTCGATCGGCAGTATCGGCGCGACGCCGCGGCCGGCAAGTTGCCCTTGATCGCGCCGCGCCGCTTCAACCCGGAGCACAAAGCGTGGCTGCCCGTTCTGCACACCGAACGCAGCCCGTGGCATTTCACGGCGCTGTTCTCGAACACCGCCAGAGCTCACGAGCTCGGCCGGACGCGCGACTGGGTCGTGCTCTACTACCACGACGACGATCATCGTGAGGCACAGCGCACTGTGGTGACCGAGACGCACGGCCCACTCACTGGCCGACGTGTCGTGCGAGGCCACGAAGGCGACTGCGCCGCGTACTACGCAGCAGCGGACACCGCGGTTACGGCGCGGTCCGCCTAGCGGGCGGGCGGCGACAATCGATCGATCGCCAGTACCGAACCACTGGGGTTCGGCCGCAAAATATGGCAATTTGATGCTCTACGGCAGGAGTAACCCATGAAACAAACAACCCAACAGCTCGGCGCCCAGGACCCCGAGCGCAAGAACTCCCCCGTCGCGTGGGAGGTCGAGGAGGACACCGAGGCACTGCGAGAGAGCATCCCCGATGAGGCCGTGTGCTTTTTCAACGATCGCGCCTATACGCACGGCACGGTCGTGAGCAGCGGCAGTTTGCTGCTACGCTGCGATCACGGCATCTGGCTGCCCGCGGGCGCCACGGACAACGCGAAGCCCTAGCTGAGGAGAACACCATGAGCTATGAGCTGGACCCCATCGCCGGCCAGTGGTACCGGCACATCGACAAGGGCCAACTGTTCCGCGTCGTCAGCATCGACGAAGACGACGACCTCATCGAGATCCAATATTTCGACGGCGATCTCGAGGAGATCGACTCGGAGGCTTGGTTCTCGATGGATATCGACCTCGCCGAGACGCCCGAGGATTGGACAGGCCCCGTGGACGACGTCGAAACCGACGACCTCGGTTACAGCGAGACGGAGGTGACCGAAGCCAATTGGCGCGCACCGCTAGAGCCCAACAAGAAGCAGGCGCGCGACAAACTGGCAGACGAAGACGACGAGGATGAGCAGGACGACTGGGACGACGAGTCGACCGAGGAGCTCTACGGCTCGGAGCCATAGGCGCGCCCGCACCACAGCGGGGCATCTGGGCGCGATCGATAGGGAATGTGAGCAACAAGGGCGGCCGGTCGAGCCGCACGATGAGGAGCGCCATGCAAGTACCGTTGGAAGTCCGCTTTCACAACGTCGATCCCTCCCCGGCCGTGGAAGCCGCCGTGCGCGAGCGCATGGCTAAGCTCGAGCGATTGACGAACCACATCATCAGTTGTCGCGTGACGGTCGAAGCGCCACACAAGAGTCACCAGCAGGGCAATCTGTTCACGGTACGCGTCGATCTGCGCTACGCCGGCGGCGAGGCGGTCGCCAATCGCACGCCGAGCGCCAATCACGCGCACGAGGATGTCTATGTGGCGCTGCGCGACGCGTTTCGAGCGGTTCGGCGCCAATTACAAGACCGCGCGCGAGTGCGCCGCGGCGAGGTCAAACCGCACGACGTGCCGCCGCACGGCACGATCGCATCGATCGACAAGGAGCACGGCTGCGGCCGCATCGCCACGAGCGAGGGCCGCGACATCTACTTTCACCGCAATAGCGTCATCAACGCGAGCTTCGAACGGCTTGGGCCCGGCGTCGAGGTGCGCTTCGCGGAGGAAGCCGGCGACGAGGGTCCTCAAGCCAGCAGCGTGCACGTGGTCGGCAAGCACCACGTGGATTAGCCGGGGAATACCCTTGTCGCGTTGCTCGGCTCACGGCTCTCGGACGGTGTAGCCTCGCGCCTTGAGCTGCTGCAGCAACCCGTCGGCTTCGAGGATCTCGCGCATCGGCAGCACGGCGAACGTCGTCAAATGGCTGCCGAGCGCCCGTTCGGCCGACGCAAGCCACTCCGCGTCTGCGTGCCGTATCAAGGCGAGCAGCCCCTCGGCACTCTCGATCGCGGACCAGCAGTCCGTTTCCGCCGGCGGATAATCGAATCGCCGCAAGGACTCCATTTCGCCGCTGGCCCACGCGTTGGCGCGGGCTCGCATAGCATCGAGATCCGTTTCGATGGTCTTCATCATCGTATCGAAGCAGGCGAGCTCCGCGGCCGAAGAAACTTCCGCGAGGTCGGCGAGGAGATCCAGCGGTTTGGCATCGGTGCGCGATTGCGTGACCGCGACGTCGTGGCGACGCGCAATCTTGTTGATCCCATCGGCCACCTGTCGATTGATGGCAAGGCCGGCGTCGTCGATCGCGCGCCGGTACAACGTGCCTGCAACGACACCGGGACGAAGCTCATCCATGTCGCGGTCGCGCGGTGCATACCGCTCTTTGAGCGCCGAGTAGCGCACATAGAGATCGGGCGGCAGCACCGTTGCGAGCGTGGCGTCGTCCGCGTTCTTTGACAGCCGATTGGCCTGACGGACGACCTTGATGAGTTTGATCGGGTTCCATTCCCGCACACGGAGTGAGGGCTCTAAAATCACTTCCGCCGAGCGCGCGATCACCGCTTCGACCGTTTGCGAGCCCCAGGTCATGCGCTTCGGCAGCGGCGTGAGGTTGCCGAAGATCCACAGCACATGCTCGCCGTGCGTAACCTTCCACAGGGGCGGTCCAGGGTAGCGCCCGATGACCGTGAGCTCCTCGATGATCTCGCCTGGGGGATCGGCCGCCGGTTGCGCCTGGCCCGTGGAACCCTGCACCACGAACATGGTCAGAATCCCGACGAGCTTGATTCGTCGCTTCATGGGCGTAGCATCCAGGCGCTGGCTATTCGCTCCTTTTCCGGGTTTGGCGACGCCAAGTCAATCGCTCCTCTGGACATCGCAGGACGAGCGAGCTACGGTTGCACGCCTTCACCTCCCAATTCGAATACCCAGGAGATACCCAGTGAGTCAGTCGAGCATTTTGGTGACATTCGCGTCCGCGCTATTGGCCGCGGCGCCACTGGTGGCGCAAGAGCAACCGGCGTCGAGCGCCGGCGCGCGCGGCGTTGCCGCAGGCGGTTCGGTCACAGCCGTGGCCACGGTCGAAGCCATCGATCAGGCGACGCGTGAGGTTACGTTGCGCAAAGAGAGCGGGGAAGTAGTCACGTTGGTGGTCGGCCCTGAAGCCCGCAACCTAGCGCAAGTGGAGCGCGGCGATCGCGTCACCGTGACCTACGAAGTTGGGCTCCTAGTCGGCGTCGGCCCGCCGGGTGCTGCGCCCGTGCGCGTGGAAGACACCGCGGTCGCACGCACGCCGCTCGGCGCGAAGCCAGGTGGCTCCGTTCGCCAAAGCATCGCGGTGACGGCGGAGATCCTGGAGCTCGATGCGTCCACACGAATCGTCACGCTGCGTGGGCCGCGACAAACCGTCGAGCTGGAGGTTGCTCCAGACATCGACTTGAGCAAAGTCAAAGTGGGCGATCGCGTCGGCGTCGTCTACGAAGAGTCGATCGCGCTGACCGTCGAGCCGGCGCCGAAGTAGCCTTAGTCGAGCTCGCGCGCCGCCGCGCACAACGGCGGCGCGCGCAAGCGCCACGGTCCCGCTGAACGCTAATTCTTCAAACGACCCGAAGTCTCGAGAAAGCGAACGACGTTCTCGACGCTCTCCGGCACCGTTAGCCGGGACGTGTCGAGCACGATCTCGGCTCTCTCCGGCGCTTCGTAGGGCGAGGTAACGCCGGTAAAGTTGCGGATCGCCCCGCTTCGAGCGCGCACGTACAAGCCCTTCGGGTCACGCTGCTCGCACACCTCGAGCGGCGTGCTGACGTAGATCTCGACGAAGTCCTTGTCGCCCACCAGGTTGCGCACCATCTGCCTGTCGCTCCGGAACGGCGAGATGAAGGCCGTGACCACAAGCAAGCCGGCATCCAGGAACAGCTTCGCGACCTCGCCGATACGGCGAATGTTCTCGACACGACCCGCATCGCTGAAGTCGAGGTCCTTGCTGAGCCCGTGGCGCACGTTGTCGCCGTCGAGCAAGTAGCTGTGTTGGCCGCGCAGGTACAGCGTTTGCTCCAGCGCGTTGGCCACCGTCGACTTGCCGGACCCGCTCAGGCCCGTGAACCACAGCACGCACGGCTGCTGACCCTTCTGGTTGGCGCGTTGCTGACGCGAGATGCGCGTTGGCTGCCAAACCACGTCACCGGACTGCTCGACCACGGCATGGCCAATCGAGCGACGGATCATGCCGGCGCCGACCGTCGTGTGATAGAGGCGGTCGATGACGACGAAGGCGCCCGTCGCGCGGCACGTATCGTACGCGTCGAACGGGACTTGCTCGTTCAGCACCACGCGACACATCGCGATCTCGTTCAGCTTGAGCTCTTCGACCGCCGTCTTCTGCAAGTCGTTGACGTCGATGCGGTGGTAGATCTGCTCCACGGCACCGAACACGTAGCGGCCGCCGACTTTGAATTCGTATTGCTTGCCGGGCAGGAGTGGGGCGTCTGCCATCCAAATGACGTGCGCATCGAACTTGTCCGCCACACTTGGGGCGCGATCGCTGTGCACTAGGACGTCACCACGGCTGATGTCGATCTCGTCCTCAAGCGTCAGCGTCACCGCTTGACCCGCCAGCGCTTGCTCGAGCTCGCCGCTGTACGTCGAGATCGTCTTCACGCGGCTCGTGCGCCGCGACGGCAACGCCATCACCGCATCGCCCTTGCGAACGGCACCCGCTTCGACGCTGCCGGCGTAACCGCGAAACGATGCGTTCGGTCGATTGACGTACTGGACCGGAAAGCGCAAATCCGATAGCTGCAGCCCAGAGTTGATGTCGATGGTGTCGAGGAGCTCGAGGAGCGACGGTCCCGAGTACCACGGCATGGAAGCGCTCGACTGCACGACGTTATCGCCGCGCAAAGCCGAGACCGGCACGCAGCGCACGTCGGGCACGCCGAGGCGACGCATGAACTCTTCGCATTCGCCACGAATCCTGTTGAACACGTCGGCGCTGAAGTCGACGAGATCCATCTTGTTGATGGCTACGACGAGATGCCGAATACCCATCAACGAGACGATGAAGCTGTGGCGGCGCGTCTGCACCTGAACGCCGCGCGACGCATCCACGAGGATCACCGCCAAATCGGCCGTCGACGCACCGGTCGCCATGTTCCGCGTGTACTGCTCGTGCCCCGGCGTATCCGCAATGATGAACTTGCGATGCTCGGTATCGAAGAAGCGGTAGGCCACGTCGATCGTGATGCCCTGCTCGCGCTCGGCCTGCAAACCGTCCACGAGCAGCGCCAGATCGGTCTCCTCGCCCGTCGTGCCCCAGCGCGTGCTGTCGGTGCGAACCGAAGCCAGTTGGTCCTCGAGGACCTTTTGACTGTCGTAGAGCAACCGGCCAATCAGCGTGCTCTTGCCATCGTCCACACTGCCGCACGTGATGAAGCGCAACAGCTGCTTGCGCTCGTGCTTGCCGAGAAACTCGTCGATGCGTTGGACGGCGGTGCTCTGCTTGCCCACTAGAAGTAACCTTCGCGCTTCTTGCGCTCCATCGAGCCCGCCTGATCGAAATCGATGGCCCGCCCCTGCCGCTCCGAAGTCGTCGACACCAGCATTTCCTCGATGATCTCCGGTACATTGGCGGCCGTAGAGCGAATGGCGCCGGTGAGCGGGTAGCAGCCGAGCGTGCGGAACCGCACCACTTCCGGATGCGGCTTCTCGCCGGGGTTCAGTGGCATGCGACCGTCGTCGACCATGATCAGCATGCCGTCGCGCTCGACGACCGGCCGCGCCTTGGCGAAGTACAGGGGTACGACGGGGATCTTCTCCCGATGAATGTAGAGCCAGACGTCGAGCTCGGTCCAATTCGAGAGCGGGAAGACCCGGATGCTCTCACCGCGTCTCACGCGCGTGTTGTAGAGCCGCCAAAGCTCGGGCCGTTGGTTCTTCGGGTCCCAGCGGTGGTTGGCATCGCGAAACGAGAAGATGCGCTCTTTGGCCCGCGACTTCTCCTCGTCGCGACGGGCGCCGCCGAAGGCGGCGTCGAAGCCATACTTCGACAAAGCTTGGCGCAGTGCCGCCGTTTTCATGATGTCGGTGTATTTGCTGCTACCGTGCGTGAATGGGGTCACGCCGGCGTCGAGGCCCTCCTGGTTGGTGTGCACGAGGAGCTCCAACCCGAGCTCGCGCACCGTCCGGTTGCGAAACTCGATCATCTCGCGGAATTTCCACGTGGTGTCGATGTGCAGCAGCGGGAACGGCGGCGGCGAGGGGTGAAACGCCTTAATGGCCAGGTGCAGCATCACCGACGAGTCTTTGCCGATGGAGTACAGCATCACGGGCTTCTCGAAGTCGGCGGCAACCTCGCGGATGATGTGGATGCTCTCAGCCTCGAGGACGTCGAGCTGAGTTAGGCGTGCGGGCATAGGCGTCGTACTCAGTTACAAAGGGCCAACTCGCAGGGCGTACCGCGACGCACAGCCAGGGTACGCACACAAGGCCATTGCCGGAGAGTCCCTTCGTAAGCCGCGGAATAGAAAGATAAAGGTAACGCGTGAGGCTAGGCAAGTAGCCCGTCCGGTCATTATGCCGTAGCGGCGCGCCGGTTTGGACAGTGGCCGGCAACCGTGCTACGGAAACACCCTATGGCGGCCCCGGGTCGCCCGAGGGGATCATGCTCGGGGGCAGCGCCGTGGGAGCGAATGCGTGAAAGTCGGAACGCCTCGAGAAACCAAAGACCGCGAGCATCGCGTCGGGCTCACGCCGGAAGGCGTGGCCGCGCTGCGCCGCGATGGGCATGAGGTCGTGATCGAGCGCGGCGCCGGCCTGGGCAGCGGCTTTGCCGATGCGGACTATGCCGCGCAGGGCGCCACGCTCGGCTCGGCCGAGGAGGCCTGGAAGGCCGACCTCGTGGTCAAGGTCAAAGAGCCGCAGGGGAGCGAGTACCACCACCTGGCCGAGCAGATCGTGTTCACCTTCTTTCACTTGGCGGGCGCCCCGCCCGCGTTGACGGCACAGCTGCTCGATCGCGGTACTACGGCACTGGCCTACGAGACCGTGACCGATGCCCGCGGGCGTCTACCGTTGCTCGCGCCAATGAGTGCCATCGCCGGCAGCATGGCGCCGCTCATGGGCAGCTACTACCTCGCCAAATTCAACGGCGGCCGCGGCACCCTGCTCGGTACCGTGCTCGGCCGATCGCACGGCGAGGTGGCCGTGGTCGGCGACGGCGTCGTTGGCCGCCACGCCTGCGACGTTGCGAGCGGCCTCGGCGCACGCGTGACAGTGTTCGGGCTCACTCCAGAGAACGCGGCCCTGTTCGAACGGCACCCTGCCGTGCGCTACCGCATGTCCACGCCTGAAAACCTCGCCGCCCACTTGCCCGGCGTTGACCTGCTCATCGGTGCCGTACTGCGCATCGGTGCACGCGCGCCGCACGTCGTCAGCGCGACGATGGTCTCGAGCATGCCGCCAGGGTCCGTCATCGTCGATGTCAGCATCGACCAAGGCGGCTGCGTCGCCACGTCGCGGCCCACATCCTTCTCGTCGCCTGTGTTCGTGGCCCACGGCGTCACTCACTATTGCGTGACAAACATGCCGGGCGCTTATCCGCGAACGGCCACGCTCGCCCTCACGGACGCCACGCTTCCTTACGTGTTGCACGTCGCGGCCGGCGGCATGGCGGCCGTCGCGGCCGATGCGGGTTTCGCCAAAGGCGTCAACACGCACGGTGGGTTCATCACGCATCAAGCCGTGGCAGAGTCGCTCGGGGAGAGCCCGCGTTACCGTCCCTGGCCCGCGAGCGGCTGATCGCCCGCCGCCGCAACCACTTCTCCATCTCGACGACGCCGAAAATGACGCCGGCTGCAGCCACCGCACCGCCGAGCTGCGCTGCGCTCAAGGGCACGGTCGTGAAGATCGCGTTCAGCGCCGGGATGTAAACGACGGCCAGCTGTAGAAGCACGGTCAGAACAACGGCGCCGAGCAACGGCCAGTTGCTCCGCAGCCCCTGGCTGAGCAGCGACGTCTGTTCCGAGCGAATCGCGAGCACGTGCCCGAGCTGCATGAAGCACAGCGCCGTGAACACGAGCGTTTGCCATTCTGCCAAGCTCGCGTGCCACGCCCACGCCTCGGTACCGAGCGCGATTCCCGCCATGAGCAGACCGACGAGAAACGCGTGCATACCGAGCCCGCGTGCGAACACGCTCTCGGTCGGCGGCCGCGGCGGCCGCTGCATCACGTTGCGCTCGGGAGGCTCAGCCGCGAGCGCGAGCCCAGGCAGGCCGTCGGTGACCAAGTTGATCCAGAGAATTTGGATCGGCAGCAAGGGAATCGGTAGGCCGAGGAACGGCGCCAGAAAGATCGTCCAGATCTCGCCTGCATTGGTGGTCAGAACGTAGCGAATGAAACGGCGCAGATTGTCGTAGATGCGCCGTCCCTCACGCACGGCACGAACCACGGTGGCGAAGTTGTCGTCGAGCAAGACGATGCCGCTTGCTTCCTTCGCCACGTCGGTTCCCGCGATACCCATCGCGACGCCGATATCGGCCTGCTGCAGGGCCGGCGCGTCGTTGACGCCGTCGCCAGTGACGGCCACGACCTCGCCGCGCTGCTGCAGCGCCGAGACGATCGTGAGCTTCTGTTCGGGCGCGACACGCGCGTAGACACGTAGCTCGCGCACGCGCTCGGCCAATCGCTCCGCCGACAACGTGGCGAGCTCGGCACCGGTGATCACGGTGTTGCCGTCCGCTGCCAGGCCGAGTCGCCTGGCGATCGCTCGAGCGGTCGACGGGTGATCACCCGTGATCATGACGGGCACGATGCCGGCGGCGTGGCAGGTGGCGATGGCTTCGGCCACCTCAGGTCGCGGCGGATCGATGAGACCGACGAGGCCCACGAACTCGAGGCCCTGCTCGACCGCGGCGGGCGCATACGCCTCGGGACGCTGGGGCCACTGCCGCGCACCGATCGCGAGCACGCGCAACCCGTCACTCGCCATGCGCTCGGCTTGCGCGAGGAGTTTGGCTCGATCGATCGGCACCGTTCCCGACGCCAGCCGCTCGCTGTCGCTCGCTGCGATGATGACCTCGGGCGCACCCTTCGTGAACGACTGCCACCGCCCGTCGGGTGCGGCGTGCAACGTGCTCATGCACTTGCGCAGCGAATCGAACGGGATCTCGGCGGCGCGCGGGAACAGCACCACGGCGCCGGTGCGATCTTGGCCAGCGGCGCGCGCGGCGCGCACGAGCGCGACCTCGGTCGGATCGCCCGCGAGCCCGCCGTCGGCCGCCGTGTCCGCGTCGTTGCTCACGGTCATCGCCAGCACCAGCGTCTGCCAGGGCTCCGTTGTCCCTGGCACGGCGGCCGACTTGGCGTCGCAGTAATACGTCTCGACGGCCATCGTGTTGGCGGTGAGCGTGCCCGTCTTGTCCGAGCAGATCGTCGTGACGGAACCGAGGGCCTCCACCGCGGGCAGGCGCCTGATGAGGGCGTTCTGCCGCATCATGCGGCGTGCGCCAAGCGCCAAAGCGATGCTCACTACGGCCGGCAGCGCCTCCGGAATCGCGGCCACGGCAAGGCTCAGCGCCGTGAGCAGCATCGGCAAAGCCGGCTCACCGCGAAGCAAACCCGTGACGAACACGATCGCGCAGATCACGAGCACGATCAACGCGAGTCGGCGGCCGAACACGGCCAGGCGTCGCTGCAGGGGCGTCTCGACCAACCGGGTTTGTTGCAGCAGACGGGCGATCTTGCCGAACTCGGTCCGCATGCCGGTGGCGATCACGAGGCCGAGCCCGTGACCGTAAGTCACGTGCGTGCCTTTGTGCGCGATGTTGCGCCGATCGCCCACGGAAAGGTCGCGCTCCTCGAGCTCACCGTGCATTTTGTCCACACCGCCGGATTCCCCTGTCAGCGCGGCTTCGTCGATACGCAAGCCGGCCGAGTGCAGGAGCCGTAAATCCGCGGGCACGATGGCGCCCGCTTCGACGCGGACCACATCGCCCGGCACGAGGTGCGACGCGGGCTCCGTGTGCGGCGCGCCGGCGCGCATGACGGTGGCAACGGGCGCAGCCATGGCCTTGAGCGCCGCCATGGCCCGTTCGGCTCGATGCTCCTGAACGAAGCCGAGCACGCCATTCAGCACGACGATGACGACGATCACGGCGGTGTCGGCCAGATCGCCGATGGCGCCCGCAACGACGGCAGCGCCGAGCAGAATGAGAATCATAAAGTCGGCGAACTGCGCCAGCAGCATCACCCAGGGCGAGCGCGGCGGGGCTTCCTCTAGGATGTTGAAGCCATGCTCGGCGCGCCGCCGCGCGCTCTCGTCGTGGCTCAACCCGGCGGCCGTGCTTTGCAGGCGCTCGAGCGAGGCCTCCGCCGAGAGTTGATGCCAGTCGAACGGAGCTTGCGGGGCGTGGTCGATCTCGAGCCTATCGGGTTGCGCCATCGCGTCCGTCACCGCAGGGAGCGACCCGCCGCGAGCGATTAAGCTCGCGCGGCGTGCACGGAGACGACGGGGACGTTGCAAGCGTCCAGAAATTCGACGAGATCCGTACTGTCCAGGATGTCGGCGTCGTACTCGACGACGAGCCGCCGCAGTCCGCACTCGGCATCCGCTATGCCACGCTTGGCGCGCAGCTGACCGACGAGCCAATTGCACTCGAGCTCCGGCAGCCCCTGCCGCAACTCGATCTCCGAGGTCCTAAGATTGCGAACGCTGTCTAGCATGCGAATCTCCCTGTCCGCGGTCGTGACACGACTCATTGTGCCGCAACCCGCGGTCATGAGCAGTGCGGAAAGTGCGTATCAGCTAGGCCGCCGCCTCGCAAGAGCTCAGCCGATCGGCAGGACGGCAACGGGAGCCTTGGCGCATTCGCCCGCCTGCCCGGTGGGCCGCGTGCCAAACGCTGCCTCATTGGCCGCCGGGAAGACCGCCAAGTTCGTCGATAGCGCAAACGCGCGCAGCCCGCGACCGAACGTCGCCTCGACGAATGCCGCGACGTAACCCGTTGCCGGTCGCGCGAGCTCGAAACGTGCCGCGGAATCGCGCGCCTCGGTGGCCACGGCCCAGGTGGCATCGCGGAAATCGCGGTCGCCCGACACGGCCTGCCACACGCGCAGGCCGCGAGCGCCGGGTTGCGAGCGCACGCACAGCGTCAGCGCCGCATCGTTCCATTGGTACTCCCACGTCAGGTCCGGCAGCGGCTTACCGCCGCCGGCGGCGGCGTGCAGCGCACGCAGGCCACGCACGACCGGTTCATAGTCCTCGACACTGTGCGGCTCGTTCGGCAGGTAGAGCAGATACTTCGGCTCGGGCAGGTCGTCCCAGTAGAGATTCGCCGAGTCGAGCGGGAAATAGGCGTCGTTGGTCGCCAGGATCACGAGCTTCGGCTGCACGATCGCGGCACGATAGCTCCACGGATCGACGATCTGGCGCAGCTCGGCGCCTGCCGGCGAGCCGAGCACGGTATGCAAGTCCAGGTCGACGTAGGGTTGGATCTGGGCCGACGGCGCCCCCCAGACTTCGGTTTGATGCGGGAAGTGCCGCTCCATGTTCAAGGCGTCGATAACGATCGGCGCCAGCGCCGTCACACGCGGATCAACCGCCGCCGTGAGCCAAGTCGTCCAGCCACGTTTGGAGCCCCCGAGCACCGTGAAGCGTTCGAGCGGCGCGCCCCACTCGCTGCTGGCCGCGGCACTGCTCGCGTCGATGGCGCGAACGGCGCCTTTCACCATCGGCAGCAACAACGGCCATTCCGTATCGCCCGTCTTGAGATAGCGGTCGAAGGTGTAGGCAATCAAGCCGTCCTCTCTTAAGTCGAACAGCGGCTGAAACGGCACCTGGCCCAGCACCACCACCGTCGAGCGCAGCGCCCGCGCGATCGCGACGAACAACTTGCCTTCCTCGGGTAGCGCGATGTCGTCGCTCGCGACCTCGTAGCTGTCGCGCCAACGGCCGCCACCGACGATGAGCACCGCATGGCCCGGATCGCTGACCCTGTTGGGCCTGATCACCAACATCTGGTGCTTCCACAGCACGCCTTGCCACGTCTGGGACTCGAGATGCAGCTCGAGCACCTCGGCGTGTGGGTCTCGATAGCGCCGTTGGACGCGCCACGAGAAGCTGTCATCGGGTTTCGCGACGTAGGCAGCGAGCGCCTCGGCGGCCGGCACGGGCCGCTCCTGCGCCACCGCGCTGGTGTCGGTGGCGGCGCCGGCGCCAGCGACGAGACAGCAGGTAAAGCACGCCATCCACCATCGAAACATACGATCCATCCTTGGTATTGGCGCCCCAAAAAGCCTGCTGCGTTCGTCGCTGCCTGCGCCCTCTTGGCCACCAAGCTCTGCCATTTGCATGCCTCCGGGCAAACGCTAGCGTGCGACGGACACCGGAGGCTTGATGACGAGCACGTCGGCCCGGCTGTGATGTAGCACACGCTCGGCCGTGCTGCCGATGAGCAGCTCGGCGAAGCGGCCACGCGCGAGCGCGCCCATGACGATGAGATCCGCCTCACCACCCTGTTGCAGCTTCTCGAGCACGAGATGCGGCGCCCCGGCCACGAGCCTCGCGGCCGTCGTCGGCACGTCGGTCTCGCGACAGAGGGCGTGCAGCGCTTCCTGTCGCGCGGTTGCCGCGCGGGGATCGGCAGGCGGCAGTTGACTGAGATCGGCACCGAAGTACTCGAGCGGCGCGTAGCAGTGCAACACGGTCAGCGCAGCCCCCGTCGACGCCTGCAAGGCTTTGGCGCGCCGCAGGATTTCGCTGTCGAGTGCGGCCGGCTTAGCGTGGGCATGAAAAGGATCTACTGCAGCGACGATGCTCCGGTATTTGGCTTGGCCGTCGCTCTTGACGACGAGCACGGGGACCGGGCACCCGGTCACGAGCTGCCACGCGCTGTGCGACAAACCGGTTGGTGCCGCGCCGCGATGCAACTCCACGGGCGCCGCCACTACTAGCTCGATGCCGTGCGCGACCACCTCGTCGGCCACGGCGCGCGGTAGCGGATGTGCCCAGACCGCGTTGCCGCGGGCTTTCACACCCCAGGTCTCGACTGTCTGGGCCAGGGCGCTGACGCGCTCGCGCCGTTCGCGCACCACACGGCTACGCAACGGCTCGTAGATCTGTTTGTTGCCTAGATAGCCCTCGAGCATCGGCTCGTAGACGGCCGCGAACACATCGATCTCGCCCGCTTCGTCGACGCACAACAAGGCCCGGCGCAGCGCCGGCTGGTTCGGATCGTCGCCATCGGCGAGCACTAGAACTTTTCTGAACATAGGAAGGATTCTAGGCTTGCCGTCTCAGGTCTCTATCCGGAGTAGTACCTACGCAGCCGCGCTACGTAGTACTACTTAGTCACCGGCGTTACAAGCGCCCCCTAATGTCCTACACTGCGAGCGGAGGGCATTCGCGACGTGAAAACCATTCACACGATCCTGCGCGAAGATTTCGGCCAGCTCGACCGGCACCTGGTTAGGACCGAACTCCTCACCGAGGCGGGCGTTTGCGGTGTCGACTACGAGCCGGCGCGCAACGGCCTAAGTATCGCCTACGATCCCGCGGTGCTCACGGCTGCCAAGCTCGCCGACCTCATGTGTCGCCACGGCGTATACCCGGACCCAACAGGTTCCTCAGCGGATGCGCCGAAGCGCTGCGACAGCGAATAGCCGCACTTCACCGCGCCTCGAAACGCTAAGCCAACTCGTCGCGACCTTCGCCACGCACGGCGAGCGACCGGCGGTGATTGCCTTCCGCAGCGATGGCGTCGAGGAGTGGAGCTACGTGCGGCTCGCCGCCGAGATCACACGCGCGGCGCGCGCGCTTCGGGCCTGCGGCGTCGGCCCCGGCCACCGCATCGCTCTGTGGGCGCCGAACGGCCCCGATTGGGTCGTGGCGTACTTCGCGATCGTTTGCAGCGGCGCCACGGCTGTGCCGGTCGATCATCAAAGCACACCGCAGAGTGCCGCGGCCGCGCTCGTCCATGCAACGCCAAAACTCCTGCTGACGACGAGGGCTCACAGCACCGAGCTGCGCGCGGCCGGCGACTCGGCAACGCCCGAGTGCATCCTGTTCGACTCGCCGGGCAGCGACGGTTGGCGGGCGCTGTGCGGCGTCGTCACGGCCACCGAGCTGCCGGTACTCCACGCAGCCGAGGTCGCGTCGCTGCTGTTCACGTCGGGCACCACCGGCACGCCGAAAGCCGTGCCACTGACGCACGCGAACCTCGCCGGCAACACGCGCGAGCTACTCGCCGCGCGCCTCATCGGCCCTCACGATCGCGTGCTGCTGCCGTTGCCGCTCCACCACACGTATCCGTTCACGGCCGGGTTGCTCACCGTGCTCGCGAGCGGCGCTACCGTGATCTTGCCGGCCGGCGTCTCGGGTCCCGAGATTAGCCGCGCCGCCGCAGAGGCAGGAGCGACGGCACTGCTCGCCGTGCCGCGGCTGTGCACGGCGCTCTGGGACAGCGTGCTGGCGGCCGTGCGAGCACGCGGCCGCGCCGCGACCACCGTGTTTGGGCTGCTGCTCGCGACGAGCATCGCGGTGCGCCGCGTGACCGGGCTACACATCGGTCGGTGGTTGTTCCGCGCCGTGCACGCACGGCTTGGACCTAGCCTCACGCTCATCGGTTGTGGTGGCGCTAAGTTGGCCGCCGATCTCACCTGGAAACTCGAGGGGCTCGGCTTCACCGTGCTCACGGGCTACGGTCTCACCGAGACTTCACCCGTGCTGACTTTCAATAGTCGCAGGCACTCGCGGCTCGGATCCGAGGGGCGCGCGTTGCCGGGTGTCGAGCTACGCATCGCGGCAGTGCCCGGACACTCGGAAGGTGAGATTCAAGCCCACGGACCGAGCGTGTTCGGCGGTTACTGGAACAACGACACAGCCAACGCCGCCGCCTTCACGGCGGATGGCTGGTTTCAAACCGGCGACCTCGGCCGCATCGACGCCGACGGCTACCTCTATGTTGTCGGCCGCAACAAAGAGCTCATCGTGCTCCCCGACGGCAAGAAGCTGTTTCCGGAGACGGTCGAGAAGCTCTATACCGGGAGCCCATTGCTGCGCGAGATCGCCATCTTCGAGCACGACGGCGTACTCACCGCGCTCATCGTTCCTAACGAGCAAGCCGTGCTCGAACGCGGTGCGCTGCGCGAGGCCGCATTGCTGCGCGAAGAGCTCGAAGACATCGCTGCACGCCTCGCCCCGTATCAGCGCCTCGGCGCGTATCGCATCACGCGGACACCGCTGCCGCGCACGCAACTCGGCAAGCTCAAACGCCATCTGCTGCCGGCACTGTTCGCCGAGGCAGACCTACCCCCGGCGACCACGACCGCGCTCGTCACAAACACGGCCGATCGCGAGCTGCTCGACTCACCACGTCCGCGGGCGGTCTGGCAATGGCTCGAACAGCGCTACCCCGCCCGACCTCTGACGCTCGACACGAGCCCGCAGCTCGATCTCAAGATCGACTCACTCGAGTGGGTGACCCTCACGATCGAGATCGAACGGCGCTTTGGCGTCGTGCTGACCGGCGAGGCGTTGAGCCGAATTCTGACGCTGCGCGACTTGCTGCGCGAGATCGCTGCCGCCCCGCCGACGCCTGCGCGCGTGACCACACCGCCAACGGCTTTCGTCCCTCCTGGGCCGCTGCTGCGGGCACTCGGCGCAGCGCTCTATGTGCTCTTGCGTTTGACGATGCGGGTGGCGTGGCGCGTCGAGGTCGCAGGCACCGACGAGCTCCCGGAGCGCGGGCCGCTGCTCATCACGCCGAACCACTGCAGCTATCTCGATCCGCCCGCGCTAGCAGCGGCCCTACCCTGGCGTCAGCTCCGCCGAACCTACTGGGCCGGTTGGGTGGGTGTGATGCACACTGACCCCCTGCGCCGGTTGCTGAGCCGCGCCGCCCAAGTGTTCCCGATCGACCCGGACCGCGATCTCGCGGGTGCCGTGCGCACGGCGCAAGAGCTGCTGCGGCGTGGCTATTCGGTGGTGTGGTTTCCCGAGGGCCGCCGCTCACCGAACGGTGAGCTTCAGGCGTTTCAGGCGGGTGTCAGCGTGCTGCTGCAGGACGGAGCTGCGACGGCCATGCCGACGGCGATCCGCGGCACGTTCGCCGCTTGGCCAAAGCACGAGCGCTGGCCGAAACTCCGGCCGCTCAGCGTGCAGTTCGGCGCGCCACTGACCTTCCGCGCTCCACACGATCAGGATGTCGAAACCGTTCGCTGCTCGCTCGAGCAGGCCGTTCGGGAGCTGCTAACCAAGACCAAAAAGCCTGCTACCAGTCGGACCGACAATACCTGACGTGGCCGTCTAGATCCGCGACGGCGTTCTGCGACACTAAAGCAGCGTGCCCGAGTCCTGCTTCGTCGCCTTGACGATGTAGCGCTGCGGCGCCGAGCCGACGAAGTAAAACGGATAGCAAGTCACGAGCGTGAGCGTTGCGTGATCAGTCGGATCGAGCACGTAAACGTCGGTGGGCTCGACGATCAGAATTTCGGTGACGCGGCAACGGACGGTGCCGGAAACCGCTCGCGGGTCGATGGCATCCCCGACGACGATGTCCTTCAGGCCGCGAAAGAAGCCGTCGCGGTGACCCGCGATGCCGAGATTCCCAGAAGCGCCGATCGCGCCCGTGCCCTCGATACGGCCGACGCCACGACTCAACGTGACGTCGGTCGTGCCGTCGAACAGGGGCACGCGTAGATCGATTTGCGGAATCGTCAAAATCCCGAGCGGCGCACCAAGATTCGCGCTCAGGCTGGTCCCATAGGCTGCGATGCGCGACTGATCCCAGAGTGTTTGATCCGGGGGCTCGGCTACTGTGAGAACGGCGGAGCCCCCCGTTCCCGGCGGAGCAGCTTCCGGTGAAACCTTTAGAACGTGTGCCGCGACTTCCGCGCGCTCGAACTGCGCGATCGCCTGGGTACTGGCGACCGACCCGTGCAGACGCGCTGCGCCATAAACGGCCAGCAGCGCGACCCCCCCCGCAATGACGAGCGATATCTCGATGGGGCGCAAGAGTCGTGCGATCCGCCGCCGCAACATGACGCCTCACCTGTCGTCGGACGCGATCCCCAGCCCCGCGCAGAGCGAGTGATGCGGGCTGATTCCGACTTTCGATTATCGCTGCCGACTTTCGATTACCCCTGCCTGGCTCTCGAGCTTGCGTCGCAGCGGAGCGACGACGAGCGCGGCGAGCAGCGTGCCAACCAACGCCAGCAGGCGCAGTTGGCTCCCCGTCGACGGTAGCGCCGCGACTTGCGGTGCGGGGTCGGCGAGCGCCACGAAGGTGATCACGCGCCCATCGCTCGCCGGCGTGAAGGCCACGGGTCTGCCCCACGTACCGTCCGGTAGCTTGAACTCGGCTTCGACTTGACCGGCGCGCACGTTTCTAATGCGCGCCTGAAAGTGCGCAAACTCCCTGCCCTCGCGCGTCACGACGCCGAGACAGGCATTCCTAGCGTTCGGAAATTGGCTGGTGATCGCCTCGCCGAAGACGATGTTGCCGCAGTTACCCTGCGCGAGTCTGGCGGGCGACCAAAGGAAAAACACATGATCGGCAGTCCGAGACTACTATCGTTGCGTGGCCACGAGGGCTTCGGATTTCACGTACCCCGCCCTCGTGCCCCCGCGCGTGACGCTATCGACCGATACGAACGCATGGGTACGCAACGAGGCTCGTGCCTGGCGCAGGCTAGCGAATAGTGCTATCAAGCGTAGGTAGCGGGTCCAACTCACCTCGACCATTCACGGCGAGAACCGCGACGACCGGGTCAGGCCCGCGAGTTCACTGCTATTCGGCTCCCTCGCATGAGCTCGAGCCACGCCCCAGAACAACCACTTCGAGATTCGAGGAATGCGTCATGAAATCCATTCGCGTCACGATCTTTTTGCTGCTGAGCATCATTCCGGCGTTGGCGTTCGGCCAAGCACAGCGAGCGGCCATCGCGAGCTCCGACATCATGAGCCAGATCTCAATGTTCAACTATCAAGCGGGGCCGAAGTCGGATCTCCTATTCCGCGGCACGCCAATTGCGGCGACGGCCGAGGGCAAGGGGCAGGTCGAGTACGAGGCAGGTAACGCCGAGATCTCCGTCGACGTCAAAGCCTTGCCGGTGCCCGGGACGCTCGGCCCATACACGACCTACGTCCTCTGGGCTTTGACTCCCGACGGTCGCGCGGCGAATCAGGGCGTGCTCGCCGGAGCGGAGGGCGACAAAGGTCAGATCAAAACTCGGTACAACACATCCCAGTTCGCGTTGATCGTCACAGCCGAGCCTCACTTTGCCGTGAGCGCACCGAGCAACATGATCGTGCTCTACAACGTTGCCGACGACGTCAAAGGGAACGAAACGAAGGTTACGACACTCACGGAGCGCTCCGACTATTCGCAGCTGACGCCGATCACGATCGATGAAAAAAACAACCCCACGGAGCTCGTCCAAGCGCGTTACGCGGTGGCGATCGCCGCAGCCGCAGGGGCGGAACAGTACGCCGCGCAGGCCTATTCCGCGGCCCAGTCCAAGTTGGCGGCAGCGCAAACGGCCGTGAGCGGCAAGAACTCCGAGCGCAAGACGGTGCCGGGTCTCGGGCGTGAAGCCGTGGTTGCAGCCGAGGATGCTCGCCGGGCTGCCATGGTGGCCAAGGCGGCCGCCGAAGAGGAAGCAGCTCGCCAGGCTGCCGCCGAGGAAGCTGCGGCCGCCGCGGCGAAGGAGGCCACAGCGGCCGCCGAAATCAGAGCAGCGGCCACGGCCCGCACCGATCTGCTGCGACGCCTGAATAGTGTCTTGCCAACACGCGAAACAGACCGCGGGCTCGTATCGGAAATCGGCGGAGTGCAGTTCGCAACGGGCACTGCCGATCTCAGTGCAGCGGCACGCGAGGGCCTCGCACGATTCGCCGGAATCGTTGTTTCCTACACGGATCTCAAGTTCAACGTCGAGGGACACACGGACAACGTCGGGTCCGTGCCGACCAACAACGAGCTGTCGTTCCGCCGGGCGATCGCTGTTCGCGATTACCTGATCGGGCAACGCCTCGCCGCTTCGACCATTGACGTGGCGGGCCTCGGCTCGTCGCGACCTGTCGCCGACAACGCCACCGCAGACGGTCGAGCACGGAATCGTCGCGTGGAGATCGTGATCTCTGGGGGCGTGCTCACTCCGCCGTAAGGCGCGAGGGTTGCGATTCGGCTCGCTTCGTGTTGCAGTTCGGCCACGTAAACCGCCGCTGCGGCGATGGGTCTTGTTGGATAAGGAGAGTACGCGCATGCGATTCCATTTTGTCCCAGCCACCTTGGCGTTGGGAGCCGCACTGTTCTGCGCAGCGTGCGCCGGCGCGCAGGAGCTCCACGAGAGCAGCATGGACGTGCTGCGCGACCAACTCGGCGTCGACAAGAAACTCGTCGTGGAGGACAACCTGGTCCTCACGGAATCCCAAGCCGCGGCGTTCTGGCCGATTTACGAGGACTACCAAAAGGAACTCAAAGCGATCGATCAACGGGTCGTGCGGCTCGTCAACGAATACGCCGACGCTTACAACGACCTGTCCATCACGAATGCCAAAGCGAAGCAACTGATCGACGAAGCGATCGCACTCGACGAGGCCGAGGCCGCCCTCAGAAAGAAATACGCGGCGCGGCTGAACGGGGTGATTCCGGCGATCGAGGTCGCGCGCTACCTGCAGATCGAGAACAAGATTCGCGCGGTAATCAAGTTCGACCTCGCAGACATCATCCCGCTCGTCGAATAGGCGCCGCGCCAGCTCCGGTCAGCGATCGAACAGCGACCGAAACACGAGGCCGACACCACGGAACTCGCCGTCGGCGCTTACGCGGTACACCACGCCGACTCGATCCCACTTGAGCCGCCATAACCGCAGCGGCTCCTCCCCCGTGCTGAACGCCATACCGATTTCCCATTCAGCGTCCATCTGAACGGGCAGCACATCGGGCCGTGAGCGCAGCAGCTCGATGTCGTTCAGGTAATCGGTGTAGCCGATGTGCCAATGCAGGCGCACCTGCTGATCGGCGATCTTCTTGTCACCGAGCGGCCGGCCGAATTCGAACGCCGTGAGTAGCGGCAGCGCGTTGCCGTGCTCGTTGGCATCGCTCGAGTAACCGACATAGGTCAACGCATTGACCAAAGCCCAATCGAAGTCCTCGTCCCCAAAACGCAGGCGGCTCTTGATCCCGGCCCAGTAGATCCAGGCCGAATCGTCGCCATCCGTGTGGGTTCCCCACCCCACATACGCCAAGGGCTTGAGCGACCAACGCTCGCCCATCGGCACTTCGATCTCGACGCCCGGCACCACGCTGAGCGTGCTCACGTTGTCGAGCTGCAGGCTCGCAGCGAGATCGGCGTCATCCAAACGGTATGCGCCGACCGCCACGGGCACACGAAACTCGACACCGATCGAGCGCTTTCCCTGCTCGTCGAAGTTGGCCTCGCGCCAGCGCCAACTCGGCCGGACGCTGAGCACGTAGGTCTCCTCCCCCGTGCCGAGCTCGTAATAACCGGTGCCGAAGTAGGCACCGAAGGCCCAGGGGATCGACGGCTCAGTCTGCGCTGCAGCAATCGGCGCGACGGCGATCAGCAGCGGCAAGCAGCAGCGTGCGACGTACAGCATCGGGTAATCTCGGGTGCGCGGCGGGCGCGAGCGCAGCGGGGATCTAAAGCAACGGCGCGAGACCCAGCCGCTGCCGCAACATGGGCCGCGCCTCATCCAGGTTACGCACGATCAGATCCTGTAGGCGTTCGATGCCTTGTTCGCGGCTCTCGACTTCCTCGTCGAGCCAAACCGCGCCCGCCGAAACGAGCTCGGCGCGCCGCTCGACGATCGTGTAAACGGCCATGTGGATCACTGCCACTAACTCCTCGCCGCCCGTGGAGCCGACCTGCTTGGCAAATGCGCTCATGTCGCGATAGATCTCGGGCGAAACCTCGGCTTGCACCGATTCCAGCGTGGAGCCTGGCCCAATCGCCGCAGGGCGCAACATCAGCACCGCTTGAACACCCCTGTCGGCGAGACGACGGACGAACGATGAATCATCGAGACGTGTCACTTCGCTAACGATGTCGTAGCTCGGGACCGCGTCGTAGTTGTGGTCGCGAAACTTGGCGGCAAGGTTGTCCTCGAACTCGGCGCGCAGGGCTGGATCGTCGGTGAGCGCCACGACTGCGGATTTGTACCTGACGACCTCCTGCGCCACTGCCGCCGGACCAAGAGCCAGTCCGGTGAGGCACGCGAGGAGAACGATGCGCATGCTCATGCGTAACGCCGCCGGCTAGGCTGCCGGCGCCACTGATTTCAGCGCGCGGCGCATTGCCGTGCCGATCACGACGAGCGCCGCACCGCTGCTCACGAGCTGCACACCGAACAGCACACCGATCGCCCACGCCCCGGACAGCGGCCATTGCCGCCAGATCAGCAGGCCGAGCAAGAAGGTCACGACGCCGTTCGCCAGCATCCAGAGCCATCCGGCGTCGGGCCGCAGGTTGAAGGCGGCGATCACGGCCAAAATGCCGCTCACGAGAAAGTAGACGGCGAGAAACAGCGTGATCGTAGCGATGCCGGTCAACGGCTGTAGCACGAGCAGCAGGCCCACGAGTGCGGACACGGCGCCGGTCAGGACGAGCAACAGCCCCCTGCCCAACACACCCGCCCGCAGCGCGAGTGCGATCTGGCCGGCGCCGCCAATCATCAGCAGCACGCCGACTGTCACGGTGATGGCGACGGCCGACGTGAGAGGCGCCAGCACCGACAGGACGCCGATGCCGAGCATCAGCGACCCGACGCCGACGGCCCAGCCCGTGTTTTCGCGCAGCCCCTCCAGGAGGCCGCGACCCATGGTCGAGATCGGCTTGCTCTCTGCGCTCATCGATGCGTTACTCGAAAACTCACAGCGTCTGCGCGACGCGTCGCGTCGACAGCCACCGACAGTCCACGCCCTGGACGAACGGCCCGCTTTGCTTGCTAGGCGCCGGCCTTGGCGCGCGCGTTGATGGCCTTGGCTTCGACTTTACGATAATCCTCGACTGCGTCCGTGGCAGTCTTGGTGGCGCGATTCATGTTGCCGCCTTCGAGCTCCGTAGCCGCCTCGCGCAAGACGGCCTCGACGCGTTGCCAATCCCGCTCGGCGTACTTCGCGGCTTCGGCCTTCTCGGCCGCCGCACGCGCCGTCAAGGCATCGGCGAACGTCACCTGGGCGAGCTTCGCAGCTTCCGTAGCGCGATCGAACAACCCTTTGGCTTCGCCGACCTCTTCACGGACGCGATCGAGGTCCTTGCCCTTCTCGAGCTCGTCACCGGCGCTCGCGTAAAGCTTCATCGCCTCTGCATACGCCGTAGGGCCGAGAACCGGAGCGTGCACCGCCTCGGCCGCTTGTTTCGACGCGTCGACCTCGCCAAATAGCTGGTCACGGACTGCCTGTTGATTCTGCGCGACGGCGAACCCGGCAAAGAACAAAGACACTGTGAGCACGACGAATCGGTTAAGCATGATAATCCCCCTGCGTTGCTGCGCTGGCCTGAGCCAGCTGCTGGTGTTAGAAGATATTGAATTCTAGGCTCAGCACAAACCCGGAGCCAACCGCGGGTTTCCGAAGTGGCACACGCACACTTCACGGCCATATTGTGGCATGGGTGTGACAGACGCAATGGAGCCGCGAAGCCGACGTTGGTAAACCCACTTGACTCGGCGGGCGCCCGTGCCAAGACTCTGCCCATACGCCTTCTGCCGATACGGCGTCGAGAAAAAGTGCGCGAACATACGCGCCGATGCAGCACCGAGCGACCCCACTCGCATCGTCACGACCGGGAACCGCCCGCGGATGAACATCGCGTGCTTTCGGTCGCTGTGCGCGGCACCCAACGGGTCGCAGAGTGATCTCTTTAGTTAGGAATGGACAATAACAACATGAAAAAAATAATGTTTTTTGGGGGCATCATTGTCACGTTGGTCGTGATCGGCGCCCTGTTCGGCCCCCGTGCGATCGAGCCGCCGCGGCGCTCGCCGGCCGTGCCGGAGAGTCTCACCGGGCGCGCGGTCATTCCAGGCATTCCTGGAGCGCGCTATTTCGTCGGCCTCGACCTCGAGCCGCTCGTCAGGGATGCCCTTGCAGCACGCCAGCGCGAGATCGAGTTTCGCGCGCGCTCCGGGCTCACGGGCGACTTGCCACCCGCTGAGATGCTGGCCATCTCCGGCGGCGGCGACAAAGGAGCGTTCGGCGCCGGATTGCTGTACGGCTGGACGCAGGCGGGAACCCGGCCGACCTTCAAGGTCGTGACGGGCG
>Ga0208454_1000199_pt1 | contig 42439 bp, 42 predicted proteins | sample EasRivMeERMZT100_FD_187530 | JGI IMG/M metagenome (GOLD analysis project Ga0208454, IMG submission 187530) | Soil microbial communities from meander-bound floodplain in the East River, Colorado, USA - East River MetaG ERMZT100 (SPAdes) (version 2) | ecosystem: Environmental > Terrestrial > Soil...
GATCGAGACCCTGGTCAACGAGCAGGTGCGCCTGAATCGCGACGCCGACGTGCGTGTGTTGCCGTACGACGAAGCCATCGCCGCCGGCGCGCTCGCCTTCTTCGGCGACAAATACGGTGATCGTGTGCGCGTGCTCAAGCTCGGCGATTTTTCCACGGAGCTGTGCGGTGGCACGCACGTGAGCCGCGCCGGCGACATTGGGCTCTTCAAGATTCTTTCCGAGGGCGGCATCGCGGCGGGCGTGCGGCGTATCGAAGCGGTCACGGGACAGGGCGCGCTCGATGCCGTCAACGGCAACGAAGCGCTGCTGCGCGATGTGGCGGGGCTCGTGAAGGCCGGCCGCGACGACGTTTCGACCAAGGTGAGCCAGCTCGTCGAACGGGCGCGCTCGCTCGAGCGCGAGGTTCAGACCCTGCGCCGCAAACTTGCGAGCGGCGGCGGTCGGGACCTCCTGCAGGAGGCTCAGGTCGTCAACGGCATCAAGGTGCTCGCCGCTCGACTCGATGGCGCCGATGCCAAGGCGTTGCGCGATACCGCCGATCAACTGAAGGACAAGCTCGGCTCGGCAGTCGTGGTGCTCGCGGCCGTGGAGGGCGATAAGGTCTTGCTCGTGGCCAGCGTCACCAAGGACCTGACCGCCAAACTGAAGGCGGGCGACATCATCAAGCCGGTGGCGGAGCTCTGCGGTGGCCGCGGTGGTGGCCGGGCGGATTTCGCTCAGGCCGGCGGCACGGAGCCCGACAAAGTCGATGCGGCGCTCGCGCTCGTGCCGGGACTCATCGCGGCGGCCTGAGCACCCTAGATTCTGTCTAAGGCGGCTCAGACACGAAATCAGTAACTACACCGAAAAATTGGATTACCATTGGTTCCGTGTCGCGGTTTACCGACAACGGTAGCTGCGAACAGGGGGGGACCGGCCAGAGAACGATAACAACAGGCCGTCCTTAGCCACGGACGTTCTCGATCATGCACGCCGCTCCGCGTGTGCGGTGAGCGTTGTCGGGGACTTTGGGGTGAGCGCCGAAGCGGAAATAACAATAGCTGTGCTGGATGGCGCAGTAACCGCGCGGCGAGCAGGCCTAGAAGGAGTTTGGCAATGCTGATCTTGACCCGGCGAGTGGGGGAAACGGTGGTAATCGGCAACGATGTCACCGTCACTGTGCTAGGAGTGAAAGGTAATCAGGTGCGGCTCGGCGTGAACGCCCCACGTGAAGTGGCGGTGCATCGCGAAGAGATTTTCGAACGCATCAAGCGCGAGCAAAACGAAGAAAAACCGCAGCGACTGCAAGTCAACGGCACCGCCCACCCGTAGCCATACGGGATCGGGTCGGGCGCCGGTTCCTGCGTCAGACGGCGACGCCTGCGAATGCAGGCGTCGCGCTTCTTGCGTTAGCCCAGTAGAATCACCCCCCGCAAAGACCAAGTCCGCTCACGGAGAGATGGCTGAGTGGTCGAAAGCGCACCCCTGCTAAGGGTGTAAGGACCAAAAGTCCTTCGAGGGTTCGAATCCCTCTCTCTCCGCCACCTTCCCCAATCCTCTAACCCGGCGCGGCTGATGCCGTGATTCGATTTTCGACTTCAGGGTCGCGCCTAATGACGTCGATCGCCGTCGCGTCGAGCTCCGCGCCTTCCAACAGCGCCCCGACAATTGCGTTGAACCACGCGTAGTCGCCGGATTCCGCGAGCTGCTGGATTCGATTGCTTCGCCCGTAACCTTTCGCGCACGTGACGAGCATCAACCGTCGAAGCTAGGTTAGATAGAGACAGCAATGCGTTGAATCCTGGTTATCACCGCTAACCTTTCGGTCGTAAGTTTGCAATCGCCGCGGGCCTTAGGTATCTGTCCGTACAAAGAAAGACTCACAAAAGTGAGCTGGATTCGCGATGACCAACCTGAAATCACTGTTCAAGGTGTCCGGCGTTTGTCTCGTAATTCTCGTGCCAAGCGTCGATGCAGCCGTCATTTCCAGCGTTGACCGTGCCGCTTTTCAGGCTGCTGTCGCTAGCGGCACGATTCAGCAACAGAACTTTGACAGTCTAGTCGCTGGGACACTGCTCGGGGCGACAACAGATATCACTTACGACGCGTCGATGGGCGATGTCATCGTGACGAATTCGTTTCTAGTTACGACGACACCGAACGGGATTGGGTCCACGTCCGCCGGCTTCTTTCTGCCAAACGAGACGGTTTCGTTTCTGTTTTCTACACCGATTAGCGCCTTTGCAATCGACGTGAATACATTCGCCAACACGGACGGCGCCTACCAGATCGCTTTGAATACAGGCGATGTCGTCACAAGCTTGTTTGAAGCATTCCCGGGAACCGTAACGGGACAGTTTTTCGGGTTGGTTTCAGATACGCCGTTTTCTCAGGTCATTTTGAGCGCTGTCACAGGCAATGTGTACACACTCGATACGCTTGTTTACGGAGACGCGGCTCCAGTGGTGGTGCCGCTACCAGCCGCCGTGTGGCTCCTCGGCAGCGCTCTGGTGGGACTGCTCGGATTCAGACGCTTTCGCCCTAGATAACGGGTAGCGTCATTTTCGGTTTATCGACCGGAGTTGTCTGACCATCAACCGGAACTACATGGACTCCCAACGGAGGCCGTAGTCTCTGCTTCTTGGTAGTCGTGGCCGGTCGTCTTTTTGCCCCGTACCTTGCTTGGCACGAGCGCAGCTCTCTGCGTGGGCAGGGGCCACTCCGAAGACGATACCGACCCGCGCGTTTCTTGCGGCTGGTACGAATACCCGTACCGCTTGGAATCTATCGCTCGCCAGAGAGCGAACGGCCGCTCCGACCGAATTTCCGACCCGGCGCCGTCCAACCCGACTTGCAGCGAAAAAGGGAGTTCTCTATGGCGACTCCGGCCCCCCAGGAATTGATCCCCCAAGACAAGGTGTTTGCCGAGATCAAGCGCGTCAGCGACTTCTCGTTCGACAAGACCGTAGCTCAGGTCTTCGACGACATGGTCTCGCGCAGCGTGCCTTTCTACGCGGAGATCCAGCGCATGCTGACCGAGCTCACGGCGCACTTTGCGACCAAGGGCTCGAAAATCTACGACCTCGGCTGTTCCACCGGCACGACGCTCGCGCTCGTGCACGACACGCTGCCCGTCAGCGCGCAGCTCTGCGGAATCGACAACTCAGCCGAAATGCTCCAGCGCTGTCGCCAGAAGCTCGCCATGCGAGGGTTGGACGACGTCGTCGAGCTGCGGCAGGACGACCTCGACGGCGCGATCAAGATCGATAACGCATCGGTTGTGCTGCTCGTGCTGACCCTGATGTTCGTGCGGCCACTGAACAGAGAGAAGCTCGTCCGCAGCATTTACGCCGGCATGAACAAAGGCGCCTGCCTATTGGTCGTCGAGAAAGTACTGGGCGAAGGGTCCGTGTTCAATCGGCTGTTCATCGAGCGTTACTACGAGTTCAAGCGGCGCATGGGTTACAGCGACCTCGAGATTGCACAGAAGCGCGAGGCGCTCGAGAACGTCCAGGTCCCGTACAGGGTTGGAGAGAACCGCGACCTGCTGCTCGGCGCGGGCTTCCGCGAGGTCGACGTGTTCTTCAAGTGGTACAACTTCGCTGGCTTCGTGGCCATCAAGTGATGGTCACGCTCGGCAATTTCTTCTTTCACTACCGGACGACGCTCTCGCCGTTGTTGCTGGTGTTCCTGTTCTTGCCGGGTCCGGCGGTGCTGGTGGACCCGTTTGTCGCCGCAATCGCTGGGCTGATCGTTGCCGGTGTCGGCCAACTCGTTCGCGGCACGACGATCGGACTCGAATACATCGTGCGTGGCGGCAGAAATCACCGCGTCTATGCCGACGATCTCGTAACGGAAGGGCTGTTTCGCCATACACGCAACCCGCTCTATGTCGGCAAGTTCCTCATGGTGCTCGGCGCCGGCATCGCCGCGAATCGCTGGCCGCCGCTGCTCGGGATAACCATCGCCTACACGTTCATGTACCACTGCGTGGTGCTGGCCGAGGAGGCCTACCTCCGCCAGAAGTTCGGCGCCGCGTTCGACCAGTACTGCGCGCGCGTGCCACGGTGGTTGCCAAGGCTGGGTGGGCTCGGGCAAACGCTGTCCCAGTCGGGTTTCAAATGGACGCGAGTGCTCATCAAGGAGTACAGCGCACCTCTCGGCTGGATACTGCCGATCGTCCTGATCGGCTTTTACAACCTGGGGTGGGGCGCGGCGTTCCATGAACGGCCATCCGCCACCGCGTTTCTTTTGGCTGCGCTCGGATTCGCCGCGGTGTTCTGGCTCATGGCGGGCCTACTGAAGAAGACCCGCGTTCTGGTCGAGGGCTGAGCAGGCCGGTCGTCGCGCGCCGCCGGCCACATCGGGAGCCCGGCTATTTCTTGTCGAGGCTCGCGAGCCACTCGTCGTCCGAGCCCGCGATCAAATCGTCGAACAAATACGTGCCGAGATAACGCTCACCCGTGTCGGGCAGCATCGCGAGCAGCACCGAGCCCGGTTTCGCGGTCTCGGCAGCTTTGAGCGCCGCCGCGAGCGTCGCGCCAGCCGAGATGCCGACGAAAATTCCTTCCTCCTGCGCGAGCCGTCGTGCCGTCAGCTTGCCTTCCTCGTCCGTGACGGGCAGCAGCTTGTCGAACACCTTCGGGTTCAGCACGTCGGGCAGGAAGTCCGGTGTCCAGCCTTGGATCTTGTGCGGTGCCCAGGCTTTGCCCCCGAGCAGCGATGCGCCGGCGGGTTCCGTGGCAATGATCTGCACCTCGGGCCGTGCGAGCTTGATCATTTCGCCGGCGCCCGTGAGCGTGCCGCCCGTGCCCCAGCCCGTCACCCAGAAGTCGAGCCGCCGGCCCGCAAAGTCGCGCAGGATCTCAGGGCCCGTGGTCTGGCGATGGTACTCGGGATTCGCGGGATTCTGGAATTGCCGCGCGAGGAACCAGCCGTGCTTCTCGGCGAGCGCCGCGGCGAGTCGTACCATCCCCGTGCCGCGCTCTGCGGCGGGCGTGAGGATGACCTTCGCGCCGAGCGCGCGCATGATCTTGCGCCGCTCGACGGAGAACGTCTCCACCATGGTGGCGACGAACGGGTAGCCTCTGGCGGCGCACACCATCGCGAGCGCTATGCCGGTATTGCCCGAGGTCGCCTCGACCACGGTCTGCCCGGGCTTCAGCGTGCCGCGTTTCTCGCCGTCGTTGATGATCGCGATAGCCAGGCGGTCCTTCACCGAGTGCAGCGGATTGAACGCTTCGATCTTCACGTAGATCGTCACGTGCTTCGGCGGGATGCGGTGCAGCTTGACGACGGGAGTGTTACCGATCGTGTCGAGGATGCTCTCGTAGATCATGGGTGCCTTTCTCGGTGGGTTAGTAGCTGGCCCGTGCGCGCGCTTGCGCCGCTTCGTCAGCGAACGTTTCAATTCTACTTGGAGCGAACCAGCTATAGCGCTCCGCGTAACGTGTGGTCTCGCCGACGATCAAGAGCGCCGGTGGCCGGATGTCGAGTGCCGCCTGAGCGGCGGCCACGCTGCCGAGCACTGTGCGCACGACGCGTTGCCGATCCGTGGTGCCGCTCTCGACAATGGCTACCGGAGTGTCCGGCGAATGCCCCTTACTGATGAGCGCCGCACTGATCTCCGCGTACTGCGCCACGCCCATGTACAGCGCCAGCGTTTGCCCTGGCTGAAACTCCATGAGCGCCGGCGCGGTCGCGTCCATCGTGTGGCCCGTGGTCAATAGCACGGCTTGGGCCACGCCGCGCAGCGTGAGCGGGATGCCGGCGTAGGCGGCGCAACCTTCCGCAGCCGACACGCCCGGCACGACCTGGAATTTCAAGCCGGCGGCGGCGAGCGCTTCGAGCTCCTCGCCGCCGCGGCCGAAAACAAAAGGGTCGCCGCCTTTGAGCCGGCAAACACGCTTCCCGGATTGGACGAGACCCACGAGCAGGCGGTTCAGCTGCTTCTGCGTGATCGAGGGCCGGCGCGGCGTTTTGCCCACGCAGATGAGCTCGGCGTCGCGCCGGGCGTACTGCAATAGCTCGGCGCTTGCGAGCCGGTCGTAGAGCACGACATCGGCGGAGGCGAGCAGCTGCCGCCCACGGATCGTGATCAGATCGGGGCTACCGGGGCCGGCGCCGACGATGTAAGCCTCGCCGCGGCGCTCGACTTCGTCGCTGCCCCAGCTCGTGAGAGCCGATTCCATGGCGCGCTCGGCGTCGGCGTCGCGGCCGGCGAACGCGTGATCGGCCACGGTGCCGTTCACGACGCGTTCCCAGAAGTGTCGCCGCTCCGTGGTGTCGGGCACCGCGGTGCGGACGCGCTCGCGCCAACGGCCCGCGAGCTCGGCGAGTGCACCGAGTCGTGCTGGCAACAACGTTTCGATGATGCCCTTGACCCAGCGCGTGAGCACGGGCGAGTTGCCGCTGCTGCCGATCGCAATCGTCACGGGGGCGCGATCGACGATGGCCGGCATGATGAACGAGCAGAGCGACTGGTCATCGACGACGTTGCAAAAGCGTTTCACGGCGTCCGCCGCGGCGGCGACTCGTGTGTTGATGGCGCGGTCGTCGGTCGCCGCGATGACGAGCCAGTAGGGCTCGAGCGGCTCGTCGGCGTAGGCGCGCGCCAAGTAGGTAAAGCGGCGTTCCTCGGCCAGCTCGGCCAGGTTGCTCGTGAGCTGCGGCGCGATCAACGTGATGTCGGCACCGGCCGCGAGCAACAGGATCACGCGCCGCTCCGCCACGACGCCGCCGCCGACGACGAGGACGGCGCGGTTCTTGAGATCGGCAAAAAGCGGTAGGTGCTGCATGGAGAAAAGGCTCTTTCGCGGCACGATACCGCGGCCGCGGAGGGCGTCACAACAACATGTTGACACCCCCATGTAACGAATGGTTATATGCCCAAGTGGGCCGCCTACTCGACTGAGGAAGCGGCTTTTTCGTCGCCATAACAAGGGTTTGAAGGGCGTGACTCTCAAGCAGCTCAAATACTTGGTCGGCATCGCCGACAGCGGCTTGAACATAACCTCCGCTGCCGAGCGACTGTTCACGAGTCAGCCGGGCATCAGCAAGCAGCTGAAGCAGCTCGAGGCCGAGCTCCGTGTGCAGCTGTTCACGCGCAAGGGCAAGAGCCTCACGGCGATCACGCCGGCGGGTCGCGAGGTCATCGCCCGCGCCCGCAAGATCCTCCGCGAAGTGGGCAACATCACGAGCCTCGCCAGCGACTTGACGGCCGAGCTCGACGGCACGTTATCGATCGCCACTACGCATACCCAGGCGCGCTATGTGCTGCCCGAGGTGATCCGGTCGTTTCGCGAGCGCTACCCGCGTGTGGACCTCGAGCTTCATCAGGGCACGTCGGAGCAGATTGCGGAGCTCATCAGCACCAACAAGGTCGATTTCGCGATCGCCACCGGCTCGCAGGACCTGTTCTCGCATCTCACGCTGCTGCCGATCTACCACTGGCACCGCATCGTGCTCGTGCCGAAAGGTCACGCGCTCGCGAAGCAGAGTAAGCCGCTCGATCTGCAAGCGCTCGCCGATCATCCGCTCGTGACGTACGTGTTCAGTGGCACGGGCGAGTCGTCGTTCAAGCGCGCGTTTCGCGAGCACGGGCTCGAGCCGCGCGTGGTGTTCACGGCGCGTGATGCCGACATCATCAAGACCTACGTCCGCATGGGCATGGGTGTGGGCGTCATCGCCTCGATGGCGTTCGAGTGCCTGGATCGTGAGGATCTCGTGGCCATCGACGCGCGCGAGCTGTTCCCGCGCGTCACGACTTGGCTCGGCTTCCCGCGCGACATGGTGCTGCGCGGCTACATGGTCGATTTCGTGCATCTGTTCGCGCCGCACTTTTCGCCGCGCTTGATCCGCGACGTGGCGCGAGTGCAGACGCAGATAGAGGTGGATCAGTTGCTGGCCGAGATTGCGTTACCGATCAAGGGCGGCTGCGAGCTCGAGTCTTCGAACTAGGAGAACGGCAACGATCGCCAGCGCAGCGAGGCGCAGGCGCGTGAGCTCGCAAAGTTCGAGCCCTTGTCGAGGAGCATTGATGAGAGTCTGGGGTTATGCGCTGTTCGTAGCGATTTTGGCAGTCGGCTATAGTGGCGCCAGCGCCCAGCCACGGAGTCTTCCCTTCCCCGCCCCAATTGCAGAACCACGCGACGTCGCGTATCCGGGCGTCATTGAGCTTGAAGTCGATGCCGCTGACGTCGTGCGCGGCATTTTTCGCGTGCGCGAGCGCATTCCCGTGGCCGCTGCGGGGCCGTTGACGCTGCTCTATCCGGAGTGGCATCCCGGCAAGCACTCCGCGCGCGGCGCCATCAACCTCCTGGCCGGTCTCGAGGTTCGCGCGGCGGGGCAGGTCGTGCCCTGGCGACGCGATCCCGTGAACGTCTATGCCTTCCACGTTGACGTGCCGGCGGGTGTCGCGGCGCTCGACCTGTCGTTCCAGTTCGTTTCCCCGACACAGGCGAATCAGGGTCGCGTCGTCATGACGCGCGAGATGCTCAACCTGCAATGGGAGGTCGCGTTGCTGTATCCCGCGGGACACTATGCCGCGCGGATCCGCTTTGCGCCGAGCGTGCAGCTGCCAGACGGCTGGAGTTTCGGCGTGGCGCTCGACGGTGCCGTGACGCAAGGGTCCGTGACGCGTTTTGCCGAGACGGATCTCGAGACGCTCGTCGACTCGCCGCTGTTCGCGGGACGGCACTACCGTGCGGTCGATCTCGATCCCGGGGCGGCGCGACCCGTGCGCCTCCACGTCTTCGCCGACCGTGCCGATCAGCTGGGCGCGACCGACGCGCAGCTGGCGGCGCACCGCAACCTCGTGCGGCAGATGTATCGCGTGTTCGGCTCGCAGCACTTCGATCACTACGAGTTCTTGTTCGCTCTGAGCGACCGCATGGGCGACATCGGTCTCGAGCATCATCGCTCGAGCGAAAACGGTGTGGCCGGCGGCTACTTCACGGACTGGGAGCGCGCCGCCAGCGATCGCGACCTGCTGGCGCACGAATTCTCGCACTCGTGGAACGGCAAGTTCCGTCGTCCGGCCGATCTCTGGACGCCGAACTACGAAACCCCGATGCGCGGCAGCCTGCTCTGGGTCTACGAAGGCATGACGCAGTACTGGGGGCAGGTGCTCGCCGCCCGAGCGGAGCTGCGGACCAAAGAACAAGCGCTCGATCTCTGGGCGCTCACGGTGGCGGCGTTCCAGTATCGCGTCGGTCGCGAGTGGCGCGCGCTCAGCGACACGACGCTCGATCCGATCCTCTCCGCGCGGCGGCCGGCGCCGTGGCGCAGCTGGCAGCGTAACGAAGACTACTACTCCGAGGGTCAACTGATCTGGCTCGACGCCGATACGTTGATCCGTGAGCGCACGCGTGGCCGCAGCTCGCTCGACGATGTCGCGCGCGCGTTTTTCGGCGTGAACGACGGCTCTTGGACGCCCGTGACGTACACGTTCGACGACCTGGTCGCGGCGCTGAACGCCGTGTTACCTCACGACTGGGCCACGTTCCTTCGCGAGCGCGTCGACGTCGCCGGTGGCCCGCCACCGCTCGACGGCGTTGCGCGCGGTGGCTATCGCTTGGTGTTCACGGCCGAACGTAGCGCCTACCAGCGCGACTCCGAAAGCTACAACAAGAACGCGGACTTCACGTATTCGATCGGTCTCGCCTTCGGCGAGAGCGGCAACGTGAGCCAGGTGCAATGGGACGGCCCGGCCTTCAATCAGGGCATTACCGTCGGCACGCAGGTCGTGGCGGTGAACGGCGTGGCCTTCAGCGCCGATGAGTTGCGTCGCGCCATAGCGGCGGCGGCGAACGATCCCGCGCCGATCGAGCTGCTGCTCAAGACCGGGGATCAATACCGGACCGTGACGATCGCCTACTCCGGTGGTTTGCGCTATCCGCACCTCGAGCGCGTAGCCGACGTGCCCGATCGGCTTGGGGAGATTCTCGCGCCGCGCGACCGCTGAAGCGGACTCAACGGTCACGCGTACGTCGTGGACTATGAGGACTATCACTAATGGCTATGCACAATCCTCCTCATTCCGGCGAGTTCATCGCTGAGGTTTATCTGGTGCCCAACAATCTGAGTGGCCGCGAGCTTGCCACAACTCTTGGAGTGTCGGCTTCGACCTTGAACCGCATTCTTACCGGAACTAGCGCTGTTAGCCCCGAGATGGCACTGCGCCTCGCTAAAGCGTTGGGCCGTTCTCCTGAGAGCTGGCTTGCGATGCAATCCAACTACGATTTGTGGCTGGCCAGACAAAGTGTGAAGCTCGGCAACGTCGGTAAGGTCAAACTCACGGCGGCCTAAACGAACAAGCCGCCAATGCGGTGCCACGAGTCCGTGCCCCTAACCACAGCGCCGCACGCGCCGTTCCGTCACGATTAAGGTCATCGGGATATCGTGCGGTTGCGGATGAATCGTCGCGAGCTCGGACTCGTCGTAGCCGACACCGATGCACAGTGGGCGCGGCGCGGCCGCCGCGAGCGTGCGGTCGTAATAGCCGCCGCCGTAGCCGAGTCGATAGCCCGCCGCATCGTAGCCGACGAGCGGAATCAACAACGTGTCCGGCGTTACGCAGCGGCGCTCGGCCGGCACGGGGATGTTCCAGAAACCGCGCTGTAGCGCGGCGCCCGGTTCCCATTGCCAGAATTCGACCGGCGCGTTCTTCGCGACGACGACGGGCAGCGCCGCCGTCCCGCCGGCTTCGATGTGGCGGCGCGCGATGTCGCGTAGATCGAGCTCGCCGCGAATAGGCCAATAAATGCCGAGCACGGGATACGCGCGCAGGTCGACCGTCGTGAGCAAATGTGCGGTCAGGCTCTCACCGTAGCTTCGCCGCTCGTGCGGTGTCAGCGCGTTGCGCCGCGCGAGCAGCTCAGTCCGCTTGGCCTTACGCAAATTCTGGACGGCACGCCAATCGGGCTCGGTTCTTGGGGGCGGCGGCAGCAGCTCCGCGGCGAACTCGTGCATGAGGCACGGTGGTGAGCTCGGGCTGTTGATGGTGTCTTCGTCAGGCACGTTGAAACTCGCGTCCCGCGGGCATGGCGTTGAGCATCTTCTCAGTTCTCGGTAGCCGCCGATTCGGCGCCGCTTCCGGCTCGGATGTCGAGCATCCGCCGCGCCGTGCGCCTCGTCGGCTCGCTAACGCTCGGATCGTCGATGACGGCGTTCAACAGCGTGACGGCCTCTGCGCGGTTGCCCGCGGACATCGCGGCGTTAGCGGTGTACAGCCGCTCGATGTCCGACAGACCGTCGCGCATCTTCTCCAGCAGCGTACTGATGCGGCGCGTGTTCGCAGGGTCGGCCAGCTGCTCGTCGAGAAATGCCCGGCCCTCGGCGAAGCGACCTTCCTGCGAGAACGTCGTCATCTGTTCCGCGTACCACTCGCTTTGCCATTTCTCGCGCAACGCGATCACCGGCGCGCGGTATCCCTGTGGCAGCGTGAACGGCTCGGCGGAGGCGCGCCCTACCAATTGCACGGCGTCGCGGACGTTGCCGCGCCGTTTCTCGGCCGCCGCCTGGCCGACCAGCAGCAAGCCGTTCGTCGGGAATATGATTCGGCTCGCGTTCAGCGTCACGTGATCGGCGTCGGTCACGGTGTCGAGGTTCAGCAACGCGAGCACGAAGCCCGGGACAGCCCCGGTGTTTCGCGGGCGCAATCCGAGCGCGCGCTGATAGAGGTCAGCCGCCTGTCTCGCGGTATCGGGTAGCAAGAGGTCGTCGAGCGCGCCGCTCGCGCCGCCGTCAGTGCCGAACACAAGGAAGTCGGCTTTCGCCATGTACACCCACGAGTCCCGCGAGCCAAGCTCGGTGGCGCGATCGAGCGCGGCCTCGAGCGCCGCTGCGTCGCCGGCTGCCCGAGCGGCTTGGGCCATGAGCTCATGACCGACCGGGGAGCTCGTCGCCAGTGCGACGACCCGCTCGGCGTGGGTGCGCGCCAGCTCGAGATTGCCGCCGGCGAGCGCGAGGCGGCCGAGCGCAAACGCGACGCTCGTCGCCGATGCGATCTCGATCTGCATCTCGTCGCCGCGGTCGCGGAGCTCCACCTGCGCATAACCGTAGCGGCCGCCCGACAAATAGCGGCGCAGCTCGGCGTTGAACTCGTCGTAGGATTTGCCGAATGCCGCCTGGAAGGCCGTGTCGACGTCGGTCTCGCGCTGCTGGCGCAGGAACTCGCCGAGCTTCGAGCGCTGCACTCCGCCGTTGCCGAACATCGTGTAATGCAGGAACGCCCAAGACTGCGGGTAGTATCTGCTGCTCGCCTTGCCGTGCAGCGCTTCGTCTTGCGAGGCGTGCAGCAGCTCGCCCATCGGCAACAGCCCGGAGTAGGCTAGGTACTCGACGTGACTGTCGATGGCTTCTCCCCAGCGGCCTTTGCCGTCGACGATTCGGAACGTCGACAGCACGTCGGCGAGACCTTCGGCGAACCACAGTGGTAGCTCCGTGGTGTTCGCGCTCGCGAACCAATGTACGGCTTCGTGGTAGATCACGCCCCGCGTCCTTGCATCCTTACCGGCGCCGCTGAGCCCGATGACGCTCCAGTCGCCCGTGCGACCGAAGAAGCCATCGACTTGCGCTTGACCCGATTCGGTCTGCAGTCGATATGGGGCGAAGTCCTTGCTCTGCCGAAAGAGCACGATCGTTAGCGGCGGCAGCGCGAGATTCTCGACCTGGTAAAGGGTTTCCATCGCGCTGATGAATTGATCGAACTCGACGGCCCACCTGCGCGTTTCTGCTTCGCTGAGCTGCGAGATGACGCCGAAGTCCGGTGCTTGCACTTTGAACCACACGCGCTCGGCGCCCGATACCGCGGTCGTGCACGCAATCGCGGCGACGAGAGAGAGCAGGCGTCGGCAACCGGGCATGGCGGGCTCCTCGCTCGCGACCGCTGGGGTCGGCTCAGGCACGGCTGATCGTACTAGGGAGTTTGCGGCAGTTCCATGTTACGTAATCGCCGTGATAATGCCGGGGATGAGTTGGCGCATTGCCATTGCGGGTTGTGGCATCGGCGGATTGGCCGCCGCGTTGCTGTGCCGTCGGGACGGCCATCGCGTAACGGTCTACGAGCGATTCGGTGTGCCGCGGCCCGTCGGCGCCGGGCTGATCCTGCAGCCCCCGGGGCTCGCCGTGTTGCACGAGCTCGGGCTGGGAGAGCAGGTTCGGCAGCGCGCCGCGCGCCTCGATCGGCTATTCGGCAAGGCCATGCCGAGCGGGCGCGTAGTCCTCGACGTTCGCTACTCCGCGTTGGTGCCGGGCGGCCAGTTCGGCTTGGGCGTTCATCGCGCCACGTTGTTCGAAGCGCTGTACGACGCGACCGTCGCGGCGGGTATTCGCATCGAAACCAACCACACCGTCGTCTCGAGTCACGTGTCGGGTGGCGGTCGAGTGCTTGCGTTCGATGCCGGCGAAGCGTCCGCGCCCTTCGATCTCGTCGTCGATGCGCTCGGCACGCGCTCGCCGCTTGCGCCGCCCTGTGGGCGCGAGCTCGACTACGGCGCGCTCTGGACGAACGTCGAGTGGCTCGAAGATGCGGGGTTCGATGCCGCGGCGCTCGAGCAACGCTATCGCGCCGCCAGCGTCATGGTCGGCGTAATGCCGGTCGGCACACCGCCGCGGGCCACGGCGCCGCAAGCGACGCTGTTCTGGTCGATCCGTGCCGATCGCTTCGATGCCTGGCGTGCAGCGGGTCTAGCGGCGTGGAAAACAGACGTCGAGCGGCTTTGGCCGCAAACTGCGCCGCTGCTCGCGCAGATCACGAGTATCGAGCAGCTGACGTTTGCGCGTTATGCGCATCGGACGTTGCCGCGGGCCGTCGAAGAACGGCTCATTCACATCGGTGACGCCTGGCGTTCCACGAGTCCGCAGTTGGGGCAGGGCGCTAACATGGCGTTGCTCGACGCCTGCGCGTTGGCGTTGGCGCTGCGCTCGCAGCGCGATCTCACCGCCGCGCTCGACATGGCCGCCGCGCTGCGGCGCTTCCATGTGCGTCTCTATCAGGTTTTGAGCGCGCTGTTCACGCCGGTGTATCAATCGGACAGCCGCGTGTTGCCGATGCTGCGCGATAGATTGGTTGGACCGCTATCGAAGCTCTGGCCCGCCACGCGGATCCTCGCCACGCTCGTGAGCGGCCGATTGGGCGATCCGCAGCGCGCGCTCGGGCTCGCGGCCACCGGGCGCTACAGGTCGGCGAGATCGATCTCGTGAATGCCGCACTCACGCTTCAGTCCGCCGAAGCGCGTCTCTTCCGCGGTGGTCACTTCGTGAATCGGCTTGGTGCTGTGGTGGTCGCCAATCGACACGTAGCCTTTCTCCCACAGCGGGTGATACGGCAGGTCGTGTTTCTTCAAATACCGATGCACGTCGCGATCGCTCCACTCGGCGATCGGGTGCACTTTCCAGCGGCCGCCGGCCCATTCGAGATACGGGATTTGCGCGCGGCTCTCGGCCTGGTTACGGCGTAGACCGGCGAACCAGGTGCTGACGCCAAGCTCGCGCAGCGCGCGGCGCATCGGCTCTACCTTGGTCTCCTCGTTATAAGCGTCGAGCCCTTCGATACCTTGATTCCAGCGTTGGCCATGGCGCGCTTCCTGCCAGGCGGGCGAATACCGCGAGCTGTAAACCTTCAGGTTGATCTTCAGCCTGGTGGTGAGCTCGTCAATGAAGCGGTAGGTTTCCGGAAACAGATAGCCCGTGTCGACGAGCACCACCGGGATGTGCGGGTTTACCTGCGTCACGAGGTGCAGCGATACGGCCGCCTGGGCGCCGAAGCTCGAGGTCAGAACATGGCTGCCGGGCAGGTTCTCGAGGGCCCACTCGATGCGTTGGTCGGCTTTGAGGGCGGCGAACTTGCGATTGCAGTGCTCGAGAGCGTGAACGCGACTGGCTTCCTCGTCATAGGCTTTGGCGTCGAGCCTCGCCTCGTCGGACTCGTCGACATACGGCGGCGATTCCAGAGTGGCGACGTTCAGCAATGCTGCGTTCATGGCGGCTACCCGATCTCAGTGCACCGGACGGGCCGGCGGGCTGAGCGAATTGGTTTTAGGAGCCGCTAAGGTAAGTGCCGGCGTAATGAACTTGAACGGTTAAGTTCTCATGCCGCTATGCCCAAAAAGTATAAGAGGCAAACCGGCCGCAGAACGGCCAACCACGCGGGTTTCAGGCGCTGGCGAGGACCGCAGCGACGGCCTCTTCGGCCGATTCCATGGCCCCCTCCATGCCGCGGCTCTCGGTAGCGAGATGCTCGCCGCAAAAGTGCAGCCGGCCATGGGCGTTGCCGAGGCTGGCGGCGAACCGCGTGACCTGACCCGGGCGAAAATAGGCCCAGGCGCCCGCCGCACAGGGGTCGGAGCCCCAGGAGTGCAGGCCGAGCAGCTCGAGCTGGCCGCGGGCGGCCGGCCGAACCTGCTCGATGGCCGCGACAACGGTGCGGCCCGCGTCAGCGGGGGGCAGTCGATCGAGGTCGGCGGCCAAATCACCCGTGACCCAGGCCGTGAGGCTCGTGACCTCGGTCGGCCGATCGCGGTTGCGGGCCGCCGCCAGCATGCCGGCATGCGTGTCGGTGAATAAGCTCGCCGCATAGCCATCTTCTTCCCAAAAGCGGCTCTTCGGCGCGAGATACACCTGGGTCAGGGGCTGTGAGGGCAGCTCGGCGATGGCCAAAGCTTGAGCCTCGGGCAACGCGGGGCTGATGTCGATGTGTCTGAGCACGCCCGTCGGCACGGCCGCGATCACGTGGCGTGCGGTGAAGCGCCGGCCGTCGGCGCAGCTCACGGTGGCGCCGTCGCGCTCGAGCGCGATGCCGGTCACGGCACAGCCGAGCTCGAAGCCGCCCTGCAATGCCTCGGCCATGCGCTCGGGAAGGCGTTGCACGCCGTGCCGCGCCGTGTAGCCCAAGCGGTCCTTCGGCGCCACGGCGCGCTGGCTGATCGAGAACGCGCCGCGAAACAGCAGCAGCAGCGCCGACACATCGCGCGCGTCACGGCCGAAGCTCACGTTCAACCCGTAGGCCAGTGCGATCGCTTGCTCGCTGAGCCCGAGCCCGCGGAGCCACTCGTGCGCCGAGATGTCGAGCGCGGCGTGGCGCGGCTCGAGCCAGTCGCCCGGACTCTCGAGCGGGTTGTTGCGCATGGTCAGCACGCGGTGGTAGTTCCACGGCATGTGCTCTTTGTCTGCAGTCGGGAAGGCGTTGACGGAATGCGTCGGCCAGTCGGCCTGGCGAATGATCTCGCCGCGGTAGACGAGATCCTGCTCGCGAAAAAACTCGAGAATGGGCGTGACATCCATGAGCTCGACGCCATAGCGCTCGGCCGCGCCGATCACGCGCGCGTAGCCGGCGCCGATGTAGGTGCCCCCGGCCTCGGCCGTGTGGCCGAGCTGGCGCATCGAGTGGATGCGGCCACCCACGCGCCGCTGCGCCTCGAGCACGAGCGTGTCGACGCCCGCGGCTTCGAGTGTCAGCGCCGCGTGTAGGCCGCCGATGCCGGCGCCGATGACGATGACGTCGCGATCGGGATGGGGCATGAGGCTAGCTCCGGACTGCGAACGGATCGTCCGCGCCACACAGGGACGGCTTGGTTAGGCCGGGGCGACCGGAGAGGCAGCAGTCGACAGGGCAGACCTCATGGCTCGGGCCGAGTGAGCCGAGCGCGCGCCGCGGCGCGTCGGCGCTGAGCCGCTCGACGATGAGCTCGCGCACCATGCTCACGTAAGCCGGATGCGTGCCGACGGTCGCAGCGCGCGCCATGTTGAGGCCGATCGCGCGTGCGGTGGCGGCGGCCTCGAGGTCGAGATCGATGACGACTTCCATGTGGTCGCAGACGAAGCCGATCGGTGCGACGACGACGGACGTCGCGCCTTCGGCCTTCACTTCGCGCAGCGCCTCGCTGATGTCGGGGCCGAGCCACGGCTCGCGACCATACGAGGCATTGTTGCTTTGGTAGACGAGGCGCCATCGCTGATGTTCGAGCGCGTCGCCCACGAGTCCGCAGCTGGCCAGAAGCTGCGTTTGGTAACGGCTCGTCCGTGCCATCGACTCAGGGAGGCTGTGGGCGGTGAATAGCACGGGCGCGGTCGCGCGCTCGCCGACTGGCACATGCAGGAGCGCGGCGGCGACGCGATCGGTCATCGCCTGGATGAACCCCGGGTGGTTGTAACCGCTACGCAGCTTGTCGATCCGCGGTGGGTTCGCGAGGCCGCTCACGGCTTCGTAGAGATCCTCGCGATACTTGCGGCAGCTGCTGTAGGAGCTGAACGTGCTCGTCACGAAGGCGAGCGCGCGACGCACGCCGGCGTTCGCCATCTGCGCCATGGTGTCGGGCAGGAGCGGGTGCCAGTTGCGATTGCCCCAGTAGATCGGCAGCGCCGGACCGTGCGCGTCGAGCTCTTGTTGCAGGGCTTTGATGAACGCGCGCGTATGCGCGTTGATCGGGCTCACTCCGCCGAACTGCTCGTAACGCTTGGCGATCTGCGCCTTGGTCTCGGCTGAGACGCGCAAGCCACGGAACACGTTATCGAGGAACGGCTGCACATCGTCGGGGCCTTCGGGGCCACCGAACGAGACGATCAGCAGCGCATCGTAGTCGCGAACTGCCTGTGGGCTCAGCGAGGGCGTTGCCATACCGCTTTGCCGATGAAAAATGGTCCCAAGCTATCGAGATACTGCGCGGTCTGTTCCGTCTTGCGCATCTCCTGCACGACGGCCGATAGCGGGTGCAGCTTGGGACCGACCAAGCCCACGACGAAGTCGTTGTCGTTTCGGTCGAGACCGTGACACGCAAGCCGGATGTCGGCCGCATGGCCGCCGAGTCCGTAGCGCTTCGCGAGCGTGCCGTGCTCGGCCAAGATGCGTCGTTGGTGATCGGCCGGCAACGTTTGGAACTTCTTGGAGCGTTGCAGCGGATACCACACCGCCCAGCGATTCTCGGGGTCCAGTAGCTTTTGCTGCGGCTTGGTGAGCAGAGTGTCTTCGAGATCGGCTTCATAGCCGATCGAATAGGTGCGGCCGAACATGTCGAACTCGGCCTTGTGCGCGTAGTCGCCGAACGGCATGTGATTGAACAACTCGCGGAGCGTCGTGACGAAGTAGTCGGGATCCTCCGCGGCCACCATCACACCGATGCCTTGCGGGTCATTGATGTCCACGTACAACGCGCCGTTGACGCCGTTCTCCGCGAGCGCCTTGATAGCCGCGTGCGGATCGCCGCAGCCGCCGAAAGCCGTGAATTTCATGAACAGTCGCCGATCGAGCGAGATTGCCTGGCCACCGCGGCGGCCTTTCTCGGCGAGATCGAGTGGGCCAAGCTCGGCGGCGGGATCTTGCGTGTCGCTCATAGTTCCTCCGAATGCACGACTTCGACGAGCGCCTCGACGCTCGCGAGTGGGGTTTGCGGCAGGATGCCGTGACCTAAGTTGACGATGTGGCCACGCGCCGCCGTCGTCGCGAGCAGCTCGCGAGCCGCTGCGCGTGTCGGGGCGGCGCCGGCCGTGAGAATGGCGGGCTCGAGATTGCCTTGCACGGCGCGCTCCGGATAGCGCTGTTGCAGTGCGGGGAGCTCGACCCGCCAATCCACGCCGAGTACCTCCGCAGGCAGGCTCGCGTATGCATCGACGAGATGCGGCGCGTTTTGCAGGAACAGAATTCGCGGCACGCCGACGCTACCGACGATCTCGAGCAACGTCACTAGGTGGGGACGAATGAGCTTCTCCCAGCTGGCGCGCGACAGGAGTCCCGCCCACGAGTCGAAGATCTGCACCGCGTCGGCGCCGGCTGCGGCTTGTTGCAGCAGGTACTCGCCCATCAAGCTCGAGAGCCTGCCGAGCAGCGCATCGAGCAGCGCGGGTTCGGCGGCGGCGAAGGCGCGCAGGGTCGGAAAGTCTTTCGCGCCACGGCCCTCGATGAGATACGCGGCGAGCGTCCATGGCGCGCCGCAAAACCCGAGCAGCGCGGTGCTCGCGGGCAGTGCGGCGCGCGTGAGCTTGAGCGCTTCGATCACTTCGGGCGCAATTTCCGCGGGCGCGGGGTGGCGCAGCCGCTCGATGCCGGCGGCGTCGCGAATCGGCTTCGCCACCACGGGACCTGGATCGAAATCGAACTCGATGCCGAGGGCGGGCATCGGGCTCATGATGTCGGCGAACACGATCGCTGCGTCGAGCGGGAAGCGCTTGAGCGGCATCAGCGTCACTTCGGCCGCGAGCGCCGGGTCGCCGGCCAGTTCCTTGAAGCTGTGTTTCTGCCGGAACTCGCGATACTCGGGCAGATAGCGCCCGGCCTGACGCATGATCCACAGCGGCCGACGCGGCACGGCCTCGCGGCGAATGGCTCGGAGTAGCAATTTGTCGTAGAGAGGTGGCATGCGTGGCCCTCAGTCGTGCAGCGCTTCTTGCGGTTCCAACGTGAATCGGTAGCCGACGCCGCGCACGGTATGAAAATAGGCCGGCGCCTCGGGGTTGCGCTCGAAGCGCTTACGTAGGCGGACGATGAAGTTGTCGATCGTGCGCGTGGAGGGGAACACCTCGTAGCCCCAGACGCGGTCGAGAATCTCCTCGCGCGTCACGATGCTACCGACGCGGTCGGCGAGGACTTTTAGAATCATCGCCTCCTTGTGCGTCAGCGCGTGCAGGGCGCCGTCCCAGGCGCGAGCTTCATAGGTTTGGAAGTCGATGCGGTTGCCGCCGAAGCTGAGCGCGGTGTTGCTAGTTTGGTACCACGAGCTGCGGCGCAAAATCGCTGCGACGCGCAGCAATAGCTCCTTCAAATGAAACGGTTTGGCGAGATAATCGTCGCCGCCGGCTTCGAAGCCGCGGACGCGATCCTCGGCGTCGTCTTTGACGGTGAGGAATAGCACGGGCGTCTGCACGCCGGTGCGACGCAGCTCCGCGCATAGCTCGAGCCCGTCCATCTTGGGCATCATCACGTCGAGCACAACGAGGTCGAACGGTTCGACGCGCAGGCGATCGAGCCCGGTGCGCCCGTCGTGGGCGATCTCGGTGTGGTAGCCCTCGGCTTCGAGGTTCTCGCGAATGCCCGCCGCGAGATGCTCCTCGTCGTCGACCACCAAGATGCGCGCCGGTTGCTTCATCGTGCGGCCTCCGGCCAACGAATCGTGACGGCCGCGCCCTTGCCCGGACCTTCGCTCTTGGCCTCGATGCTGCCGCCCGATAGCTCGACGAGGCGCTTGACGATGTAGAGCCCGAGCCCCGTGCCGGGCATCGTGCGGCGCAGCTCGTCGCCGAGCCGATGAAACTTCTCGAAGATCATCGCCGCGTCTTCGGGCGGAAAACCGAGCCCGTCGTCGATGACGGCCAGCGTGACTCCAGACGGTGCGCGCGCCGCGCGAATCGTTATGCTATGACCGTGGCTCGCGACGCAGGCTTTCACGGCGTTGTCGAGTAAGTTGCGCAGCACCGTGGCGAGGGCGGCCGGATCGACTTGCGCCGCCAAGTCCGGCGTTGCATCGAGCGTCACAGTGATGTTGCTCAAACGGGCGCGTTCGGCAATCTCGTTGATCGCCGCGACGGCGGCGGCATGCAGGTTCGTCGGTTGCGGTGCGAGCTTCTGCCGCCCTTCCTCGAGCCGCGTGGTGTCGAGTAGGTTGTCGATCATGCGCAGCAAGCGCTCGCCGTCTTCCAGGATCCGCCGGCCGAGGCGTTGACTGTCGGTTTCGCGCGAGCGCAGCACGAGCGTCTCCGCTGCGAGCTGGATGCTCGCGAGCGGGCTCTTGAACTCGTGCGACACGGCCGCGAGAAAGTTCTGCTGTCGACGGCGCAGCTCGGCGTCGTGGCGGATGCTGCGCGTCAGCACGGCCATGCCGCCGATCAGCACGACGAGAAAAAACCCGCCCTCCCACAGCACGCGATTGATGCGCTTGTCGCTGTCCGCGGCGACGGTCGGGTCCGCCGCGAACCGCTGCTCGACCAGGCGCGCGTAGCGCACGTGGTCGTACATCCACCAACCGATCGTCAGGGCAGAGATCAACAATAGGGCCAGGAACCCCAGCTGCATGGCTTTGCTCGGATCGCGTCGCAGCGTCATGTGACTCTCCGCAGGCCTTCGCCAGTCCGCGCTACGGCGCTTCGGCCGGCAAGGTGGCAAGCGCTGCGCGCAAACCTTCGGCCAAGCGGTCGATATCGCGGCGCGTGTGCGCGAGCGACAGGAACGCGATCTCGAACGCGGACGGAGCGAGCGCGATGCCTTGGTCGAGCAGCGAGTGAAACACTCGCGCATAAACCGTTGCGGCGCCTTGCCTGAGTGCCTCGGCTGAGCGGGGCGCCGTGCCGGTGAGCCACGCGATCCAAAACATCGAGCCCAAGCGGCAGAGCGTGGCCTTCACGGGCGACTCGGCGAGCACCTTGTTCACCGTCTGCTCGAGATACCCGCCGAGAGTTTCGAGCCGCTTCCAACCGTCTTCCTTTTGCAGAACGCGCAGTGTGGCGAGCCCCGCCGTCATCGCCACGGGGTTGCCCGACAACGTGCCGGCTTGGTACACGCCGCCTTCGGGTGACAAGTGCTGCATGATCCTGCGGGGGCCGCCGAAGCCGCCCACTGGCATGCCGCCGCCGATGACCTTGCCGAACGTGGCGAGATCGGGCCGGATGCCGTAGTGCGTAGCGGCCCCGCCGGCGCCGAGCCGAAAGCCGGTGATCACTTCGTCGAAGATCAGTAGCGCGCCGTGCTGGCTGCACAGCGCGCGCAGTGTCTGCAGGAACTCGGGGCGTTGCAGCAACAGGCCGTTGTTCGCGGGCACCGGTTCGATGATGACGGCCGCGATGCGGTCGCCTTCGGCAGCGAACAGCTGGTCGGCTGCCGCCATGTCGTCGAGCGGTAGCACGCGCGTGAGCGCGGCGAGACCGCTCGGCACGCCTTGCGAGGAGGGCTGGCCGAAGGTGGCGAGCCCCGAGCCCGCGGCTACGAGCAGGTGGTCGACGTGGCCGTGATAGCAGCCGGAGAACTTCACGACGAGGCTTCGGCCCGTTGCGCCACGCGCGAGGCGCACGGCACTCATCACGGCTTCGGTGCCCGACGACACGAAACGTACCTGGTCGATGCCGGGATACGCGGCCACGACTTCCTCGGCCAGCTCGATCTCGGGCTGGCACGGCGCGCCGTAGGACATGCCGCGTCGGCACGCGGCTTCGACGACGGCGACGATCTTCGGATGGGCGTGCCCCAGGATCAGTGGGCCCCACGAGCCGACGAAGTCGAGGTACTCGCGGCCGTCAACATCGACGATCACGGCGCCGGCCGCCGAGCGGATCACGAGCGGTGTGCCCCCCACGCTGCCGAACGCCCGGACGGGCGAATTGACGCCGCCGGGCGTGACCTTCTTGGCACGCTCGAACCAGGCTTCGCTTTGCGGATGCTTGCCTTTGGCCGGGCTCGGTTTCACAGCCAGCCTCCTCGCAGCGTGTCGCGCGCGTGGTAGGTGATGATCTGATCCGCGCCCGCGCGGCGAATGCCGAGCAGGTTCTCGCGCACTATCCTTGCTTCGTCGAGCCAGCCGTTGGCGGCGGCGGCCTTCACGGCCGAATACTCGCCCGAGACGTTGTAGGCCGCGAGCGGCAGCAGGCTCGCCTCGCGCACGGCGCGGATCACGTCGAGATACGGCAGCGCTGGCTTCACCATGAGCCAGTCGGCGCCTTCCTCGACGTCGAGTAACGCCTCGCGCACGGCTTCGCGCGGGTTGCGGTAGTCCATCTGATAGCTCTGCCGATCGCCGCTTGCGGGCGTCGAGTCGGCGGCCTCGCGGAACGGCCCGTAATAAGCCGAGGCGAACTTCACGGCGTACGACAATAACAACGTGTCCTCGAAGCCGGCGTCGTCGAGCCCATCGCGAATCGCTGCGACGCGGCCGTCCATCATGTCGGATGGCGCCACCACGTCCGCGCCGGCGCGCGCGTGGCTCACCGCCATGTTGACGAGGGGCGCGAGCGAGGCGTCGTTCAGCACTTGGCCATGCTCGAGAATGCCGCAGTGGCCGTGATCGGTGTAGGCGCACAGGCACACGTCGGTCATGACGACGAGGTCATCGCCGAAGTCGCGCTTCAGGCGCTCACAGGCCTTCTGCACCGCACCGTTGGCCGCAGCCGCGGCCGCACCGTCCGGCGTTTTGCCGCCGTGCTCGGGGTGGCCGAACAGCAGCACGGCGCGTAGCCCAAGCTCAAGATCCTTGCCGATTTGCTTGACGACGTTCTCGAGGCCCTGTTGCGCGATGCCCGGCATCGACGAGATCGGCTGGTTCGCGCGCCGCTCGGGCAGCACGAAGTGCGGCATGACCAAATGCTCGGCGCCGAGTGTGGTCTCGGCGACGAGATTGCGCAGCGTGCGCGTCCGGCGCAGGCGCCGCAGCCGTGTCCGGCCGGGGGTGGTGACGATCAGTTCCGCCATTGCATGGCCTCCAAGATTCCTTCCAAGCTCGGCTCGCGCGCCTCGGCCGTTACGTTGAGCCCGTGGGCTCGCGCCGCCGTCGTCGTCGATGGGCCGATCGTATACACGTTCACCGGAACGTCGATCGCTACCTGTTGGACGAAGCCCGTCACCGCCGTGGGGCTCGCGAACAGCACATTATCCGCGTCGAGGGATGACATTGCGCGCTTCGTGGCCGCCGGCGGGGCGGGCACGGTCCGATAGACATCGAAGCGTGTGCAGCGTGCGCCCGCAGCGCGGAGCGTGCGCTCGAGCTCGTCGCCCGCGTTCGCGGCGACGGCGATTAGCACGCGCGGCTGATGCGCGAGGTCGCCGTCGGCGACGAGCGTGGCCGCGAGACTAGCTGCCGTGCCGCCGCGACCGACGAGGTCGACGCGTCCCAGCCGCTGGCGGGCGGCCGCGGCCGTTGCGGAACCGACCACGGCCACTTTGCCGCGGTCAAGTGGGGGCGCGTGCAACGTGGCGAAAGCCTCGACGCCGCGGCGCGACGTGAACGCGAGCCAGTCGGCGCCGGGCACGGCTGCGGCGAGCGCCGCGCGCAGGTCCGGAGTGTCGACGATGTCGCAGTGAATGCACGGCAGCGATACGGGTCGTGCGCCCCGCTGCTCGAGGCGCAGGGCCCACTCGGCGCAGTCTTCTTCGCTGCGCGTGAGTAGAACGCGGGGCCCGATGGGTGCGGTGGCGCTAGGCGTCACGCGTGCTCTCCGCATCGAGCTTGGCCCAGACTTGAGCCCCGAGCGTGTGTGGGTCGCTGCCGCGGACGGTCGCCGTACGGACGATGCCCTTGCGCTCGTGCATCGCGAGCAACTCGTGATTCGTGCCGGCACTAAAGCAGTAGGCGCCGAACGCGACGTCGCAGCCGCCTTCGGCGCGCGCCAGCGCATCGCGCTCAGCGTTTACGGCGGTGTGGCTCGGCGCGTGATCGATCGATTGCAGCGCGGCCAACACGACCGCGTCGTCGCGGTGGCACTGCACGGCGAGTGCGCCTTGCGCCGGCGCCGGCACGAACCGCGCGGGATCGAGCCGTAACACCACGACATCGCTGAGCGCGCTGCCGAGCCGCTGCTCCGCCTGTAGGCGCTCGACGCCCGCCGCGGCCAATACGATGGCATCGTAGCCGCCGTCTTCGAGCTTGCGCAGCCGCGTCGGCACGTTGCCGCGCAGCGGCTCGATTTTGAGATCGGGGCGAAAGTGTTTGAGCCATACGCGCCGGCGCGCCGAGGCAGTGCCCACGCGCGCGCCGGCGGCCAACGGCAGTAAATCGGCGCCGCCGCCTGCGATTGCCGTGCGGCGCACGAGCAGCAAGTCGGCGGCGTCCATGCGCGGCGGCACCGCCGCGATCGTGAGCTCGGCCGGCGACTTCGTCGGCAGATCTTTGAACGAATGCACCGCGAGATCGATGCGCCGCTCGACGAGCGCTTGCTCGATCTCGCGCACGAACACGCCTTGCGGGCCGATCGAGCCGAATAACGCCGACGTATTGGCATCACCCGACGTGCGGATGATTATGAGCTCGACATCGAAGCCCGCCTTTGCGAGGCTCGCCGCGACAGTGCCGGACTGTGTGCGTGCGAGGTCGGAGCCGCGCGTGCCGAGCCGCAGTTTCGCTCCCTTGCTCATGCTTGGCCCCGGCTGCGCACGGGCACGGTGGCCGGTGACGGGGGCTCATCGGCGGAGCTCGATGCGGCGGCGCCTCTGAGCGCGGCGCGCAGCTCGTCGGCGAACTCCGGTTCGAGGCCGCTCAAGAACGCTTCGATCGAGCCGTCGGGGCCACCGTGCAACAAACCGCGTAGACCCAAGCACGGGATGTGCGCGAAACGTCGCGCGAGCACTTCCGCCCAGATCTCGATGGCGGCTCGCTCGGTCTCGCCGAGGCCTTTCAAGTCCTTCTTCAAGAGGCGCTTCACGCCTTCCAGGGCGGTTCTGCGATAGCGCTGCTGCAACGCGCCGAACAGCGGCCCGTAGTACCGCTCGGTGAAACGGTCTTGGAGCTGATCGAGCGCAAGATCGACCTGCTCGCGAGCCGGTGCTGCTTCCAACAGTCGTGCGGCGCGGTTCTGCTCGGCGCGCCGCACGATCTCGTCCATGCCGACGCGCGGGATCGCAAGCTTCTCGCAGAGCGCGGGATCGACGTCGGCCGGCACAGCCATGTCGACGATCAACGGCGGTTGTCCCGAAGGCGTGTGCGCGGCCAGTCGCTCGAGCGCGGCCTGCGCGAGAATCGGCTCCTCGGCGCCCGTGGCCGTGAGCAGCGCCTCGATGGCCGGCGGCTCGCGGCGGAACGCCTCGAGGCTCATGTGCTCTGCGCCATGGCGCGCGGCGAGCGCCGCGGCTTTGTCGATGCTGCGGTTGACGATCGTGAAGTCGAGACCCGCCTGCGCCAGCGAGACGGCCGCCCGCTCGGTCATCGGCGATACGCCGATCAGGGCGATACGCCCCGGCGTGCGTGCGATGCGCTCGCGCAGCTGTTGCACGGCGATCTCGGCGAGCGAGACACGGCCTTCGGCGAGCTTCGTGCCGCCGCGCACGCGCCCGGCGATGCGCAGCGCTTCCTCGAACACGAGCCCTAAGCTCGGGCCGCAGAGGCCGAGCTCGAGCGCGCGCTCTTGGCAGTAGCGCACCTGGCCCACGATCTCTGTTTCGCCGACGCAAGCCGAATCGAGACCTGCGGCGGTGAGGAACAGATGCTCGGCAGCGCCTTCGCCCTGCCAGGCGCGCAGGCGCCGCTCGGCTTCGCCTTGCGTCGCGGCTCGGCCCGTCAGCAGCTGAAACGCATCGCGCCGCAGGTCCTGCACGGGAGTGCGCTCGCTGCGGGCGAAAATGAGCTCCACGCGATTGCAAGTGGCGAGATAGGCGAGCTCGGAAAGCTGCAACCGTTGCGCGAAGTCTTGCAGCTTCGCCGTCAGCTGATCCTGATGCAGCGCGAACTCGGCGAGCGCTTCGCTGCCGTCTTGGCGCCACGAGACGCCAACTAGACCCAAATGTTCGAGCAACGCGGGGTACCTTCGGAGCGTTGGGACGCTCAGCCTAGCGCCGCGGTCGGCGTGGCTTTGTCACAGGAGTGTCACGGCCGTGCGCTCGGGGTGTTGCGGCCGGCGCGGGATTCAACGCGTTGCGACTTAAGGCCTGGCCAGCGGTTGCGCGCTCCGCATCCACGCGAGGTAGGCGGCGGCCGCCGTCGAGCGCTCGGCTGGCGCCCAGGGCGCGAAGTCGTGCTCGGCCGTTGGAATATAGGGGCCTTCCTTGAGCTCGAGCGCGACGGTTCCCGGTTCCATGCAGACGTAGGCGTGGAAGGTTCCGGGCGCGATCTCGATGGCCGGTGTCGCCTCCGTCGAGAGGATCACACGCTGCTCGAGCTCACCGCCCGCGGCGAATACGAGCAGGTCGAGGCGTCCGCGTAGCACGACGAAGAACTCCCATTTGTGTTGTTCCGGGTGCCGATGGGGACGTATGTAAGTGTCCGGCTCGGTGGCGATGAACAGGCGCTGGACATTGGCGTCCGGTGAAGTGTGCACGTTCAGGTGGGCCCGGCGCCGCGCCGCGGCCACGGCTTTCGCGGACAGTGTCGACAAGTCCTCCGCGCTGAACGTCTTCACGTCGGACGCACGCGAGCTCGCGATGTCGTCGCTCATGGGCCATTACTCCTCGTGCCGAAACGCGCGGGCCGTTGTTTCCTCGAGCGCGCCTTGCTCGACTTTCAGGCTCTCGGCGACTTGTAGCTGACCGCGGGTCCGCGCTTGGTTGTGGGCGCTCGCGCTCGGGTAGCGCCGGTTGTCCCAGCCGAAGTACCGCTCGCGCAGCGCGTCGGCGCAGAAGCGTGCCGCGAGCTCTACGGTAATCGTGAGCGTGCCGGCTGGAATTGCCTGCCACTCGGCCGGCGCCAGGAACCCCGGCGCGGCCTCCGCATAGCCCGCCACGGCCGCCTCGAAAAACGGGCGCACGAAACGCGCGCTCAGGGCGTCCTCGGTGGCCGGGTTGCACCACGAGCGCAGTGCGTCGCCGAGCTCGAGCGCCACCGGCATGCGTGTGAGCGTGTCGAGATCGATGAGGCAGAGTGCGTGGTCGCGGTCGTGCGCGAACATGAGGTTCGAGATTTTCGGATCGCCGTGCACGATGCGATCGCTGCTCGCGGGCAATGGCGGCAGCGCCGCGGCGAGCGTCAGCACGCGCTCGGCAAGCGGTTCGATACTGCGTATATCGCGATGACCGCGATGCTCGACGAGGGCATCGTGCAGACCGCGCAGGTGTCGGGCCGTGTCGTGAACACCGAGCCGAGCATGCTTGAAAGTGTGGTCGAGATCGCTCACGCCGCGATGAAACTCGGCGAGTATTCGGCCCGCTTCGCGGGCCTGTGCCGGCGACTCGAGCGCGTCGCGACACACGCCGTCGATGCGCGTCAGGACGCGCCACACGGCGTCTTCGTGCTCGAACCACAGCGCGCCGTCGAGGCTTGGCACGAGCCGCGGCGTGAGCAGCCCTTTGCGCGCCAGGTGTTCCGTCACTGCGGCGATGTCGACATTCACAGTGGCGGGGAAGATCGGATTCAAACGCTGCAGGACGAGGGCCGTGCCGCGGTTGGAGAACGCGAACCAAGTCGGGTTGATCAGTCCCGAGGTGGCCCGCACGAGCGACTCGACCGCAAGATCGAAGGCGGAGAGCACGGCAAGGGGCGGGACGAGTGTCGGGTGAGCGGCCATGCCGCGTCATCATAGCCGGAAGGCGCAGCCACGCCGCCAGGGCACTGTTAGACCTGGCTGTCGAACTGGGTCAGTATCCGGCCCGTGCCTTCGGCGCAAGCTGCAGTGTTGATAACGCCGGCTCCGCGCAGCCGATAGTGCTCGCGCATCTCGGCGCGCAGGTAGGCGGAAGTGTCGTCGCCAATGCAGTCCCCTGCCTCCTCGACGGCCCGAGCGAGGGCTGGCACGGCCGCGCGAAGTTTGTCGATCGAGCCGAGATTGGCCACCAGGCGCAACACGGGCACACGACCGTGGATGGTGTAGAACTCGGCCCTCTCGTAACTGCGATAGACGGCAACGAATAACACCACGAGGGTGGCCACCGCCGCTCCGATCAGCACCGAGCCCGCCGCGACGCGTAGTATCTCGAAGCTCATCAGCAGGGCCGCGACTCCGGCAACGGCGCCGCAGCCGAGCGTGGCGTAAAGCCAGCGAACCGCAACGACGCGCTCGAGCGTGGGCTTGGGGTCGAGATAGTGCAGGTCCAGCTGAAAGCTAGCGATCTTCTTGCCGCGGCGTTGTTCCGAGACCGTGAGGAAGCCTTCCTGGTAAAACGTCAGTTCCGTGCGGGCGCGCCGTACCGCGTTGTTGAGCGCAATCTGGCTGCTAATCGTTCGTGCGGTCGTCTCCGGGTTCGGATGCAGGTCGTCGGAGCCCATATAAATGTGCTCGGACGACGAGTCATCGGCAACGGTCGGCGCCCGCTTCGCCGCGGAGCGCGCGGCTTTCATGCGACTGGCCATGCCTTCAAACGATGGCCAGCGGGGCCAACCGGCAGCGCGCGACGTTCATGGCAGCGTTTCCCTGGGACAGCGGTGGAGCTTGCACTCTAGGCGCGGCGGGCGGCGCCGGCCGTGAGGATGTTCACATTTGTCGTTGCCATGCGAACTCTGCCGGCCGCCAGGCGGTCTCAAATTGCTGATTGCCGGTCGACCCCTTCTGGTCCCGGCACCGCTGCGTTATAAAGGATCGCGGAATGCCGGAGGTGCGTCATGACTCGTTCGCAGCGCTTGCCTCGAGGACTTTTCAGCCTGGTCACGTCGCTGGGGTTCGGCGCCTTGCCGTCGTTTGCCCAAGACGACGCGCCGTTCGATCGCACACCGCAGGATTGCGTGCCCCTCACGGCCATCGACCGGACTCGCGTCGTCGACGATCAAACCATCCTGTTCTACATGCACAACGACCGAGTGTTTCGCAACTACATGCCCCGCAAGTGTCCTGGTCTAGAGCGGCAAAATCGGTTCATGTATGAGACGCGCAGCTCCCGTCTGTGCAGCATCGATATGATCACCGTGCTCGAGCAGTGGGGAACGCGGCTCGAGCCGGGGTTCACGTGCAAACTCGGCGATTTTCATCCGCTCTCTCCCGAAGAGGCTGAGGATATAGAGGAGCTGCGGAAGACCGGGGAGGATGAGGTCGGGAGCGAAGCCATCGAGACGAGCCCAGCCGAGCTGCCGCATGACCCGGCACCGGCCGAAGCCGATGTGCCGGCGCCACCGGACGCAGCCGAGGAGTGACTGCCCGTCTACGGCAAGCCGAACGGTAATGGACTGCCGTTCAGCGTGAGCGCGCCGTCGGCGAAGCGCAGCGCCGTCCGATAACCGTCACCCTCCTCGAGTAGCACGCCTTGGCCCACGAGCGTCACGAGTAATAGGCCAGCCTGCGCCTCCGCCATGTACTCGAGCTGATCCGGCGGGATGGTGCCGTCGTAACCGAGTTGTAGCTGCGAAGCGAGCACGGCGAGCCGCTGTGCCAACGACTTCGACACGCGCAGCTCGGCATCGGTGTTGAGTAGCCCGAGCACCAACAGCGGATTGTCGAGATCGAGTGTCCCGGGGGGCGGTAGCCGCGCCGTATTCGTCGCCAGCTCGACCCGTCCGTCGAACGGCTCGCCGTCGACGCGAAAGCTAATCGGATCGATAGTGACGCTCGGGCCGGCCGCCAGTGCGCGTTCGATTTGCGGGGCGAGGGAGGCGAGCAGTGCAGCCGGATCCTCCGCGGCGGCGGAGCCCGCGAACTCGTTGACGGCCGTCGCGTAGGCCTCCATGGCGGCCACATCGACGTTGCGCGCCACCACTCCGAGCGTTGCAGCCGTGACCTCCATGTCTTCGATGCGGACGGAGTCGATGCCGTAATTGACCTGCATACTCATCAGTGCGCCGGCCTCGTCGAGGCTGACGTCGCTCGTCACGGTTAGGCTGCTGGCCTCGAACACGGGCGTCGTGCCGCGCAGCGCGTCTATGACTGCCACGCGGCCGATCGAGAACTCGGCTGCGCCCGGCATCACGTACTGCGACAGTATTTGGTTATCGGTAGCAGCGCGCAGGTCGCTGAGCGCGAACGTGCCCGTCGGGGACGAGAACTCGACTGAGTCGATGTGCGCGTTCGATTCGAGCGCCCCCCCTGAGAACGTGCCCTCGAGGAAGGCGCCCGAGAACTTGAGGTGCGCCGCGTCGACGGGTAGGTCGATGGGCGGCATGTCGGCGTCGAACGCGAGACCCCCCGCAAAGCCCGTGCGGCCGCGAAACTCGAAGAGATACGGCACGCCAAGTTGCTCCTGCAACTGCGAGACGCCGGGCATCTCCGGGTCGAGTCGCGCCACCATTTTCGACCAACCGAGATGCACGCCGTCGAGCACGGCGACAGGCCCGTGACCGAAGTCGACGGTGATCGTCGCGCGGCTGCCGATGTCGCTAGGGGCGGCGCCGAAACCGGCCAGCTGCGCGAGGTACTGCGGCGCCAAGCCGAGCTCGATTTTCGCCGAGCTGCCGAACCAGCCGCGTTCGAACGAAGTCACTTCGGCTGATAGCACGCCGCCGGCGTCGATGGCGTCTACACGCGATCTGACGCGCGCTTCGGTGATCGACCCCAGCACTCGCGGTACAGCCAATAGCGATAGCGCTATTAGCACGGCCACGGTGGCGACGAGTTTGTTCATGACGATCCCTCGATGGGGGTGCGGGCGGGCGAGCGATCATCCCGAATGCGCAAGCGCCGGTCAATGACGTGCGCCGCAGCTCCAGTGCAGCGTTATGATCAATCGACTTGCCCGCGACCCATGGTCGATCGCGGGCAACAGGAGCCTTCCGCGATGTATGTACCGACGCACTTTGCGGAAACCGACGCCGCGACCCTGGCTGCGTTCATCGAAGCGCATTCGTTCGGCACGCTGGTGACGATCGAGGCGGGAACACCGTTCGCCAGTCACGTGCCGTTTCTCTACGACCAAGAGGCCGGCTCGCTGCATTGCCACGTCGCTCGCGGGAATCCGCAGTGGCGCCACTTCGAGTCGTCGCCCGAGGCGCTCGTGATCTTTGCAGGACCGCACGGGTACATCTCGCCCACGTGGTATACCGAGCCCGGTGTGCCGACCTGGAACTACGTTGCGGTGCATGTTTACGGCTCCGGGCGGCCCATCGACGACGCGGCTGCCACGGCTCGACATGTCGAGGCGCTCGCCGCCAAGCACGAAAGCGGCAGCCCGTCGCCGTGGGTACCGAGCTACGATCCGCGGCGGCTCGCGGGGATCGTCGGGATCGAGATTCGCATTCGCGCGATCGAGGGGAAATACAAGCTAAGTCAGAACCGCTCGGCGGCCGATCGCGCCAGCGTTGTGGCGAATCTCGAAGCTAGCGGCAGCGACAACGACGTCGCGCTCGCAACGCTCGTGGTCAGCGCCGGGGCCAAGCGGCGGACCTAGGCGCGACCGCCCAAAACTGCGACGATACCCTCCGGTTATCCGGGGGGTACGCGTGAAAAAGCTCATCGCTGCGGCCAGCGCAGCGCTCGTCGGGGTCGTCTTGCCACTCGATCGCGTTGCTGCGCAGCCGAGTGCGGCTGAAGACAGCCAAACGATCCTGACCGTCGATCACTTTGTGGCGAACGAGTCCGTGGTGCCCGCCATGGCAGGGCAAACGGTGCAGCTCTACGTGCGCGAGCGCGTGAAGCCGGCCACGGTGCTGCGGGGGATGCCGCGTGATGATCGCGTCGTGCTGTTCGTGCACGGCGCGGGCACGCCAGCCGAAGTGGCGTTCGACGTACCGTATTCGGACTACAGCTGGATGGCGTATCTCGCCGCGGCGGATTTCGACGTATTCGCGATGGACATGACGGGCTATGGGCGCTCCACGCGGCCGAGTGTCATGCAGGAGACCTGCAACCTTTCGGCCGAGCAGCAGACGGCGCTAGGACGCGCATCGTGTAAGGCGACGCATCCCTCACAATTGACGACGATCGCGTCAGATTGGGATGATATCGATGCCGTTATCGCCTATATACGCGAAATTCGCGACGTGCCGAGCGTGAGCCTGATCGGCTGGTCGCTCGGCGGGCCGCGCGCCGCGGGCTATGCCTCGCGCAATCCCGACAAGGTGGCGAAGCTGGTGCTGCTGGCGCCGGCTTATAACCGCGAGTTCGGTCAGCAACCGCCGACGCCGAACCCGGCCGCCGGTGCCGCGTTCAACGCCCAATCGCAGGCCGAATTCATGGCCAACTGGGACCGGCAGTTGGGCTGCGCGAATCAATATGAACCTGCCGTGGCGGATGCCGTCTGGGGCGCGATGCTGCAGTCGGACCCGGTCGGTGCGGCTTGGGGCCCCGGTGTGCGGCGCGCGCCGAACACCACCGTGTGGGGGTTCGGCAAGGCCGCCGTCGTACGCATGCGAACGCCGACCCTCATGGTGGCCGCCATTCACGACAAGCAGGTGCAGCCGGAAAGGGTTCGCGATTATTTCGCCGACCTCGGCGCCGAGCAGAAGGTGCTGCTCGACCTCGGCTGCTCGTCGCACGCGGCGATGTGGGAAACGAATCACCTGCTGCTATTCCGCGCGTCGCTCGAGTGGCTGACGACCGGCACGGTGCAAGGCATGCAGCAAGGCATCGTGCAGCTCGGCTACTAGGCCGCTAAGCTGGGATGTGGTGGAGGGAGCGATGCGCAAACCGTCAATCGTCTTCGGCGCCGTGTTGGCGAATTTCCTGCTGGTCGCCGCGGGTAGCGCCGTCGAGCGCGAAATGAACGTGACCCAGGGTCCGGACAGTGTGTTCGACCGGCCGCCGGCGGAGATTCTGCCGGCGCTTGCGGGCGCCAAGCCGACGGGGGAGAACGGGCGCGTTGGCAGCGAGCTGGTCTTCTGGGGCTACGAGCAGACCGACGGTCGACCTGTGTTTTTTTTCGGCTGTGCACAGGTGGGCGAGGTCGATTGCGCAGAGCGCGTGCAGGCCATCTGTCCGGTCAATACCGTCGTTCTGGAAACGCAGCAGACGAGCGGCAACATCGTGCAGCGCAACTGCCGCAGCGTGGTCGTGTCGGGTCCCGGCGCGTTGCATCCAGGCTGCAACGATCTTAAGGCGAGTGTCGGTATGCTCGTCGGTCTGGTGAGCTGCGGTTGAAGCGGAGAACAACTTAAGATGCGTCTACTGAGAACGATCGTTGCGGTGGCCGGTGTGGCTGTCGGGATTCTGGGCGGCGCGACAGCGCAAGAAGGCCATCCTCTCAAAGGCTCCTGGCTCGGCGAGTGGGCAGGCAACACCACGCACGGCGACAACATTCTGCTGATTCTCGATTGGGACGGTAGTGCCATCACGGGCATGATCAATCCGGGGACCGACAACATCCCCGTCGGCAAGGCATCGCTCGACCCAAAGGGGTGGGTGATCAAGATCGAAGCAGAGGGCAAGGACAAATCCGGCGCTGCCGTTCGCTACGTCATCGAAGGCCACATCGAGGATCTCGAGCTGCCGAATCGGTCGATCGTGGGCTCGTGGTCCAGCAACCAGGGGCGCGGCACCTTCATGGTGAGCCGACAGTGAACAGACGAGCCGCGCTTGGCTCCGGCTTCGCGCTCGGCGCGCTGTTGCTCGCGGCGGCTGCCTCGGCCCATCACGCCATCGCCGCTAAATTCGACGACGCGAAACCGCTGCGCTTCGACGGCATCGTGAGCTCCGTGGACTGGCGCAACCCGCACGTCCATTTGTTCGTGAATGTGGCGAACGCCGATGGATCCGTGCAGAACTGGGCCGTGGAGCTCGAGAGCACGGTGCTGCTCGGCAAGAGCGGCTGGAGTCACGACACGTTGCGTCCCGGCGACGCGGTGACCGTCGACGGGATCGCCGCGCGCGACGGTACGCGACAACTATGGGGTCGCCGAGTCCTCGAGTCCGCGACCCAGCGCCAAGTGTTCGACGTCAAAGACACTGCGCCGCAGTCGCCGCAGTCGCCGCGGCCCACGCCGCGCTGGCCCGACGGCCAGCCGCGGCTCGGCGCCGTGGACGGCGCGGGCGGGTACTGGGCGTATCCCACGAGCACGGTGCTCGTGCAGGCCGGCGCGACCGTGGCGATGGATGCCGACGGCGTCCTCGCCAAGCTCGCCGACGCGCCGCGCGTGGCGCCGTTTCAGCCGTGGGCCCTCGGTCTTTACGAGCACCGTCAGCGCCGCCACCTGGCCGATGACCCGGGGTTCTTGAACTGCAAACCGCCGGGAGCCCTGCGCCAGTTTCAATCGCCGTACGGCGTGCAATTCGTCGAAGACCGCGAGCGCAACCGCATTTTCTTGCTGCTCGGTAGCGGCAACCGCAACTACCGCATCGTCTATCTCGACGGTCGCGACCAGCAGGGCCAGGTGCAGGGCGACGACGACAATCCGCTGTACTATGGTCGTGCATCAGGTCGCTGGGAAGGCGATACGCTCGTCGTCGAGACGCGCGGCTTCAACGAGGATTTCTGGTTCACGAACGGCGGCCTGCCGCACACGGACCGGTTATCGCTGATTGAGCGCTTCTCGCGGCCGACGCTCGACACGCTGCGATACGAAGTGACCGTCGACGACCCGGGTGCTTACACCAAACCTTGGTCGAGCGGCTGGGAGCTACGTTGGGTGGGTGGCGAAGAGCTGCCCGTGTACTTTTGCCAAGACAATCGCTCGTGATGTTGGTTTCGATTTTTCGGAGGATCGTATGAACGTACGCAAACTAGCGGCCCTCGTCGTTGCGAGCGTGCTCGCGCCGGGCGGCGTGGCCTTGGCCCATCATTCGTTCTCGGCCGAGTTCGATGCCGCGAAGCCGATCAAGCTGACCGGGATTGTCACGAAGGTGGAGTGGACCAACCCGCACGTTTGGTTCTATTTAAACGTGAAGGACGAGGCCACGGGTGAAGTGACGAATTGGGGCGCGGAGATGGGTCCGCCGCACGGCTTGCAGCGCAGCGGTTGGCGGCGCGAGACGCTGAAAATCGGCGAGCAGGTGTCGGTCGACGGCTTCTTGGCGCGCAACGGCGAGAACCGCATGAACGCGCGCACCGTGACGCTCACTGCCACGGGTGCCCGGCCCGGTCAAACGCTCGATGCGAACTCGAGCAACGCACCCGCCAACTAACGCCACCGGAGCCGGCTCATGAAGGTTGCCGCGTTCGCCACGACCGTCGTGCTGGCCGCGTTGCTGCTCGCGGTTCCCGCGGCGGCACAACAGCGGCCACGTAACCCGAATCTGCCGCCGCCCGGTCCCGCACCGCGTTCGGCCGACGGTCGAGCACTGCTTGCCGTGAGCAATGCGCCGGCGGACAAGGGCGTTTGGACGCCGCTGTTCGGCGTCACCGAGCCCATCGCGCCGCTCGAGCAAGTACCGTTCCAACCCTGGGCGCGTGCGCTCTACGACGCTCGCCAGGTGCACGAGCTCGAGCCGCACACGCGTTGCAAGGCCTCGGGCACGGCACGGCAGTTTCAAACCCCATACGGCGTCGAGTTCGTCGACATGCCGGCGGAGGGGCGCCTGTACATTTTCGATATCGGCGGCCCACACACGTTTCGTACCGTGTACATGGACGGCCGCTCGCATCCGGCGCAGATCGAGCCGAGCTACTACGGTCATTCGATCGGCTGGTGGGAAGGTGACACGCTCGTCATTGACAGCACGGGCTTCAACGAGAGCTTTTGGCTCGACCGGCGCGGGCTGCCGCACACGACCGCCATGCACACCGTCGAGCGCTTCACGCGCACGGATTCCGAGACCGTGACGTACCAAATCACCGTGCACGATCCCGGCGCCTACACGGGGGATTGGACAGGCGGCTTCAACTTGCAGCTCGATCGCGGCGTGGAGCTGTTCGAGTACGCGTGCCAACAGGCGAACTACGCCGTCGAGCTCATGGTTGGCGGCGAGCGCTCGAGCGTGGATCGCAGTAGCCCGATCGTGCCGTAATCGTGCCGGTTACCCGCACGGCTTAGTGATCGATCGTTTGATCTCGTCGACCAACGTCTTCGACGCAACCGATGCAGCGTCCGCGTACTTCTGACCGGCGCACCAGAGGTCCCGGGCCAACCGATCGGCATTCAGGAAGTCCACCCACGAATGGGTCTGGTCATCCAGGCGGATACAGTTGTCGAGTTTTCCGTAGGGTCCCCAGGACTGCATGTGCCCATCCGGCAGCACGAGCACGTGCCCGTGAACGAACCGCGGCGGCGAGTCGTCGGCATCCGCGGAGGGCCGCAAGAATTTCTCTTTGAGGGCGAAGCCGCAAACGTCGATGACGTCGCCGGCTTTGAGAAAGCCCGGGGCGAGAGCCATTCGGTAGAGGCGGGCGAGAATCGGACCTTCCACAGTCCACTGTTGCACCTGCCCGTCCTCGCTCTTTTCCTCTAGCGCAATCATCACGTGAGGATCCTTGGGCTCGTAACGGACGACCGTGCCCTCGACCCAAATGGGCGCCGAGATCTCGAACATGCTGATGGAGTGATGTGCTCGAAGCGGGCTTGCGCAGGCGAGCGCGGCGATTGCCGCTGCCCATATCGCGGTCTTCCTATTCATCGCGATCTCCATCTCGTTAACCCGGCTAGGAGTCCGATCGAGGAGCGACTTTGAGTCGAACGCAGACGTCCCGACTATACGCCGCCGACGTCCTTGCCACCGCCAACCGACGTCAAGAAAACTCGGCCCGCGTGTGCGTTCGCTCGATGCACTCGGCCGTAATCCAGCGCTTCAGGCATTCGGAGTAGAGTGATACCTTCGCCATGCCGCAGGGAGTAGCACTCATGGGTCGAGTAGCGTTCAGGTCTTCAGCTTTGATCTTGGGTCTCTGCATCGCAAGCGCGGCAGCCGCGCACCATCCGCCGATGATGGAACGCTGCTACAGTCTTACGTTCACCGGCCACGTAGAGCAGATCGAGTGGCGCAACCCACACGTCGAGCTATTCATCCGAACAGATAGCGGCGAGAGCCGCCGCGTGATCTGGCTCAACACGCATCAGCTCCACTTGGCGGGGATCGAAAGAGATACGCTGCGTACCGGCGAGCAAGTGACTGTCACTGTCGGCACTCGCGATGATGTCGTGACGAGGCCGATGCTGCTCGCCGCCATCAGTAGAACCAGCGATGGTTGGGAGTGGTCGCAAGTACCACAGGGCTGCTAAGCGGCTAGCGTAACTACAGGCGCAAACCTCGTCACCGTGACTAGCTGCCGTCTACGATCAAGACGCCAGCCGTGTCGAGATCAACCTCCGACGGATGCAACGCAATTGACGAAGTCGACGAGCCTAAGGCGCGCAGTTACACGCTGGCAAATCGTTGGCATGTCGATGAACGGCGTGATCGGGAGCGGCGTCTATCTGCTCCCGGCCGCGGCCGCAGCGTTTCTCGGGCCCGCAAGCCTCTGGGCCGTTCCGCTCGCTGGAGTTGCCGTACTGCTGCTCGCGCTTTGCTTCGCCGAGGCAGGCAGTCACTTCGACGAGCCCGGCGCCGGTTACCTATATGCGCGCGAGGCCTTCGGTGAGTTCGTCGGTTTCCAGGTCGGCTGGATGACATGGCTAGCGCGCCTCGCTTCGGCCGCAGCGCTGTGGAACGGCCTGGTCCAGGCTCTGACGTTCGTCGTGCCTGGCGCCGCAGAAGGAGTCACACGCGTTGCCGTCATCATGCTGCCACTCGCGTCGTTCTGCCTGGTAAATCTGGTTGGCGTGCAGTATGCCGCACGACTCGAAGTCGGTCTCACGATCGCAAAGATCCTCCCGTTGCTGTTGCTGATCGCCGTGGGCCTCCCGGCAGTTGATGGGTCGTTGATCTTTCCGACGAATGTGCCCGACACGGCCAGTCTCGGGGCCGCATCCATTCTGCTGCTCTATGCGTACGCAGGCTTCGAGAACACTGCAGCCGCGGCGGGGGAATTCAAGAACCCGAAACGCGACGTGCCATTCGCGTTGATTGCGGTAATCGTTGCGGTGACGTTGCTGTACACACTGATACAACTCGTCGCTCTGGGAACTCTCCCGGACCTCGCCATGCGAGCGGAGGGAGCGCCACTCGCAGACTCGGCCGTCCTCATCGCCGGTGCTTGGGCCGGCTTGTTAATGACGCTCGGCGCGTCACTCTCGATCGGTGGCAACGCGAGTAACACAATGCTGGTGGGCTCGCGCTACCTCTACGCGCTCGCGAGCAGCGGCTTCGGCCCACAAATACTCGCGCGTGTGCACCCGCGGTTCCAGACGCCCGCTTGGGCGATCGTTACGCAAGCGATTCTCACCGCAACGCTCGCGTTTTCGGGTTCGTTCGTCCAGCTCGCGCTGCTTTCCGTAGTTGCGCGGCTCGCGACCTATATCGCCACTGCGGTAGCGGTGCCCGTCCTTCGTAGGAAATTCGCCGTCAGAGAACGGACGATCGTCTTACCAGGCGGCGCCACGATTCCCATTCTCGCATTGCTCGTCTGTGTCGCATTTCTTGCGAGCTCGACGGCTGAAAATCTCTTCGCAGGTCTGATTGCACTCGTCCTCGGCGGCGCGGTCTATGCGTTCCGCCGGAAGGCGAAGATTGCATCTCCAGAACCGATTCTGTGAGAGCGTCGGGGTCACTGCGCTGCAAGCTGGAGCCTCGGCTTCGCAAGCTGCTCAGGTGCTGGCCGCCTCCATAGCGGCAACGCCTTCGGCTATGATCGAGCCGATCCGGTTTTCGGGGGTGCTCGATGCGCGTCGTCCACAGCCTCGTTGCGGCTGCCGCTCTGGGCGGTGCCGCAGGTGCTCCGGCGCAAGCGCCCGACATGGTCTTGCTCGACGGCAAGATCGTGACCGTCGACGCGCAGTCCTCGCTGCACGAGGCACTGGCGATCCGCGAAGGCAAAGTGCTTGCGCTCGGCAGCACTGCCGACATTCGCCGCCTCGCGGGTCCGGCCACGCGCGTCGTCGATCTCGGCGGCCGCACCGTCATCCCAGGGCTCATCGACTCGCACCTGCACGCCATCCGCGCGGCACTCAGCTTCAGCACCGAGGTGAACTGGATCGGCGCGCGCTCGTTGCCGGACGCGCTCGGGCGCATCGGCGCGGCGGCTAAGCGCCTGCCGCCGGGCGCGTGGCTCATCGTCGCCGGCGGTTGGAACGAGCTGCAGTTCGCCGAGCGGCGCCGGCCGACGCAGGCCGAGCTCGAAGCCGCGGCGCCGGGGAATCCCGTGTACGTGCAACTCGGCTACGGCTGGGTCGTCATGACGGACGATGGCTTCAAGAAGCTTGGCATCGTGCGCGACGCCGATCTGCCCGCGGGCGGCCGCCTCGAGCGCGACGGCGAGCGTTTCACAGGCGCGATCAGCGGCGGCCAGGCCGCGATCATTGCGCTGTTCGATCGGCTGCCGAAGCCGACATTTGCCGAACAGGTGGAGGGCACGCAGGCGTTTTTTCGTGAGCTCAACCGGCTCGGCCTCACGGGTGTCGTCGATCCTGGCGGCAACAATCTCTTGGCCGCCGACTATCGGGCGCTCTTCGACGTCTGGCAGCGCAACGAGCTCACGGTGCGCGTCGCCTACAGCTTGAACGGCCAAACGGCGGGCGAGGAGCTCGAGGAGTTGCAGAGCCTGACGGCGCTCCTGCCGATGGGTTTTGGCGACGAGCGACTGCACTTCAATGGCTTGGGCGAGCGCATCACGCATGCGATGAACAACAACCCGTCGCCGACGGACGAAGACAAACAGCGCTATTACGAGATCGTGCGTTGGGCCGCCGAGCGCGGCATGACGATCACGATGCATTGGGGGCCGGACAGCACCGTGCAGCATCTGCTCGATATCTTCGAGCGCGTGAACCGCGAGGTGCCAATCGCACCGCTGCGCTGGTCGATCGCTCATTTGAATGACGCCTCGGAGGCGAGCTTGCGGCGTATGGCGGCGCTCGGTGTCGGCTGGACCGTGCAGGACGCGATGTACTTCGGCGGCGAGCAGCTCGTGCGCACGCAGGGCGCGGACGCGGCGCGGCGCATTCCGCCCGTCCTGACGGGCGAGCGGCTCGGCGTCAGGATCGGTGCAGGAACCGACGCGCATCGCGTGGCCTCGTACAACCCGTTCACGGCGCTGCAATGGTTCCTCGACGGCAAAACCGTGGCGGGCACACCGATCCGCGGCCCCGAGGAAACGCCCGATCGCCTCACGGCGCTGCGTTTCTACACGCAGGGCAGCGCCTGGTTCTCGTTCGACGACGACGTGCGCGGCTCGCTCGAGGTCGGCAAGCTCGCTGATCTCGCGGTGCTCTCGACGGACTATCTCAGCGTGCCGACGGAGGAAATCGGCCGCATCGAGTCGCTGCTGACACTGCTTGGCGGGCGCGTCGTCTACGCGGCGGGCGAGTTCGCGCCGCTAGATCACCGCGTGGTCCGGTGACACCCAGCGCCGCGCCGCGCGTGCTCAGCCCGATCGAACGGGCGGCGCTACCGCCGCATTGAGGCTCGACGCGCTCGTACGACCCAGTAGCAGCTGGGCCGCGAGCGTCACCACGGCGGCCGCCGACAGGTAGTAGCCCACGTAGGCAATGCCGTAGGTCGCTGCGAGATAGGTGGCGATGTACGGCGCCAGCGAGCCGCCGAGAATCCCCGCAAGATTGAAAGTGAGCGATGCGCCGGTGTAACGCACAGCCGTGGGAAAGAGCTCCGCGAGCGCGGTGCCGAGAGGGCCATAGGTCAGGCCCATGAGCGCCAATCCGAGCGACAGGAACACGGTCGCCTTCACCGCCTCGCCGGCCGTGAACAGCGGCGCGAACATCAGGCCGAACACGATCACAGCAATGCTCGATGCGATCAACATCGGGCGGCGGCCGAATCGGTCGGCGCCGAGCGCCGACAGTGGAATCGTCACGGCAAAGAACAGCACGCCGACCATCTGCAGCAGCAGGAACTCCTGGCGCGCGAAGCCAAGCTCACTCGTGCCCCAGCTCAGCGTGAACACCGTCATGAGGTAGAACACGACGAACGTCGTGATGGCCGCCAACGTGGCGAGCACGAGCGTGCGCGTGTGGTCGCGGATGACGGCGAGAAGCGGCACGCGCACGCGCTCGTCGCGTGAGATGGCGCGCTGGAAGGCTGGCGTCTCGGTGAGCTGCAAGCGCACGTACAGTCCGACGAACACGAGCACGGCGCTCGCGAGGAACGGGATGCGCCAACCCCAGCCAAGAAACTCGGCGTCGCTCAAGAGCTCCGTCAGCAAGACGAAAATGCCGGTCGATAAGATGAAGCCGAGTGGTGCGCCGAGCTGGGGGAACATGCCGTACCAGCTCTCCTTGCCGCGTGGCGCATTCTCGGTAGCGAGCAGCACGGCGCCGCCCCATTCGCCGCCGAGGCCGAGACCCTGGCCCAAGCGGCAGAGCGCGAGCAGCGCGGGCGCGGCCAGACCGATCGTGCCGTAGGTCGGCAGGAGGCCGATCGCGACCGTCGACAGACCCATCGTCAGCAGCGCCGCGACGAGCGTGGCCTTGCGGCCGATGCGATCGCCGAAGTGGCCGAACAGCGCCGAGCCCACGGGGCGGGCGAAGAACGCGAGCGCGAACGTCGCGAGCGACTGCAGCGTCGCGGTCGTCGGATTTCCGCTCGGAAAGAAAAGCTGGGGAAACACCAGCACGGCGGCCGTGCCGTAGATGTAGAAGTCGAAGAACTCGATCGTCGTGCCGATCAGGCTCGCGAACAGCACGCGGCCCTGTGTCACGTGGTCACTTTGTTCCGCGCCAACAGCAAGCTGGCGAGCCACAGGAGCAACAGTATGTCGAAGCTGCCGCCACCGCCCCCACCGCCACCACCACCGGAGGGAGGCGGCGCATCGTTGTCGTTGAGCGTCACGACGAGGTTGGCCGAGCCGTCGAGCGTCGCGCCGCCCGTAGGCGCCGACAGCGTGACAGTGAAAGTTTCGGTATTTTCGACGGTAGTGTCGTCGATCATCGGGACGACGATCACGCGGTCGTTCACGTCGCGAACGCCCCACGACAATGTGCCGTTCCTGGCCGTGAAGTCGGTGCCGTCCGTGGCCGAGCCGCCGCTCGTCGCGTACTGGACGCTGACTTCGCCCGCGTGGCCCGTCACTCG
>Ga0208454_1000201_pt1 | contig 42262 bp, 67 predicted proteins | sample EasRivMeERMZT100_FD_187530 | JGI IMG/M metagenome (GOLD analysis project Ga0208454, IMG submission 187530) | Soil microbial communities from meander-bound floodplain in the East River, Colorado, USA - East River MetaG ERMZT100 (SPAdes) (version 2) | ecosystem: Environmental > Terrestrial > Soil...
GGTCCCTCGTTTGCGCACGATCGCAGCAAAATGACTCCGGGATAAGGCCATTTTCTGATCGAGTTCTGACCATGCCACACGACAGCGATGATGCGCACGTGCCAGGGCCTGAGCTGGGCCCCGTGACGCTCACGCCGACCGAGATCGTGCCGATCCGAGGCCTGTCACCGATTGAGGCGATACGTCGGAAGCTTCAACGTGCCGAGTCCGCCGCGGCGGTCGAGGGCGACACGCCTGAGAAACGCGAGGAGGGATGATGGACGTATGGCAGGCGTGAAGGGCCAACGATCAGGCGGGCACAACGCGAAAAGCATCGAGCAGCTCGAGATTGAGGGCACGTTCGATCCGAGTCGTCACGCGGGGATCGACAATCCGCTGCCCGTGCCGGGTCTGCCGAAAGCGCCAGGCCCGCTCGGCCCACTCGCGCGGAAAGAATGGAAACGCACGATCGCCCTCCTCGACGAGGCGCGCACGCTGTCGCGCGAAATCGCGTCAGCCCTGTATCAGTATTGCCAGCTGTTCGAAGAGTCCGAGCACATTGCGACGCAGCGCATCGAACGGCGACGCACGATCGAACGACTCGAGGCCACACTGCCGCAGCTCACGGGCGAGAGTCTCGTCCAGGCGATCGGTGACATCACGAAGATGGCGCAGCTCGACGCGAAGGACGCGACGCAGATTCGCCAGTACCGCCTGGCGCTCCGGACGTATCTCGTGGAATTTGGACTCACCCCGGCGGCGCGGAGTCGCGTGAAACTGGTGCCGATGCATCGACGGGCCCTCGCAAAAACACATGTCGAAACGCCGCTCGAAAAGCTCCAAGCCGCGAAGCGATCCCTCCGCGCGGTCTAAGCGCGGCTGGGCCAAGCTCGACCATCGGGTCGATCTCTACGCGCGTCGTGTGCTCGGCGACACACGCGCGGGCACGCAGATCGTCGCTGGTCCGCTGGTGCGCCTGGCGTGCGAGCGGCATCTCCGCGATCGCCTCGAGGCGCGCTGGACGTGGAGCGCCGCGCACGCCGACCTCGCCATCAACTATTTCGAAACCGTCCTGCGCCTGCCGGATACGCAGGATGCGCAGGGGCACCCGCGGCCGTTTCTGCTCGCGCCGGCGCAAGTGTTCATCGTCGGATCGATCATGGGCTGGCTTGGGCCGGACGGCTACCGCCGCATCCGTGAGGCCTATATCGAAATGGGCAAGGGCAACGGCAAAACGCCGCTGTTTGCCGGTCTCGGCCTCTACGGGCTGCAGATGGACGGCGAACGCGCGCCGGAAATCTATGCGGCGGCCGTCACGCGCGACCAGGCGAAGATCCTCCACCGCGACGCCGACCGTATGGTCGCCGTATCGCCGGATCTGACGGGCGAGATCCTGCCGACCGTGAACAATCTCGCGTACGAGATGGGGTTCTTTCGACCGTTCTCCCGCGACCAGGGCATGAAATCAGGACCGCGCCCGCACATGGCGCTGGTCGACGAAGTGCACGAACATGCGTCGCCGGAAGTCATCAACAAGTTGAAAGCCGGCTTCAAGTTTCGGACGCAACCGCTCGCCGGCTACATCACGAATAGCGGCTTCGACAAGACGTCGATCTGCGGGCAGCTGCACGCGCACGCCGAGCATGTCCTGCGCGGCACTGCGGAGGACGAGCAATTCTTCGCGTACGTGTGCGCGCTCGATGACGACGATGATCCGCTCACCGATCCCTCGTGTTGGATCAAAGCGAACCCGCTGCTCGGTGTGACGATCACCGAGACGTACCTCAAGCGCCAGGTGCAGAACGCGAAGAACATTCCGGCCGAGCTGAATATCGTGCTTCGGCTGAATTTTTGCGTGTGGACCGCCGCGCATACGCGCGCGATCGATCCGGTGCTCTGGAAACGCGGCGCCGTTGTGGTTTCGGATGACGCGCTCGCCGGCGTGGAGTGTTACGCCGGCCTCGACCTCGGGCAAAGTGACGACCTCTCGGCGTTCGCGAAAATCTGGCCGCTCGAGGATGGCCGTCTCGTCGTCCGCATGCGCTACTGGATTCCGGAATCGGCGCTCGAGCGGTACCCGCATCGGCCGTATGACCAGTGGAAACGCGCGAATATTCTTGAAGTCACCGAAGGCGTCACCACGAATTACGACACCGTCGAAACGGCGATCAGCGCCGATTGTGCGCGATGGGGTGTGCGCGAGCTCGGCTACGACAACAAGTTCGCGGAGCAGCTCGCGCAGCACCTGCAGGGCTACGGCATCGACTGCACGAACATCGTGCAGGGCTTCGCGGTCAATCTCGCGATCCGCCGGCTCCTCGAGCTCGTCGCCGAGGGTGAGCTGTGTCACGGCGGCGACGTGATCCTCGAATGGATGTCCGCGAATGTGGTCTTGCGTCATGGCCTGAAAGGCGACGTGCGCCTCGACAAGGAAAAAGCCCCGGAGAAGATCGACGGCTTTTCGGCCCTCTGCAACGCCATGATGGTGTGGCTGACGCAACCCGTGCACCAGTGGGGCGACGCCGATCCGGCGGTGTTACTCGTATGAAGGACCTGCTGCGCTGGCTCGCCTGGTGGCGACCGCCGTGTCTGCACGAGGCGGTCATCGTGAATCGGATCGATGACCCGCGTTCGGCGATCCGCGGCGTGCTCTGGCAGAGCCGCGGCGCCTGGCTCGTCGTGAAGCAGGCCGAGCTCCTGACGGCCGGCCAGGACCCCACACCGATCGACGGCGAGATCGTTCTGCACCGCACGAACGTCGCGTTCATTCAACGGCTCCCGCGCTAAGGGAGAAAGGATCCGACCGATGGCTATCATCCGCAGTTTCGGCACGGTGCAAAGCGTCGCGGCGGCGATGCCGGTGACCTCGACACCCTCCAACGCGGCCGGCAGCTGGGCCGGCTACGCCTACAGCTACGCGACGCTGTACCGGACGCAACCCAATGTGCGGACGGTGGTCGACTTCCTCGCGCGCAACGTCGCACAACTCGGGCTGCATGCGTTTCGCCGGCACTCGGACACTGACCGCGAGCGCCTGGCCGACTTCCCGGCGATCCAATGGCTCACACATCCGAACCCGGGGACGACGCGTTATCGCCTCTTCGAAGCGCTGATGCAGGACATGGGGATTTACTTAAACGCGTTCTGGTTGAAGGTCCGCACCGACGATCGGATCGGTCTGGTCCGACTCCCGCCGGAGCAAGTCGAGGTCGAGGGCGGATCGTTTCCGTCGCTCTACCGGTGGATTCCCGCGGGCAGCGACATCAGGGAATTCGATCCAAGTGAAATCGTGCATTTCGGCGGATACGACCCGTGCAATCCGCTGCTCGGATTGTCGCCGCTCGAAACGCTGCGCCGGATTCTGCTCGAGGAGATCGCCGCGCAGGACTATCGGGCGTTCTACTGGCGCAATCATGCGCGCATGGACGGCATCATCGAGCGCGACAAGGATATGAAGCCCTGGACCCCGGACCAGGAAAAACACTGGAAGGCGTCATTTCGGGACGCGCACACCGGCCGCGAGAACACCGGTAAAACGGCTGTGCTCTGGCCCGGGATGAAGTGGGTTGAACGGTCCTTCTCCGCCAAGGAGTCTGAGCTGAACAACGCGCGCAAGCTCACCCGCGAAGAGGTGACGCGCGAGTATCACGTGCCCTTGCCGATGGTGGGCATCCTCGATCACGCGACGTTTTCGAACATCAAGGAGCAGCACAAGAACCTGTACCAAGATGCCCTCGGCCCATGGCTCGTCAACATCGAGGAGGAGCTCGAGCGGCAGCTGCTGCCGGAGGTGGACGACCCCGAGGATGTGTACTTTGAATTCAACATCGCGGAAAAACTCAAAGGCAGTTTCGAAGAGCAAGCCGACAGCATTCTGAAGCTGGTCGGTCGGCCGATCATGACGGCGAACGAGGGCCGTGCGCGGCTGAATTTCTCGGCGATCGACGATCCGACGGCAGACGAGCTCGCGCAACCGCTCAACACCACGACGCCCTCGACGGCGTCCGCATCGGAGCCCGGCGCCGACGCCACGGACCCGGTCGCGGAACCGGACGAGGCGGCCGTCGCGGCGGTCATCGCGCAGCATCGCACGCGTCAGGGCCGATTCCTCGACAAGGTCTATCCCGGCGACCGCCCCGCGGCGTTCAATCTGACACGCTACAACGCGGAACTCACCGAGGATCTGGTCGCGATCGAGATGCCAGAGCCGCGCGCGCGAGAGACGGCCGAACGTGCCAACGCGGAGACGCTCCGCGCGCTGACGGAGGCGCTCGTTTCATGACACCCAGGGTCCCCCGAGCCCGGGGACGGCCGCCGTTAGATCCCAACGGCGACACGTCATCGCTGACGCTGCCGTTGTCATCGGCGCTGCACGATCAGTTGTGTGCGTGCGCGAAGAAAGAAGGCCTCAGCGTGAACGAGATCGCCCGCCGCGCCATCGCGCGCGATCTCGAGCGCCACAACCCCCGGTCGGGAATAAACCAACTGAAAAATAGGCCCCTGACGCGACCTGGGCGATATTGACGCCATTCTGGACCCCTATCGACACGTCATCAGCTTCGCACTCGACCATCCCTGGGCCCTCACGCCCCCGATGCTGGGCGTGGTCGCGGACGTGCTGGCGCGGCGCATCGCCGGGCACACGCTGACCGCCAGCGAGCTCGAGGCGGCGCTCACGAAACGCGAACGGCTTCCCCAGCCGGACACCGGCGCGGTGGCGGTGATCCCGGTGCATGGCGTGATCGTGCCGCGCGGCAATCTGTTCTCCGACGTGAGCGGCGCGACGTCGCTCGATCGCTTGCGGTCACAACTCCAAGCCGCCCTCAACGCGGACGCGGTCGACACGATTCTGCTCGACGTGGACTCGCCTGGCGGCAGCGCCGCCGGCGCCACGGAATTCGCGCGCGACGTGATGAAGGCGCGCACGAAAAAGCCGGTCGTCGCGGTCGCGCAGTACACCATGGCCTCGGCCGCGTACTGGATCTCAGCCGCCGCGACGGAAATTGTCGCCAGCCCCTCCGCGCATGTCGGCAGCATCGGCGTCTATACGATTCACGACGACCTGTCGAAGGCCCTCGCCGAGCTCGGCATCAAGCGGACCTATGTGGCGGCCGGGAAATTCAAGGTGGACGGCAACGAGACCGAACCGCTGAGCGCGAGTGCGCAGGAATACCTGCAGAGCCTCGTCGACACGACGCATGACCGCTTTATCGCGGACATTTCCCGCGGCCGCGGCGTGTCGAAGGACGATGTGAAAACCAAGTTCGGGCAAGGGCGCCTGCTGACCGCGGAGGACGCGCTCAGCGCCGGCCTGATCGATACCGTGGCGACGCTCGAAGAGACCTTGGCGCGGCTGACGTCCGCGTCACCGCCGTCGCGTGGCGCGCGCGCGACGACGGACCCTCCAGCACTTGAGGAAGACACGTCCCAGGAGCCCGCCCCGCGGGCCACGGACCAGGATCGACCCGAGGCACGCTGGCGGGCACGCATTGCACAGCAACTGTTAGAACGCGCGCTGGTCTAACAGCCATTCCCTTCTGAGGACACTGTTATGAATATCGCGGCACTCGAGCGAGACCTCGAGAAAAAGCAATCAGAGGCCCGGGCCCTATTTGAGAAAACCGCCAAGCAAGCCGACGCGGAAGACCGGGAATTCACCGCCGAAGAGCGCGCGGCCGTCGAGACACTCTTGGCCGAGGCCAAGACGATCAAAACCAAGCTCGATCGGCTGAAGGCGGACGCGTCGATGCGCGATCAGATCGATCAACTCCTCGGGGACGAGCGGTCGCGTGCGTCGGCATCCGATCCGTCACGCGGCCGCCGGTCGGGCATCCGCGTCTCGCTCGGGCAGCTCTTCGTCGACTCCGATGTCTACAAAGCATTCCGGAATCAAACCAAAGCCGTGCGCGGCTCGCGGTGGTCGACCGGTGTGGTCGAGCTGCAGAGCGAGCTCCTCGATTCCGACACCGGCTCACCAGGGTCCGGTGGTGATCTGATCGTCCCGGACTATCGCCCGGGCATTCTGCCGCTGTTGTTCCGCCGGCTCACCGTCGCGGACTTGATCGCACCCGGCACGACCGACTCGAACGCGATCATCTACATGCGGGAAACGGCGTTTACGAACAACGCCGATACGGTCGCCGAAGGTGCGGTGAAACCGGAATCCGGGTTGCGCTTCGACCAGGAGACCGATCGCGTGTACAAGATCGCGCACTGGCTCCCGGTCACCGAAGAGATGCTCGAGGACGTACCGGCGCTGCGGTCGTACATCGACGCCCGGCTGCGCCTGGGCGTGCAGCTCGCGGAAGAGGACAAGCTGCTGAACGGCGCCGCGTCGCCGGCCGAGCTCACGGGGATCCTGCACCGCGTCGGGCTTCGGCCTCCGGTCTCTGGTGGCTCGGGGGGGGCCGCGAACGCCGATGCGATCTTCCAGCAGATGATGGGCATCTTCAACGATGCCTTCGTGATGCCCGATGGCATCGTCATGAATCCGCTCAACTGGCAGACGATCCAGCTCATGAAGGACAGCAGCGGCGCGTACATGGGTGGCGGGCCGTTCAATACGCCGCCGGTGCCGCGGCTCTGGGGCCAGCCCGTGGTGCCCACGCCGGCGATCGTGGCGGGGACCGCGCTGGTTGGCGCGTTTCGATCGGCGGCGCAGATCTTCCGCAAGGGCGGGATCCGCGTCGAGGCATCGAACAGTCACGATGACTACTTCATCCGCAACTTGGTCGCGATTCGCGCCGAGGAGCGGCTCGCGCTCGCGGTCTACCGGCCGGGTGCCTTCGGCACCGTGACCGGGCTCGACTAAGCACCTGGGAGGGGACGCCGATACGACGTGATCGCGTCGGCGTCCTCGGTCCAGTCGAGACTGACCGATGGGCGTCATCATCACCCGCACGACGGAGAGTCATCTTGACTACTTCACGCGCAACCTGACGGTCGGCAAGGACAGTCAGGTCGCGACGGCGCACGGCTACGCGTCCGCGGCCCGTCTCACCGACGCTCAGCAGGAACCGCTCGAGATCACGGACGTGAAAGCGTATCTGCGGTTCGTCGAAAGCGAGCACGACCAGGACGGCGAAATCCAGAACTGGATCAAGGGCGCGCGGCAGAAGCTCGAAAAGGACACCGGCTTGGCGCTGCTGACACAGAGCTGGCGCGTGGCCGTCGATCAGTTTCCGTCGTATCGCCAGTCGCTCTATCTGCCAGTGTGGCCCGTGCAGTCGATCGATCGGTTCATCTACATCGATCGCGACGGGACGGAGCAAAACCTGCTGGTCTCCCCGTCGAATTTTCTGCTCGGATCGACGTCGCGGCCGGCGCAGCTCGGGCTCGTCGACACCGCATCGTGGCCGACAGACGGCCGGCACTTTCAACCCGGGACCCTCGAGCTCACCGCGGGATGGACCGAGCTGGGCGACATTCCAGCCGAGCTTTTGATGGCGATGAAGAAGCTGATCGGCGATTTCGCCGGCTTCCGCGAATCGGCGCTCGTCGGCCAGGTCGCGGCGGTGCCGCAGAGCTACGACGCGCTGATCGCGGCGTGGATCCTGCCGGGGGCTGCGTAATGTCGGGCCTGATTCAAGCCGGGCGTTTGACCCGCACGATTACGCTGCAGACGGCGACCGAAACGCAGGACCCGAGCAACGGGGCCGTGCTCATCGACTGGACGGCGATCGCCGAGTCGTTGCCCGCGGAATGGCTCCCCGCGTCCACGCGCGAGGCGTATCAAGCCCAGCAGCGACTGGCGGCCTACATCGATGGCGTGTTCCGGATTCGCTACCGCGCGCGGCCCCAGCCGGAGACGCAGCGGATCGTGTTCGAAGGCCGGACCTACGACATCAAACCGGCGATTGAGCTGGGCGTGCGCGAAGGGTGGGACATTCCGGCCGTGGCGCGCGCGGAGGGCGCCTAGCATGAGCGTGTACGCCACGGTGGAGCGCCGCTGGCCCGAGAGCACCATCGTGTGTATCGGTGGCGGTCCGAGCCTCACCGCGGCCGATGTGGACGCCTGCCGCGGCCACGCGCACGTCATCGCGATCAATGACGCCTACCGCCTGGCGCCGTGGGCGGACGTCCTGTACGCCTGCGACGAGCAGTGGTGGAAATGGCATGCTGGCGTCCCAAGCTTCACCGGCCTGAAATACAGCCTGACGCTGCCATCGAATAACTCGTGGGGCGTGCAGATGCTCCGCAACGACGGCCCGCACGGTCTCGCCACGAAGCGCGACAGCCTGCGCACGGGCTCGAACGGCGGCTATCAGGCGATCAACCTGGCCGTCCACTTCGGCGCCGCGCGGATTCTGCTCCTCGGCTATGACATGGCGCGCGCGGGCGGCAAAACGCATTGGTTCGGCGAGCATCCCAAAGGCGCCCCACCGCCGTTTGCGCGGATGCTCCAGGCCTTCCCGACGTTGGTCGCCCCGCTCGCCGCGCTCGGGGTCGAGGTCGTCAACTGCACGCCAACGACCGCGCTCCGCACGTTTCCGCGGCGCGCGCTCCGGGAGTGCCTGTCGGTGGGTGCGTGCGTGGAGGCGGCGTGCTGAACGTCTGCTGCTTCAAGTGGACGCCGCCCCCTGGCTACCGCTCCACCTTCGGGCCGGAGGCGGTGAACGTGCTGCAGCACATGGTCGCGCGCCATTACGCGGCGCCGCACCGGTTTACGTGCATCACGGACGATGCGCGCGGCCTCGATCCGGCGGTGCACGTCGTGCCGCTGTGGTCCGACTTCGCGACGATCCCGAGTCCGCACGGCGGGCACAACCCGAGCTGCTATCGCCGGCTGCGCGTCTTCGCGCCAGACATCGCGCCGATTCTCGGCGATCGCTTCGTGTGCGTGGATCTCGACACGGTCATCGTCGGTGATTTGGCGCCGCTCTTCGATCGCCCGGAAGACTTTGTGATCTGGGGCGAGACGGATCCGCGCAGCTTCTACAACGGCTCGATGTTTTTACTGCGCGCGGGTACACGGACGCGCGTGTGGGACGAGTTTGATCCGCAGTACTCGCCGCAGCGCGCGAAAGCCGCCGGGAAGTTTGGCTCCGACCAAGGCTGGATCTCGTTCTGTCTCGGCCGCGGCGAAGCGACGTGGAACCGACGCGACGGTGTCTACAGCTATCGCGTGCACCTGAAGCCGCACGGCGGCCGCCTGCCGGCCGATGCGCGCATGGTCATGTTTCACGGCCACGAGGATCCCTGGTCGCCCGCGGCGCAACGGCTGGACTGGGTGAGGGCGCAGTGGAACTAGTCACCATGACGACACCGCTCGATCACGGCTGGCAGTGGTCACGCTTCCAGGGCAGCGCCGAGGCGCTGAAATGGAACCGCCGCGACCTCGACTCGCTCGCCTTGGTCCTCGCGATCGTGCCGGGGCGCACGGCGGCGGTGCAGGCGGGCGGCAACCTGGGCGTGTTTCCGAAGGCGCTCGCGCGCGTGTTCCAGACGGTCTACACGTTCGAGCCCTCGCCCGATTGCTTCGCGGCCTTGATGGCGAACGCGCCCGAAAAAAACATCGTCAAGCTGCAGGCGGCGCTCGGTGACACCGCGCGGCTCGTCAACGTCTCCCGCGATCGACGAGACGGCAAGCCAAATCCGCACGAGGGCATCACGCATATCAAGGGTGTCGGCGTCCTGCCGATGCTCGAGCTCGACGATCTGTGCCTGCCGGTCGTCGACCTGCTGTACCTCGACCTGGAAGGCTATGAATTGTTCGCGCTGTGGGGTGCCGTGGAAACCGTGCTGCGCTGTCGGCCCGTGATCGCCGTCGAGATCAACAAGAGCATCGGCTTCTATGGCTACACGCCTGACGACGTACGCCAGTGGATCACCGCACGCGAGTATCGGCCGGTGTTCACCACACGGGCCGACGAAGTCTTCGTGCCGAAGGAATGGCCGTGAAGGTGACGAGCGCCGTTCACACCGTCGCCGACTATCAAGCCGCCTTCGATGCGGAATGCGGCCAGGCGTATCCGATGATCGACGCGTTTGAAGCGCGCGCCGGCGTCGCGATCGATGAGGGTCGCCTGCGCGCGGCGGCCTATCTGCTCGCGTGTCCGCTGAAAGCGCATCCGCCGAACTGGCAGCACGGCCGCGTGCTCTATGCGGCGGCGGTGCAGCACTTCGAGGCGTATCGCGGGCACGCGCTGGTGCTCGACATCGGGACCGCCAAGGGCTTCTCGGCACTCTGCCTGCAGTGGGCGCTACGCGACGTCGGCGTCACCGGCCACGTCGTGTCGGTCGATGTGATCGATCCGTGCAGCCGCGTGCCGCGCAATACCGTCGCCGAGCTCGGTGCGCCGCTCACGCTCTTCGAGCTGCTGCGCCCCTGGCCGGAGGCGGCGACGATCACGTTCCGCCACATGACCGGGATCGACTTCCTGCTGGGGTATCAGGGACGGATCGACTGTGCCTTCATCGATGGCAAGCATACGGGCGCGGTCGTCGCGCAGGAAGGTCTGCTCCTTGCCGAACGTCAGCAGCCCGGCGACCTCGCGATCTTCGATGACGTGCACCTGAAGGACGTGCGCCAGGCGGTGTCCGATCTGCGCGCGTACAACCTCGAGTGGATCAGCGTGAGCCCGTTGCGCGCATACGCCGTCGGGAGGCGGCGATGAGGCTCACGATCGCCTGCGTGTGGGTGCAGGGACATGTGCCCTACGGCGTGGAGTATGTCGCGCGGTTGGCCTCGAGCGTGCGGCGGGCACTGACGCGGCCATACACCTTCGTGTGCCTCACCGATCAGCCGCGCCGCGTGCCCGCCGGGCTCACCGCGATCACAGTACCGTCGCCGCGGCCGTTAAAGGGCTGGTGGTCGAAGATCGAACTCTTCCAGCCGGGCCGCTTCACGGGGCGCGTGCTCTTTCTCGATTTGGATTCGCTGATCGTCGATCAGCTCGATCCGATTGTCGACTATCCGGCGCCGTTCGCACTCGTGCCCCACACCGGCAAGCCCGCCGGCACGTTTCCGGAGGGGCGCGAAGGTCTGACCGTCGTGAAGCGGTTCAACTCGAGCGTGATGGTGTGGGACGCCGATGGGCACCTCGATCGTCTCTGCATGGACTGGTCGCCCCGCGTGGCCGCCCGGCTGTGGGGCGATCAGGACTGGATTGGCGAGCAGCTGCCGGACGCCGCCGCGATGCCGATGACCTGGTTCCCGCGCGTCTCGCAGATCGAAGACGGCCCTGTGCCCGCGGACGCGAAGGTGGTTCTGTGCAAGAAACCGAAGAATGTGATCGCCGCCCGGCAGTGGCCCTGGGTGCAGGAGGCCTGGCAGTGATGGGCACGCCCTGGTCGGCCGCGCTCCCGGTCGTGTACATGGCGACGGCCGCGGCGCCGAAGCGCGTGACGCTGATCTATCCCTACTACTGCAACGGCCAGTTTCTCGCCGTCCAGGTGGCCGGCTGGCAGCGGTGGCCGGCGGATCTACGTGCGCACGTCGAGGCCGTGATCGTCGATGACGGATCGCCGGAACCCGCGGCAGACGTGCTGCGGCATCTCGTGCCGCCGTTTCCGTGGCGCTTGTTTCGGATCCGCGAAGACCGGCGCTGGAACTGGCTCGCCGCGCGCAATCGCGGCGCGCACGAAGCCGCCGACGGCTGGCTGTTGATGACCGACATGGATCACGTCATCCCGGAAGCGACCATGGCGGCGGTCGTGATGGGCGCGCACGACCCGGCGGTGATCTACGGGTTTCGTCGGCGGGAGTCATCCGGCGCGCGGCTGCAGCCGCATCCGAATTCCTGGCTATTGACGCGCAAGCGGTTTTGGACCGTCGGCGGCTACGACGAAACCCTGTCGGGCTATTACGGCACGGACGGCGACTGGCGGCGGCGCTGTGCGCGCGTCGCGCGGATGGAAATTCTGCGCGAGGACCTCGTTCGGCACGAGTTCGACGGCGATTCCAGCACGCGCCGCTATCAACGGAAACAACCGGAAGACGCGGCGGTGAAACATCTGATTGCGGCGCGCGGACCCGACTGGAGTCCTCGCACGCTGTCGTTCGCGGCGGATGAAGTGGCCCTGTGAATCCATCAGAGGTGCTGCGCACGTTTATCCTCGCGGATCCGGCGCTGGCGGCGGCGCTCGGCACGCGGGTGTATCCGATCAAGTTGCCGCAGACCGTGACGTATCCCGCGATGACGATTCAGAAAATCAGCGGCAGCGCGTTGGCGCCGTTGAAAGGGCGGGCGTCTCTGGCGCGTCCGCGGTTTCAATGTGACGTGTGGACGCGCGAGGGCGACGGCAACGCGTCCGCGGAGGTGCAACGGATCGGCCAGTTGCTCTCGGATCGCCTCGAGGGCGCGGTGTTCACGGTGCAGGATGAGGACGTCTCGCCGGCTGAAGCGCTGATCGTCGCACTCGAATTCGACAACGATCAGGAAACGTATGAAACGGACGTCGAGGGTGGGTTCTTCCGGTATCGGGCGGATTACTTTATCCACCATCAAACCGGGCACGGCACGTAAACAGCACGAGACACGGAGGGCGGAATTATGGCTGATGGCTTAGTCGCACAAGGAAGTTACCTGCTGTTGCAGTCGGCCGCGGGCAGTCCGCCGACCTTCATCGAGATTGCCGAGGTCACGAACATCTCGGGCGCCGGCGGGACGACCGAGCGGATCGACTTCACGCACCTGCGAAGTCCAGGGCGACGCCGCGAATACAAACCGTCGTTCATCGAATCGGGCGTGCTGACCTTCACGTGTCAGTACATTCCGGCCGATCCCTCGCATATTCGGCTGCTCGCGCTGCTCGATTCCGGCGAGGAAGTGGCGCTGCGCGAAGTGTTCGTCGATGGGTCCGGCTGGGATTACATCGGCTATGTGGCGGGCGTCGAGAAGACCGGCCAGGACGTCGGCGGCAAGGTGCAATTGAATTGCTCGTTCCAGATCACCGGGGCGATCGATTTCACGGGCGCGGGCTCGCCGGCGTAAACGCGGGACGGACGGCTGCCGACTCTGGGCGGCGAGGGAGGATGCATGGCGAAGACACCACGCGGCGAAGTCGAACTGGCGAGCGCGTCGGGGACCGTGTACACGTTGCGACTCGGGTTCGGTGCGATCTGTCAGCTCGAGGACGCGCTCAACCTCGAGGCGGATGAGATCCTCGAAAAGTGGAAAGGGCGGTTTCGCGCCAGGATGCTGCGCGACTTTATCAAAGTGGCCGCCGTGGATCCGCCGGCGCCCTCCGATGCGGAGGCCAACGCCCTGATCGATGCCGTAGGCATCGTGGCGGCCGTCGGGGCCATCAGCGACTGCATTTCGCTGGCCTTCCAGGATTTGGAAGAGGAACCCGGCACGAATGGCGCGTCGGCGTCCCCTCCCGTGCCGCCAGTGGACAAAAAGCGCGCGCGTCGCGCCACTGGCGCCGGGCTCTCGACCGCGGCGCCGAGTTAGGGATCCTGCAGCTGGGGCCCGCGGAGGTGTGGGATCTCAGCACGACCGAGCTCGACGCGATCTTCGCCGGCACCGGCAAGGCGCGCCGCTGGTGGTATGAGCTCGCGCTCTATACGGCATGGCATACGGCGGCGTTCGCCTCGCAGGCGATGGCCGGCAAGCTGGAGGCGTGGAGTACGTATCAGCAGAAGGTCACCGGGGCAGCGCCAGCACCGGCCCCGGCCCCGGCCGCTCCGGTGTCCTGGGAAACGCGCAAAGCAGAACGGGCGGCACAAATGGCCCTCTTCAAAAAACATCACGCGGCGCGGACGACGCCCCCAAGGGTGCGCCGTGGCTAACGGCACGACGTTCAGCTTCGAAGGCCTTCCCGGCTTCAAGGACGCGCTGGATCGTGCCGCGGCGGATATTCGCGCGCAGGTCGCCGCGCTCATGGAAGAGACCGCGTACGCCGTGCGCGACGATGCGCGCGCGAATGTGATCGCGAGCACGAAGGGTGACGGCGATCTCGCGCGCGCGATCATCGTGATCGGCAAAGGCACGAGCTGGCGCGTAGGCCTGAGCGATCAGGTGTTCCCCGGCCGCGGCGGCGATCGCGTCCATCAGCGGCCGTTCATCTACGGGCACATCCTCGAGCATGGCAAACGGCTGCAGCCGGCGGAGCCCTTCATGCGGCCCGCGGCCGACTCGCATCTGATGCGCTTTCAATCCCGCCTGAACGGCGTCGGCCTGGTGATCTGACGTGCCAACAATCGCTAGCTTAATTGTTCGGATTGGCGCGAACGATCAGCAGATACAGAGCGCGCTGGCGAGCGTCGGCCAGAAGGCGAAGAGCGTCGACGCCGACCTCAAAAAGCTGGGCGGCACCGCGCTCGGCGCGAAGGCGGAAGCGTCGCTCAAGGATCTCAAGTCCACGATGGACGGGATCACGAAGGCGCAGGAGCGCGTCGCCGAGAAGGCGCGCCTGGCGGCCGCGGGTCTCGAAGCGATGGGCGGCGTCGCGCGCCTCACCGAGAAAGAACTCAAGCAAGTCCAACGCACGCTGAACGAAGGCGTGAGCGCGTACGAGGCCCTGGGAAAGAAAGCGCCGGCCGAGCTCCAGAAGGTCGCGGACGCGGTGAAGGGCAAGCTCGACGCGCCGATGGGCACGCTCAACACGAAGATGATCGCGCTCGGCACGGCCCTCGGTACGTCGCTCGCCGGCGCCGCGCAGCAGATCGGTCGTCAGTTGCTCACGTCGGCGAAAGCGACGCTCGACTTCGCGGATGCACTCTCGAACATGAGTGCGAAGACCGGCGTCTCCGTCGAAGGCCTGCAGCGGCTCGAAGCGCTCGGCGTGACGTCCGGCGTGTCGATGGAAACGCTCGCCGGCGCCGTCGGGCAACTGCAGAAGCACCTCGACGATCCGGCGGCGCAGAAGTCGCTGGCTGAGATGGGCCTCAACTACCAGCGGATCCGCAACCTCGAACCCGAAGATCAATTCTTAGAGATCGCGAAGTCCGTCGCGGCGATCAAAGACCCGGTCGAGCGCGCGAACGCCGGCGCCGCGCTCTTCGGCAAGCAGTGGGAAACGATCGCGCCGGCGATTACCGGCGACATCGACGCGATCATTTCGTCGATGCATGGCCTCTCGAAAGAGCAGGTCGAGGCGCTCGACGCCGCAGGCGACGCCTGGGACAAGTGGCAGAAGCAAGCGAGCAACGCGTTCGATCGCTTCCTGGGCAACATCGTCATCGGCGCGCAAAAGGCTGAGCTCACGATCGGGAAATCGCTGCTCGATCCGGTCGGGTCGTTGTCGCGCCTGCTCCAGCAGATGGATAAGGAGGCGCGGAACTTCGAAGGCAACATGCCGAAGGTCCGCGACCCCGGTTTCACCTTCAAACCATACGATCCGGCGCAGGCGACGCAGGGCGCGAACCTCAACCGCATCCTGGCCGAGAGCGACGAGAAGCTCGGCGGGCTCATCAAGAAAGCCGACGAGCTCGCGAAGTCGCGGGCCGCGGCGTTCACCGAGCAACTCTTCAACCGGGATGCGATCGCGAACGCTGAAGGGCTGATGTCCGCGCTCGGCGGCGTCGAGAACCTCACGAAGCTGACCGCGACGGCGACCGCGACGCTGCACGCGAAACTCGGCGAGGCCATCGACGTCTACCGCGTGATGGGCCGCGAGGTGCCGGCGGCGCTGCAGGAGATCTACAACAAGACGCTCCCGCTGCGCACGTTCGAGGTCAAAGCCGTCGTCGGGCCGTCACTGCGCGGCATGCAGCAGACCTTCGTCAATCTCGGCGAGGTGCTGCAGAACGGCACCGTCTACGCGCGCGACCTCACGTATGAGCTCACCGCCGGGACGATCCAACTCGACAAGTACGGCAACGTGATCAAGACCGAGGTGATCCCACCGCTGGGGACCTTCGGCGTCACGATCGCCAAAACGATCACGCTCACGCAGCAGCTCGGCGATGGGGTGAAGAAAGCCTTCGGCAGCCTCCCCGATCTCCTCAAGCAGGCATTTACGGGCGGCGGCGGGCTCCTCGGCGCGGCGAAGGCCTTCGGCGTGCAGCTGGCGGAAGCGCTCACGGCGCCGCTCATGGCGCGGCTCTCGGCAACACTTGCAAAATTCGGCGGCGCGATCTCCGGCGCGATCGGCATCGGCGGCACCGCGGCGACCGCCGTCGCCGGCACAGCCGCCGCGGCGGGAGGTGCCGCGGCCGCTGGCGCGGGCGGAGCGGCGGCCGGCGGTGCCGCGGCAGGCGGCGGGATCCTGGGCGGGATCACGGCAGCACAAGCGATTCCAATTGCGGGCGCCGTGGCGGCTGGCGTGTACGGGATCGTCAAGGGGGTGCAGGCGCTCAAGGCGCAAGCCGCGCACAAGGAAGTCAACCGCCTGCGCGAGGCCTTCTTCAATCTCCAGGGCGGCCTCGAATCCATCAATCCGCGCGTCCAGGAAATGACCGGCAACGTCGATGCGGTCCAAGCCGTGTTCGACGCGAAGAATCCCGAGCAGTACGAGGCGGCGATCGCGAACCTCACCGGAGTCCTCGATGCCTACAACGCGAAGTGGGCCGAGCAACAGCGGCTCTTCGAAGACCTCTCGGTCGATGTCGGCACCGTCACCGAAAAACTCGCCGGGATCACCACCATCACGCCCGATGTCCAGAAGGCGCTCGAGGCGGTCTTCGACGAGACCACGACCGAGGGTTACCTCGGCGCCATTCGGAACCTCAACACAGAGCTCGACAAGCAGAAAAAGAAATACGACGAGATCGAGGGCACGCTGTCGAAGTACGGGATTTCGTTCCAGTCGGCGGGCAACGAATTCAAGCAAGCGAAGCTGAACGAGCGGGCGCAAACGCTCACGAAGGACTTCCTCACGCTCAAGGGCGCCGGCGTCGAGATCAACACGCAGATGCGCGGCATGGGTAAGGAAATCCGCGACTTCATCAAGGACGCCCAGGTCGCCGGGATCGAAGTGCCGGAGTCGATGCGCTCGATCATCCAGCACGCGATCGACGCGGGCGAAGTCTTCGACAAGGACGGTAAAAAGATCACCGATATGAAGGATCTCGGGCTGACCTTCGGCACGACGATGGAAACGACGATGGCGAAAGTGGGGCTCGCCACCGATCGCCTCACGCTCGTGCTCGAGGACCTCGCCAAGTTCCTGAAAGAGAAACTGCCGAACGCCGCAAAGGAAGGCGCCGAGAAGACGAACGACGAGCTCGGCAAGATCGAAGATCCCGTCGTCACGGTGAAATATCGGGATGAGGGGCCGGGATCGCCAGGCTTTGTCCCGCCGCCAGAATCCCCGGGGGCGGCCAGTGGCGCGCGGGTGCGGCCATGGGGATTACAACACCTGGCGTCGGGTGGCCTCGCGCGCGGCACCGACACTGTGCCGGCGATGCTCACGCCTGGCGAGCTCGTGCTCAATAAAGACCAGCAGCGCGCCCTCTTCGGTGGCGGCGCGCCTGTCGTCGTGAATCTCTCGATCGCGATCGACGGCGTCTTCAGCGAGGGCGATCTCGTGCAGACCGTGCAGCGGCGCGTCGCGCCGATTCTCGCGCAGACGATCGAGGACAACGTCGCCGGCAGCCGCACGCGCTTCCAGGACGTACTCGGAGTTACCTAGATGGCGACGCCCGCCTTTAACACGATATACACGCACTACTCCGATGAGGTCGCGCGCCTGGCGACGATCACGATCGAAAGCGACACCACGCCCTCGCGCGCCGGCGGCGACGCCTATGGGCCCGCCGCGCTCGTCGATGACAACCCGGCGAAGGTTGCGAAGATTAACGAAACCTCCAGCGGCGCGCCTGCCGTCGGGCTCGTCTCCGGCGCCTGGGTCTTCGCGTACGCGGCGAAGCAGCCGATTCGGCTTGCCGCGCTGATTCATACCACGGCGGCGGATCCGATCTACCACCCGAGCGCGAGCGTGCGCCTCCAGGGCAACAACACGGCCGACTTCTCGGCACCGGCCTTCTCGGCGAACTTCGATCTGCTGCCATGGCTCGGGACGAGTAGCGGCCGGTGGCCGCAGAACCCGTACCTCCGGCTGGACGACGAGCCCGGCTTCGATCCTGCGGGCTTTTTCTTCTGGCGCCTCGTCTTCGCGAATCAGCCGGAGAACATCCAAGTCGGCGAGGTGCGCTTCCACCCGGTCTATTACGAGTTCGATCCTGATTTGCGGTGGGGCTTGCGCGCAAGCGCTGAGAAGCCGCAGATCGAAAACCGCACGGCCTTCGGCGTGTCGACGCTGTACGCGCGCGGCACGACCATCTGGGAGCAGGAAGCCGAGATCCTCCTCACGGATGACATGCGCGCCGCACTCGAAGATCACTGGTACGACGTGGAGGGCCGCACGTGGCCCTGGCTGATCGTGCCGTCGGGCCCGGTGCGCGGCGACCGCTGCTACCTCGTGCGGTACGCCCTCACCGAGGAAAGCGTGCGATGGGACAACTGGGAGATCACGAGTCAGCGGTTGCAATTTCAAGAGGTCGGACGCGGTCTGCGTCCGGGGGTGTAAACGATGTCGCTCCTATTCATGGATTCGTTCGATCACTATGCGACGGCGGATCTCACGGAAAAATGGACGGCGACGCATAGCAACGGCGGCGGTGCGACACAAACGATTGCGGCCGGAAGTGCTCGGACGGGCGCGGCGGGGTTTCGGGCGGTGTACTCCGTTGCGTCCGGGTGTACATCCAGTCTTAGCAAAACACTGGCTCCGTCCGGCGCGGGATTCGTGGTTGGCTGTGCGTTTCGCACGGATGTTGCGCCCAATGTGACGAAGGGGACGGGCATTCTAGGGGTATGGGATACCGGCGTGGAGCAAATCGTGTTGGTGCTCTTGGCGGATTTGCGGCTGCAAGTGCGGCGCGGGTCCGTGGAGGCAGGAACGGCGATTGCGACGAGTACGGCGTCGGTGAGTCTGAACGTGTGGGCGTACGTGGAAATGCAAGGTGTGATTGATCCTAGTACGGGAAGTGTGGCGGTGCGGGTCAATGGTTCGGAAGTGTGCAGCGTAACCGGAGTCAGTACACGGGCAACGGCGGTGACACAGTGGACGGCCGTATCAATTGGAATTCAGGCGATGGTAAGCAATGTCGTGGCCGTGGAACGGGCGTGCGAGTATGACGATTTATACGTCTTGGATGGCTCCGGCGCAGGACCGTTGAATGCGTTTTTGGGGGATTGTCGCGTGGATGCCTGTCTGCCGACGGGGACGGGGGCGACGGCGGCCTGGACGCCTTCCACGGGCGCGAATTGGGCGTGTGTGGATGAGGTGCCGTCGAATGACGATGCCGACTATACAAGCTCTGCGACGATCAATCAGATCGATTCATTCGCGGTGCAGGATGCGCCGGTTTCGGGGACGGTGTACGGCGTGCAAGCCGTGTTGGTTGCCCGCAAAGGGGATGCGGGCGCGGCAAGCGTGGCATCGTTGGTGCGGTATAGCGGCGTCGATTATGTCGGATCGGATTTGAATCCAGGGCTGACGTACGCGTGTTTGCGGCAAATTTATCCTACCAATCCCGGCACGTCGGCGGCCTGGACGTTCGCGCAATTTAATGCGTCGGAGTTCGGCTACAAGCGGACGGCTTAACAATGGCCCTGGCGCGGGTCCAATCGTCAAATAAAACAAACGTTCTCGCGGTGGCGGTGACGATTACGTTTCCGACGCCGCCCAGTGTCGGCAACGGGCTGATCGTCTTTACGAATTTTTATGGTGGTCCGATCATTCCCACAACGTGTACGGACAACCACGGGAATACCTATAGTCTCGCAACCTATCGGGTTAACGGCTCGGCGGTCTGCGGGATCTTTTATTGTCCGATCATTGCGGCGACGGGATCGCCTTTCACGATCACGGCGAATAAGAGCGGGTCCGGGTCGGTCACGGTCTATTGGGTGGCGCGGGCGGTGGAATTCAGCGGCGTCGGTACGGGGTTACTTGTCGATCAATTGATAGGGGCCACGGGAACATCCACAACGCCGAATACGGGATCGACGGCGGCGCTCACAGGTGCGGAATCGTTGCAGGCGGCGGCGCATGCCATTTTAGAGTCCCACAGTTCGATCACGGTTGGCGCGGTGACGCCAGCGTGGACGCAAGAATTCGAGGAATTACCAAACAATCAAATCGCCGGGGAAGCTGATACGCGGATCGTGTCGGCGTCGTCCGGCACGACGCCGAATTGTGGTTGGACGGTTGCGCCGTCGGCGCGGGCGTGGGCGGCGGTGATCGTCGCGTTCAAAGTGCCTGACGTGGTGGCGTTGACGGACACGCGGATCACGCAATCGGCGGCGGAAGTGCTGACGGATCCGGACACGGTGACAACGCGGATCACGCAGTCTGTGATCGAGGCGTTGAATCTGCCGTTGGCGGTGACGCGGATTACACAAAGTCTGATCGAGGCGTTGATTTGGGTATCTCCGCCGGAACAGACATTCGAAGATGGTGCGGTATCGCATCCGTTGACGTGGATCACCTTAACGAAGAAGGACGGCTCGAAGCATCCCTATGCCGAGGTCGATCTCAATGATCCACCTGACTACTACGACGGGTACAAGCGGCCGCGCGTCGAGCGCTTCTTGACGATCGCGCGCGGCTTGTCCGATCGCGACGGACAGATCGAGCACATGAGTTTCGGCGCGGTGCTCTCGGACATTGCGACCGATCGCTTCGATACCGATCGCGAGTTCCGCTCGACGCTCGCCGATGCCGTCAACCAGTACCTCACCAACCGGCCGCTCGAAGTGTGGTTCGTCGATGATGTCGAGCGGCGACGGCTCGGCCTGCCGCGGCTCGCCGCGGTCGGCTTCGTCAACGACTATGCACCCACCGCCGATCTGCAGTTTGAACTCAAGGGCGCGGACTGGCTGAAAAAGAAATTCTCCCGGAAGCGCCGCGCACAGCAGGGCTGGCAACCGTTGATCACCGCGGCCGACTTTCCGGCTTGTCCCGAAGAGATGCTCAACAGTCCGGCGCCGCTCATCTATGGCTCGCTCGGGCTCGGCGGATCGGATGCCGTCGTCGGCGTCACGATCACGGTCAACCCGCAGCCGGTCGCGGCTCCGGGCAGCTTCGACCTGTCGCTGGTCACTGGCGGCAAGACGGCCGGCGTCACGCGCTACTACCAGGTCGCCGCCTTCGTCGGCGGCCAGGAGTCGGACCATTCGCCGACGCTCGTCGAGCGCACGACTAACACGCACAAAACGATCCGCCTCACATGGGATGCAGTTCCAGGTGCGACCTCGTACCGGATCTACTCGTCGCACCGCGCCGACTTTTTGCAGGGCGCGCTGCTCGATGTCGCCGCAGGCGTGCTCGCGTACAACGACACGACCGTCCTGCCGAATGAGAATAAAGAGTGGATTACCGGCACGGCCTGGCGCCTGATGCTGCGGCAGAATTTCCAGTACCTCGTCTACGCGAACGTCGGCGGCGGCCTCTTCAGCATTCCGGGTACGGCGTACACGGTGATCACGCCCATCCCGGATCGGCGCGAGACGCCCTCGACGCTCATCCAGCGGGACATCGACATCGCCTGGACCGCGCACCCCGGCGCCGTCGATGGGTACCGCATCATCCGCCGGCGCTCGTACTATTCGGACTGGGACCCGGAGTACTCGCGGCAATGGGATGTCGCAGCCGGCGTGCTGACCGTCACCGATGACAACGTCACCATCACCGCTGTGACGATGCCGACCGGCGAATTGATCGCGACCTCAGCGGCGGGACAGGCCGAAGCGATCTTCGTCGGCATCGGCGCCTACGGAGACCCGACGCCGATCACGGTTTCGGCCCTGCTCATCGCGCGCCATGCCTGCGCGCGCGTCGGCAACATCTACATTCCCAATACGACGGAAGGCGTCGACGGCGAAACGACGACGACCTATGCCGCAGTCGCGGATGACCAGTACGGCGTGACTTGGTTTGCCCCGGACCATCCCGGCTGGATCTATCCGACGAAGTACGTAGACATCAACGGGCAGCGCTTTACGTTGATCTTCACGACCGTCGAGCCGCTGCCGGACACCGTCTTCGTCGATGTCGATGGCATCGAGACCGCGGCCGATGGAACCGGCACGCTCATCCGATCGATCGTCGATCAGCGGCTGCACTTCATGGTCAACTTCATCGCGCCCGATACGCCGTGGGCGACCGGTCCGTACCTGACCGCGGCGGCGACGGTCTTCCCGCACCTGCCCGACATTCCGCTCGTCGATGAGGCCTCACATACTGCCGTCAAGGCATCCCTCGCGACACGGCTTAGCGGCACCGACTACGAGGGCGCGACGATCATCGGCGCGGCGCGGGAGTTCGTCAGTGCGCTTGATGCACTCGCGCGCTTTCAGCAGAGCGGCGACTTCGACCAAACGTTCAACCGCAAAGGCCAGGACACCGTGTCCTGTGAGCCGATCGAGGCGGCGCTCGATCTGCCGGTCATCGGCGATGTCCTGAGCATTCGACAAGGGTCTTTCAACCTCGTCGATCAAGTGCAGTCGGCGTTTTTCAACATCATTCCCTACGTCCACAGTCGCGACTACACCGGCCGCGAGAAGGGCGGCTGGAAAGGCAACGCCGAGATCCGCTCGGATGAGTCCATCACCAACTACGACCAGGAGCGCGAAGCCCCGAAGATGGAGCTCCATGCCTGCCGTGCGAATACGCCGCAGGGCTCAGCCACGATCGCCGATGTCATGGCGCGCAAGCTCGCGCGCTTTCAGGACCCGCGGCGCATCGGCTCGCTGCAGATGCCCTTCGAGGGCCTCAACTATGAGCCCGGCAGCGTCGTCGCGATCACGCATCTGGAAGGCATCGGCGCCGAGGGCTGGACTGGTCGCGAAGTCCGCATCATCCGGCATGAGGTCGAGCCGACGACCGGCCTCATCCGGCTCGACTTCTACGATCTCACGGCCGTGCTCGAGAACCACGAGGCTTTACGTCGACGTCGAGACTCGTCCACCACAACGACAGAACCGAAGGGAGCGATCCATGAGCCGCAACGATCCGAAACCCGACCACCCGATCAACGAACCCGACACGCCGGCACGGCCCGAGCGCCCCGAGCAGCCCGACCGCCCAGGCCGGCCAAGCGAACCCCCAAAGCCGACACACCCCATCGTTGAGCCTGACGATCCCGAGGGGCACCCCTCGCCGCGGGACTGAGTAACCGATGCTGAAAGGGCTGCAAACCCATTTTCAGAACACGATCCTCGGCAAGGAGAAGTGCGCACGCCTTGCCGAGATCGGCGTGCAGATGGGCCGCATCGACGGGCAGGACGAATCGGCGCAACTGATTTGCGACCAGGTGGGCGAGCTCACCGACGCGGGCATCAAGTCCTACGTCACTGGCAATTCGGCGGCGCAGGTCGCTGGACTTCCGAAACACATTTACGGCTTCGAATATCTCAACGAACCCGATGGCCAGATTCATCCCGACGACTACATGGGCGGCTTGCGCGATGTTGCGCTCGAGTGCGAGCTGTATCGCATCGACAGCTACGGCCCGACTGTGAGCAATTTGATTCGCACGAAGGTGCTGGCGACTGGCGAAGAGCTACGCGGCATCGAGTACATCGAGGCGTGTGCCCCGTTCCCCGTGACCATGAAGGGCGCGGTCCACCGCTACGGCGACAACGACAGCGTATCGAATCCGCATCGCGGCTTCGTCAGTCGCGAACATGAAGTCTTCGCGATGCACGGCGCGCTGGACTGGCAGCGGCCGTGGGGCGTCTCCGAAACCGGCTGGGCCTCGACCGGCTCGCTGACCGAGGAGATGGTGGCGCACAACTGGGCGTGGGACTGGAAATTCTGGGAACGGATGATGGCGCTGTTCTGCGTCATGTACCAACTCAACGACGGACCGGGCGACGGCAACATCGATCACTTCGGGTTGTTCCGCGTCGACGGCACGCTGAAAGAGGCGGTAGCGAAGACCTTCAGGAGCACATGATGAAAATTGCGATCACCAACGCGACGCTGTTCGGACCCCTGCCGATCACCGGCTGGCTCACGGCCGACTATGACGGCACGGGCGTGAAACTCACGAAGCCGCTCGAAGGCGGGGCGTACCTCTCGATTCCACCCGGCAGCGCCTACGAAGGCAAACCCGGTGTGGGCGGCGTGTACGAATCGTTCCGGCAACAAGGCAGCGATCTCGTCTGCGCGTACACGCACGACGGCGTCGACTACGTCCATGTCGTGCCGTTCAAGGAACTCGTGTCGTGAGCGCCAGCGCGAACTACTGGCTTCATCGCGGCGCAACGACCACGGGACCAGGCCCCCGCCGCACAGGGCTCGTGCGGGCCAACTACAAGGTCGTCTACGACGACACGGGCATCTTTCACCCGCTCGGCCTGACGTTCTTCTGGGCGCTCTACGGCTGGAAACACGAACGCGCCCGCGTGCTCGCGCACCTCAAGTGGATCGCCACGAAGGGCTTCGACTACTTGCGCATTTTGGGCGAGTGCGATTGGCGCGGCCGCTCATGGGGACCCGCGGAATTTCCCGACTACGACCAGATCCTGCACGAGTACGTCGCCGCCGCCTACGACCACGGCCTGCGCACCGAAGTGACGATCGTCGGCGGCCGGCAATTCGACGCCGACACCGGACAGCGCCGGTTCTTCCCCGCGCAACTCGCGAAGCGCGTGTCGGATGTGCTGCGCGACCAAGCCCACAAGGTCATGCACTACGAGTGCGCGAACGAGTGGAACCGGCTCGACAAGGTCACGATGGACGACCTCGTGCGCATGGGCACGGTGCTCTCCATGTCGTCACCGAATCTCGCGTCGCTGTCGTGTCCCTCGGGCGAGCGCGAACACGCGCTGCGCCTGCACGGCGAGACGATTCAAGAGGACGACCCCGAGTTCGCACAGCTCGAGGCCGAAGACAAGCCGCAACCCTACAGCGGCTACGAGGACATGGTGGCGGCGACGAAGCGGGCCGGGTGCAGTGGGTTCACGATTCACCCGCGCCGGAGCTCGCACGACCACGGGTGGTCGCACGTCCGACAGGGCTACGACTTCAAGGACTTCCCCGGTGCCACGTGGAACAACGAGCCGGAGGGTCCACAAAGCAGTGTCCAGTCGATGACCGACCCGCTGCAACTCGCGTGCTGCCGACTCCTCGGGATCATCTGCGGCGGCGCGGGCTACGTGCTGCACGTCGGACAAGGCGTGACCGGCCTCGCCGATCCGAACCACAACCGCCCGAACAACATGTGGGAAGTCGACAACATCGACGCCATCATGTCCGCCGTGCGCCGCTGCGATGACCTCCTGCCGGAGGGCGTCGAGAACTGGCGCTGCGTCAACAACGGACGCGGCGATCACCCGCTGCCGCTCAACGACGTGACCGGCTTCTGGGAGAGCGGCGCACACGACCGAGCGCCAGCGGTGAACAAGAACTATGCGGCGCTCTCCACGCAGAACACGTTCGTCGAGATCGTGACCGGGGTGAAGAGTGTGGATGCGGTGGGACCGGTGCCCATCGGGACGGCGCGGCGGAAGATGGAGGTGGAGGCGTTCGATCCCCTCACGTTGCAATCGGTGGTGGGACGAGTCCTCACGCTCGAACCGGGGACCACGTGGTACCTCAACGGGCGTGCCGACACGATGGCGGCGTACGTGATTCGGGGACGCTACGTGTGAGATTGGTGCTCGTGCTCGCCGCCACGCTCCTCACCGGCTGCGTCGTGCGCCCGTGGAACCTCCGCACGTTCCCGCGCTGCGCCGATGGGCTCCCCGTCGAGATCCTGATCGACCCGGCCTGCCCACCCGACGGCGTGTGCGGCTACTCGTGTCTCCCCGGCCGGTGGGGTGCGGACGTGGCGACCTGGCGGATAACCACCCTCTAACAATGCCATTCTTATTCGGAGGAGGACGACATGGTGCTGACGACTCTGTTCGAACTGCTCGCGTTCGTCTGCTTCGTCGCCGCCGCGTTCGGCGTGGCCGCCCGCGTGAACCTCGTCGCCGCAGGACTCGCTCTGTGGATGCTCGCCCTGCTAGTCTCGAGTGTCCGGTGAGAAACCGCTAGGGCGGCGATCGAACTACTTCCCGATGCGGAATGTCTTGCTGGCGAACCAGCCGCCCCGCATCGGGGACACCTGCACGCCACGCGACACCTGCTTCGGAAGGGCCAGCAACACGGCCCCGCCGACCATCGCGCCCACGCCACCCCACATCAGGCCGGGCCGCTCGAAACTGACGGTGCCGTCCGCTTCGTAGGTGTCCGACCCGAATCGGCTCGTCGACATGCAGATCGTGTCTGTCTTCTTGCCGTAGCCGGTGGGATCGTCGTAGGTGAACCTGTGCGTGGTATATCCCGCGCGGCATCGCGCGTCGTGATAGTCGAACGACGCGGCCATCATGCCTGCCCCGCCGGCGATCGCCAGCCATCCGGCGACCCGCTTCCCGTCCGCTGCCGCCGTGCGCGGCACCATCCCGATCATCAGCGCCACGGCCACAATTCCCGCTGTCTTACCTTTCACTGTCTGCTCCTGTGGTGGTTGGTTGGTGGTTGTAGTGCGGCAGCGCACGGGAGCTGTTTCAACGCGTCCGCCAGGCGGGTGAGCGTGAACGTGTCGGTGACGGTTTCGCCATCACCATCCGACACGCGGAACGTGATGGTCTTCGCGGTCACGGCCTTCTCGGTGAAGGCCCTCACTGAGCGTATCGGCAGGAACGCGGCTTTGTGATTCGCGGCGATGTCCCACCACCCCATCGTCGCCAGCTCGTCAGGCCAGCGGTGATCGACACGAATGGTGTTCGCTCTATCGCCGCTGAGGTACCGGCCGAACAGCAAGCCGACGTTCAACCCATCGGGCATGCACATCCAGGCGAGAGATGATGTCCTGCTTTCTCCGAGCGTGAGCGCGGTGCTGCGGTCGGCATCAGTCATCGCGTCTAGCTTCTTCCTGACCATGAAACTCCCGAACTTCAGATCCCCCTCGGCCGATGCGCCGACCGCCATCACCGCCACCGCTCCGATGGCTACTACGTACTGTCTCACTCTCACGGACGCCAACCTTCCATCTTTGCTTTGCTACGCGTCGCCGGTCGGCCGCCCTTCGCGCCGTTCACCTTGACGGCGGCGGTCTTGGCCTTGGACTTCGCACGACCGCCGAGGCGCCCGAGCGCAACGGCAGCGGGGTTCTTTTTCTTCACGAACCCCAATCTAAACCTAAGCGGTTAGGGTGTCGTTGCGCGAGCGCAAATGCCCGCTCGAGAACGTGCAGTTTGGAAGTGCAATTTCGGCCTACGCCGGCTTCGCAGTCGCCATGGCGGCGGCTCGTGCACACCAGCGTCGACAGTGCGTGGCCCGCCAGGGTGCCGACTGCCGGCGCGGCGTCAGCGCCGGCATCGGCCCGCCGCAGTGGGCGCACGTCGCGGCCTGCTGGACCAAGGCCACAGGGCCGCGCACGACAAACCCCTTCGGCGTCAACCGGAAGAGCGCTGGGCGGCGCCGCAGCTCCGTCAGGATCACCGCATCAATCCGGCGCGGCGTCTTCTGCTTCACGAACCGCGCGATGTGTGCCTTTAACCCCGCGAGGTCGAGCGGGCCGTGCGCCCGCAATGCCTTTTCGATCCGTTGCCACAGGAATGCTGGACTCGTGGTGGCATCCGTCTTCTGGTCCAGGCCGTGCCGGTGCCTGCCCAGTTCGAGCATCCGTGCCTCGTAGACCGCCTCGGCGAGTGCCCTCGATTCCTTCTTGCGCTGAGCAGTGGTGATGCCGACGAGGATGTCGGTCCGCTCTTTCTTCTTCGTCAATTCGAGATACATCCACCAGAACTTGCTATTGTCTTTCGCAAACACGCCCACGTAATGCTCTCCTTTCATGGGCGCGTTGCGCGCGCCACCTCGCCCGGTACACGCCTCGAGTTGTTCGTCTCATTCCCCCGCTGTTCCTCCAGCAGAGTATGGGGAACCCGGGGGGAATGGAAGTGTTGTTTTTCATTGTTTTTCGTTGTTTAGGCCGACGGCCCGGGCGTCCGGCTCATCGGATGGAAATCGCAGGATTGTTGAGGAATCGTGAGGAAACGGGGCTTTTTAATTGGTGGACGGCAGGAGGATCGAACTCCTGACCTCCGCATTGCGAAGGCGGCTGAAGCATACCATTTCCTCAAGGATTTCAGCCGACTCGCGTGCGCTGGGGAACCGGGGGGGAATGGAATCGCCGTTTTTCGCGTAGGACGCGCGCCGCCGGCCGGGTGGCCTTGCCCCTGCCCTGCCCCCTCTTCGCCGCTCTGGCGGCGTCATGGCGCGCCTGTTTGGCTTTCTGCGCGTTGTCCGTGTTGAGTCGATCGACGATCGCGTCGAGGTCGGCGGCCTTCACCAGGTGATACGTCTTCTCCAGCATGAACGTGTTCTTCCATCCGCCCATCTGCGCGACCGCTTTCAACACGCCCTCACCGCCCTGATCCACCATGCGCGTGGCACCCGTGGTGCGGGTGGCCCAATGGAACACGTTCCCGCCGTGCTTCCGGCCCCACGGCACGCGCACCCGCGCGGCGGCGCGGCGCAGCATCGTCGCGAAGGCGCCGCGGCGATTGCGCTCGAGTTCGGCGCCGCGACGCTGGGGAAATAGATACTCGGTGGCGTTGGGCGGCAGCGCGTCGAGCGCCTTGATGATGACCTTCGAGAGTTTGATTTTGTAGGGCCTGTTGTTCTTGGGCTCCCGCACGCACAGCCATTGGTGGCCGGCGTCACCGTATTCCCGGTCGGTCTTCTTGAAGTCGAGAATGTTGGTGAGGCGCACGAGGCCTTCGTAGCCAATCAGGAAGATGGCGCGATCCCACGGCGTGTCGAGCGCGGCGAGCAGGCGCTCGCGTTCCGCGTCGCTCATCAGCCGGGGCACCGCGTCAACACAATCGAGAAACGGCGCGTCCTCGAGTGGCGACTTCTCGAGATAGGTCGGCACGGCTGCGACGAGCATCTGTTTGAGCACGGCCGTCTCGCGGTTAATCGTCACGGGTTTCGGCGGTGGCAGTGTGCGCGGCTTGCCGTTCGGTCCACCGAAGTGCGCGATCACGTAGGGCACGTTCGTCCGCCAGGTCTCATACTCCTTCAGCGTCTCGGTGGTGATCTCCGTGAGCACGGTGAGGTGCTTCGCAGCGCAGAAGCGCAGGATGTGTTTGAGAATGTCGCGCTCGCGCTCGGCGCCCCCGTGATGCACGACGACGTTGTCGCAGAACCACTGCGCGAAGGTGGTGATGGCGATCGCCGGCTTCGCTTTCGGCGTGCCGAGCCCGCGCTTCTGGTCGCCGAGCTCGTTCAGACGGACCAGGTAGTGCTGGCGCGCCTTCTCCTTCTGTGCCTTGCGCTCCTGCCGGGTCTTGCCGTACAGGATGTCGGTCTTCTCCTTCTTGCCGATCGGCTCGAGGTAGAGATACCAATGCTGGCGCCCTTCGTGTTCGCGGTTGAGTAGCCCCACGTCAGTCAGTTCCCTTCGTCTTTGAATTGGCCCGTGTGTTTGTTTCCCTTTTGCGATTCGGGCCACGCAGCGTCAAGGCGATCCAGCGCGGCGAGGGCGGATTGCAAGGCCGCCCGGATCTCCGTCGTCGATCCGTTAAAGATCGCGGCCTCGTGCAGCAGGTGGGATAGCCGTGTTTCAATCGTGACGGCGTTCGCCGCATCATGCATCTCCAGCGCGGCGTAAATCTGATCAAGATTGGCGTCGTCCAAATAGACGACGATCCGTAAGTCACCCTGATACGACCACCCTTGATAGACGGAATCGCACTTCATGGCCTCGTGATCGAGGCATTGGACGACATCTCGATCCAGCCGAAATCTCATCGTCATTTCGCCCCCCCCCCGTGTAGCTTGTCAATCGCTGCCCGCATCTCGTCATTTGTCCTCGGCCGGATCGTCGCCACGCCGGACGACGTCGAGCACCGCCGGGCAGTCCGCGAAGTACTCGCGCACCGCGGCGAGAAAGCGCGTCCCGGTCTCGCGCAACTCCGGCGTCACGCCCGGGTGCCGGAGCGCCAACTGGAGCAGCCCCGTCAACTGAAAGACCGTGACGGGCTGACAGACCAACTCCATTGGCGTCGGCGCTTTGCGTTCGAGTTCCACGGCCATGCACCCGACGAGGATTTGCTCGTCATCGAGGAAGACGTGGCAGTGTCCGCAGTACCGCTCGATGATGTCGTGCGTGTTTGTGGAGGTCCACCCGCAATGTGGGCATGTGATCGACGCAGTCATGCGCGGCGGCGCTCGTTGTCCTCGATCCAACCCTTGACAGCATCGAGCATCCCGGCGCGGTCACTGTTGGAAATCCAGAACACCGCACCTTTGCCTATCGGCTCTGGTGCATTCTCGCCAAAGGGCACCAAGAATAGACCCCACCCCCAACCCTCTGGCGTTCGCTCATCGATCAACGCGGCGAGTGTGCGTAGCGCCCGTTCGATCTCGGGATTGCGGACTTGATACCTTTCGTCAGTCATCTACACCTCCAACCGCGACGGCGTCGTCGTCCACGCGAGCACGGCTTCCCGCGAGCCCCACGCGCCAGCGGGCGCATGATCGACCAGGAACGCCGCGATGTGCCCGACGCTGACGAGTGAAAAGGGATCGGCCCGCATTACGGCACTCATGAGATCGTTCACGAGCACGGCTTGCAGGAAACTCCCGGGCAGGATGCCGTCGGCGAAATATCGGACAAGACCCTCGCGCAAATGCTCGGGCACTCGGGACCGCGGCAACTCGCCCACAATGTGGACGACGAGCGCCTCACGCGCCTGGTCAGAGAGCTGGTCCCACAGACTCACGTCGTCGTCTCCTCCTGCTGTTGCACCCACGCAGGGAGGTCGATCTCGATCACGAAGTTCGCCTGTGGCAGCGGCGCGATGAACGTCCACTTGAACGGCTGATGCAGGCGAACAGCCCGCTCGTCCTTCAGGCCAGCGGCAAGTAGGAGCGCGAGCGACAACTGTGCCGGACCACTCCCGCCATACCCCCAGCTGAACCAGTCCGGTGAATGGTTCCAGACGCGCTGTGAGCGATACGGGTAGAGTCGCTTTCCATCCACCATCACGATGCGTGTCGCCCACGTGCCCTCGACGTGCATCTCCCTCTCTGTCGTCACTGCACCAACCCCCGGCGCACCGCGAGAATGTGCTCACGGAGCACGCTCGCCACGGCGGTCACGACCTCTTCAATGTCCCGCTCTGGCCGCTCGAGCGTGCCAATCCCGACCATGAGCCCAATCTCGTACGACAGCGCCGTGATGACGACGTGCGTATTCGTGTCGGGGTGCGCCACCTTGAGCCACTGCTTGAGCCACGTATGCAACTCCTCGTGCAACGCGACCGCCGCGTCCACATCGGCTTGGGTGAACGCTATCGTCATGGCTTCGCCCGCGCATCGACAAAGGACCGGGGTGGCGGCGTCGTCAACCGCTCGACGAGCTCCATGAACGCCTGCTCGCGGGTCTGCCAACTGGCGGTCACCGGGTGGCGCTCGAGCCCGGGCGCACGGACGAACGCTCGCCAGTACCCTCTGGCGTCCTCTTCGAGCGTGATCGCCACCAACACCGACTCCGGCATCACTCGCCTCCTTCAATCGGCAATGGCTGAATCTGTTCACACTGCATACAGACGCGCGGGCGGTCACGAAACGGGCCGTGCGGGTTCGACGCGACCCACGCGCCGCACTTCGTACACGGGTCGATGTGTGCACCGGCCGGCGGGACGCCGAGCGGAAAGTCCGCCACGCGCCGACAGATGATGCTGTCGGGGGGCACTGGCACGTCCCCGAGCGGCACGAGCTGGCCCGCCCACGTGCGGCCGTAGTACTGCCCGCCGTGAACGTCCGTTGGCTTCTTGGCCATCACAGACCGTCCGCGAGCATCGCCACGAGCAGAAACGTGCCCTTTATGATCCGGGCCTTGAGCCGCGCCTTGGCCGGCCGTGGCGGTGCGACTAGAACCCCGATCAGTTCCTTCACGAGGCTCGCCATGTGCGGCGGCATCCGATCCCACTCGATGGGCGGTCCACACGAGTCCAACACGAATTTCAACTCGTCGAGTGCACGGCAGCACGCGTGGTACTCGTCCTGAATGTGGCGCGTCGCGTGCACATCGACGACGTCCGAGGTCGCATCCGCCACCCCATCGAGCGCCTGTCCGAGCACAGTCATCCGCGCCGTGACGCGGGCGACGGCGCGTGCGAGCAATTTCGACGACGACCGAACGACGGGATCGACGGTAAATGTGCGCAGACGCGACATCGGAGGACCCTCGCGGGAAGGACGCGTGGTTGGCCGACTGAACGCCGACGACGGTTAGTGATTCGCGACTTTTTTGGGTGGGAGTGCCGGGGGATGCTGGCGACGCACGGCGTCCTTTTGCGAGAAATGCTCTAATGTGCCCTGCACGATACGCTGCAATTTCGGGGGAATGGCCCGGTACTGCGCCAATATTCGTTCGTCGGCGGCGGTCAGGCGACGGCCTTCCACGAAATGCGCCCGGCGTTCCGCTGCCACGCCGAACAAGTCCTCGATGAGATCCACGACGTCGCCATGTCCGGCCGCCCGCAAGAGTTTCGCGGGGGAGTAGCCCGTGCGCTTCGCCACGCGCAGACACGCGTCGATCGGCATCACGTGCCGTGGATCGCCACGCAAATACCGACTGATGGCCGAACTCGTCAACCCGACTTCGTCGGCAAATGCCTTCTTCGTTAACGCCGACTCGCGGATGATCGCCTCGAGCAGCGGAGGGAGGTCCGCACGCACAACCATATGCTTTAGCGCTTAGCATCGTATCCCCCCACTTGCAATTATTGCAAGACATCCACTCGCAGTGTAGTCAAGAATTGCGATATGTTCAAGAGCCCCTAGCGCTTTTCTGCACAACAAAAGTCCACCTTGACACTGTACGGCTTCCGACCGTAATCTTTGCCAAAAGCGCAAATATTGTATTTGCAATGTTTGCTAATACCTCGGAAGGGCCCCATTATGCTCCCTGAACTCGAAGCCCTGAACCGCCTCCGGTTGCGCCGGGAATGGACGTGGGAACAACTCAGCCAGGCCATGCGGCGCGCCCACGTCCCTATCCCCTACCGGACGCTCCATCACCTGCTGACGAACCCAGACGTCAAACCGCACGACAAGACCCGCGGGCGCGTGCAGCGGTTCCTGAAATCCGCGGTGGCCCGGCGCCAGGCGCGCCCCCGTCGTCGTCCTACAACGCCGCCCGAGGTGACGCTGTGACAAAACGGGCCTTTGCACTCGTCGCCCCGCCGCCGACGTCGTCCCGCGCCGTCGTGGAGTCACCCTACTTCGACTCGAAGGAAGCGATGGCCTACTTGCGGCTGAAGTACCAACAGCAATTGCATCACCTGATCAAGGAGCACGGCCTGCCGACCTTGCGGTGCGGCGGACGGCTCCGTTTCGACAAACGCGAACTCGACGCCTGGCTGCGCGGCACCACCGCCCTCGAGCTGCGCCGCGCCGGAAAGTAGGGCGAATACCCATGACGGTCAACTACGCAGTGACTTTCGAATTCGACACCCGGCCGCCGATCACCCACAGAGGCACCGTTGCCGGCTCCAGCGGGGCCACATGTGTGGCGCGGGCGGCACGAATTGCCCAGAAGGCTCTTCGCCCTGTCGGTTGGACGTCACTGGTTGTCGTGCTGCTCGAACGCGTCCAGGGAGCCTAGGATGGCGGACGTCCTCACCACCCTGCTCGGGTCGGGCATCCACGACGTACCGGCCGCCGTCTATCACGCCGACCCGGCCCCAGAGCCCTCGCTGTCGAGCTCGATCGCGAAGCTGATCTGCCAGGCCTCGCCCGCGCACGCCCGCCACGCGCATCCGCGGCTCAACCCGGCGGCCGTCGAGGAGGACGCGGAGAAGTTCGACATCGGCACCGCCGCGCATCGGCTTCTGCTCGAAGGTCACGCCGGCGTCGAGGTGCTCGACTTTCCCGACTACCGCACGAAGGCCGCGCAGCTCGCCCGCGACCAGGCCCGCGCCGCCGGCAAGACTCCTTTGCTAAGGAAGGTCTGGACCGACGTCGAGGCGATGGTCGCCGCGACGCGCGCGCAGCTCGCGCAGCACCGCGACGGCGGTGCCGACATGTTCACGAATGGCAAGCCCGAGCAGACGCTGATCTGGCAAGAGGAAGACTTCGGTGGGATCTGGTGTCGCGCGCGGCTCGACTGGCTGCGCCCGGATGCCATTGACGATTTCAAGAGCACCGCCGCGAGCGCGAACCCGGACGACTGGACTCGCACGCTCTTCGGCTGTGGCTTCGACATTCAGTGCGCGTTCTACCTGCGCGGGCTGAAAGCCCTGACCGGGTATGACGCGACGTTCCGCTTCTGCGTCCAGGAGACCGCGGCCCCGTTCCAACTCTCCGTCATCACGCTCGGCCCTGGCGCGCTGACGCTCGCCGAAAAGAAATGTCTCTACGCGCTCGAGGTCTGGGCGACGTGCCTCACGAAGGGCGAGTGGATCGGGTATCCGCGGCGCACCTGCCACGCGATGCTGCCGCCGTGGCAGGAAGCGCAATGGCTCGAGAAGGAGCTCCGATGACGGGCGCGATGACGCGAGAGGAATTCGAGGTGTGGATTCGGCGCACGGGTCGCGCGCTGACCGATCCCGACGCGCCGATCGTGCCGTGCCGCTGCGGCGATGTGAACTGCAAAGGCTGGCGCTTCGACGTCCGACCCGCCGAGCCTGACGAGCAGGAGACGCGGTGACTCGCCGGTTTGTCGACATGCGCACAATCCAGCGGCGCATGCAGTTCAAGGACGATCGGATCAATCGCGCGCTGGCGCGGGATGCGGCGCGCAGAAAGGAACCTGCGATGAGCGTGGAGATTCCGGCGTACCTGCAGAGCCACCTCGACGTCGCCGACGCGCTGCCGATTCGGCTCGCCGACGCGTCGCTCGATGACATTGAGATGCTGCAACAGCGACTGCGCGATCTCGTGGCGCTCGTGGCGAATCGCGACGGACAGATCGTCAAACTCACCCGCGAGCTCGACCGCCTGCACCCGGCGATTCAGAAAGTGACCCGATGAGAAAAACCGCCATCGACAAAGCCATCGACGCGCTCGAAGCCGAGAAGAAAGTCATCGAGTTAGCGATCGCGAAGCTGCGCGCCGCTAACGAGAAGAAAGCCGCGCCGCGCATTCGTCGCGTGCCCGCTGTCGCCGAAGGCGCGAAGTGACATTCGAATTCCGCGACGCCGTGCGCGAGAACGTCAGCCTGCTCATCGGCCTGTCGGGCGCGAGCGGATCCGGCAAGACATACACCGCGATGCGCCTGGCGAAGGGGATCGCTGGTGACACACCCTTCGCCGTCATCGACACCGAAGCCGGCCGCGCGAAGCACTATGCCGATGCGTTTCACTTCAAACACGGCGATCTGAAGCCGCCCTTCCGCCCGAGCGCGTACGCCGACGCGATCAAAGCCGCCGACGATGCGCACTTCCCCGTGATCGTCGTCGACTCGATGTCGCACGAGTGGGCCGGCGAAGGCGGCATCCTCGACTGGCACGAGGACGAGCTCCAGCGCATGGCCGGCACCGACTGGAAGAAGCGCGAGAGCTGCAAGATGGCCGCGTGGATCACGCCGAAGATGCAGCACAAGCAGATGGTGCAGAAGCTGCTGCAAGTGCGTGCGCACCTGATCCTCTGTTTTCGTGCAGAACCCAAAGTGGAGATGCAGCGCGGCGCCGACGGCCGCATGGAGATCGTCGAGAAGAAGTCCCTGACGGGGCTGCACGGCTGGATCCCGATCTGCGAAAAGAATCTGCCGTATGAGCTGACGGCGTCCTTTCTGCTTATGGCTGATCGGCCTGGCGTGCCGCTGCCGATCAAACTGCAACAGCAGCACAAGGACCTCTTCCCGCTCGACCAGGCGATCACCGAAGCGAGTGGCGCACGGCTGGCGGCGTGGGCGCGCGGCGGGGTGATATCAGAAATACCTGGCGGGGCGCTCGACTGGGCCGGGTTGATCGTCAGCGCGACGTCCCGCGACGAGCTGCTCGCGGTCGGCACGCGACTCGCCGCCGCGACCAACTTGTCGCCGCAAGGTCTCGACACGCTGCGACGCGCGTACGCCGCACGACTCAAGAAGTTTCCGGCCGCGCGCGTGAAGAAACCCGCGCCGCTGACGGCCGATGACATTCAGTGGACGCCCTGACGGAGGACTCCAATGATCATGCGCACGCTCCGCACGTGGCTCTGGCGCTGGAAGTTGTCCCGGCTGATCCCACGCCTCGGCACCGTCACGCTCGACAGACACACGCCCGACTACGCCGCATTTCTCCGCGACATGAGGGACCGATGACGCGCCGCGATGCGCAGGGCCGCCGGTACCTCGAGGTCCTGCCGTTCGAGGACGGCCCGATCAAACAGGCGTACCGCGACCGGCCGCTCCACGATCACCGCTGCGTCGAGTGCGGCGTGATCCTGATCCACGGCACCGACCGCTACTTTCAACGCAACGACGCGACCGACGGCACCCAACCCAATCTGCTCGAACGCGCACTCATGGCGCTGACCTACGACCCGGTGTGCGGCCTGTGCGGCGACCGGGCGCTCACGGCACTGGCGACGAACTAAGGGACGAGACACATGTGGTCGAAGGTAGATGACGCACTCATTGATCATGCGAAGGTGTTCGCGGCGGGCGATCTCATTGGCCGCAACGGACCCGCGATTGCGCTCGGCGTGTACTTACTCGGCCTGATGTGGGCGAATAAGCACCTGACCGACGGGCATCTACCAGTGACGGTAGTGAAGCGCTGGCGCCACGCCGACCACCCGATGCGCGTCGCCGACGCCCTGGTGAGCGCGGGCCTCTGGGAGAAGAACGGCACCGGCTACATCGTCCACGACTTTCACGATCACAACCCGAGCGCCGAGGCGGTGAAACAGAAGCGTGAAGAGGATCGGAAACGGAAGGCAGCCAAGAAATCATGACTGCGGAATCCGCGACGACTCCGCTTGGAATCCCACGCGCCTCCGACGGGAATTTTACGCACGCGCGCGCGCGATCCCGTCCCGTACCCGTCCCGTCCTTCCCCTACCCCGCGCCCGGTCCCGGAATTTCAGAGGGAAGGATCGTCGTACTTCACAGAATTAGAACCTGCTGGGAAGACCCAGCAAGACGCAAAGACGGGGAGAAATAACGAAGTGCCCCCGGAGAATCACAGCCGCCTCATCGCGAAGCTGATGCGCGAGCTACTCCAGACGGAAGTCTTCGACACGCTCGCCGACCTGAGCGACGCGACCAAAGTGCGGTGTGCCCGGCTCCGTATCAGGTGGTCGACCGACGAAGTGACGCACGCGATGAAAGTCATCGCCTCAAACCGAGTGCTGACAGGGGCGCTGCCACCAGTTCAGCGTCGACCAACACCGCCACCAGGACCCACAGGCCGCCCACTCTCGCGTGTGGAAGCGACTCACCTCTACAACGACCTAATGGGCCGCTATCAACGCGAACGCGCAACAGTCACGACGACGGACGCGCACGATTTTCCTGCGCTCGTGGAAATCAAATGGTGAAGACCATCACGACGGTCACGGTCTTTACCGACGAATGGAGCATCCTTGCGGAATTCTGGCGACAGGTGTACGAAGGCGGCGACCGACTGGACCTCCTTCAGCACATGACGCACGTCCACATTGCGCGACCACCAGACTGGGACCAAGCGGCGATTCGGCGTGCACACGAAACCGGTGTCGCCAAGTTCGGGTACGCGTGCTTCAGTTGCTTGAATGCGGACCGTCGCATCTACGTCCACCACATCATCGAAATTCAGCACGGTGGCAGCAATCACCCGCGCAACCGCGTCCCGCTCTGTTTTCGGTGCCATCACCATCTGCACCCGTGGCTCGTCGAACCGGAAGGGGGACGTCACGATGGGTGGGAATTGTTGGCCGACATTGTGCGAAGGGTGAAGCAGCGATGAACCCGGAAGTCCGACTCGCGCTCGTCGCGACGCTGCTCGGCTACGCGGCTCGAACGCCGCGCTGGTTTGATCCGCCTGGCTGCGGCTACTGCGGCGGCACGTCCGGCTACGTGCACGGCTCGCTCTGTCAGAACTGTGCGGATCGCTTGGCCCGACTGTCGGTGGCTCCGGCCTCGCTGGCTGCCGTGGCCCCTAGCGGCGGCTTCACGCCCTTGAAATTTATCAACCAGGATCCCCGACTCCTGCGGCAGTCCGATCTGCGCCAGGGCGGGCGGATCGACAAGCTGCCCTTTGACGACGACGCCGCATGAAGTACCTGCCCGCACTTCGCCCGAAGACGCGCTCCCGGTGGGAGGACCTGCTCGCCCGCCAGCTCGCGGCGGCGCCGCTGCCGACGCCGGTGCGCGAGTATCGCTTTCATCCAGTGCGGAAGTGGCGCTTCGACTTCGCCTGGCTGCCGCAGACCCTTGCGGCCGAGGTGGAAGGGGCGACATTTGCGGGCGGGCGGCACACGCGCGGCGTCGGCTTCGCGGCCGACACCGAGAAATACAACGCCGCGGTGCTGCTCGGCTGGCGCGTGCTCCGCTTCACGCACGTGCAGATCAAAAGCGGCGAGGCGTTGAAGACGATTCGCGAGGCGCTCACCCGACCGGAAGGAGTGATGGCGTAAATGTTTATTGCTTCCAGCACAGACGACAACGGACGCCGGCTCTTAGTCCTCGGCCTGTCCGATGCCAACCGCGCACGGCTGGCCGACCACCAACCGATTCGTCTCTCACGCGTCTCGCATGGCATGGCCATGCCCGCGGACCTCACGATCGTGATTTTCGCCGGCAGCACCGAGGAGTCAATGGCCGCCGAGATGGCGAGCCTGATCGGACCGACAACCGTTGTCGATCAGAAACGACCGATCTGACATGCGCACGGTGAGAGCGACGGCGCGCTGTCAGTTCTGCGACTGGAAGGTCAAGGCAACCGGCGACGACGTCGTCGAGGTGGGCACGTTTCTGCGGCGGCTGTGTATTGAGCACACTGAGGCCGAACACGCCGACGAGCTCGCGCACGATCGGCAGAAGGAGGATGCATGCGACTCTTCGAAGTGAACAAAGTTGGGATGTTTCTCGATCAGATCAGCCACGGGATCGAGACGCGCAGCGGCGACGAGGTGAAGATCGTGACGTTGACGTTGCGCGTGGCCCCGTTTTCGCACGATCTAGCCCGCGCGATCGAGAACGGTGTGCGCACGACGCTGTTCAAGCTCAACCACCCGGATCCGCACGCACACCTCAAGCGCGTCGACTTCCGCCTCGGCGTGCCGCGGCAACAGCTCATCGTGTTCGCAGCCCCGGACACGAAGAAACCCTCGATCTGTTTCGACCAGGCGAAGATCGTCGCGACTTACGCGCGCACGCAGAAGGACATCAACGGGTTCGTGTTTGTGTGGAAGACGAGCTTCGGGCCGGTTGGCAAGCTCGAGCTCGAGTATCTGCAGGACTGGTTGCTCGGGCAGCGGTTCGTGACGACGGAAGCCGCTGAGCCCGGGCTGTTCCCCGACGACGAGCACGAGCACGAGCTCGACGAGGAGCCAGCGGCGACGCGCCCCGCGCCGATGTTCGATGACGACGGCGACACCAAGAGGCACTGAGCGATGCCCACGAGTTCGAATGTGCTCTGCGGCTGTGGCCGATTCATGTACGTGAAGAAAAACAGCGTCACCGTCGAGGAACTGACGGAAGACGGCGAGGCATACAAGCTTTGGCAGGCTGATCTGTTCGAGTGCGTGGAGTGCGGTGTCGAGATCATCACCGGCTTTGGCCAGGGGCCGATCGCGGAGCACTGGCAGCCGACCTATCGCGCATCACGTGACCGACTGGCGCCAATCTATCCGGGCCGGTGTCGAGACGCATGAGCACTAAAGGCAATACGGCGGTGTACGCGAACCTCACGCACGCCGATGCCGCACGCCTGCGTGGACTGTTGGAGGGGCAGTCCATTAACAGCTACCTCCGCGCGCTTATCAGCGCCGATCTTGAAGACCTTGGTGCGCCACCACTCGAGAAGTTGGTGTACGAACGACGCCCGCGGACGCGACCACCGATGCGGCACGGCACGGTGTCGGGCTACACCTACTTCCGCTGTCGCTGTGAGGCGTGTCGCAGCGCACAACGGACTTACTACCGGAAATGGAAAGCGGCCGGCGCCTGCACGACGTTATGAGTGGCGGAAGGGTGAGGCGACATGGCACAACAGACGAGGCCGAAGTCATCGACGGAGATCGCGCGGGCCATCGTTGACGAGTTATTCGTGAATGGGCAGGGCGAGCACGCCGACCGCTTGGTGCTCTGGGTGGATGCTGATGAACGGAATCTCGGTGGCTGGGCGAAAGTCGTGGTGTTCCACCGGATCGTCACCATCCTCGAGACGATGTGCCCGACTGGCAACTTTCGCAATGACTGACCGCGCGCGCTTGGTCGTGTTGACCGGTGCGCTATTCTCACGCTGAGAAGAAAGAGGGTTGCCCGATGTCTCTGCCTGCCGCTTACTCGCTGGCGCTCTATCGCGGCGACTCGTTCCGCACGCAATTCCGCCTGTGGGCGGATGCGCAGAAGACGCAGCCGGTCGATCTCAGCGGCGTCATCGCAGCCGCCGAGCTGCGCGCCGCTCCCAAGAGCGCGCTGTTGCTCGCCCTCGCGTGCGCGATCACCGGGAACGTCATCGACGTGTCGCTCACCGCCGCGCAGTCCGCGACTCTGCCCACGGTCGCATATTGGGATCTCCAACTCACGTACCCGTCTGGCGACGTGCAGACCATCGTGGCCGGTGGCGTGAGCGTGCGCGCAGACATCACCGCGTCGCCGCTCCCTGGCGCGCGCGAGGTGGCCCATGTCTGACGCCGTGACCGCCATTGACGTGATCGTGCCGCCGCCGCTCGTGATCGAGGTTGCGTCCATCGGCGTCCAAGGTCCGCCCGGACCGCAAGGCGAAGTCGGTCCGTCCGGTGGCCCCGTTGGCCCGGAGGGACCACCCGGTGACCCGGGACCGCCGGGTGCGGACGGTGTGGATGGCGCGACGGGTCCCGCTGGTGCGACGGGTGCGACCGGCCCCAGTGGTGCGACTGGCCCCGCCGGACCGGCAGGCGCCACCGGACCGCAAGGCCCGACCGGGACATTCGCCCCGCTCAGTGGCGCGTCTCGCCTCGTCGGGCGCGGCAGTAGTGCCGGTGCCGGCCCCGCGCAGGAGATCACGCTGAGTACCAGTTTCATCATGACGGGCACCGACTTGTCCGTGCGCACCGGCGTGTTCAATTACACCTTCAACACGTCGACCGCCGAGCCGCCCGCCGCGGGACAAGTGCGCCTCAACACGGTGCACCCGCACACGAGCGTCACGAAACTGTGGATGCGCTTCGTGTCGGCCGACGGGCAGGATTTGTACTGGGGCATCATGCCGATCCCGATCGGCGCCACCCTGTTGCTGCAGGACAAGGACGACCACACGCTCTACGGGCTCTTCACAACCACGGGCGCCCCGCTCGACAAGGGTCTCTATGCGGAAATTCCGGTGACCCGGCAAACGGTCGGCGGCGCGATCAACACGGCGCAACAGGTGCTCTTGCGCGTGTCGGGACCGTCGACGGCGGCGCTCGACGCCCGACTGGACGCCCTCGAAGCGCGGCTGCGGATCTTGGAAGCGTGATGTGGTCGGACGCAAGCGCCTCTGTCCCTGCGGCTGCAGCGAGCGCCTCGGGCCCGGGCAGCGACGGTGCGCGGCCAGTCTGCGGCAGAAGGATGCAGCTCGCGGGAGCCGGCACGCGCGCGGGTACACGAACGCTTGGGCCGACTACTCGAGGGCACGTCTCTCGCGGTTCCCCCTGTGTGTGCACTGCGGTGCCCCGGCGACTGTGACGAATCACATCCAGGGCGCGCGCGCACATCCCGAGCGCTTCTGGGATCCGTCGAACCATGAGTCGGTGTGCGCGGGGTGTAACAGCCGACAGAACATCGCGCGCGAGGGCGGGTTCGGCCGGCAGCCACGGTGAGAGACACGATGGTTAACACGAACGTGAACATTCCGGTGCAGTCAGTGATGAAACGGATGACGCTGACCGTCCGCATCACCGGACATCGGCGCTGGTGGATTCGGCAGCAGATCGCGATGCAGCTACTGAAAGCGGCGGCATGGGTGATGGGCTGCAACATCCACGTCGACCTGGAGTCGGGCCATGACACGTGAGGGCTGGCGGCATCTCGTCCTCGACGCAGTCCGCCAGTACCAGGCTGGGGATGCGACAGGGCTTGAGCTGCTCACCGACTTGCTCACTGAGCAGGACGAGGCCAAACAACGCTTGCGTGCAAAAGGTTACGGTTGCACAGGCATGGGCTGGATCGAAACGGTCAACGAGGTGGGGTATGGCCTCGAAAATCGCTAGGGCTGGAGCCGTCCAGGAC
>Ga0208454_1000202_pt1 | contig 42223 bp, 50 predicted proteins | sample EasRivMeERMZT100_FD_187530 | JGI IMG/M metagenome (GOLD analysis project Ga0208454, IMG submission 187530) | Soil microbial communities from meander-bound floodplain in the East River, Colorado, USA - East River MetaG ERMZT100 (SPAdes) (version 2) | ecosystem: Environmental > Terrestrial > Soil...
ATAGTGGTTGCACGTTTACAACCAAATAGAGCGATGGGCACGGGAGGTGTTCGCTTAGCGAATTGGAGTTACTCCTATGAGCAACGTGAACGATTTCCCCATTATCCGGGCGGAAGCACTAGGCAAGCTGGCAAAAGGCGACGTCATAGGTGTTCTTACGAACGTAGTAGATGGTGAGCCAACTGCGGCAGGAACGCGTACAATCGTGGCTGACAGTCTTGTGATAGGCAAGGCACAGTTTCACCGGGAAAAGATTGTCCTGTTCTCGCAAGTGGACCAAGACGCGGCCAAGGCAAAGTCCGGTAACGGACGAGTCAAGAGCACCAAGAGCAAAAAGCTAAGCGCCCACATCTAGGGGTCGCCTAGCGGACAATCGGTAAGACGCGAGCGTCCCCCGTTCCCCCAAACGTGAAGTTAAGAACCCTGTTAGAGATAGCAGGGTTCTTTTCTTATGCCCGTCGCTACCCATGTTGACGCCAGAGCGAGCGCCAGAGCGCCAGCACTAGGGCAAAACATGGCAAGACTGCGCCATACCCTACCGATGCCAGCTTGACCGGCGTAGATACGCTTACAATGCGACGTGTGAAATCTGTCACAAGCTACACATTAGGATTGTGAAACTATTCACAATACCAAATGGAGATACAAAGAAGAAACAAGATACCAGAAATACAATTCAGGTATTCCTTATACTAGTGCAGGGGGTCTTAGCAATAGCTAGGTTTACTACGACAGTTGGCTTAGCTAGTTACGGATAAGCCGCGACAGCTAACATAGTAGCACTAACTGCGCGTTATGCCCTTATAGGAGTTGACAGACTGGCTGCCAGTTGATACGATGGTGTCACCACTCGGAAAAGGAGTTGCTCTTAATGCTAAACATACAGCCACTAGTCGGCGCTCTTATAGATAAACATGGCAGTATACAAGCCGCTGCTAATGCGGCTGGCGTACATGCTAACCTAATCTACGGCGCTGATAAACACTACATGAGAATAGATAACTTCATAAAACTAAGCAGAGCCGCAGGACAATCGCCTTCGGATATGCTAGAAAGGTGTCTTATAACAGAATATACCACAATAGAATATGATACGGAGGTAGAAGCATGGAACTAGCAGAGCTACACCGGATGTTCCCTACTAGGGCGGTCGGCACTAGGAAGCGCCGTGTTAGTAAGAACGGCCGGGTTACTACACGTAAGGCAAGTCCAGTGGATTTGCTATTCTTCGGCGGGGCTAGCACAGGTGATACGCTTAGCGTTAAGCCAGTGACGCCGGATAACCCCGCTATTCCCGTAGTTAAGAGCCGCTGGTGGCCGGGTATGCTAGACCAAGAGGGAGAAAACAGTTGGGCCTTTATTAATAACACTGGAGGAACAACTAAACTATGACTTATCTACTTGCTTTCATCTACGCTACTGTTATGTTCTACGTAGCAGTCGTGGCAGCTTCGGCTGCACCCTCGGATAAGGTAACAATATGCCACGCTGCTGGACTTGCTGGCACTACGCACTACGTAGAGCTTACAATTTCATACAACGCTGCATTTGGACAAGCCGGACACTTCTACGAGAACGGTACACCTCGCGCAGGGCACGAACAGGACTACCTAGGACAGTGTGCCGCCGCATCCACGCCTACTCCAAGTGCGGCGCCGACTCCTAGCCCGACCCCTGAAGCTACACCCGTAGTACCAACCGAAACAGCTACACCTACACCTAGCATACAGGAGGTGCCGACACCAACGCCGCAAATCGTAGGAACTTCGATAAGCCGTGGCCCTATTCAGCTACCGAACACGGGAGGAACACGCTAATATGAAAGTACGGTTCGTAAACTATTGGCTTACGCACTGGACAGGACAAGTTGAAAACGTTCATATACACGGTATGAAACTCGTAACTATCTATGAGGGAGAACTGTTTATCGTAGTCTCCGAAGTAGTAGGGGTAGTCGTAGTTGACAATACCTTAGTTATACTCGGAAAGGGGTAACGCATAAGGTCGTTATAGCACTTGACACCGGCTGGTTCGGTGTGGTAAGCTGTTGCAGCATCGAACCAATCCATCCAGATACTATATAAGGAGAGTAAACATGGAAAAGAATATCTTGTGCCGCGGTAGTTCAGCTAGCCTCGGTAAAGGTAAAGGGCCAGTCCGTCTCTACCCCGAAGGGACTACGGACTTCTCGGACTTTCGTAAGGGTGACGTACTCGTTACCCCCATGACTAACCCTGACTTCGTATCCGTTATGAAGATGGCCGAGGCTATCGTTACGGACATCGGCGGTATCACCTGCCACGCTGCTATCATAGCGCGCGAGTTCGGCGTTCCTTGTATCGTAGGTACTGGCAATGCAACCAAAGTGCTAAAGATAGGCGACGTTGTAATCGTAAATGCTACAGATGGGGAGGTTTACACTGTCAACTAATCCCAAGCCAGAAGATAAACCCTTTATCTATGGAGGAAAAATATATATGGATGGGGAAGCACACGGAACATTCAACAAGGGCGTATTTCAAAACTATCTTAATTCGCTCTCCGGATGGGATAAGCCAGAGCCAAAGATAGCAGAAACTACTTCTCCTAAGTGCACCCATTGTAGCGCCTATGCCGTGATGAAGGTAAGCGGCGTCTCCTACTGTGCACACTGTAAGTCAGTGCCCGGCGATACTACAAATACGCAAGACCCCTCGGTAGAAGTAATACCACCGAATAAACTATACGTAATCCAGTGGGGTAAGAAGGGCGGAGAATACTACGAATACTACTCACATACTTTTAAGAAGGAGTACAAATACATAGCTAACGGTTATAACCCTGAACCGCACAAGGTACTTAACCAAGAGCCGAGACTCTTTGGTAAGTGTGTCGTATGTGCTGGCACTTACTGTGAGAAGTGCGATGGGTGTGCTGCTAACTGCGAATGTCCATTCGTATGCCAAGGGTGTAACGAACAAAAGAGCAAGCGTGTTCGGGCAAAGAACAGTAACAGCTATTGCAATAGTTGCCTGTGTAAATTCTGCCAGAGGCCGATGGCTGAACACGCGAAGCTCAACCTTCTATGCCCTGTGTGTACTACCAAGCAGTGTATACACGGCTGTCCTCATAATGACCAGCGGGTAGTAGCGAGCGAAGTATGGCGCATGTCTGATATTAACGTATCAGAGATGGCAGCTAAGTTCTACTTCGAGATGTACCGCTCGCTTAAGACACCAGATAAGTACCTTCGCGGGTACGAAGACCATAAGCACACACTAGCACCGATACTGGCTTCCTACCTAGACATGGTAGTTGGTGGTGAACTAAGACACGCTGGTTCACAGCTACCGGGCGTTGCGGTTAACGACTTCACACTAGCACGTAGGTTCATTAAGAAGTCCGGTGGTATAGGTAGGAACGGTGGTTGGGCACACTGGTACAAGTATCGGAAGAAGTACGGGCTGCAAATACTAGAGGAAGCTGCGGCTCTGATGCACTCATATGAATGGCGTGGTAGCTACGGCGGTGAGTCATGGGGTAGCTGTGCTGACACACTGCTACGCTTCTACCGGGGAGAGATTTCATCCGAGCTTTTCATTGACCTAGCCTTTGCATTGGAACACAACAACGGCTGCATCTTTGATAAGTTCTTCGGCGGTACTAGAAAGATACGCCGGGTACTGGACGCTAACCTCGCCAGTGACTACCAAAAGCTGGCCGGATATCTACCTATGAATGAGCGGGAGAACGGATACCAATATCTACTGGAACTTAACGGCATAGATGCAGAGGAGGCTAACAGAATAGCAAAGAATCAAGCAAACGAGTATAAATATGATTATGAAGATGATGAAGAAAATTACTGCACTTGCTCAGAGTGTAATAGGCGGGAGGACTGACATGACATACAACTACTACCCTGCCTGTGCTTCATGCGGCGAGCCGCGGATGATTTCAGTAAGGTGTCATACCTGTACCCGTTATGTATGCGACGTCTGCATATGGTCGGGAGACATCTGCAATACCTGTCATATGGAAGGACTATACGGTAAGACAGAAGAAGAAACAACAAGAGAAACTACAGACGATGGTACTCCTATCATCCCGCTTTGGTGTGGTAACTGCATGGACATTAGACAGTTCGTTGGTTACACTTCGGAGTCGGGTGAACTATACCCGTGGTGCGTAACCTGCTACAGTACATGGTCACCCCATGATATTACTAAGGAACAGGTGGTTGCTCCGGGCGTAGACATCAACTGGCTACACGCTAACTGGACACAGCTAGCCGGAGAGGGTGATACAGTAGCCACTGTAGATACTGCGGAGAAGTTGTCAGACCAAGAACTATACTGCATCAACTGTAAGCGTATAACTAAGCACATAGATACGCACAGTAAGGTAGTTACTGAGGAATGGGAGTGCGTCTCCTGTAAGCGTAGGCGTTGTGACTACGGTAAGCAGACTAACAACCACTTTAGGGACTGCCACCACTGGCGGGACACGATACAAGTAGGACAGTATACAGTCACCGTGTCTGCTAGTTCCGATGGGGTATGGGGCAGGGCACATAAGGCAGATGCACTCGAACCGGACTACGGACTCTACCTAGCCAACACATGGGCAGGTAAGGTCGTAGTTACGCCGGACTTCCCTCGTGCTAGTAACCTTATACCCCTGAACCACAGCTACCCTAAGATTATCTTCGATTGGGTAGACTACTCGACGCCACGACCAACGGACTTGCTAGCCGTATTCGAGTGGGTTAAGGAACAGATACGTGACGGCGCCCGCATAGACCTCGGCTGCTTTGGTGGACACGGTAGAACGGGAACGTTCCTAGCCCTGCTAATCATGGAGTTCGAGGGTCTTAGTCCCGCAGATGCTACTCAAGCTGTGTGGGATAGGCACTGTAAGGAAGCCATCGAAACGGTAGGACAAGAGAACTTCATCTACACATGGGCAGGGCAAGAGCCACCGGTAAGGACACCGACCAAGGTATGGACAGCATACAAGTCTAAGGCTAACGGGCAGGCTAATGGTAACAGCGGCAGTTTCAAGTATGCATCACGCGCAGAGAAGCGACAAGCTAAGGCCAGCCGTAAGCGTAACCGCAGAAACTTCCGTGACTTTGCCGAGGCCATGCGTGACCAAGCAGATAAGCAGAGTATAAAGTGGGAGGTATACCTTAAGACCACGGTAGAAAACAAGTCAACCTACTGGCACTGTGAGGCATGCTGGCACTGGATGGGCGAGTCTAGCATTAAGGAGGCAGGCAAGAGTGCAAAGATAAAAAGAGAATGTTCCGAGTGTCAAGAGACACGAGAGTTTCAGCGCCCGTTCTACCTATACGAGGACACACGGACTAGTGGAAAGGAAAAGCTTAATGACTGCTCCGTATGAACTGGAAGACCTGCTAGAGTACGAGGCGTACGCAAAGAAGCATATTGCTAAACTTAATGAAGAAAATAGGAAGCTTATTGAGCAACGCGAGGGGCTAAAGAGGGCACTAGCTACCGCCAAGGAAAACCTAGATGTCATACATACTAGGATTGCTAAGGATAGGAGTGCTGAGTCCCGCCTTGCCGAAGCAGAGGGGCTGCTGTACGAAGGCTCGGCTGATGGCGACTCGTTGGAGTACGATGCCGCAGACCCACTAGCAGACGTGATAGCGAGCTACTAAATATATTTTTGGAAGGGGCTTTACTTATGAGTGATGAAGAGAGCCGGAGAGAGGATGCTAAGCGTGAAGAATGGGAAGATGCACATTACTACGGACGATGCGAAAGCTGCGGTTGTCCAGTATTTATTGAAGAGTCGTGGGCGGAGACGCTTATTGACCCTGCTAGCGGTAGGGCACTCTGCTCCAACCGAGAGTGCAGAGAAGAAGTAGAATGGTGATACATGACTGTTGACTTGACACAGCTAGGCGGTAAGTTCTCTGAGCTACGTGGTACACAGGCTGACATACTAGCTAGCCTGATAAGCACCGACAATAAGGTGATGATGGCCGAAGCACCTACGGGTATCGGTAAGTCTCTGATTGCGCTAGGTCTGCACCAACTGCTGCGTTCTAAGTTTACCGTCGTGTCAACAGGTACTATCTCACTGCAAGAGCAGTATACTAGGGACTTCCCTACCGCTACTGCACTACTAGGCCGTCGCAATTTCGTGTGTGAACGCAACGGGTTGTCGGCAGCAGAGGCACCTTGCACTATAGATAACAGCCTCGACTGCGCTTCTGCGTACCATGAACAGGAGCGTGCGTACTGGAAATCAGCGTGTGTTATTACTAACTATGCGCTGTTCGCCAGCGAGCTACTGCACGGTAGCAGGTGGATTAACAGGCGCCCGGAACTACTGGTATGTGACGAGGGACACCGACTACTGGACTACCTCACTGAGGCGGAGGCAGTGGAGATTGACTGCACGTTAGCAGAGAAGCTAGGTCTTAAAGTGGGAGAGCTAGTCTCCCTCGCACAGGCTAAGGGATGGGCAAAGGTAAACATCAAAGGGATTAAGGGTAGGGCAACGGCCGAGATTATGGCAGGTAGTAAACGCGCAGGTATGTGGATGTCTATGCTGCGACAGGTTACCTCAGTCATTGAGGCTGACCCTAACCTAATCGTTACACGTAAGGGGAAATACTTCAAGGCCGTGCCCCTGTGGCCGAAGAGTAGTGCCACCGCCATGACTGAATCAGCGGACAAGATACTTATTATGTCGGCTACCCTGTACGGGGGAGAGTTTCTGGCGGGACTACTAGGCATCGACGACTACTACTACACGAGTGCCGAGTCACCCTTCCCCACTGATAGCTGGCCCGTATACTATCGACCCGTAGCCACGATGAACAAACGTGCAGGGGCACAGGCATGGGTTACTATGGGCGACGAGTGCCACCGCTATATGCACGACGAACCGGAGAGCGGCGCCATACATGTAGCCTCGTTCAAGCAGGCGGAGTTGATAGCCCGCCGCATCCTAATGTGTGCTCAATGTCGGCGGCGCCTGATAGTACAGAAGATGGGAGAGACACGCAATGACACACTGAAACAGTTCCGAGCGCAGGAAGGTGCATGGATAGTACACCCTTCGATTGGAGAGGGGGAATCATTTGACGACGAGCTTTGCCGCGTCCAGCTTATAGCTAAGATACCCTTCCCTGACCTAGGTGATGCACTGGTCAAGCTACGTGCAGCGGACTCCGAGTTAGGCCAACGCTTCTACTTCCACTCGACCGCGGCTAAGGTAGTGCAGATTGTAGGCAGGGGCATGCGCCATCAGGACGACCACTGCCGGACATACATACTTGACAACAGCTTCGGCATGCTGTATGATAAGAACCGCACGGCCTTCCCGCCGTGGTTCCAACGACAGTTAAGATAGGAGTGAAATGCAAGACATGATAACGACTAGAGAAAGAAGAGAACATCACATGACAGACTTCTTAATAGCCCTTAACATAATAATTTTTCTTGTATTGTACACTTTACTCGTTTTCCTACTTGGTTTCGCAGTAGGTGTATTAATAGAGGGAGAATGATGTTAGGACTTACTAACTATCTGACAACAGCGCAGAGCCTACGCCTAACACATGCCTATCTCAGTGCATGGGCTATCGTACTGGCACCGTGGCTCTTGCTGTGGGAACAGCCTGCGGTAGAGGATAAGACATTACAGTGGGACTAATAACCTCAAAGTACTGTCACACTAATTGGGGTACGAATGTACACATTACTAATGATGAGCGGACTACCCTATGTAACCGACGTGTACATAAGACACTGTGGCAGATAACAGGACGAAAGGTGTGTTACCTCTGTGACGCCAGAAGCAGACAAAGTAACGACGTGTAGTAGCTGCGGGGTCTATCGACTGTGCCGCCAGCACAGAGACCAATGGCTCTGCCTTAAGGGTAAGTACCGATGCTACAGGAAGAGAGTATAGATGAATGAGATAGGACAGACAGTTGTAGCAGAGGGTGGAGTTCCGGGTGAGTACCGAGGGCCGGGGCCGTACGATATTATGTTCGTCGGTGAGGCACCGGGGCCAGAAGAAGTAAAGGCAGGCCGTCCATTTATTGGGCCGGCAGGCCGTGTCTTCGAGGCCATGCGGAATGAAGCAGGTATAGACTCATGCTACGTCACTAACATATGCAAGGTATTCCCCGGTAGGGATGCCAAAGGTAAGATTAAGGCGCCCACAAAAGAACAATCAACACAGTGGCGTCCATATCTAGAAGCCGAGATTCGAGAAGTCCAGCCGAAAAAGGTAATCCTATTAGGGATTCCAGCATGTAAGCACGTATTCGGTGGGCAGTGGAAGCTCGGTGATATAGTCGGCACAACACAGGTAGTCGATGGGGTTGAGTACGTAGCTGCGTATCACCCCGCCTCGTTTATCTATAACCAAGGCACGGTATATGGCAGCCGCATCGCTAATACACAGCGCCGCATTTTACGTGACGCCTTGGGTATGGAGCCAGTGAGCTACGACTACCTTGTGTTACCGCCGAACAGAGAAGAAGGCATGGCCTTTATAGACCTAGAGACTTCGGGCAAGACAGACCCGCGCGTGGCTAAGGTAGAAGAGTGGTCGCTCCTACGGGAACAAGACCAACAGGCTACACTGAGCTTCGAGTCGGGGACACTACCGCCACGGTTTGACACCGCCGTATTTCACAATGCAATGTATGATTACCCACTCCTAGTAAGGGAGAACCGTGAATGGTTATCGGTGGAGGACATACATGACACGATGATTATGGCATACGTGTTAGGCTACGAAGACCTGAGTCTTAAGGGGCTGTCGTCTGAACTGTTCGGGATACAAGTATTTGACTACAAGAACCGGGACAAATGCGGCCGTGAAACATACAATGCACAGGACGTGTTCTTAACACGCCGGTTGTATGATACACTCGGCCCCCGTCTAGTAGACAACGAGGCTTATCAGATAGACCGCTCGATTGTACGTGTCCTTACACGGGCAGAACTATTCGGCGGGTACATGGTAAACCAGAAGAAACTACAGTCCCTGATTGGGGATAAGCAAGCGGAAAGAGAACGGCTAGAACAGACATTCGCCAAGTGGTATCCGGGTATTAACATGGGTTCCCCGGCGCAGTTGCTAGAAGTCTTCCCGACTAAGGACACCAACGCTGCTACTCTCAAAGACCTAGGGACACCGGAGGCTATGGTCATACTGGCATGGCGCTCCGTGAACAAAGACCTAACAACATACCTACTCCCTGCATCAGGACTCGAAAGATTCTCCGGCCTCTACCGGCTAACGATGTCCGCGGGTGATGAGAAAGACCCATCCGAAAAGGGAGGAGCAGGCACTGGTAGGCTTTCAAGCTACAGTTTTAATATGCAAAATCTAGACCCTGAGCTTTACCAGTGCTTCTCTGCCCCCACTAACATGATGCTACTGCGCGCCGACTACTCGCAGATTGAACTCCGCTTCATGGCACAGCTTAGTCAAGACGAGCGCATGATTGAAACACTCCGCGCGAATGGTGACATTCACCAAGATACCGCAGACGCGCTCGGTATACCTAGACAGCTAGCTAAGACGTGGAACTTCAACCGCTGGTATTGGGGCGCCGTCGAGCCGCAGCACATAGCTAAGTTCTTTGCTTACAAGTATCAGATACCGGAAGACAAGTGCTTAGAGATGTTGCTTAAGCAGGACGAACTCTACCCCGCATGGAAAGAATACTCGCAGTCACACTGGCAGCACGTACTAGCAACGGGCATGAGCACGACTCCGATGGGGCACTCACGTAAGATACACCTGTTCAAGGAAGCAGAGGCTAAGAGACAGGCAGGTAACCACCCGCCGCAGTCTATGGCCTCGTACACTACTAAGGCTGCAATGGGTGCGCTTGACGAGGCATATGCGGAAGGCGAGTTCGAGTTCATTAACCAAGTCCATGACGAGGTACACTACTTCGTATCTAAAGATAAGGTTAAGACAGCTAAGGGTTATGTTAAGGATGTGATGCAAGAAGTAGGAAACAGATACCTACCCGACGTTGGCATTGATGTTGACGTTAAGGTAGCCAAGTATTGGGAGATGAAAGGATAAATATGCAACCATGTAATAACTGGTGCTGTGTGGAGGAAGAAAAAACAAAGGAAGTAAAGCAGGTAGAGCTAGAGCTTACGGGTGACCAAATGGCTAAGGCACTACGCGATATGTACATGTACGTTACTAGCCATAAGCTACAAGCTAACATACATGAACTAACAGACCGTTGGCGCAAGGTGCGCGAGTTTGGCTACCTCTAGCCGCCGCAACCAGCGACTTGACAAATGCGGCGTCGTGTGGTACAATGTGTGCAGGCCGCTGCATTGGCCGAGAGTTTCACAGAAAGGAGAGCGAATGCATATACGTTATGGTTTAACGGGATATTCATTTATCCCTGACCCCGGAACTGTAGCAGGACGGAAGGCAATCCTTAAACAGTACCCGAATAGAAAAGCAGTAAAGCTAGGAGAGTAAACTATGAGCGAAGCAAATAACTTCAACCCCCTGACCTCAGCCGGTGCCCCGAAGCAATTCGAGCGCCGCAACGTAGTCCGTGCGGTGCGTAATGAGATTGTCGATATGCCGACGCAGCTTAAGGCCGCATCGAATATTGCACAGAATGATTACGTCCCGTTTTGGGAAATCGAATACGAGGCACTCGATGTTAAGTGGAACGACGGCAACCCCTACAAGGTATCGTTCGGTTCTCGTCTCGTTGACAAGAATGGGGCCACGCTGGATAACACGCAGAGGCCATTCGTTAACGCCAAGGCGTTCGCAGGACTCGGCATCATTGCCTACCCTGACGACCCTAACTACGATGAGGACGCTGTTATCGGCAACGTGTTCGAGCTAGTCGGTGTTGAGTTCTCCGTTGGTAAGCCTGCTATGGTGCCGACTGCGGTTCTCGGACAGGACTTCCAGTTCGGCGGCGAGGTACGTGTTGTTACACCGAAGGGTGAACAGGGCGCCACCGCAGTTCCCGCAGTCATTTCTGCGGCGGCTAATGCCATCGAGCTTACTACCGATGCGGCGCAGCTTTCAGCAATCCGCACTCTGCTTACCGGAGTCTCGGAAGAGGATGCACTCGACACCCTCCGGGACAACAACGCCGGTCAGAACCTCACGGTCAACGGTAAGGGTGTGCTCGGACTGGCAATCAACGGTAAGCTCATCCAAGAACTGTCAAGCGTCAGCTAGATAGGAGCCATGTAACATATGAACGAAGGCGCACTTTCAAGGGAACATCTTGAAAAAACACACAATACTTTTCTTTACCCTGTCGTGCGCGTTGTGGCGCCAAGCAAACAGGGCATCGCTGGTGGTAGCGGGGTACTAGTCTACTCCGCACCACTAGACAAAGAATCTAGTAAGTATGAATCTTATCTGATTACTAACCACCACGTTATTGCTAACCTCATTGACATCGAGGATAGCTGGAATACACTGGCGGGTAAGAGCATTAAGAAAGAGACTAAGGCCGAGGCCATCGCTGAGTTCTTCGAGTACGAGAATCTTTCCCGTATCGTGGAGAACGCAGGTAAGAGGGCCGAGGTCGTAGCTTGGGACGAAGCGCGTGACCTTGCGCTGTTGAAGCTCCGTGCTACTACCCAAATCCAGAACGTGGCACCAATCGTAACGCCCGAAGAGTTTGACGAGACAGTGTTCATCACTACCCCTGTCTACACAGTAGGCTGCGGTCTTGGTGTTCCCCCTCTTATTACTTCGGGGCACGTTGGGGGATTCAACTTCCTTATTGATAACCACCCGTACACGCTAACTACAGCACCTTCCATCTTCGGTAACTCCGGTGGTGGGGTGTTCGACGCTAGCACGGGCAAGGTTATTGGTATCACTGCTCGTATCTCTGTAGTCTTGATGGGACTCGGTGCTTCTCCGATTACTCACATGTCATGGTGCATCTCACCGCAGACAGTGCATGACTTCCTCACGGATAACTACTATGACTTTATCATTGACCCAACGAAGACAGCGGCTGAATGCCACGCTAAGCGGGAAGAGATTAAGCGCAAGGCCGAAGAAAAGATGCTCGGTGGCGGAGACAGCGACGATGAATAAATACTTCTGGCCTCTGTCTTACAACGGCTATCCCCCGTCTAACGAACAGGCGCAGATAGTTGTACCGACAGCACCGGCTACGGCTGGTGGGCCTCTGTGCCCTTCATGCAACGGTCAGTTTGCCCTAGGACAGAGGGCGATGCTCACTGTCTCTATGGTAGAGGACGGACGTACTGACTTCGTTGCTGTGCATGAGGTGTGCTTCTAATGATTGACACCGGGGCGCTTTACGGTAAGCTGATAAGCACCATCGAAGGGATGGAGTCGGAAGAGTTTACTGTCCTGCTAAGTAATCTCGCTGCTGTGACACCGGATTACTTGCGCGCTCACATGGAAATGGAGCACTCCACCCCTTCCCCTTCGGGGGTTACAGCGTGTCGGCTACAGCAGTACCTAAAGAAGACCGATGAGGAAGTAACGAGTAAGATTCCTGCCTCGTGGTCTTTACGAGCAGCAGCAGGTACAATCGGCGAGCCACTCTGGCTTGCCCTTCTACGCATGGCCGACGTGAATGTAAGCTTCCCCGAAGAGGGGGGCTATCCCTGTGGCCCACTAATGAGGGCGCATCCTGACGGTTTGATAGACCAAGATGGTCTGCTTGAATTAAAGAGCACTACCGGCTGGACATACAAGCGCCTTATCGAGGGCATAGGTGTAGCCTACGAAGAGCCGAAGCACTACATGCAGGCACAGCTTTACATGTACGCAACGGGCCGTGACTGGTGCCTCTACCTAGCCTCGACGCCTGACCCTGCACTGTTGCAGTCGATGATGCGGAACTATAAGAAGTACGGTAAAGAGTATGAGCTTCCGTTCTGCTACCTCGAAGTGATTAAGCGCCGAGAACAGGACATAGAGGCAGGATTAGCAAGAGCGGAAATGATAGTAGCGGACAGAGAATCAGGGATACTACCCCCTCGTGACTTCGACGGCCGGAAGAACTGGCCCTGTAACTACTGTCCTTACCAAGTTAAATGTCAGGAGACATACGGATGAAAAAGTATTACTACCTAACCCTGTTTGTTACAGCTTTCACTACTGGCTTAGCAGCCACGTTTGTTGGGGAACACTATAATGCAGCAGCGGGGATACTCGTAGCAGGATTTAGCATGTTCGTGCTAGGTGCTTGGTCAGTACAAAATGACGACGTTTAAGATACATAAACCAGAAGAGATAAAGCCTACTACTGGTGGGCGAATCATTCTGGCATGGGGACTAGGCGGTGCCGGTAAGACTACACTCGGCGTCGAGTCCGCAGATGTATCACAGCCGCTGTACTATGCGCGGTTCGACACTCGTAACAGTGACCACATGCTCGCCAGCTACAAGGGAAAGGCACTCTACTCAGAGTACTTCCCGCCGCAGACCGACTCTGCTATGGCTAGCTTCCAGATGAATCGCTACAAGCAGTTCATCTCTATGGCTAAGGCTAATGGCGATGGTGTGTTCATCGAGGATAACATGGCGACAAAGTGGGACATGTACAAGATTGCTTGTCTACCCGCTGGCACTGCTAAGCCATCGCCAAAGGACTATGCAATTGGTAACAACGCCATGCGGGAGGATTACGGTGCTCTGGAAGAAAGTCAACTATGGACGGTTGTTACTACACCGGCTGTCCCTCTATGGGACATGGTTCCTAACCCGAACACGGGTAAGAACTCCCTGCAAGATACGGGGCTTTACCAGCCTGATGGATGGAAGCACTTTGACTATCACTCAGTTGCCTCTGTGTACCTGTTTAGAACGGGTAAGCTTATGGCGGTGCCTATGGTGCCACAAGAAGCACTGTCGTCTGGTACGTTTAAGGCGCTGATTACAGAGTCGAAGCTCCGTCCTACTGTAGTAGGCGGCATCCTCGACGAGCCACGACTTGCGGACGTCATTAAGGCGGTGACATGAATGACCGCCGACAAGAAATTATAAAGGCGCTTGACTTTGTTGGGCGCGCGAAGAGACAGAGAAAGGTACGCTTAATTGAAATCGACGATAGGGAGGATTTGGACGGTCTTACGGACACCCTGCTTACAGGGGCTGGATTTACTGTCATACGCAGGCGGCTACCACTTGGGGATTTCCAGTGGGACAGCAAACTCGGAAGAGTTATTGTCGAGCGTAAAACACCGAGCGATGCTAAAGATATACCGAGACTCCTCCGTCAAACTATTCGTCTAAGAGATGCACGAACGGGCGCCGGATGCTTCCCCATCCTACTGCTGGACTACCGAGACGACAAGCCTGAACATGCATGGTCTGACTCTTCGTTGGACAATCTGCTAATGGCTGTGTCGGGCCGGGTGAGGATAGCACGGTGCTTGCAAGGGCAACTAGCAGACAGGCTAGAGAGCCTGTACTACTGGACAAACAAGAGCAAACATGATATACTTGATGAAGTATAGAGAGGAATAATTATGTACCCTAAGACACCGATTAGTTATGCCGCGGCGTTTTGTTATTTTCTTATAGGCTTTGGATTGGGCAGCTTAATTCTCTAATGAATACTGAAGAGTTCATAACACTAAGGAATAGCCTGCATACAGAAGCAGAGAAGGTGCTAGAGTCTAAGGGCTGGGATTATCCCACGAGCGACGACAGACTCAGTAACTTTAAGTCTATTGCTTCTATTGTTAATGAGATACTCGGACGCAACGACATCACACCGGGGCTTGTCTGGTTTATCTATGAGATGAAGCACATCATCCCTTTCACTAAGTGGGTTGTTGAGGGTAAGCAGATGGAGAGCGAGTCTCCCTTTAGTAGGGCTGTTGACATTGCTAACTACAATGAACTCGGACTTGCTATTGGAGCAGAGCAGGATGCACCTGCTACACCTAAGTTTACAGACCCTGAGTTTGCTAAAGCCACTGCTACACAGCTATATGATGCTAAAAGGCAGGCGTTCGGTGCGTAAGGCCATTGGCATAGACATGGATGGCTGTGTCACTAACTTCGTGCACGGCTTTACTAAGCTAGCTAATAAAGTTAGCCACTCTGCACCTGTACTCGGTAGCCACTACGATATGCCAGAGTGGGAGTTCCGCGGATGGTATATTCCAGATGATAATCACCTAGAAAACATAGTCCTTGAGGACACATGGCGTCTTATTAAAGGCAGTGATAGCTTCTGGAAGTACCTTACGCCGCAGTTCCCACACGACCTAGACGCTCTGGTCGATACGGCACGGACACAGCCACTGGTGTTCATTACAAGAAGGGACGGAGTTGATGCGTACGGCCAGACGCTAAGCTGGCTACGAAACCATGGAATTAACGAACCACTACTAGTGCGGGTGACGGGTGGAGAGGAAAAGAGTTCGGTATGTAAAGCACTAGGGATAGAGGTGATGGTCGAAGACAGTCCGAAGTACGGCGCAGAACTCATACGCGCCGGTGTTACACTGATGATGCCGGAGTATGACTACAACCGCCAGTTCATCGAGGAAAACTATGGCGCTGCTCGACCAGTACAATCACTTCGGGAAGGAATTCACAAGGCAATAATGTATGTCAACCACTAAAGTATGTCACTATGATGGCTGTCACCCTATCGAGTCCGCGGTAGCTAACAAGCTCTACTGCTCCGAGTGTGGGTGTAAGCGCAAGGCAGAGAACAAAGTACGTCGAATAGACCGACCGCTGGTCTACGACGACGGGCTTTGGCAGGCCGAAGAGGATAGGAAACGCCAGCTAGCACAGAAGGTAGCGGAGAAGAACAAGTGGATTCTGGATAACAAGTCCTTTGCTGTCTTCGACATTGAATCTACTAACCTCGATGCCAACTTTGGCGAGATGCTTGCGGCCTGTATTCTACCGCTTAACCCCGACGGCGAGGTGAAAATCTACCGTGATACCAAGTCGGACGAGAAGATTGTTCAGGAGGTACGAGATGAACTAGCTAACTACGACTACGTAGTTACGTACTACGGTACGGGATTTGACATTCCGTTCTTGCAGACTCGGCTCATTAACTACGACTTGGAACCACTGCGCGAGATTCGCCACGTAGACATGTACTACACAGCACGGACAGTGCTAAAGCTGCACTCTAACCGGCTGGCTGTAGTCTCTGAACTGCTGTTCGGCAAGAACAAGAAGACTAACATCTCGTTCGAGCGTTGGAATAGGGCCATGCGTGGCGACGAGGAAGCAATGGACTACATCGTAGAGCACTGTGTCAAGGACGTAGAGGTTCTGCGCGACGTGTTCTATGAACTGGTGCGCTTCAAGAATCTGTCACAGACACCACTCAGACTAATAGGATAGAAAGGAAGAACTAACATGGACGGCAATAACATTTGGCTGGTGCTAATCATCATCTTCATTGTTATTGTGCTGCTCGGCGGCGTAACAATCACCAACTAACGACAACTAGTAAGTGGGGGCGACGGGTTAGCAGTTAGTACGGTGGTTATCGGAGTCCGGTAATAGCCCAAAGCTGAACGTGGGTTCAACTCCCACCGCCCCCACCAAATACGAAAGGATACACGGTGCCACTATCACAGGGAGAAGCAAACCAAGCAGCAACGGTAATACGTAAGCAGGTTGGTGAGCTAATTGATATTGCCGCACTGCTCGCACTCATCCCGCAGGGGAAGGCAGGCAGTAACTCAGCGGTGCTTGTGCGCTTGCAGAATACAATCAATTTGTTGCAGGGAACGGCAGCAAATATTATGAATGACGTGGAGGATTAACATGCAGAAATTTCTTACGAAAGAGAACCTAATCGCAGTAACTGCTCTTATTGCTGCGGTTTCCGGTGCTCTACTCGTTTTCCTAGAAGCCGTTTAATGAACGCACGTAGGTTTTCCTTCGACGTGCCGACGCATGTGCTTAAGTGTCAGCGCAAGAACAAACGACACGTCAAGAACTGTGTTGACCAGCAGGAGAAGCAGTATCTAACGCGATTTGGGTGGTACGTTAACCCAACTGGAGTAAAAAATGCCAAAGCCACATGAGCATAAGCAGTGTAACCATACGGTTAAGTTCTGTTCCACATGCAATGAGTGCTTTTGTATAAAGTGCAGCGAAGTATGGGGTAAACCAAGGCCATGTTACTTACAGCATACTCCGTATCTACCTTGGCGAAATCCACAATACCCGTGGATAACCTACACAACAAGCCATACTAACCATGTCACTGTTTAAGACTGTATGGTCACGGGTACACGGCTTCTTCGTCGGGCCACGGCTGTACGCTGGCCGGTATAGGCACGGAGACGGCTGGCATTTCCAGTTAGGTGGCACAGTCTATTGGGATTCGGCGCCGGGATTCCACTTCGATTGCCTCGGCATTGAGATAAGCATAATCAGGTGGACATTCTTTCTCCACTATCAGGATAATAACTGATGGCCGGGGATTGGGAAGAAGAGACATGCGATTACTGTATGTGCCTTATGTCCGAGCACGACTGCACCGGCTGTCTTAATTGTCTCTGCCAAAATCCAGCTTGTTAACAAAACGTTTACAATCTTTTGTGAAATACCCCTTGACAAGCAGCTACCGGTGTGGTATAATATAATAAAGGGCTAAAAAAAAAAGTCCCCCCTTCCTTAATTGGTCGGGGGGTTTTTTGTTGCCTCTCGTCGCGCGTTAGTTAGGGGTAATTAGGTATCCCCACATGTGCGTTATTGTATTCTCTAGTCCCTCGTTACCACCACTGTTCTGGTAGACACGGCCTTCTATCGTATCACCTATACCTAGGCTTACGAGGCTGGATGGTGCAGCGCCGGGGATAGTAGTCACGGCTGCATATCGCTCGTCCCTACATATTAGGTCGGTTAGTGCAGTTCCAACCCCATTGAACACGGAAGTTAGTACCCGTGTTGCTATACCGCTGAACTCTGTCCAGTAAGCCGAAAGTCCTACATGCCAGAGTCCGGCTGTCCTTACGGTTACATAGGTACTAGTGGCCAGATTCCACATAGAGTCAGTATCAACGACCTTCGAGTCCCAAGGTATAGTCAAGATATTGCCGGAGGTAACTGTTTCCGTGTTATCTAGCTGCACAAGAAAGGCTGGTCGGCTTATCGTCGTGTCAATATCCTGTAGCCTAATGTTAGGGAACCTTGTTCGGCTTGCGGTAGCCTCTAGGTTATCTACTGCTTCACTTATCCGCGTACTCTTATCACCCAACTGCTAGCCCCACAATTCTATGCGCCTAATGCGTGGCGCTATACGACTAGCGGTACTTGTCGAGGCCCAGTTTATGTGTAGGATGCTCGTCTGTACACTACGCAGCCCCAGCTCACGTACATGGCGCCCGTTACCAATTATAGGAGCACCACAGTTAATGTCTGCGCCGCTGTCGTTTACGAAGGACAGTTGCCATTCATCCCCACTTACCATATTATCGGTGTATACTACCAAGTGACTAGGGTCTTTCGTGTCCGGCCAGAACTCTTCGCTGAGCCATGCATCACCGGAGGTAGTAATACGATGTGTATTTCCACCACTACGGAATGGACTACCAGTAGGGTCAAGAATCATATATGATAGGTGTGTGGTTCCCGGCTCTTCATCCGTGAACAGCACAATCGGGCTGTACCTAGTTGTTGATTCGGGGCGGCTAACTGTACTAACACCGACACCATGTGGGTAGACATAGAATTGATCACCCGTCGGACTCTTAAGGCTCAAGTCATTTATTACCTGCCAAGCAATGTCATTCGTTAGGTCATTGAAGTAGCCTACCATGAGGTAAGCAGTAGCGACTCCGGATACAGGCTGATAGATAGTGAATAGGTAGTCACCCACCGAAGCGACACCGTGATATATACCGAAGCTAAGTTCTGTTACTGCGGCTGGAACAATGTTTCCACCTGAACGCAGACGTGACTCTGGCCCGATATAAATAGGCTCATTCCCTACACGGTAGTAACGCAATCCACCCCGGTCAGGGTATACGACACCGCCACGCCATGCGGCTGTAAAGATGTAGCTAAATGTAGAAGCAAAACGGTTGTAGTCATTGTTAACTACACCGATGCGGCCAGACTTGTTGAATGATAGAAGCCCATCCGTCGAGAGCATAAACAGGGAGTTATCCAGAGAGAACAGTGCTTTTATGTAGGAGAACTCGTTAGTTACATCTGCCGTAGGCAGGAATGAAGAACCCCAGTTAGCTTCCTGTAGTACATCTTCGCCCGGAACCGACATCCTAATCCTACCAAAGCGTGTGCATCTGACTAGCTGGTTGCCAGTAGGAATGAGCAGGTCACGCGTTCCGCCTGAGTCTACATCTCCCTCTGACCAAGTATCGCCGCCGCCAGAAGTACCTACTGTTGAAAGCCTTCGTATAATAGGGCTGGTGCCAATACCCTGAGGGTCACTGCCAATATGCCAGTCTCCAGCGTAGAAAGCTGGTTGTCCATAAGCAGAGTCGGCATCATTTTCTTGGATTAGAGTGCCGAAGGTAGCATTACGATAGTCCAGTTTTAAGACGTTACCATTGAATACCGTAGTTATGTCACGCATAACTGGATAACCATAGCTACCAAGGGTATTGCTTACGTTACCACCACCCGAAGTCTGCACATCAAAGTAGTAACCCATTACTAGATTACTGGCGCTAGTAGCAGCGGAAATATTCATACTATACTTATGCATGGCGGGACGAAGTTCGCCTCGGCCACCAAGAATGCCTATAGCATTATACATTCCGGGTCTATTCTCGTCAGCAGTAGAGTAGCCAATACCGGCCGACCAGTCATTCCAGACGCGAATAAGTTCACCGGCGCCTTCTGTTTTTTTACGCATTAACGATTAGCTCCTACTACCTTCCCTGTCAGTGGTGAGAATTCAATCATCCGTGGGAGTAGTTTGCGCCGTACCTGTGCAGCCCTGTTGATGGCCGAAATTGCACGTACTTGGTCACCGTTTTCTTCGTACATCTGTGCCGTTTCATCTAGCAGAGAGGCATAAACGAGGTCAGTCACAATGTCCTTCGGTGCTGTAGTCGTAGTAGTGTCGTCGGACAATGTTGCGAAGTCCACTCGGCCCTTAACAAAGAGCGGGTTTCTAATGGTATAGTTCTCAGGGAGGACAATCTTGTACTGGTCTAAGGCCGTGTCGTCACGAATGAACTTGACTCCCGGCACGGGAACCAGAGCCTGCTCGTTCACCTTGTATGCGTACTCGCTACTACCTACGGAGATTCCAGTCCCCGGTGGTAGTTCGTATACGGCCGACAAGTCCTCGTGGTACTCCAATGTAGCAGGGTACTCAAAGATTTTCTGGTCTATTGGCAGCACAATAGCTGCTGTCCAGTTAGACTCGGTGCCGCTCGTCACGGTAATTAGCCGGACGGTGACCGACTCACAAGTCGGAGGTGTAGTAAAGATTCCCTGTAGCTGAGTGTATCCACCGAAGTTAGTAATCAGGGAGTCAATCTCCGCTGAGTTGGTCATGTCTCGGAACTGTAGCTGTGCCTCGAACGTCGATGCAGCATTACCATAAACGATTCCTGCAACGAGAACCTGTGTGTTCGGTGGTATGTCTAGACTAGGGTTACCTTGTGCGTAGCCGTTGCCTGCAGTTGCGATTACACTAAGGGAGCGACGTCCCCACTGTGCATTACCGGCCTCGTTAGCTAGTGTAGCATTCGAGGAGCTAAAGCTCGTAGCCGGTGCGGACTCCATATCCCCATCGTTTACCAGCGTAAGTGGAACCAAGACCGGCCGCTTTAGGTTCTCCATAATCATGGCGATACGGTCTTCAACCATCGTAGGATGGAACTGATAGTGTACTTCACCTTCGGCTGAGCCGGAGTCTGGCGCTGCGGAGAATGCAGGGGCTACAATAAGGTAGCTGCTGCTGCCAGAGAACTCCGTGTTAGTCACGCGCGCAACCTCACCTACTGCAGGGTCACCCGAACCTTGTGTTGAGATACGTATCCATGCCCGGATAAAGTCTTCTGACTGTCCGGCAGGGGCAAATACAGTGTTTACAATATTTGTGGTTGTGCTTGTTGCAGCAGGCGTGAAGATAATTGGATAGCGCCCACTATACAGGCGCTTAATAATACCCTGTCGTAGTTCTTTTCTGGTTGTAGTAGGTGCTGCCATTTATCTCCTATGCTGCTAGTCGGGCTGCAAGCTGGTTAGCAACCTTCACCGCGATAGAATCACCAACCTTAGATGAAACCGCATCGGCAATTTGCGTAAGCTGTGTAGCTGTAAGTGTTGGAGCCGGGGCACTCCTTTTAATAACTGACTCTAGGTCTTCGATAACGTCCATCTCCGCCTGATAACAGTTTTCTGCCGCAGTCTGCTTAGCAGCACGAAGCATCATCCCAACTTCCATCACATCATTAATGTGTCTCTTATACCCTGCACCTACAGAGTAGTAGTTAGATGTCCTTCCGGCGTCGATGGTCTTGAATACTCTCATATAGTTATCCTCCTCTGGTATTACTGGTGTAGTTGAAGTAGCTGCCAGTACCATTGTCCACGGGATTCTTCCCGATGGGCATGATGTTCCTGAAATCCAGCCGTGCTCCCAATGCGAGGAACGCAGAGCTGGCTGTTTTATTGTTGGTAGCACCGAGTAACACCAGCGTTGTACTGCCACTGATGCGTTGAACTGTGCTGTCGTTAGCGGTTCACCGACACGGCCTTCGTGCTCGATACCAATGAGTGCTACGTTTCCTATTGCGGCCGATAGCGGGTTACTGTCTCCCGGCCCTCCACAGTGCCATGCTACAGCGCGTGGGTCATAATGCTGGTACACTCGACCGTCCTTGTTGACAGAGAAGTGCCAGCTAGCTTGTCGTGTGGGATTGAACATCTCGCCGTAAGCAGACGAGTAGCTGCCTTCCATCGAGTGCAGGACAAAGCCTTCCTTGTTCTGCGGTGAGGGGTAGGCGCCGTAACCTTGTCGGTCAGCAGGGCCGGGAGCTTGAATTGCGCCGGGATACTGCAACACTAGTATGGCTTACCTTTCTTCTTTTTCTTAGTCATTGTTACCACCAAACTTTCCCTGCAACCAGCCGAAGAACTCTCGCTGCATTGCAGTGTTCTCTTGTGTTGCATCTCTAAGATGGTTAATAGCGTCTCTTACATCATGCATATGATTGCTAGAGAGCTTGTACATGTAAAATATAGCTAGTGATGCCAGCGGCACCCCGGCCAGAGCGGTTACTGTTTCAGGCGCTGGAAACATTAGTTCCTTCCTATGGCACGGGCCAAGTATTCGTATTGTAATCAGCGCGAACCACTGGCTCTGCGGCTACCTGTGCTGCTGTGTGGGTGTTGCGGTCTAGCTGAACCACATGTTCTCGTATCTCTGAACGTACTATCATTACTAGATGTGCGAGCAGATTGTTAGCCGTCTCGGCGTTCGTCGCTCCACCATACTTTAGACGAATGGCGGGAATAGCCGAGTCCGGTATTGATACTGCATCACCGATGAAGTTGCTGTTGTTGTTAGGTATAATAACCAATCTTGCCATTATTGAATCTCACTTCTCATATCGAGCACTCGACGAGTAGTCGTTGTCGTATTCGTCTCGCGCATAGTAGGGTTTCCTCCGAAGGTGTCTGACCACTCTACACCGTAGCATACCTCTGCGACGGCCTGTGTGCAGCGAACGGTAGCAGTACCACTAAGCACACCTACAATTACACCAAACTCAATAGCCCCAATGGTTGCACTTGTCCAAGGAGAACCAGAGTCACCTCCTATTCCTACACCTACATCAACATTAATTCCCGAAGATGGGAGACGCGGGTGTAGCCACCAAACGTAGACGTAGGAGTTAGAAGCTACAACACTAAGACCAGAGCCATTATCATTCGTTCCCCCCTCCCGTATATAACACTGGATTAGCCTATTGCCTGTTCCACTTGACCGCTTCATTCTACCCCATATATTAACAGCAAAGAACTCTTCCGCCCCCGCTGTTGGGTCTGCCCATGTGCTGTCTGTACAGGTTTCAGTTGCGTTTCCCGTTGCACTTATATAAGAAGTGTCGTCGTCCGGGGCTGCATCGTTGTAGTCGTCATAGTCTCCACCGCCACCTCCGCCGCCGTTACCCGTCCAGCCAGTGTCAGTACCATTGGCATTACCGCGCATAACCTTATGCTTTACCGTGTTCGGTGCAAAGACGCCGCCGAGTACGACCGCTATATCATCTACTTGGTATTCAAGTGCATCATTGAGAGAGGCTGAACCACTCTTACATATTGCCCCAAAACCAAAACCACTTATGTTAGAGACAGGCACACTATGCGCCACCGAAACAACAGGGGAACGTTCTAGTTCTGTTCCGCTGCTGTTACGTACAACTAACATGGTTTGCCACTGAGAGCGTTCTATCCACATGATAGTCTGAAAGTAGTACCATGTATTGTCCGCGAGTGTTGTAGTGCCTGTCCACGCTGCGACATTATTATGTTGAAGAATATGTGGCTTAGTATTACCACTACCATCGGAGTAGATACCAAACGCCTCTCCTAGGTGTGTGCCACCGAAAATGTAGGATAGCGTCATAATTCCAATACCCCCATTATTAACAGGAGGAGTCACCACACGTAATGCAAAGGTCATAGCACGGCATGGGATGTTCGGTAGGGCCAGCAGCCCCCGGCAATGGAATTGGTTATCCCCCGCCGCCTTCGAGAACTTCATGGATGCGGCGCCGGAATTGAAGTTTGTAGTGTCTATTGTAAAGTTGGCAGCAGTACCGGTAAGTGTTCGTAGCTGCTCAACAGACTGCGCCTCGAAGCCGCAAGAGAAATATAAGGAACCGTTAGACCAACCCATTAGAATATGCTGGCCCAAATACGTAAACCCTCATTAGTATGAGAAGCAGACTCGTCGCCATCCTGTGCGTTTGTGTCGTGTCTTACCGATAGAACATCTGCGTTTGTGTCGTTCATGTCGAATGCCGCAACTGTTGTAGTCCAGTATGGTAGGGAACTGGTTCCAGAAGTAGTGCAAGTCACAGCACCAACGGATATACCATTCTTAAAGAACGTGAATGAGTGTGGTACCGAAGGCAGTATACCAAAATCGATTCGCAGCGTAGTATAGTTAGCACCTACCTGCTTAGGGAAAGGAACTACGCACTTGTCTGACCCCTGCGCTAGGTCAACCAACTCTTGCTGTAGCCACGGGGTTTCCCATGCAGCAGTAGTACCGGTGGAAATCCATGCCTGTCCGTCAGTACCAATTGCTACACGGCCACCAGTGTTGGCGCCTGTGCCTACGAGCATATCACCTGCGGCATCCCACAGTGTATCGTGTGCTATATGCGCTGCCTCGTGTGCATGTACGTGGTCACTCCGGGCTACAGTTAGCGCGATGCCATCCGACTCCGCCGTCGCAATGTCGAGTGGGTAACCTGCGGCGCCATATGATAGGTCTACCTCAGTCTGGTCACCACCTGCATCATCGGCTAGGACGAAACCGTCTTGGAACGACAGCTTAGTGCGGGTTGCCATGTCCGCGTTGTCATCCTGAATCGTATGCCCACCACCGCTGGCGTGTGAGTGTAACGCAGTAGCGCCGCCATCCGTAAGGTCGATGTAGTTAGCATCGGTTGTCTTAACATGGACAGCAGCGTCTGAGTGCGAGCTATCGCTGTGTGTGGCCGGGGCCGCTAAGTAGCTAGGAAGTCTTCCGAGTGCTACCAAGTTCTGCCTCTAGCTCTCGTATACGCCACTTCAAGTCATTGTTCTCATTCCTCAGCGAGTCTTCGGTCAGTGCTACGCGTGTAACTGCAAGCTCATTGGCTTTGCCGAGTCGCTTGCGCTGGAACCAGCCGAGTGGGCCACGAGCACGTAGCCTTTGTACAACGCGCGCCTGCTCGTCCACTAGATTCTCTAGGTGACGTATCTGAATGTAACAGTCTTCGTGCATTAGCCAATCTTCGGAGCAGCGACAATCCTATATGAACTGTCGGTGCCTGTGTGTGTGATACGAATTTGTCCTACACGAGAGCCGCCGAGGGTAATAACCTCACCTGCCTTTATCGTAAACTGGTCACCAAAAAGGTTAGGGTATTGAGCTACCTCGACCAATAGGTTTCCAGTCCCGTCACAAGCGATGTAGCCCTCGACGAGCGGGAACTCATGTAGAGTATCTGTATAAATTGTGATGGTTACCGGCGAGTCACCCGAAACAAAGTTCGTGTCCTCTTGCTTGAACCAGCCATTCTGTCCTATAGCCATTAGCTAATAGTTGCGCCGTCTGTGACGGGTGTGTACCAAACGTCGAAGACAACAACACCAGCGGTTACGGCCGCAGTTGCTACAGTCACGTTGATGGTGGTGCCATTGGCAACCTTGTTTATCTGTTGTGTAGTAGCGCCACCAGTAGCTGCCTGTCCTAAGCTAAGCAATGTACCGGGAGCACCGCTAGCCCACATCATACCGGAGTCAATGCTAGTAGCAGTTGAAGCTACAATAAAGCCGTCAACGTCTGAGGCATCTCCGAGTGTGATTATTCCACCACCCGCGCTCTCAAGGCTAGTAGTACAGCGAGCCGTTAGCTTGTCTATATGAACAGCACCCGTGACTGTGTATACAGCCACTGTGCCTACTGCACCCTGTCCAGCGACGTCAGCGAATGTAATAGTTTTGCGGACACGCACTGGAACGGAGCCATTTCCTCGTGTAATCTGTGTCATGCCTAGCTCCCGTAACTTACTTGAATAGTGGCCGAAATACCATCGCGCCGAATTACCTTGAAGCCATCCATCTGCTCTTGACTAGTAAGCGTGAGTATGTCTCCCGGTTCTAGTACATGTCCCACCGTGGCTGTAGGGTTAGTGCCGTCGAGACGGAAGCGGACGGCCGCGGTCTCCACAGTAATTAGTATCCATACTGCTGCGTTGGCCGGTATGGTAGCTACAGTCTGTGGAAGTCCGAGGGCCGTATCTGCTACGGTAATTGTTTCAAATGCATGATACGCCGTAGGCGTAAAGCTCATTAATGCCATTTACTTGCCCTTCTTCTCTGTGTCCCCGACTAGCTTTGTCAGTAGTTTACGCTGGAACTCTCGGTCTTCCTTGCGGTCAGCGGTTTCCTGTTTGCGCTCGGCGTCTAGCTTTTCAGAGATTATAGTCTTGTTCTCCATCTGATGCCGCTTCTCCATGTGAATGTCCCGGTCAAGTGTAGTCTTAAGATACTTCCCGCACCTAGAAAAACCGTACCTGTCCCAGCGCTCGCGCTCAGGGTCAGACGGGTGCAGTCGGCACGGGACGTTAGCAACACTCTGCGGTCGGAAGCCGGGGTCTGTTAGCGTAAAGACACGTTCCCTTTCATGCGTACACTTCTTCATGTTGCACGCAATAACACATTTAGCCTTCTTCATCTGTGTTGGAAGATTATTCTTGTTCACCAACACCGGTTCCCCGGTCTTCCTATAGAAGACGTACACGTAGCCAGCGTCTGCCGGTTGGCCTAGCAAGGTTTCAGCGTCACCTACTACGACAGGGACTGGGGAATCAGCGTCCGAAAGGACGTCCCCCACTTTGACTTGACCTTCTGGCCTCTTCTGTCCTTCGCCGCTCATCATGTATTCGATAAGCTCCGCGGACTCTGATGCCATGATACTGTCGTTATCCATTATTTACCTCCGTATATCGTTCGTCCCCGCGAAAGCCACTGTCGCTTCTCCTGTTCTTGATGTATACCGTCAAGGTACTCGTCACCAGTCTTGGGCTTCGGCAAATTCTGAAACCTTTCATTAGACTGAGCGCGCATCTCGTCGGCCATATCTAGAAGCTCTGCGACTGTGTGCTCCCACAGTGCGGGAATCCTAAACTGCATAGACTCGAAGGACTCTTTTGGCCCCATATCTCGCCTGAATTCAGCTAGTCTATCTTCCCGATTAACATAGATTATTTGATAGCGGCGCCACCCTGCTCCCGGCTTCGGAGATACTAGATTAATCTCCACGAGAGCCATCGCGTTCTCGTCAGGTTCGACGTAGGTTGTGCCTACGGTTACGTAAGACTTTTCTGCGGGGCTGCGCTCGTTGTCGTTCTCTGATGTAATCATTGATTGTTGCTCTCGCTAATACTAGGCTACGCTCGTTCTCTTCTATGCCTAGTTCGTATAGCTTTTGTAGCTCCTGTTCTAGTGTATCTACAGATTCCTGTAGCATTGGCTATTGGCTACGTCGCCCCATTACCTTGCGGCGTTTCGGCGCCTGACTTCGGCTTGAGGCTGCGGTTCTTGGCCCCCGCGACATACTAGATGCAACAGGCTTACGCTTTCGCGCAGCAGCAATAGCAGCCAGTTTAGTTCTTGGTTTACTCAGTGCCATTAGTTTCTCCTTAGTAAAAATGGGGGTTGATTAGTGGCTCAACCCCCGAAAGCCTATTCGCTATGCCCTACCGGCGCAGAGGTAGAGGTAGTCGATGTCAACCGATGCGGCTGTACCGTTAGCAAGTTGTGCCACGGCCGGGGCCAGCAAGACGGATGCGGTTACTGCATTCTCCCTCGTACCGACGAAGTTACCGTCGATGAAGAAGTCTGCATCCCCGTCCGAGTTCAGGACGATACGGAACGTCTGGAAGGTGTCCAGCCTAGGAGCGAAAGCAGCGTTAACGCTGGTCTGTGCTCCGTCTGCATCACCCTTGACGGATACCATATCCCACAGGTCAGAGCCAGCGGAGTCGTAAACGAATCCCACTGCATCCGAGGCCGTAGTGGTAAGAGTACCACCGTCGTCGTTAATCGGAACCTCGTCAGCGTCGTTGTCATCGGTAAGCCCGATGTAAACGCCCTGTGCCAGCGAGGTCTGGAGGGCAACACGAGTCTCAAAGATAAGGAATCCCTGAGTGCTAACCTTCCAGTTTTCGGCGCCGAAGAGGTTCTGAATGTCCCCGTCGGTTCCGTCTGTAGTCATACGCACAACGCCATTGGCGGCTTCGGAAACAGCGGCTGCTGTACCACCGGTGTCGGTGTTGACAATGTAAAGGTCTAGGTTGATAGTGTCTCCGAGGAAATCATCGAAGAACTTTACCTTCCCAAAACCAGTATCTGTAGCCATTTATCTATCCTTTCCTACTATAACTATAGTTCGGATTATGTGGTTGGTTCGGTTGCGTCTGAGGTCACGTCCACAATCCACGCGCCAGCAGAACGTTCGCCATAAGCGTACTCATCGTAGATGATGAGTTCGTCAGCGCCACCACCGAGCTTCTCGTTACGCAATGTAACTACTCGCGGTGAGCGGCCCTGAACGAGGACAACACCTTCTTGCGCGAAGACACCACCATGAGCATCCAAGTCGGAGTCAATGCTGATGTTGTTGTTCTCGAAGATTTCCACGCCGTTAATCTTCCCCATAAAGCCTTCCTGATACACACGGGCTTGGAAGTCACCGAGCGTAACAGCGAAGGGGGAGGTCGTCCATGCGGCTGTCGGGCCGTAGTTGATAATCTCCGAGTAGATGTCCTTAATCTGGTAAGCGTGGAGGACGGCACGTACGGGCGAACTCGTGGGTTCGATACCGTGACCGTAGCGGACACGGGCACCTGCGGCTCCGATATGTCCAGCCGTAAGGGCTGCGTTTCCACCGGCTACGGTTTCGGAAGCAGCGTCGAGAATGGCAAGGCCGTCCTCGTCTTTCTTCCGCTCAATAGCGTTCTGTGCAAGCGAGCCTACCTTAGCCAGCGCGTTCTTAGAGATTCGCGCCTTCACCCTGTCGGTGATAACCGTGTGGATAGCCGACACGGAAGGCGTGACAGTAAACATACTGTCGCTCAACTGCTGCGGGTTATCGAGATATGTAGTCTCGGTAATATCCTGACCGTTAAGCTGTGCGAAGGAGACTTCACGCCACGAGAGACCGGTTCCCTCACCGAGGGTAATGTTCTCCGCTAGGCGCTGCATGTTCCCTTCGTACTCACGAACGATACGGGCGCTGGCGACGATAGAGGGTAGAGAATCTTGAAGTTCAAGAGTCGTAGTGTCACCACTAGCCATTTCTTATTTTCTCCTATTTCCTAGGGATTTTAACCCCAAGGTCAATGCCTTGTTTTCTTAGGATTTCGAGCACTGTTGCCATAGGCACGTCCTCGCCGCGGTTGAACGCATCCAACAGTTGTGTGTCCGAAGTACCAGCGGTATTACTACCAGCCTGCCTCGATACACCTTCCGAAGGAGCATCACCTTCCGCGACTGCGGCCGAGCGTTTAGCCAAACCATGCTCTGCAAGTACGGACTCTAGTTCCTTTCGGCTATCCTCCCGAATCTTCTCAGAGAGAGACGAGACACTATGCTCTACCTTGGCGTTAGTGAGGGCGGTCATTAGGTCGAATACCGAACCACCCTTTCCTTTGACGTCAGCGTAAAGCTCCTGCACTTTGTCTTCTCCAATCACCCGGAACTCCGGGTTTTCTAGAAGGAAAGTCTCCACTTGTCCTGAGACTTGCTCCACAGCACCTTTATAGGTTTCCTCTACCGCCATTGTATTGGCGACTTTCTCCCCAAGCGCGGTAAAATTGCCTTCGCTTCTCAGCGCCTGCAACTCTGCCTGCTCGGCCTGCCGCTTCAAGTCCTCAGCCCTAGTAACCGCTTCACGCTGCATACGCTTTTCAATCGTATTGACACGCTTGTCAGCCTCTGACTGAATCATCCGTTGAATTTCGGCACGGACGGATTCATTAGCGAGGATTTCCTCGATGTTGGGTTGTGCCTGCTGTTCCCCGCCAGCGGGCGGTGCGGTAGCTGCGTTGTCCTGCGGCTGACTTTCATCAGTCATGCTGAACTCCTTTCACGCGAAAAAGCACGTAACCAATGAAGGTTCGTGCTCTCTCTTTGCTATAGATATAACCGTAGTTTTATCTTCTATGTTTATTATACCATACGGCGAACGGTTTGTCAAGGGGTAATTCACAATATTTTGTAATTATTCCCCAAACAAGGACGTTAGCGCTGTATAAATATCATCTTCTTCCGTCTCCTCTTCCTCTTTTGTAGGGCCGGGAGGCGTCTTATCGGGATTCTGCTCAATCCATTCTAGCTGAGCAGCCATGTCCATCTTATCCCACATGGACTTGTACATGAATGCAATGTCGGGGTTAGCCAGTACCTTAGCTTCAATGTCATCCTTATGGTCTTCGAGCATCTGGTCGCGCTCGCTGTTCCACACTAGCTTATCTAAGCCCGCAGTAGCGCGGAAGAATGCCACTACGCCGACGTTTTGGGTAACGGCGCCGGAAGCCATGAGCATGGCGATTACCTCGTTCTTAGCAATAGACTCACCACTCAGCCGTACCAGCGCGGAGATAACACCCGCTGTGTCTACTATCTGGTCTACTTGTTCAACCTCTTCGACTGATGTTAGACCGACATATTTCGGCGTTGCTTCCATCTTCGCAGCTACCTCTTCGCTGCTCTTAGTAATCACATTGCGCGATTCTTTAGCAGTACGATAGCGGTCGTCGAAGTCGTTAATCTCCTGCGAGATAAAGCGGTCTCGTTCCTTTACAGCGTCGATGTCCTCTGCGGTAATGTCGCCACGAGCCAGACCCGCAGAGAGTATTGCCTCTCGTGCCTTCTCGTAGCGTTCAATGTCCGGCTCTCCGCCCACGATGTAGTCAAGTGGGTCGAGTGTCCAGTATTCGTTCATCACTGCACCTGCGGGAGTCTTGGCGTCTCCGAACTCGGTGTCCTGATAGAACTCGTGCTTTGCACCATTGGCCTGCTTAAGGTAGTCAGCGCGCCATCGGCCGTACTGTGAAGCCGCAGCGGAGTCTCCGCCTGCTGCTTTCTGTACAACTTCGAGTAGTCCTGATTCTTCCTCTAGCTCGGCCAGAGTGTTATCCAGTTTGGCTTTCTTAACCTCATAGTCCGTTGGCTGCATAAGGTCACCGGCCTGTCGGTTAGCACCTACGGTTAGCAGTACGTTACCAAATCCGGGTATGTCTGATAGAGCACTTAGAAGTGTTTCGTCTCCGCTCTCACGGATAGCTTGCAGCGTCTCGTCCTCTTTCATAACTCGGCGGTCGGCTGGAGATTCAGGATTGTATGGGCGATTGTACTTAATCTCGAACATCGCTTCGGCTTTCTCAACCGGAGTCCCCGCTGAGGTACGCATGCCGAGTAGTCCGGCGAGGATAGTCTCCGTGCGTTCGCCTTCGAGTGCCCCTTGCACTGCGAAAGGCAGGGCCGAGGTTCCAATGTGGTCGATGTAGTCAGAGGGAGAACTAATCTCCGTGTAGGGGAGGAAGTCTTCTCCCGTAATTCCTTCGAGTCCACCACCTACGACGGACATACCCGTAGCGCCACGAGAGGCGTAGAACTGTAGGAGTGGGTTATCATAGAGAGAAGCATCACCGAACTTAGAGTAGTCGGCGAGTCCCTTGCCCTCTACTAGTCCAGTCTCTGAGAGAGCAGGTTGGGCAATAGCGCCCATCAGTTGCGCGATAGAGCGCACCTGCCCCCCCACACCAATCCAGTCCCCGTTCACGTTGTAAGACATGAAACGTTTACCGTTTAGCGGATTAAGTCCCTGTTCAATCTCCTCCCAGTCACGGCCATCCGCAAGACCAGCCGCGATGTATATTCCCGCAGCGCCTGCGGCAAGTGTACCCAGCGAGCGGAATGCCCTGCGGCCTGACTTGGTTTGTAGCTGTGTGGCGCGGAATGTAAGTCCGATTGTTGACCGGAGCAGCTTCGGGGAGAACGCTAGGAAGACTGACTCTAGTCCGCGCTGCGTCCCCTTAATGCCCAACTCCGCAGAGTCAAGGCCACCCGTTAGGTTCTTAATATAGCCTGCAAGCTCGGACTTGTTCGGGTACTGTTCCTTAAGAGCTTCCCATATCAGTGCACGAGAGTAGCCGAGGTAGACATTGTACTGCGACTGGAAGCGGCCCACGGTCTGTCGTCCTACCTCTTGGCCTACTCGCCTCGTGGTTCCTCCTGCGACTTGCTCGATGCGGTCACCGAAGAACTTAGGAATACGACCGGCTTCAATCTCTGTGAAGAACTCCGAGTCGCCAATCGGGATACCATATCGTGCCATTTCCTTATAGGTTGGCAAGTGGTCTCGGATAAGGCGGGCACGAACCTTCGGGTCAGCGAATGCGGCGAAAGAGTTAGCAGCAGCGCGGCCCCATGCAACGGGGTTGTCTGCCAGCGTCGGAAGTCCGTGAATGAACATGACACCGAAGTCAGCGAATGAGGACAGGAAACGAGTCATGTTACCAACCTCCTCGACAACCTGAGCGCCCTTCCACACTGATTCCTCTGGAATTCCTAGTGTTCCTTCCATCGCGCGCAGTTCATCCGCAACCTCCTGTGGGAAGTAGCGGTTCTGCCACGACTTGAACACCATTGTCTCGCCGTCGGCCTCGTAGATAATCTGTGGCTGCTTGGCCTTCTTCAACTGTGCTGAGTAGTCCTGAGCAACAGCCTTTAGTTCTGTACGTGCGGCGTCTAGTTCATCCGCTGCTGCTAGCCTGTTAGACCTCCACTTCTCCCGAAGCTTCATCTCCACGCGCGGTTCACCAGCACGAGGTACTGACCAGCGAGCTAGGTTCTCCCGCGCCTTGCGGTAGACGTCCTTAGCATCTTCCAGCCGGTCGAGCATGCCGGGGTTTTTCATCTCTACAATCTGCCGGGGCTTAATAGCGTACTCGGCCAGAGCATCGGAGTATTGTTTCTGTGCTACTTCATAGTAGTTACTGGCTAGGTTAGAGCGCAGTACCTCTCGCATGTTAGTGCTGTAGTCAATACCGTGTTCACGTCCTGCAAGCTGTGACTCATATGAACGAGCGAGGTTGGGGTTAGAGGGACGGGCCGGTGTAATACCGTGGACATTAGTAGCCTGCCGCGGTACATAGTATAGAGCCTCGTCGCCCTCGCCTAGCCACTGTCCTGTAAGTGAACGAACTGGAAGTCCCGCCTCACCACGAAGTTCTTCTGCTTCACCCATTAGTGAATGAACAGCACGAACATAGTCTTCTTGTTTCTTGTTAAGTTTGTACATTCCCGGCTGTGAGAGAATGTCTCCCAACTCCATGGAGGCGCCGGGGTTTAAGGAACGAACATTCTTGACACGGCCATCTACCACCCGCCATAGGGGGTTACGGCCTGTGAATGCCTGTGTAAAGCCATCGAGCTTTGCGGTAAGAGCGACGTCCACCATATTATCAATACGGGAAATACGCTGCTGGTGTGCCGCTTTCAACTGCGCCGGACGACCAGCGGTAAGGAAGTTCGAGTTGACTAGGCCAAAGCCTACGTCATGGAGAAGTGTCCGCATTCCGCGGCCCTTCACCTGTTTCACTTCGTCAGCCATTTCGTCTAGGTCTACGAAGCGAGCAAGGGCACCGTCTTCCGGCTGTCGTACCGCAGCTACATCGTCTATAGTCTGTGGCGGTGTGTCCTCTACCATTATAAAGTTAGGCCCATGCCCCGAAGGGAACTGCCTAGTCGGAGTCTGGTCGTAGGGAACGATGGCGCGGTTAGAGGAAACGGGAGAACGTGTAAGTGGAATCGTAGAGTTCTTGACTAACAGTTTGTTAGTCTTTTCCCGTAGCTTCCGCTGTACCATCTCGCTGGCCTTCTGGTCGTCTAGCCTGCCCGCAGCTTCTTCTATTCGGTTAACAAGTGTTCCCTTACCCCACGAGGGGGAGACTTCAACGCCTAGCTCTGCGGCTATTTCCCGCAGTTCCTGCGCTGAGTAGCGGTCGGCGCCAAGAGAAACAGACTCCTGCACTGGCCGCTCGTAGTCCTCAATCTCCTGTCTAAGCAGGGCCGTGGACTTACGAGTCTTCTCGCGTGTCTTAACGGCAGAAGAGATACTCTTGTTGTAGTCTTCCACCGATTCGATGAAGTCGTCTAGGCCAGACTTGAATTCGTCTAGTTCGGACTGTCTTTCTTCCAGCTTAGCAAATGCGCTGTCGGATTCCGTCTCGTCCATCTTCTCTGCGATGTTGTCGAGTTCATCATCTACTCTGTCGTTTAGTGCCTTAGCCTCTTCGATGTTCTTAGGCTGCTTTATACTAGCACCGCCGACTTTTCGGTTCGGGATTTCGGGGAATTGGTGCTTCTCTAGCGTGTCCTCGTCAAAGGCCTTGATAGGCTTTCCAGCCTCTTCGGCCTCTAGCTTTGCCAGCTTCCGCTCGGCCTTGGTCAGTAGCTCACGGTCAGGTGACGTGCGAGCAATTGGAGGCGGGGCTTTCCTAGGACTTGTCTGTACGTGTGCCAGCATCGAAGCTGTGCGGTCGGAGAGTCCGTTCTTGCGGTGCCGGTTCTTGATACTAAGGTAGTTCAGTACGTCGTCCTTAGTAGTCTTCTTGCCTGTCCGCATGCCCTCGCTGGCGGCTGTAGCCTTTAGCACATTGAAGTCAACCTGCTCACCCTTCTCTAGGGAGCGCATGACTCGCTGTGTGTCCTTGCTGAGACGGCCGCTAATGTTACGGGAACCGCCACGTTCTGTATTCTTAAACTGCCACTTATGTCGAGCGGAGAGAAGCTGGTCAAGCTCATCGTCGTTCACATTTAGCCGCAGCTTAGTCCATACCTTCTTGCCCTTGGGGTCACCGCCCTTGCGGTAGGCCGTCAGGAATTCCTGATACCTAGCCTGTGCCAGTTGCTCTGCCTTGTAAGCAGGAACTTCAACCGGGTGAGCGACATAATCATCAAACTTTAGCCCTTCCGGTACGGCCATATTAGCTAATTCGGGCTTTTTAGTTATGTCACGAACATGCTCTAGCTCGTGCATAATCGTACCTACATAGTTATGTACGCTACGGAAGTCGTCCGTTGCAATGAAGACCGTTCCCGGTGCGGCAGGCTCAAGGCTTGGGTCATTAAACTTTGACTCTTTTGTAAAGGTAACACCCTTGTTACCAAGAAGTCGCGGGTCGTTAGCATCTACTAGTTCAACCTTTGTAGCGCGCTTAAGGAAGTTGGGATACTTACTCTCGACGAATGCAAGCGCGGCGTCGAACTTATCTTCGGCCATTGCATTAGCATCAAGCCCACGGTCAAGGCGGCGAGCAAGGTCTGAACGTTCTTCGGTTGTGATAATCTCTAGGGCATCACGACCAGTGTGTCTTTCAGCCGACAGTAGAATCTCGTCCACTAGCTGCGGAGAGATGTCAGCATACTTAGTGCGGAGAGTCTCATAGGACTCGTCGCCCTGTACTAGGTCTTTAATAATGCGTCGCCACTGCTGCAACTCCTGCGGATTCATATCCACCTGTGTTGCCTTAGCTCCATTGGCTAGGTCAGTTACCACGTTGGAGAACGCCTGCCGGAAGTGGGGGCTAGCACGGATTACATCAGGGACGGAGGTAATCGCTCGCGGCCCATACTTTCCGATGTTACCAACGGAGCGCAGGAAACCACGCACCATCGTAGGTTCCATGCCTGTACCGATAAGCTCGGACGTGAAACGTGCAGCAATGGCGGCTTTAGAAGCGCCCTTAGCGGCTACACTTCCGGCGCCCATAAAGGCGAACGGCAAGGCGATGGTAAGGTCAACCGGGTTAAGAAGCTCAGTCGCAATGTCCTCGGCCACCTCTGACGTGATAGTATTGTATATGTCGTCGGAGACTAGGCCACGGGTATCAGCACCGGTCAATGCCAGTGTCTGCTCCGCCGCATATGGAACAGCGGCTGCTGTGGCGGCGAGAGAGGGGAGAATGACTTGACTTACTACCTTGCGGGTAACAGGTTCGTAAATCTGCCGCGTCTCTTCATGTCGGCGTAGTCCATCTGCGACTGTCGTAATACCAATGGGGGACTTACCCTCATACTCTAGTGTCGGGATGATGGGTAATCCGCCGATTAGCTTAGCAGCGGGTGCCAGTGATTCAATAGTGGAAAGGCCCATGCCCTTAAGGCCACCGGGGCGATTCCCTAGCTCAGTAGCTGCTTGCTGTAGTGCAGACTCTATTTCTTCTTGTTCATTGCCCGGACGTGTCTTTACCGGGTAACCCTTCTCGGCGCTTGCTTCCTCATCAGCGAGGCGAATCTTTTCTTTGTTCTCTTCCAGAATCTCGGAGGTGCGGAAGGCAATGTGTACCTGCCGCTTGGCCTCTTCCTCGGTCATTCGGTAACCGACTACGTACTCTTTAACCGCGTCCTTGTATGCCTTGTCGAGTTCCTTCTCGGCAAAAGCCTGCGCCGTTTCGGGGCTAAGGTGGTATTCCTGTATTGCGTCTTTAACAATACTGTCTCGCAGCTTGTTGAACGTAAGGGCATGGCCCACGCCAAACTCTTCTAGCTGCTTTGCTTCCTTCTCATCAACGTAAGGCACGGTGCTGTTACGTATAATAGTCTTGTTCTTTGGGCTAGTAGGCTGTGATAGACGAGCGTACCGCTTTTCTTCTTCTGTCCGCAGTATGTTCTTGCGGTACATAGTTACCCACTTGTCTACCTTCTCGGCAGGGGGCTTGTCATTGAAAGCAGCTAGCGTGTCTATACGGTTAGTCTCGCGCGCTATGGTCATGCGCTCGGCATCCTTACGCATCTGGACTAGAGAGAGCTTATCCTCTAGCTCTTGCCGTTTACGCGCCTCTTCTCGCTGGCGCTTGACAACATCAGCTTCCCGGTTATAACCAGAAACCCATGAGGGTCGGCGTATTTTCTTGTCAGTGAAGAACCGTTGCGTGCTTCCGGGGTCGTCTATAAGAGCCATTTAACCTCAGTAAAAAAAATAGGGGGCAGGGTGGAGAGCGCTACCCCACCCCCTGTAGGAAATGTCTAAAGGATTCCAGTCGGAGTTACCTCTTGAATTTTTTTCAGGAAAGCGTCGGGTGAAAGACCACCGCCCTTCTGCGAGTCACCTACACCGTAGGCACTGGTCAATAGTGTCTGTCCAGACTCTTCCCCCTGCATGAATTGTCGTGCTACCTGATGTGCTCCTTTAAGGCCCACGACTCCGCGGTCGCCCTGAATATCAATACGTCCGTTTACACCAGTAAGGCCGGTTAGGGCATTCTCTAGACGCCCTTCCTGAATCTGTGCTTCGCGTAATGGAGCCATACCGCCAAACTTCTCCGAGCCGGGGACTAGGCTTCCGCCCTTACCAAGACCGAACAAGACAGCGGTAACGGGGTCTTTGCCCATCATCTCTGCGAAAATCTTTTGCTGCTCAAACTTAAGCTGCTCCTGCTCACGAATGCGCCGGAGTCTTTCTTCTTCCTGCAACATAGCCATCTGCGACTCACGCTGTAGCCGCGCGGCTTCCTGTGCGGAAATCATACCTAGCTGGTGCTGTAGGCGAATCTGCTCCATCTCGGAGTTGTGTGCTTGGGCTAGTCCGGCGCTGGTGGTAGAGAAGGATTCAGCCTGACCTGAGTTACCAGCCATGAACTGCTTAATCATCTCCAGCATATCATCCATAGAAAGAGCACTACCGCTTCCGGTTCCGGCCGTGTATGTTCTGCTGGTGCCTGTTCCACCCAACCCGACGCCACCACGTCTTGGCGGATTAGAACTAGGCGGGGCTGGAATTGCCATCGGTTACCTCCTGTAGAAGCGCATGCATATCCTGCATCTGTCCCTTTTTCAATTTGTGTTCCTGTGCTTTAATACTTTCTAAGAAGTCTTTGCGAATCAGGACTCGTCCGTCATTAGTCGTCTTAACCGCGTCGGCTAGCACACCTTTCCATCCCTCCACATTGTCTCGAACTGCTAGATAGTCCTCTTGCATCTGCTCGTCGCTGGCTTTCTTTGCACGGTAAGGTGCTTCGCCTAGGGCGCCGAACAAGTCTTTTCTCTTACTGTACAGGCGCTGGGCAACCGCTTCTACACGGGTGTCCCAACGCTCGGTAATATTCTTTGGCGTCTTCTGTATACGCTTCTCTATCATTCGGACTCCGCTAGTGGTGTTCCGGGCTGCGGCTGCTCTTTAGGCGTAAGCAGTCCTCGCGGAGCTAGGGTCTGTGGTGCTCCGCCTTCGGGGAAGGGGCCACGGCCTAATCCTTCCCCTTCCATACCCGCTGGTGGTGCCATACCCGGTTGGACGCCTGCCATCGCCTGCAAGGCTTGTAGTGCCGCAGGGGAAACCGTATTCGGGTCGAGGTTTGCAATCTCTTGGTATTCATCTTCGTCAATCAGAACGTCCAGCCGCTGTAGTGCTTCTTTCATAAATCGTTCCTTCACGACGGGCAAGTTCTCAAGTTCTTCAATCTCTTTCTGCAGCTTCAACGTCGCAGGGTCTTCGATGTCCACAAGGTTCTCCATCCACCACACGTCGGGCAATCCGAGTTCCTTAGCCATCTTCGCAGTACCCAAGTCCTGTGCCCTATCGACGGGAGACTTCGGCTCGATACTGGCGCTGATACGGCCGCGGGCTACCTTAGCCTGTGCGGGTGTAATAGAAACGCCGTCAATCATTACTTCCTCACCAAGTTGTTCCACTCCACGGAGGAAGCAGTCCATCACGTCTACGGCGCCCATTGCCATGTGCTGGCTAATCGGGGTCAGCTTCGACCGCGCTACGTTAATACGTAGGTTCACTTGGAACGCTGGTGCGCTACCCTGTACCCGGCCAAATAGCACGTCCTCTAGGGTGTGGCGCTGGATGATGTCGTCTAGTTCAGTGATTAGGCGCTCGGCGTCAAAGAACTGCTGGGGCATTGGCAGAGGCTGTAGGTCTTCATCTGCAAACTTACTAGTAACACCTCCCAAGTTAACGCGGAGCTTGGGCCGGTCTCGACCCTCGTACGCCGCGGCAGACTCTGAACTAGTCCATACGTAGCTAGGCATGTAGTAAGTCCATACCATTGTCGCAAGCCGCGAAATGAGAAAATCGTAGCCGACTAGGGCATCCTTTGCGTCTGCGAGGAAGGACTTAAACTTCTCCGCGTAGTTAGACAATTCGGTCTTCATGCCCGGAATCATTACGACGGGGCATCTACCCAGCCCGTGCTTCCAGACGCGGAGCTTTCGGTAATCGTTGAAAACCACTGGTGAACTGGCCTCGGTGTTGTGGTCACTAGGACTCGTGCTTACGAGGAAATAACCTACGTACTCCGTGTCCGTGTACTCAACGACGGAAAGCTCGTCGAACCAGTTAATGGCGTTCTGTGAAATCAGTTCCTGCACCACCGCCGAGTTCATATCCTCAGCGAGAATCTTAGCCATTACTTTCTTGACCTCGATACTAGCGATGCACTTGTCGGAATTGTCTAGGAGTGCAAGCACGTCCATTGCAGGAATGTGCTGTATAACAAAGGGGAACTTCCCTTCGTCCTCTTTCCACTTGCGGATGCGCTTCATGTAAGTGGCGCTGCCTTCGTTCTCTTTGCGGACGGGGTATCCTGCCTGAATCGTCCATACGTTAGGAAGCGGCAGTGCCTTAAGGAAGGCATATCCGACACCGAGAAGGTCACGGCCAACGCGGGGCCAGAAGTCGTTACGCATTAGCTGCTGCTCGAAAATCTTAGCGCATGCGTGTTCTACTTGGTCTGACTCTAGTCCGGCCTCAGTCGTTAGCTCTGATGGTTCCATATGGAACGACGGCATTGCCATTAGCAAGCCGTTAGCATGTTCGATGATTCCACCCGCACGGCCTGAGTGAATTACCAGTGGCTCAATGTCACGGGCATCATTCGGGTCTAGCGTCTCAATGTCGTTACGCTGGTGGATAATATCACTAATCTCTTGTGCTACGCCGTGGGCCTCTGACCAGTCTTTGGTCAGCTTAAGGTGCAGCGCCTGTACGGTCGCGGCCGTAGGTTCTGGTAAGAATGTTGCCATTAGCGCATCTCCAATCGGTACTCCGGCCGATTAATGTACCGGTCGGGGTGCCTCATCTTAGTAAGATTATCCACTAGTATAAATAGTGCGTCTATGTCGTCGTCGTGTCCTGTGTATCCAAAGTGTGTCAATTCGTATTCAGCGTCGGGGAACCACTCTGCGAACTTGGGGAAGATAAGGTGCCCTGACTGTAGGAAGGTGGCAATTACATTTGCCCTTGGGTTTTTTCCGCCACCCGTTGGTGAGACGGTAGTAATCGGAAGATGTGGGTTAGTTTGCTTTAGCGTTTCCACAGCAGGTGTACCAGCAGCCGAGTCTTCTACCCATATGCCAGCACAGTGCCAGTCTATGGATGAGTCATTGACGTTTATCATTAGCTCTGGTAAGAGCCAGCGTCCTTTCTTCCGTTCTAGTACGAAGATGCGGCCGAACCTGTCCATCCCGCCTATATAGCCTACGGAGAAGTCGTTCTGCTGTTTATCCTTAAGGGCGGTGTCCCAGCCGGCGCCTACGAGTAGCTTGCGGGCTTCACGGACGTAGCGAGGGTCATCATCATACGTCGGCACCTTGCTAATCATCTGTGCCTCACCGCCTGTAGTATCCCCCTGATACTGCGTTGCGAACATGGCGGGGTGCTGGTTCTTACGTTCTACTAGCAGGGAAATCGGGTATTCTTCGGGCCAGTACGACTCACCCTTCTCATTAATAGCCGGGATATGTATCTTCTTCCAGCCTTTTTGCAGCAGAAGACGGCCAATAAAGTCCTTGTCTGACCAGCGGGTGCCAATAACTAGCTGCCACGAGTCCGAGGTCATGCGTGTAAGGATGGCGTCGGCATAGTTTTTCCAAACTTTGTCGAGGAAAGCCCCAGTTGCGCTGTTCTTCTGGTCGTGCGCGTCGTCAATCAGTAGTCCGTTCAGTCTATAAGCAACGACGGCCGACATGGTTCCCCCGGCGCGAAGCGTCGGGTGTGGGTCTGTAGGGTCTGGACGCTGAACTTGCCATACTGCTACTCCCCACTTCTTCTTTTCGGGGCGAATCTTCGGAAAAACTAGCTGATACGGGAGGGATTCGGTGATAATGCGCTTAATGGCGCCTGACCTATCCCAGCCTACGGCATCCGAATAGCTAAGAAGTCCAGTATGTCGTTCAGGATAGCGGCCCACCATCCACGATATGAATAAAACACCGATTAATGTCGTCTTTCCTGACCCCGGTGGGGCTATAATGATGTACTTCTTGCCTGCGGGGGCGTCCCCAATCTTTTGTGCAGCTTCTAACCACAGTTCTTGGTGCTGCGGGGGGTCAATGTTGCCTACGAAACGCACAAATTCCTGGAAATTAGTCCGGGCAAGTGCGGCGCGGGCTAGAATCTCCTGCCCACGCAAAGTCTTTTCGATATTCGCCAACTAGAATCCCCTAGCTAGTAAATGCTGCTGCTCCTCTGACGTCAGGTTATCTACCTGAGCCGCCATTGTGCTGGCCTCTCGGTCGCTGGCAATCTGTCCGGCCTTAAGAATCTGCTCAGCCGCCCAAATCGCAGCCTTAAGCTGGGACGAGACGACTCCCGGTTCTCCACCGTGGTCAGCGATGCTCTGAATATTTCCAATATTTTGTACTAAGTTTGTCCTTAGTAATTCTACCGCCTGCTCAGTCACGGATGCGCGAAGTTCTTGGAGTCGGGCTTGGAACGCGGGCTGCTTCTTCCAAACACAGATGGTTTTCTCGGTCTTATCAAGACTGCGAGCAATGTCAGCCCCTGTTCGGCCCTCCACCATCATTAGCGCGGCTCGCTCCTGTGCTGGCGACAGTTCTCGGTATTCTGTTTCTAGTACGGCCAAGTTAGTTAATTACAATCGCGGGTGCAGTGTAGCTTCTGCGCCCTGTGGTATGACAACGTGGACAAGTCTCCCGCTTTTCTACCTCTAGGTGGGACTTGTTAATGTCGAATGTCTTCCCGCAGTGGGGATTGACGCATTGATATTCATAAATAGCGATTTCATTGCCCTCTCTTTCTAGATGTAGGGGGAGGTTTTATATATCTATTTTTATTATACCACACCGGCGCGAGTTTGTCAACCCCTATTTCACAATATTTTGTGAATTCTCAAATCTTTCTACAAATTAACCTAATCTGGTAATGAACTTCCGTCTTCGGTGCACTGATGTTAATTGCTTATACAGCAAAAAACCGCCGAAAGTGGAGGTCAGCGCCGCCTAAAACCCTGCTATACCGCTTACTAGGGCTACTATTTACTGCGAATTATCTTTTGAAAATGTGGGCATACCTCCCCTTAACTCTCTGACTGCGCGCGCGAAGGGGTCTGACTTTCCCAACTCCCGGCGTGTCGGGGCGAAATGAGGAAAAACGAGCATTTACTAGTAAATTGGAGGTGGATTGACATTTGTGTATCCACTAACAAGTGCAATACCCGCAGTAGATTGA
>Ga0208454_1000203_pt1 | contig 42093 bp, 39 predicted proteins | sample EasRivMeERMZT100_FD_187530 | JGI IMG/M metagenome (GOLD analysis project Ga0208454, IMG submission 187530) | Soil microbial communities from meander-bound floodplain in the East River, Colorado, USA - East River MetaG ERMZT100 (SPAdes) (version 2) | ecosystem: Environmental > Terrestrial > Soil...
TCGCAACCCTCGCCTGCGCGCTCGTGCTGTTGGGCGCGACGCTCACAGTGCGCGCTCAGGAATCCACAGCACCGCCCGCGGCCGCTCCCACGATTGAAGAGCGCGTCGCCGCCATCAAGGCGTCGATTGCGCAGAGCAAACAGAACTTGAAACACTATCAGTGGGTCGAAATCGAAGTCGTGAACCTCAAGGGCGAAGACAAGTCCACTACCGAAAACACCTGCTACTACGACGTCAATGGAAAGCTCGTCAAAGTTCCCGCAGCGACTACGGCCGAAGACCAAAAGAAGCGCGGCGTGCGTGGCAAGATCGTGGCCAACAAGACAGAAGAAATGGCCGAGTACATGCAGGGTGCCGCCGCGTTGATCAAGAGCTACCTCCCACCCGACCCGGCCAAGATCCAAGCCGCGAAGGACGCCGGCAAGATCTCCACCACGCCGAGCGGCGACGGCAAGCAAATGAGAGTCGACATCAAGGATTACGAAAAGCCCGGCGACAAGTTGACCATCGAGCTCAATACCGCGACCAATCAGATCATCGGTCTCGGCGTCGCCAGCTATCTCGCCGATACGAAGGACGCCGTGACGCTCAACGTCACCATGGCGAGTCTTCCCGACGGCACCAGCTATGCCGCGACGACCGTGCTCGACGCGGTCGCGAAGGAGATGAAGATCACGACCACGAACTCGGGGTACGCGAAGAAGGCGAACTGATACAGCGCTCTACTCGTCATTGTCTTCTTGTTCACAGATCGGCTTCTGGATCACGGCGTATTCCGAGACGCCCTCGGAAGAGGAGGCTCCCATGAAGGCATGCTCACCCATCGCGTTCGCGTTCGTTCTCCTTGCACTCGTGCTTTCCACTGCGGCCCACGCCGCTCCCCAGGTCACTTCCGCCCTTCCTTTGCGGCAACGGATCAACGTGCCCGCGACCACCACCATTCGGGTGACGTTCACCCAGGCGATCGACCCCGCATCGGTCAACCCGATCTCGTTCCGCGCCTTCGGGCGCTGGTCGGGTCCCGTGTCGGGATCTCTCGCCGTGGCCGGAAACACCGTCACGTTAACGCCCGACCTGCCCTTCTTCGCGGGCGAATGGGTAACGGTGAACCTGAGCCGGAGCATCGAGAACACCATCGGCGAGCCGCTGGCGAAGGGTTACGCGTGGAACTTCTGGATCAAGAGCGGGGCGGGGAGTCTGGACCTCGCCTACGAAGGCCGCATTACCACCCAACAGGGGCAAGAGACGTGGGTGCAGCCCTACGGCGGCTACGCGGGCGACCTCGACAACGACGGCTGGAGCGACCTTACCGTTCCCTGCGAGCAGACCGGCGACGCACGCATTTTCATGAACAACGGCGCCGGTGCCTACGCGTCGTTTACCACCGAGGCGCTGGTCACCAATTCGCAGCCCAGTCCCAACGAAGGCGCGGACTTCAACAACGACGGCGAGATCGACATCGTGTTCGGGGACTCGAACGGAGATGAGATCTCCGTCTTATTGGGAGACGGTACCGGCGACTTTCCGAGCAAGACCTTTCACGTCGCCGGGAGCAGCGTGCGAGGCGTCGGCGTCGTCGACCTGAACGGCGACGGCTGGGACGACATCGTCACGGCCAACTTCTCTGCGAGCAACCTCTCGATCTTCATCAATAATGGTAACGGCACGTTCCCGCCCGCCGTGCCCAAGGAGGCGGGCGGAAACGGCGAAGTCTCCATCGCCGTCGCCGACGCCAACAACGACGGGCTGCTCGACGTCTTCTGCGGCACGTACAACTCGCCCTATGTCGTGATCGTTCTCTTGAGCGACGGCAATGGCGGCCTCGCCGCGCAGCCTCCCGTGCCGTCGGGCGGCCATATGTGGCAACAAATCACGTGCGGGGATTTCAACGGCGATGGTCATGTTGACACCGCCATCAACCATACCTTCGACAACCGCATGGGTGTCCTGCACGGCAACGGCCTGGGCGGGCTCAATGCCGTGCAATCGTACCCGACCGGCGGCTTCCCCATGGCCATCGACGCCGCCGACATCGACGGCGACGGTGACCTCGAGCTGGTGTCGAGCTGCTACAGCAGCGCGACGTGGACCCTGTACGAGAACCAGGGGGGAGTATTCACGACCCCGCGCACGTTCAATTCTAGCTCGTCGGGCTCGTGCGCGGTGATGCACGATCGCGACAACGACGGCGACGTGGACTTAACCGGCTTCGACGAGATCGACGACTGGATCTATTTCTACGAGAACGTGCACGCGACGGGTATCACGCCGTCGTCCAGCCAGGTCGTGACGCTTCAGCAGAACCACCCCAACCCCTTCAACCCCACGACCACCATCCCCTTCGAGCTCACGCGCGAGGCCGAAGCGACGCTCGGCGTGTACGACGCGGGCGGCGCTTTCGTCGCCACCATCGCCGAAGCCCGCTACGCGGCCGGACCGCACGAGGTCCGCTGGAACGGGACCGACGCTCGCGGCACCAGCGTCGCCTCGGGCGTCTACTTCTACCGCCTGGTTTCCGAGAGCACCACCCTCACGCGCAAGATGGTCCTACTAAAGTGAGGTCAGAAGGAGGAGCGGCGCGGTACGCCGCGAAGCGCTAGCGCGCGATGGCCATTGCGCTAGCGGCACCCTCATCATGGCGACGCGCCGCCACTGATTCCCTGTAGATACTGCGGGTCGACGTGTGGCTGGAGTTCCTGCATCCTCGCATCGATCCAGCCCAACCGTTTCATCTCGCCTGCCGGCCCTTGCAGATTGTCCGAGAGGCCCTGGACGAATGTTCGGAGCTGTCTTAGCTGCTCGTAAGCTCGCGTCTGTTCGTTGACGTCCTGCAGGTTCAAGCCAGCCTGAAGTCCTTCGGCGATGTCATTTTGATGACCACGTGCGATAGCGGCCGTATTGATCGCGATATCGGTGATCAACTCACTCACCCTTGGATGGAGTGAATCGTACTCTTCCGGGGTCAAGCGAACGCTCTCGGAAGCTCGATGGTGGGCGCTGTCGCCAGTCAGCCGATCTCGGGCTATCTCAGAGTATTCCCGTTCAGCGACTTCGTATGTCGCCCGTTCTTGAGTTGGCGTGAGCGTCGGGCTCGGATGGTGCTCTACCCATTCTTGCGCCGCCGTACCTGAAAGATTGGGCACTGATCGCAAGTACTCTCGTAGCTCCTGATTTGCATTGAGCGCATCCGCGAGTTGTTCCCGATTCTGATGACGGACCTCCACTCCAACTCCGATCGTAACTCCAGAATTCGCCCCTCTACCCTCTCCGTGACCGGGCACGTACGCGTGGTCTATGCTGCCTTCACGACGGATCGTGAGCGTGCCCGTTTCCGGGTTCGCAGTAAAATAAGCCCGCCACTCATTCACGGTGTTGGGCAATTGCTTGAGCGTCCCGGGGGGCGCATCGGTCGCCCTCGATTCTCGTTCGATGGGCCCTCGCCCCAGAGGCGTCTTGCTCCAGTCAAAGGGCCCCACCTTCTCTGGTCGTGGATCGTCAGTGCGCTGATCCTTGCGAATGATGTTGGAACGTTCCAGACCCTTGGATTGGGCTGATTCAGACTCCTTCGGACTCTCCTTCGCGCGGTCGTGTTTGGGCTCCTGAGGCTTATCCGGATAGTCGCTCATTGTCGATCCCCCTTGTCTGCCATAGGCGCCATCTCTTTCGACAACGCCCAGACGAATTCATTGTTCTCTAGAATCATGCTCTTCGGATGTCCGTCCTTCTCCTTCGCGATCATGTGTTGTGCATAGCAGAACATGGCCCTGCGGGATGATTTGGGATCGGTGCCGGGACCGTGGCTACCGATCATCATCTCACTCGCATAGGCGAGCAGACGCTTCAAGGATTCGTGCCCGTCAGCGCGTTCCGCACCGTGCCACGACTCTCTCCAATCGGGTGAATCTGACAAGCGCGCCGCGCTCGCGCGAAAGACGCATGCCACTTCGCCGCCCTCGGCGCAGCTTAGTGCACAGCTCAACAGCGGCCCCACCGACAGCCGATGCATCTTGCCGGCGAGTGTCGTGAAAGCGCGATCGGGCGTGCCCGTTGAAAGCGTGCTAATCGCGGGGTCGAGGGTGTCGATCAGTTGGTCCAATTCCTCGTACGCCCAGCCGTAGATCCGCCCTCGCTCTCGCAAGGCGCGGATCAACGCCACCTTGGCGGCGTACTTCAGCGTCTCCAACTGCTTGGGGAGCATCGGAACGCAGCGTGCTGCGGTCTCGCTGACCTCCTGCCAAGCGTCGGATGCGCGCGCCGGCGTGGCAACCAGCACATTGAGCAATCGGTCGACGGATTCGAGCCACTCCCTGGTCGCGATCAGCTGATCGATCCAAACTGACGCTGCATGGGGCGCGTCCAAAGATGGCGCTACGTTGCTAGCCTTCCTCACCTCTTCGTTGGTGGGCCACGCATCACCCTTCTTCACCAGCGGCACGGCCACGAGTATTGGATAATCGTCGCCGCCGGAGAACACAGCCGCCCTGCCAGGCGTCATCGAGGCCAGCGCACCGGCTTGGTCCTGACGCAGTCGCATCGCCATGGCGAGCGCAGCGGCGTCGTCGGCAGAGACGATGCGATGCGCGATCTTCGTGTTGGTGTTCTTGAGCACGTCGCGCGACAGTTTCGAGGGCGACTGGTCGCAGATGACAAGTCCCGCTCCGTAAGCGCGCACCTCCGCAAGCAAGTTGGCGAACATGGAAACAGCTTTGAAGCGGGCACTACCCTCGACCTCTGGATTGGAGCGCTGCGCCTCACCGAGCAGGCGATGTGCTTCCTCGATCACAACGACTACTCGGCAACTGCTCGTGTTACCACGCGCGCGAAGGTGCTCTACCATCCTGATCAGCAGCAAGCCCATGACAAAGGCGCATTCGTCCTCATCAACGATGGACTCCAACTCGACGACCGTCGGTTGGGACAGCAAATCTTTGATCGACTGCTGTTCCGTGGACCCCAGCATGCGCCCCTTGCCACCCGCGAGGAGCGATTCGATTCGTACGCGCAACGCCGCCTCGATGTCGGGACCAACCCGCTCCGAATAGCCCAGCACGCGGGTCACGGCGATCGCCGCGTCCAGTAGATCTACAAGGGTCGGATACGCAGACTGTGGAGCCTGGTCCCCTTTCACCCGGTGGTTCGTACCGCTTACGATGTCCCAACCAGACTCGCGGAACACCCGATGTAGTGCCTTCTCGAGAATCTGCGGCAGTGGGTTCCACGCCCCGATGCTCGCGCCGATCACGCCCTTGAGCAAATCGATGTGCTCGGCAATCGAGGTGCCGGGCTCGGGCGCCAAGGGATTGAGACGAAGGGGGACGCCCAGTTCGTTGCCGAGAGTGTAGACGCGTAGTCCCGCAAATTCCGGTTCGCGAATCAGCGCGCGATACTCGGTTTTCGTCGGTTCGACCACCAAGAACGGGATCTTCTGGAGCATTAGTTGTCGCAGGAGATGAAATACTGTGTTCGTTTTTCCCGAACCGGTCGTGCCAGCAATGAAGGAATGCGAAGTGAGTTGCTCGGTGCGAATGGAGTAGTCCAACTCGAGCGGTTGACCGTCGGACACGACGCGACCCAAGGTGATCGCAGAGGGCGCTTTCGTCTTGTCGTCGACTTGGGCCGCAAGAGGTGGAATCACGTCGAAACTCGGCTGGTCCAGTAGACGGAACCCCGGCAACTCTTCGTTCGGAAGACACATCAGGTTCGCGAGTTCATTGGACGAGAGAACGCTCTGCCACGGGAATGGAACAAGCGGATGGCGTTCCTTCGCGTCCGGCAATCCCCATTGGACCGCCCAGCTTGCCGCCTCGGGTCCGTCCCACCACGCAAGTCGTTCGTTCCCGGGTGCGGCGGTGGCGTACGCTGCCCGATAGGTGGCCCGGCACGCAGCCGCTCCATTCCGTTCTGACATCATGTAGACACCTACGCGCCAGCCTCCCACCGTTGCGGCGAGCTGCATTCGCTTGATGTATCGCCCGAGATACGACTGCAGGAGGTCGATCGCTGGCTCGGACAATTTGCTATCGGCGACCGAAGCGAGATATGCGCGCTTCAAGTCACCGGCCTCGTCGATGAGTTGGCTCACCTTCTCTAGGTCGAGCGGTTGAGCGATAATCAGCACGGAGTACCGCAGTCCCGACAAAGCCCGCACGATCCGTGGAAGTTGCCCTAGCTTGGGAACGCCGACCCAGACACAGGCCCATTCGTTGCGCAGCAAGATTGGAGCGCGCTGTTGGACGGTCTCAGCCCCTGGATAGGCGAAGCGCATCAATCGTTCGAGTACGTGTGCCCGTTGGTCGACCGTGTGCTGTCCGCCTTCAGAATCGAAAACGCACGTTCCAACTCCGATCGACACTCTGTCCGCCGCACCGTCCAAAGAGAACACGACCGGCACTCCTTCAGCATGGGCGCTTGTCACCAGTCGACGGCTCCGCTGCACGACGCTATCGGTCGGGTTTCGCGGTGAGCCTTGAATCCTAAAGAGGGTGCGTGCTTCTGGCTTTGCGCGTAACTGGGCGGGCGTGGCATCCGCCGGCCAGCCGTCATGGCGGGCAATGAGGTTGATGACTTCGCGAGGGTTGATACTGCTCATTGCTCTTCTTTTCGTCCGAACGCGAGTGCCACACGAAGATTATCGAATCACCGGTCACGCCAGAGCTTGAATATGGCAACGGCACCGCCGATTGTCACTACCATGGCTATCAGGATGGGAATCAAGTAGAACGGCGCGCTGGTGCCAAACGGACTCCCCTTTGCGTGTCGCGTGTAGTCCGACATGAAAGATAACGCAAAGACAATCGCGAAGAGCGCGAAGATCACTATGATCCCGGTACCAACGACGCGCTGCGCGGACGAACTTTTCTTGGGGCCCACGGAAGCACCGATTGATTCAGAGAAGAGGCGGCGTGCGTGGAACACCCCCTCCTCGTATTTCCCAGTTACGTGAACGTGATCGCCGTTGTGAAGCGACCCGTGCATTAGACTGGGACCAGCCTGAACCAGCACGTTCGACACGCGCCCGTCGGTTTCTGCTACTTCGAGATGGAACGTCCAGATGTCGAATTGTCCTGAGGGGCGACCTTCGAATCGATTGACCGTACCGTGGAGCGTCGAGCGTTCCGGCGACGTGCGAGGCGTCCTCGGAATCGCGTCAACGCTTGGCGGCCTTGGACTCGCTGTCGGTGGGGCACGTCGGCGCGTCTCCGTTTCTCGGGCGCGGGAGCGCGTCGTGGAACGATTTGTAGCCGCGCGGCTTGTTTGTTGTGCGGCCAGGAAGGCTTCGCCGCAGTTCGCGCAGTGGGGGGCACCTACGGGGTTAACGGCACCGCAGACCGAACACGTCTGGGATTGAGGATTAGAGGTCATGACTCTCCTCGCGTCCACACCGGCTTGCGAACGCAGTCACGCCGAACAACCGGGGCAACGAAGGTGCGTGACCGCCGATTGAAATCCGAGGATAACGTGGCGAGGCCTGCGATTCAACCCGCTTGTTAACGCATCCGCAATCGCCGGCCATCGTACCATTATTCTCAGACCCGCGATCCTGAAAGTCGCCGACGTGGCCCAATCCGGCGGCAAGCCCGGAGTGCGCGGCAAGATCATCGCCAATAAGAAGGAAGAGATGGCCGAGTACATGCAGAGTGCCGCCGCCCTCATCAAGACCTACGTCCCCCCGACCCCGCCAAGATCCAGGCCGCCAAGGACGCTGGCAAGATCTCCTTCACCCCGCTCGACGGCGGCAAGAACGCGCGCATCGACATCAAGGATTACGAGAAGCCCGGGGACAATCTCGGCATCCAGCTCGACATGACCACCAACAAGATCCTCGGCTTGAGCGTCGCCACCTATCTCGCCGACGTCAAAGACGCCGTCACCCTCAACGTCACCATGTCGACTCTCCCCGACGGCACCGGCTATCCGTCAACCATCGCGCTCGCTGCCCCGGCCAAGGAGATGAAGGTCACGGTCAGCAACTCGGGGTATCAGAAGAAGGGGAATTGACGGTGGGCGTCACGCGGAGGGTCATGTGGCGACGAAAGCAGGTGAGGTTGTCCCCTACCCCACAATATTCTTATTCATCCTGAAAAGATTCTCCGGGTCCCACTTCGATTTGATCTCGACCAGGCGCTCGTAGTTCGCGCCGTAGGCGTCCTTGATTCGATCCGTGGTCTCTTCCTGGGTGAGGAAGTTGATGTAGGTCCCGCCGGTCGAGAAGCGGCGCATGTCGCGCCAGGCCGCGCGCGCCCATTCGACGTTGGCGACGTCGTCGTCGGCCTTCTCCCACGAGGCCGCGACGTTGAGCACGTACGCGGCGTCGCGGTTCCCCACCGCCGAATGATCGTTGGGATATTGCGCGACCGCGCCCCCGAGTGGGAAGAAGATAACAGCGGAGTGCGGCGAGAGGATCTTCTTCGCGTGCCCCAGCGTCGCGTCGAACAGGTCCTGCGACAGCTTGGGAAGATACTCGGACTTCCAATAATACCGGCGTCCCTTGGGCTGGGTCGCGTCGAGCAGGCTCTGCTGCGACACGTACGACCGCCTCTGGATGATATCGCCCACGGGTTTCCCGAACGACTTGATCTGGGCGAAGAACTTCTCGGCGGTGTCGATGACGCCGGTGTGACACGCGAAGATGGCGATGATGGGCTTGCCGTGCGCGGCCTTGTCGATCCACGGCGCAGGCGGTGCGATGCGCAACACACCGACCAACGCCAACTCGGGCGGAGCATCCTCGGTCAGCGCGCGCAACATCGACAATACTTCGGGCGCGGATTCCGCGTGCCACGCGATGCCGCCGCCCACGATCTCGGGGCCGATCGGATACAGGTTGTACTCGATGTTCGTCACCACACCGAAGTTTCCGCCGCCACCGCGCAAACCCCAGAACAAGTCGGCGTTCTCGGCTTCGCTCGCGCGCACGATTCGCCCGTCGGCGGTGACGATGTCCATCGATCGCACGTTGTCGCTCGTCCACCCGAAGCGCCGCGACAAGTAGCCGAACCCACCACCGAGCGTCAGCCCGGTGGCACCGGTCATCGACACGAAGCCCATCACGGCAGCGAGGCCGTGGAGTTGCGTCTCGCGGTCGATGTCGCCGAGCAACGCTCCGGGTTGCGCGTGCGCGAAGTTCTCTTTGTAGTCGACGAACACGCCGCGCATGGCCGACAGATCGAGCAGCAACCCGCCGTCTGCGATCGCCAGCCCCGCGATGTTGTGGCCGCCGCCCTTCATCGACAGCGCGACGCCCTGCTCGCGCGCGAATTTGACGCCGGCGACGATGTCGGAGACACCGATGCAGCGCGCAACCAGCGCGGGCTTGCGGTCGATCATCGCGTTCCAAATCGAGCGCGAGTCGTCGTAGCCGGCGGCGCCTTCGGTGAGAAGCGTCCCGCGCAGCGACGCGCGCAGCGCGTCGACGTGCTTGGGATCGATCTCCATCCGCTGACCGTCGCGATGCAAGGCTGAAATGCTCATCGTCCTCTCCTCATGCAGTAATCATCCCCCGGCACTCGCCGAACCCAATGCGCGCGCCGTCCTTCTCGCAGAACGCACGCAAAATGACCGTGTCTCCATCTTGTAAGAAGGAGCGCGTCTCGTCGCTGGGGAGCGTGAACGGCTCCGCGCCCCGCCACGTGCGCTCGATCAGACAGCCGCGTGATTCTTTCTCGGAGCCCGAAATGGTTCCGGTGGCAATGAGATCGCCGGGCTTGAGATTGCACCCGTTCGAGGTTTGGTGCGCCACCATCTGCGCGAGGGTCCAATACATGTCTTTCAAGCTGCCGCGCGATACGCGCACCGCTTCGAACCCGTCCTCGCGCATTTTTGAACTTTCCAGCCACGCTTCGACCGTGATATCAAGTCCCCCCGCGCGCTGATCATCGGCGTCGTGCAAATACGCGAGGGGCGCGGGGTCGTCTTCCGCGCGCGCGAACGCGGGAATGCGAAACGGTTCCAAGGCATCCATCGTAACGACCCACGGTGAGACGGTGGTGGCGAAATTCTTGGCGAGGAACGGGCCCAGCGGCTGGTACTCCCAGCGCTGGATGTCGCGCGCGGACCAGTCGTTGACCAGACACAGGCCGAACAGGTGCTTGCGGGCATCCACGATCGATATCGGCTCGCCGAGCCCGTTGCCGCCCGCGATGAAGGCACCCATCTCGAGCTCGTAGTCGAGCATCTGGGTGGGCCCGAACGACGGCGCCGCCGCGTCGTCGGATTTGGTTTGACCGGCAGGGCGCTTCACCGGTGTTCCCGACACCACGATCGACGACGCTCGCCCGTGGTAGCCGACGGGAATGAACTTGTAGTTGGGGAGCAGCGGCGTGTCGGGGCGAAACATCATGCCAACGTTGGTGGCGTGATAGATGGAAGCGTAGAAGTCGGTGTAGTCGCCGATGTGCGCGGGGAGGAGCATTTCGACTTCTTTCATTTCGATCAGTGCAGGTTCCACGACGCGTCGATTCGTCTCCAGATCGACGTGGGAGGCATCGAGCAGCTCGATCAAGCGCGCGCGCAACGCGCGCGTGTACTCCGCACCCAACGACATGAGCGCGTTCAGGTTCGGCTCGGCGCAGGCCTCGGCCGCGCGCTTTGACAAACCGGTGAACAACGACGCCTTCAATGCGGAGACGTCGAGCACGCGGTCGCCGATGGCGATGCCGACGCGCGGGGCGTCGTCGCCCTCCCAATCGCGAAACACGCCGAAGGGAATATTTTGGATGGGAAAGTCGGTGCCCGCGGCCTGCGCGGACGAGACCCAGGAGCGAAGCATGGTCATGAAATCAATCCTAGCTGTATGAGGTCATCGACGGGCTCGCGAAACGAGCACGACCCAAATGCGACCGCGAAGCGACGGCGAACGGTGGTGATCTCCCCGATCGTCACGCGATAGTCCTTCCACGCCACGCCGTCGTCGTCGAAATCGACGCCGGCCAGCGTTTCGGCTTGCAAGATCTCCAACGCGTCGGCGCGCGTCAGGCCATTGTACTGAAAGACGGCGGCCAAAAACACGTTAAGAAACCCGTGCATGATACCGCGCGGGGCGTCCTTTTCGTAGGTCAATGCGCGTTCGCTTCGCAACGGATGATGAAGCCCCGCGGTGGCCTTGAAGCCCACGCCGACTGTGTAACATTCCCTTATGAAGCGAGCGATGTGTTCTGCGGGCGGAAAGGCCGACGGTACCACTCCTCCCGTACGAACCTTCGCACGCAGCTTATTCGCGGCGATAGCCGCGATGAGTCCTCGCGGGTCGTCATTCACGGGAATCTCGACGTAGGTCTTGATGTCCCGCGGGACCGTGCTTGCAATGCGCTCGATCTCGTCGACGCGGGACGCCTTGATCTCCACCGCATCGACGATGCCTCCGCGCAAGGCGGCGTTGAACGAGTTGATCTTGGCGACGTCCCCCCCGAGATCCTCGCCGACGAGCGCGGAGAGGCGCCAGGGGTTGCTGTTCCTCCACGCCGCTTGCGCGTCGTGTGTCATCTCGTCCAAGCGGGCCACCGGCACGATGAAGCGCCCCAACATCCAGGCGCGGGGGTCGTGCCGATACGCCGCGTAGTTTTCTACCGCGGCGTCCATGGAGAGAGAGGCGGGCGGGAACAAGCCCGCGTAGTCGACCAGGGTGTGGAGCAGCGCGTGGAGCGACTTGGCGATCATGATCACTCCGGTCGCAACAGCGATGCATCGACATCGGCGACGGTGGAGCAGCCGCAAAGTCCCATCGCATTGTCGAGCTCGGCGCGGAAAATCTCCAGCACGCGCGTAACTCCCTGCTCGCCGTCGACCGTGAGCCCCCACAGAATGGGTCGCCCGACCAAGACCGCGCGCGCACCGAGTGCCAGTGCCTTGACCACGTCGATGCCACGACGAATGCCGCCGTCGACGTAGACCTCGGCGCGATCCCCGACCGCGTCGGCGACGTACGGGAGCGCGTCGATGGTCGCGGGCGAGGTGTCGAGCTGGCGCCCGCCGTGGTTCGACACCATGATGCCGCGCACGCCCATTTCGACCGCGCGCCGCGCGTCGTCGGCGCGCACGATGCCTTTGATGAGCAGCGGCAATTTGGTGACACTCTGCAGCCACTCGACGTCGCGCCACGAGATGGCGGGATCCAAGAAGGCCGACACGTACTTCGCGAGCCCCGATCCGAACAACTCGCGCGACACCGTCCCCTGCCCCGCGCCCAGGAGATTCTTGACGCTCAAGCCTTCGGGTAGCGCGAAGCAATTGCGAACGTCGCGCTCGCGCGGACCCAAGAGCGGCGCATCGACTGTCAGCACGATGGCGCTGCAGCGCGTCTTCTCGACCCGCGCGATCAGGTCGCGCGTGGCCTCGCGGTCCTTATAGATGTAGAGCTGGAACCACAACGGCCCCTGCGACGCGGCCGAGATGTCTTCGATATCCGTGTTGGAGAGCGTGCTCACCACCATCAGCGTTTGCGCCGCGGCGGCGGCGCGAGCGGTCGCCAGCTCTCCCTCTTCGCACGCCATGCGATGGAACGCGGTGGGTGCCACCAGGATCGGCATCGAGACCCGCTCGCCGAGCACGGTGGTCTCGAGCGAGCGGTCGCGCAAGCCCGCGAGCACGCGGTAGTACAGAGAGATGCGCGCGTACGCGGCGCGATTCTCACATAGTGTCACTTCGTCGAGGGCGCCTCCGGCGTAGTAATCAAGGACGTCGGGAGGCAGACGCAACGCGGCTTCACGCTCGAAGTCGCGAACATTGACCAAAGCGCCTTCGCTCATGTTGGGTTTACGCGTGGGATCACGCGTGCGCTAGCACGCGTTTCACGGCCTCTATCACATCGGCAACGTCGCCGTCGGACAATTTGGGGCCAAGCGGAAGGCTCACTGTTTCCCGTCCAACTTTCATGGCGTGCGGATACTGCTCCGGTCGCCAGCCGAACGTCTTGTGGTAGTACGGGTGTTCGGGGATGCTCAAGTAGTGCACGCCGACGCCGATCCCCTGCGCCTGGATGGCACTCAAGAACGCGTCGCGCGCGATGCCGCAGTGCTTCTCGTCGATCATGAGGGTGTACAGGTGATGGGCGTGGCGCGTGTTCGGTTCCGGGTCCTTCGGAATCCCGATCGGTAGCGAGCGGAACGCCTCGTTGTAACGATTCCAAATCTCGCGCCGGCGCTCCCAATTCTTCTCGACGCGCTTCAACTGGTGAATTCCGATCGCGGCCTGGATGTCCATCATGTTGTACTTGAAGCCCGCTTCGATGACTTGGTAGTGCACCCAGCCCGAATCGCTGAAGCGCTTCCACGCGTCCTTGCTCATGCCGTGCAATGCGAGAACCTTGATGCGGGCCGCGTGGGCTTCGTCTTTCGCCAGCACGATGCCGCCTTCGCCCGTGATCACGTTCTTCGTCACATAGAAGCTGAAACAACCGAACTCGCCGAACAACCCGGCCTGACGGCCGTGATAACGCGTCTCGATGGCGTGCGCGCAGTCCTCGATGATCATGAGGTTGTGTTGCTTCGCGAGCGCCATGAGTGAATCCATATCGCACGCGCGACCCGCGAAGTGGACCGGCATGATGGCCTTGGTGCGCGGTGTTATCTTCTCCGCCACGCGCGCGGGGTCGATGTTCATGGTGCGCGGGTCGACGTCCGCGAGCACCGGTGTCGCCCCGGCATGAATGATCGCGTTCACCGAGGCGCAAAAGGTGAGCGGGGTGGTGATGACCTCGTCGCCTTCGCTCATGCCGGCCGCGAGCATCGCGAGGTGCAGCGCCGCGGTGCACGAATACACCGCCGCCGCGTGGGGGGCACCCTTGTACGCCTTGAAGTCCTCTTCGAAGCGCGCGACCTTGGGGCCGGTCCCGAGCCACCCGCTCTTGATGGAGTGGACGACTTCGTCGATCTCGGCTTGTTCGATTTGAGGCGCCCCGAAGACCAGAAAGCGGTCTTTGGGGCGAACGGGCTGGTTCATTACAAGGGACCCTTTCAGAATGGAAACGGAGATGCTATCACGCCGGCGCGTCGCGCGACAACGCGCGAGGTCGCGTGCGGTGCTACGACCGCACCAACGCGACGATGCGCTGCAAGCGCCAGCGCGCGAAGGTGTACAGGGCCGCGAGGTAAACGCCCGCGCCCACCGCGGCCGGCACCATCAGCTCGACCGCCGCGTTGGGCCATGGGACCACGCGGTGCACGAGTGCCGTGACGATCGCGGCGGCCAATCCGCTCCCGAGATAGGGCGCGATGTGGGCCACGTACTCGCCGACGCGCATTCCGACCAACCGCCAACGCACCCACACGCCGACCGGGTACATGATCGGGATCGACACGATCACGAGCGCCCACGAGATCCCCACCAAGCCCCACTTCGAACCCAACCAAATGCCCAACAAAACCAGCCCCGTTCGCAAGAGATTCAAGAAGAAGCCGAGGTCCGCGCGCCCGCACGCGAGCAGCAAGCTTCCCATCGGGCTCCCGATGCCGAGCCCCAGCCCCAGCACGCACAAGATTTGCAACAGCTCGACGGTGGGCTCGTAGCCCGGGCCGAGCTGCACGCGCACCAGCGGTGCTGCCAGCACTAGCATGAGCAAGTACAAAGGCGTTACCATCGCCGCGACCACTTCGATCAGCTCGAGGAAACCCTTGCGCAGGCGATCGCGGTCCTTCTGCACCACGGAAAACACCGGGAACGCGACGCGCGTGAAGATCGGGTTGATGGCTTGGTAGGGTCGCGCGATCAGTCGATACGCGAGCTCGTAGTACCCGAGCGCGCGCGGGCCCATGATGGCGCCGATGATGAGCTTGTCGAGGTGCTGACCGAGCAGGTTGAGCGTGCGCTCCCCCATCTGATAGAGACCGAAATGGACGAAGCGACGGCACTCGCGCGGTACCAAGCGCGGCATGGGCCGGAACTCCGACCACCCGACCGCGGCAAGTACCAACGACCGCACGACTGCATACACGATCGCCGCCCAAACCAGCGACCACACGCCATAGCCCGCGACCGCCATGACGATACCGACCACCGCGCTCGCGACCGTCGCCACGGTCTCGATCACCGCGATGCGCCGGAATCGCAGCTCGCGCTCGAGGAGCACTTGGAACAACTGGCCGAACGGCACCACGACGAACACCACCGATGACACGCGTAGCAAATCGGTCAGTAAGGATTGCTGGTAGAAGCTCGCCAACAACGGCGAGAGCGCCCACACCACGGCGAACACCGCGGCCCCCGCGAGCACGTTGAGCCAGTACAAGCTGGAGAGCTCCTCACGGCGGGCGTCGCGATAATGGATGATCGCGTTGCTCACCCCCGCGTCGCCGAAGGCCTGCGAGAACGCGAGCACCACGTTTACAATCGCCATCAGTCCGAAGTCCTCGACGCGCAACAGGCGCGCCAGCACGGCGAGCTGAACGAACTGCGCGACGATGCGAACACCGGTGGCGACACCGATCCAGCGCGCCCCCGAGGTGGCGCGCCGTCGCAAGCGCTTGATGTCGACGTCGTGGGACACGGCGGCCTATTGCTCTCGCGCGCGCGGTTTGCGCGCGACCACCAGTTGCATCCACGCCCACTCGTGCGAGCGCCGGTGGATCTTGCACTCGATACCATCGATCAAAGGAGTGACGACGTTGGCAACGAAGGTGCACACAGAGACCAAGGGTCGCATCACGCGCGGCGTGGCGGAAAGCCAGTAGTAGCCCAGCTCGCTCGCGTACGTCACCCAGAAGCCCGCCATCGGAGTGACTTCCACGCGCTCGAAGCCGACCTTCTCGAACAGGTAGCGGAGACCGAACGGCGTGTAGCGATAAAAATCGCGCGGCTGTTCGTGGAGGTGCCAGTACATGGGGACGGTATAGATCGCGGTCCCGCCGGGCTTGAGCACGCGCCAACACTCCGCGAGCGCGGCCCGCGGCTCCTCGAGGTGTTCCAACACCGAGGTGCACAACGCACAATCGAACGACGCGTCGGGCGCGGGAATCGCGTCCGCGCTCCCGAGCAGGTCGACCTGCGAGACGTCGTGCATCGACCCGGCGTGGTCCAATCCGACGTACTCGTCGACTAGGTCGCCCACCAGGTCGGCCTTCCACTTCGCACCGCAACCGATGTCGATCAGGCGGCCCCCGAAGTTCTGCTCCGCCGCGGCGCGGATAAAACGCGCCGCGCGCTCGGCGCCCATGCGCGCCGGGACCGTGCGCGGATAGTGAGCGAGGTACGACCTCATGCGGAAAGCTCCGCACGGATGCGCGCGGCCAGGCGCGCTTCCGCCTCGGTTCGCGGCTCGCGACGGCGCAGCTCGAAGCTCGCAACACCCGGATTTTTCTCCGCGACCCCGCGCAGCGCTTCGCCGCACCCAGAGATCGCGACCTCGGGCGAGCGGCAGAACGCTTCGTAATCGACGCGGTGCACGCGAGCAGCCGACACGCGCGCCAGGTCCTCGTTCATCTTGCGCTCGAGCCCGACCACTTGCCCCACCACTTGCTCGACGGGATCGAGACGCCGCAGGCGCTCGTACTCCGGCGGCTGGGCGGAAAACCACGCGCCCTCGCTCCCCAGTGATTCCGCGCGCCCGCGCAGGATCGAGAGTGCCACGTCCACGCGGTCGCGTTCCACCACCAGGAAGTGCGGGTCGGGAAAGGCCGCGTTCAGAATCGGGATGCGCAGGAGGTGTTTCACGTTCTTGTTCACGAACGGCGCCGCTGCGAAGATCGCCTGCACGCAAAACACAGCCTCGCGCATCTCTGCCAGTGCCGCGTCGCCCACGTCGCCGGGCGTTTGATACGCGTCGATGTCGAAGAAGCGCAGCCAGAAGCGGCCCGCTTCGCGGGGTGCCAAGTCGCCGCGCGAGCGACCGTACTCGCTCTCGAAGTCGGAACGATACACGCCCCCGTCCTTGATCTGCGCCCACGTCGCCCGGCACGGGTCGTACGGGTGCTCGCCCACCGCGTTGGTGAAATAGGCGACGTGCAAGCGATGGACCAGGTACTGGTAAACCAGCGTCGTGCCCGAGCGCGGCAAACCCAGGATGAACACCTGCGCGCCCCGTTGCGGGGTGCCGCGCGCCCGTCGCGAGCGCCGAAAGCGGCCTTCCACCGCGCGCGCACCCGCCGCGGCGATCGATTCCCGCGCGCGCCGAACGACGTTCATCGCGCGCGGCCTTTCAGAAGACGTGACACGATTCGCGCGAGCGCGGTATCGCGCCCCACCACCGGCGCCGATTTGGTAACTACGCCGAACCCTTCCTTGAACGCGCGCACACTCTCGTGTCCGCCGCTGGGATTGAAATCGAACCACCGGAACCCCCGCGCGCACGCGTCTTCCATGGCCGCGTGGAGCAGAAGATTCATGGGGCGCTTCTTCATGTGCTCCTCGACGGCGGCTCCGTGCCAATACGCGACGTGCCGACGCGCGTACAGGCACAACACGCCAGCGATCACGCGCCCGTCCAACGCAGCCACCCAGAGCCGGATGCGCGGCGACGCGAGCGCGCACAGCGTCTCGAACAGTCGCCACGGGTAGGCACTCGTCGTGCGCGCGCCCCAGCGCCGCAGCGAGTCTTGATACGCGTCGAAGTACGCCTTCCAGTCGGCCGCGTCCGCCGCGAGCCTGACTTCGAGTCCCGCGCGGCGCGCTTGGGCGACCTTCTGGCGCTGCCCCTGATCCCACTGGTGGAACACGGCGTCGAAATCGCTCGAGAGCTCGACCACCTGCGTGGTGTCGTCCAGCAAGACGGGTGCTGTGATCGACGCCGACAGCGAGTCGTACGGATTCAGTCGCCAGCGTACCCGCGGCGAGAGCGCGAGGATCGCGCGCGCGAGCTCCGCCGCGTGGGCAGGTCCCAGCGCGTCGGTCGAGACCCACCCGCCGAAGGTGCTGGCCGGCGACAGCTCGGAGAGGCTTGCGAATCCCACGCGCCCCTTGCGCACCGACGCCGCGATCACCGCGCGCGTGCCGTCCTCGAACTCGACCCGTCGCGGCGCGGGAACGTACTTCCCTGCCGTCCACGAGTGCCACACGCCGGCCCATTCGCTCGAATGAAAGAAGGTGGCGGTCTCGCATCCTTCCCAAGCGGCGTCCCACTCCGCGGGTGTGGCGGTCCGCAACGACGCAATGCGCACCGCGCTCACGCGGCCCCCGCCAATTCTTGATAGATGCGTCCCAGGCGCTCGCCCTGGCGGCGAGCGTCGAATTCCGCCTCGATGTGCGCGCGAGCGGCGGCTCGCATGTCGGACCAATGCCTCGGATTCGCGATCAACCAACGCAAATGCGCGGCGAGGGCGTCGACGTCGTGCTCGTTCGCCAAGAGGCCCGTCCGTCCGTGCAGCACCACACCGGGAATGTCGCAGTGCGTCGTACTCACGATGATGAGTCCCGAGGCACTCATTTCGATCAGTGAAACCGGCGCGCCGCCTTCGCTGTCGCCGTCGCCCGCGGTCACACTCGGGCTCAAGAACACGTGGTGGCGGCGCGCTTCCTCCATGACAACGGCGTACGGCTGGTACCCCATGAGCCGCGTCTTTCCGCCGAGCTCGTTGCGCGCGATGGCGGCGAGAATCTTCTCTTTCTCGGCCACCGTGCTCGCGAGGCCGTGCGCATCGCCGATGAGGGTGATCTCCAGCTCGACCTCGCCGCGGATGCGACCCAACGCGTCGATGGCGTCCGGAAACCCCTTCTTCTCGCGAAACGAGCCCGCCATCAGGACGCGCAACGGCTGTTCCGGTTTCCACTCCAACGGCGCGAACGGAATTGCCGCCAGATCGACCCCCAAGTGATGCACGCGGAGTTTTTCCGGCGGGCATCCGAGGGCGAGAATCGATTGGCCCATGTACGGGCCTTCACACAGAACCACGCCGATTTGTCGGAACATTTCGCGGTAGCGACCGAGCCAGCTCGGATCGGACTGGGGATAGTAGCGAACGTCGATACCGTAGAACGTCACCGCGTGCGCGAGCCCCAAGCGACGCGCGACAGCGAGGTCGCGCCAGCCGACCACGCCGAAGTGGGAGTGCAGCAAACGCGCCCCAGCGCGACGGCCGGCAACGATTGCGAACGCGAGGTGGTTCCGAACCCCGAGCTTTCGCATCGCGCGGTCCCAAAACTGGGCGGGTAACGGCGCGTCCCTCAAGCAACGAATGCGGGGAAACGGAAACTGGTCGAGATTGGCGACGCGCTCACACACGACGGTCGATTCGATGTTAGAGGGGAGAAAGCGAACCTGTGTGTACAGCCACGTTTCGGTTTGCGGCAACCAGCACTGGACGGACTGGAGGGCAGCGAGCGGCGTCGAACCGGCACCGGCGGCGGCGCGCTTCAACGTTCGTGTCGCCCCGATCGACGCGTGCGGGTACGCATAACTCGTTGATTTCTAACATAGAACCACGGGGCGGTCAAGTCACGGCGGAGCCGGTTGCAGGTACCGTGTGATATAATTTCCGCCTTGCAACCAACCACGACAAGGAGACTCGATGGCCAACGTCACCCTCAAAGGCAAACCCTTTCGCACCGTCGGCGAGCTGCCAAAAATCGGCAGCACCGCCCCCAACTTCACGCTGACGGCGGAAGACTTGAGCGAGAAGTCGCTCTCGGACTTCAAGGGCAAGCGGATCGTGCTCAACATCTTCCCGAGCATCGATACCTCTGTGTGCGCCGCGTCGGTGCGTAAGTTCAACGAGCTCGCCTCGGGCAAGCCCAACGTCGCCGTTTTGTGCCTGTCCGCGGACCTTCCCTTCGCGTTCAAGCGTTTTTGCGCCGCCGAAGGCCTCAAAAATGTAAGCTCGCTTTCGACCTTTCGCGATAAGGCCTTTGGCGAGTCTTACGGGGTTCGTATTTTAGACGGGCCACTTGCGGGCTTGATGTCGCGCGCCGTGGTTGTGATCGACGAGCAAGGTAAAGTGGTTTACACCGAGCAGGTGCCGGAGATCGGGCAGGAACCGAACTACGACGCCGCGCTCGCAAAACTCTGACGCGTCGTCCCTGGATAGCCCACGGGCGCGCGTAAATAGCACCAAGCCCTCCTGGGAGAACAGGTGAGAACCATGCGCCCTTATCTTCGTTTGGTAATGGTTGCGGCCGCCCTGCTACTGGCGGCCGCCGGCTGCAGTGACGACTCCACTGCCCCTTCCAACACCCAATCTTCAAATAGCAACTTCGAAGGCACCATCGGCGACGCCGACTTCACCATCACGGTGCAATCGGCCGGCGACGAGGCAGGTCCGTTCACGCTGACGGGGTCCAATCTCGAGTACATCGATTCCCTGCAGGCGCTGTCCGTCGACCTGGCGTTCACCAACGACGGTACCGGAACGCACCCCGAGCCGGTGACGCTCACGTTCGTGGATTTGATCCCCTCGGAAGTCACCGTGCTCAATCCCGACAACGGGATCAACGGCGATGGTGCCGCCATCGAGTTCTCGTTCACCAACGAGGACAGCCTGTGGACCCCCGGTGAAAGCAGCGAGCCGCGCAACGTGCGGTTCGGTGTGGGCCCGGGCCAGTCGATCGGCTTCGTGGGACGCCTGGACATCGACGAACCCAGCAACGGCGGCGGCACCATCTCGGGAACGGTGTGGAACGACGCCAACGAGGACGGGGTTATGGACGGCGATGAAGGCGGGATCGAAGGTGTAACGGTGACGCTGCGCAACGCGACCGACGGCTCCAGCGAGGCAGATCAAGAAGCGACCACCGACGCGGACGGAAACTACGCGTTCGACGGTCTCATGGCCGGCGTGTACGTCGTCTCGAAAACCGACCCGAACATGACCGCTACCACGCCCGCCGAGATCACCGTGCTCTTGACCGAGACGGACGGTGTGGTCTCCAATTTCGAGGACGCCAACTTCGGCTGCCTGGGCGACGGCAACGGCGGCGGCAACAACGGTCTCACGGTGGGAAGATTCGTCGAAGTGAACGGAACCTTCATGGAGGATCCGGACCGCCTCGTTGCACAGGGCGTCGAGGTCGAGGACTGCGGACCGCACATCCTGGCGGACGGCAACTGGGACGATGATGACGACGAAGGGGACTGCTCGCGAGGGAAGCTTCGCGGCCCGGTGACCGACATCGACGAGGAAAACGATGCCATCGCGATCATGGGAACCTGGGTCAACGTCGCGAACGCGAGAGGGATCGAGGAGTTCGAAATCGGCGATCGCTTGGACGTGCGCGTCCGCAATGCCGAGAACAGCGAGGGATTGGTGGCCTACGACGTCAAGCCGTGGCACAACACCAATCACGATCAAGTGCACGGCCGGATCGACGAAGTCGAAACGGAAAACGGGGAGATTCGCCTGACCGTTCTGGGCGTCTCGATCGTGGTCGGCGAGGATGTGGATGTCGAGGACGACGACGACGATGACGACGACGACGACGACGTCTAGAATCGGCTAGGCCACAGCGAAGGACTTGTCATAGCGACAAGCACAGGACCGTTCGGGCCGACTGGGCAAGCAGTCTGGTTCGAACGGTCTTCGTGTTTTCTTCGCGCTCCGGCGCGTTACCGGACCAGCACCATCTTGCGCACGGCTTCGCTGCCGGCGCCGCGCAAGCGGCAGAAGTACACGCCCGACGCGACCGCGCGACCGTCTTGGTCGCGACCGTCCCACTCGATTACATGCTCCCCCGCCGCCACCACGCCCGTTCGCAACGCTCGCACCTGTTTGCCGGTGGCGTCGAACACCGACACCGTCACGTCCTGGGTGCCGTCCGCGTGGAGCGGGATCGCAGTAGAGGCGCCGAACGGGTTGGGGGTGTTGGGGCCGAGCGATAACGCGGGTGTGGGCGCGCTTCCGACCGCGGTCGCGTAGTCGAAGCGAAACACGAACAGCCCGTTGGGACGATCGCTCACGTAGATGGTACCACCGGGCCCAAAGGGATAGCAGCCGTAGGCTCCTTGGAAGATCCCCTCTCCCGTGCCCGCGTTGGTGTCGTATTGATCGATCAGGACCGGCTGGGTGGGATTCGTGATGTCGAACAGCTTGACACCGGCCGTGAAATACGCGACCGCCAGTGTTTTCCCCACCACGTAGCAATAGTGCGCGGTCGCGGTGGGGTCGTAGATGTTCCCCACCTTGACCGGGTTCGCGATGTTCTGCAGGTCCCAGACGGTAATGTCGGGCTTGGGGCTCATCGCGAATTCGTCGCACAGGTAGAGGTAGCGCCCGTTCTCGGTGAGCCGGCCTTCGTGGTGAAACACGATGGCGGGGTCCGTGATGGAGCCGATTCCCACCGGCGAGTAGCGATCGCTCACGTCGTAGATGAAGGTGCCCGCGTAGCCGCGAAAGTCGTACAGAATGTCACCGTCGACGTAGGAATCGTGACCGTCGACGGCCTCGATCGACCACGCGAACCGCGGCTGGAGAGGGTTTGGGTTCAGGTCGTAGCACGTGAGCCCCGGGAGCGCGACGTACATGAAGCCCTTCGAATCGATCCACAGGTTGTGACCGCCGAGGAAGCTCCCCACCACCACCGGGCTAGACGGATTCGAGATGTCGAGAATCCCTCCCGCGCCGTTGGGCAGCCCGTCGACGGTGTAGACCAGATTGCCGTAGGTCTTGATGTCGTAGCGCGGGACGGTGGTGACCGCAACCACTTGGAACGGGTTGGCCGGATTAGAGACGTCGACGATGTGCAAGCCGGTCCCGTTGTTGCCGACGAGCGCGTAGGAGTGCCCGTTGGAGGGGTGGCTCCAGCCCCACAGATCGGTGTAGTTGTTCGACGCCGAGGGATCGAGGAAGCCGATCAAGTCGAAGCCGTTGGCGCGCACGGGTGCGGCGGCCAGCCAGGCACAGGCCGACACGGCGAGCGCAGCGGTAAATCGAGAGCCTCGAGACAACGTGGCCACCTGTCGGGATACGGGACGATGGATTCGGGGGCGGCGGCACACAAGTGTAGCATGGCCGTGCGGGTCCCGGGCTTAGTACGAATCGTACTAACTTGGCCTTGACCGCGGGGCGCCGACCGCCTACCTTCGCGTCATGCAAACCCACCAACCGTGGCGCAGCGCGCTCGTCGTTGCTGCGTTCGTGTGTCTGTTCTCCAGTGAAGCTTTCGTCATGGCTGCACCGTCTGCGACCGCGCCGGGCGGCGTGCTCGCGCGCGTGCCCATCGAATTCACGCGCAATCAAGTTCGCGTTCCCGTGTCCATCAACGGCTCGGCGCCGTTTCGCCTCATTCTCGACACCGGGATGCCCGGACCGGGCGTATTGCTTCGTCACAGCGACCGCGTCGACTCGCTGGCACTCGAGTTCCCCGGGTCCGACCAACTCTCCGGCGGCGGCAGCGGGCCGGCGGTGCAAGCACGCGTGGCACCCAGCGAGCGCATCACGGTGGGAGGCATCGAGATCTCCGAGGTTCCCGTGGCGGTGCTGCCACCGCAGTCCGATCTTCTGCAAGAAGTCGACGGCGTGATCGGCGCCGAATTGTTTGATCGCTACGCGGTGCGCGTCGACGTCGACCACAAGACCATGGACCTCCTGGACGCGAAGACGTTCGAACCGAATCCCGGAAGCTCGATCGTCGCCTTGCGAATACGAGACCGAATGGCGTTCGTCGACGCGCGCGTGACGGTCGATGGCGGGGCGCCCGTCACGGCCGACCTGGCCATCGACTTGGGAGCCGGTCACGGCCTCTGGCTCAACGACGACGACGACGGTCGCTTCGCTCCGCCGGCGCACACCATCGAGACCGTGTTAGGGCGCGGGCTTTCGGGTCCGATTACGGGATCGGTGGGGCGCGTGCGCCGCATCGAGATCGGGGATTTCGCCTTCGAGAATGTCGTGACCTTGTTCCCCGTGGCCGAGTACCACAATCCGGGCGGCGTCGACTTTCGCGACGGTTTCATTGGCGCAGAGATTCTGAAGCGCTTCGTGGTGACGTACGACTACGAGCACAAGCGGATGGTGCTCGAGCGCGGCCAGCGATTTTCGGAAGCGTTCGAGTTCGACATGAGTGGGATGGTGCTCGAGACGGGGGGAACGAAAGGGCGTCGCGTGCAAGCCGTGCTGGCGAATACGCCGGCGGAGGCTGCGGGTGTGCTGCCGGGTGACGTGCTGATCGCAATCGACGGCAAGACCATCCTGGAGCTCCGCGCCGAGGGGGTTTCGGACGCGCTCAAGAGAGATGGCGTCACCGTTCGCGTGACGCTCGAGCGCGACGACGCAACCATCGAGAAGACGTTCACGCTCCGCCGCCTCTTGTGATGCGCGCGTTGAGCGAGCTCGAAGGGTGTGTGCTGGGCTACTTGTGGAAGTACGGTCCCTCGACGGCGTACGCCGTGCGCAAGGAGCTGCTCGATTCCCCCTCGTCGCACTGGAGCGGCAGCGCGGGTGCGATCTATCCGTTGTTGGAACGCCTCGAGAAGCACGGCGTGGTCGCGTCACAAAAAAGCGCGCGCGGCGACCGCCAGCACTGGACCTACCAGCTCACGGACGCCGGCCGCGAGGAATTCCTGGCCTGGCTCGCGCCCCCGCTCGCGTATGACATCATCTCCCTCGCACCCGATCCCCTTCGCACGCGGATGTATTTCCTCGGGGCGCTGACACCCAAGCGCCGTAGCGCGTTTCTCTCCGAAGCGCGCGAGAAGCTGACCGAATACATCAAGGAGCTGGAAGAAGCGCGACAAGACGACGAGTTCGATCGCCTGGCGACGCGCGGTGCCATTCGCGCCACCAAAGCGCGCATCGCCTGGCTCGACGACGTGCGCAAGGCGTTCGACGGAGCCAAGAAGACGACGAAGCGGGTGCGTTAGAAACGAAACCCTCCGTACTACCACCGGGTTGCCAATCCGGTGCCACCGTTCTACAATCCCAACCATCCTGGCGTCTCCGCTCGCGCGAATCCAAGGAGGAGAATCATGCGTCGCTTTACGGTTGCACTCGTATTGGTGGTCGCGTTCGCGACCGGCGTGTTGGCAGGACTCACTAGCCGCGAGGCCGTCGCCGGCACCAAGTGCTGGACCACGGATTGTTCGGGCGGCGAAGCGTTGTATTGTTGCCGCACGAACGGAAAACTTCTCTGCAGAGTGCTTATCTGCGGCTAGGGGATCCTTCTCCCCAAACGAAAGAGCCGTTCGACGTACGCGCCGAACGGCTCTTTGTTTGTGTGATCCTGAGGTTGTCCATCTAGCGATACAATGCCTTCACGCCTCCCCACGTGCTCTGCTTGATCGGAAGTGTGCCGCACTCGACTCCGACCTGAATGGCAATCCCATCGCGCGTGAATCCGCTGCACCCCTCCCAGTACGCCGTGAACGAGATGCTCGACACCGACCCATTGACCTTGACCGTCCCGTTGGCGTCGTTGGGAGTGGAACCATCCAAGCAAATTCCGCTGACTTGGCTGCCAGCAACTACAAAAGCGTTCTGCCCGCAGAGCTTCGTTAGCGTGACTCCCGTGAACACGAGCGTCGACGCAAGCGACGAAATGTGCAGAATCGGGTCGGTCACGGGTGCGCTGAATGTGACGGTGTATGAATACGCCGGCGACGTTCCAACAATCTCCACCATATCGGAACTCGAAAGGGCTGGACAAAAAGAGGCGTTGTTGAAACTGGTGAAACTACCGTCTGTCACTCCGCTGGCAATGTCCAATCCACTCATCGTGACATCGATCGTGCACACCGTTCCGCTAGCGATGTCGTTGCCCGCATCAATAGTGACCCAGTCCGTGAAGTCAATGGCCTGGACGGGGTTGCCGAGCAAGGACACCACCATGAGGGTCTGAAAAAACAGTATCCGAGGACGCATGTTTCCATCCTTTCCCAGGGGCTTCATAGCCCCAATGCCGCGCGACTCTCCAAGATCGATCTACTAGCGGGACAAAGGACTTCCCGAATTGGCACAGAGAATCTCTAACTGGACCGTAAACACCCAGAAAAAACCCGATGCCCCTAACTCAAGTTGTTGGCGGAAAAATCGTTAGATCATGGCGGGGCTCCGACCGACGCCAGCGCATCACGAGTCCGATGAGGACAACCAAACCCGCCAGCTTGAAGCCGGCATACTGGGTGGCGTCGATTACCTCGCGAAACAGCAACACCAATGAAGCGAGCCCGATCGTGATGAGCAGCAAGACCAGGACCGCGGCGAATCGGTCCACGGTGTGTCCGCGCACACCCCAGATCAGCAGATAGACGCTAAAAAACGGCACCTCACCCACTCCCAGGATCTGCAGGTGCTCCGTGATCCATCGCAGCGACGGCGGCAGCAGGAGCGTGCCGAGCGAGTTGAGCACGTAACCGGCGCCGGCGGCGAAGAGCGGGTATGCCAGCCAGCGTGGGATGAACCCCGACCGCATGACGAGGACGCCGATCGGAAACAGCCACAGCCCCCAGAGAATCTGGCCGACGACCAGACCGTAATTGTGGAGCCGCAGGAAGAACGTCACCTGGCCCGGATCGAGGACCGGCGCGATCGCGGAGTCCTTGAGGAGAACGAGCGGCGCGATGTTGAACAACGTATTGACGTATGAGATCGGCACCGAGATCAGAATCATTGCGGCCATGAGCGCCGAAGTCTTCTGATCGACGCGCTTGAACAGTTCATACAGCGCCAGGCCCGCGAAAATGAGAAGCGTGACACCGGAGAGCTCGGCATAAATCGCCGCGCGAAGCAGACCCTCCGAAGCGCGCACGCGATCCGCGGTCGCAAGGGCGTCTCCCTCGACGATGAGACGACTGGGCACGTACAAGTAGGCGAAGGGTGCCAGTGAGCTCGCAAGCACATACAGCAGGCCCGCCCATCGGGCCAGACTCTTGTTAGATTCCATTGTTGACTACCGTGCCTTTCCCCGTCGCAGAGTCCACAGTTCGCGCACCGAGAGGACGACGGATAACATCCCGCTCGCGCCAAGCGCGATGTTCGTCCAGACCCAGAAGAGGGCGCCGCTGGAGTTGGCCGCGATCCGGCCGCCGACAAGCCCCGCTCCCTGCATGTGGAGAACGGGCACGCCGGACGCAAGGATGGCCCCGAGAAGGATGAGGATCAGCCCCGTTCGCCCCGTGAGCACCAGCGTTCCGCAAAGCCACACCCCAATGATGAGCAGGCCCCCGAAAGCCTTGACGGTTCCCGGCTCGAGCCCGCGAGCGACTTCGTCCGCCCAGTGCAACGAGAAGAAGAGGATCGAGAGCAGAGACGTGATGGTCAAAGTGACGTTGTGTTTCATTTGAATTCTCCGACAAGGTAAATGACCAATATGGGCAATCGCATCCTAAGACCCAACTTCTGACGCGGACTGTTTGATCCATCTCTCTTCATTCACGCCAAACACAAGTAGCCAGAAGATCGTTGTGGCTGAGCCCAACAGACCGAAGAGTGCGGCGATGGGAAACGCACTGTATCCAAGCGACGGGTAAAGGAAGGTCAGCCAGCCTAAGCCAGCAACGCACGACAACACCCCCAGCCAGCGCGGCAGAAACGTTGAGCGGAAAACCAAATAGCCGCTCAGAAGAGTTGAGAATCCGAAAAACCCCAAAGCCGCACCAGCGGCCTGGTCATTCACTCGAAGGAGAATGAGCGCCACGGACTGCAATTGTTCCGCACTGAGTCCTTCCAAAGCCGCCGGGTGTTCCAGCACGAATAGCGGAGCGATATAGAAGACCCGGGCGATGGTCTTGATGATGCAGCCGGTGACTTCCAGGAAGAGCGCCAGCAAAGCGACGGTCCTGTTTACCGACTTCAGCAATTGATAGAAGAGCACTGCGGTCGCGACCTGGCACGCCATCTCGATGAGATAGACGGTAAAGCCCAACTGAAACAGGCCCTTGTGCGTCAGGATGTTGGTCGCCGTAGCCGCGGCGTCGCTGAAGTCGATGAGTTTTTCGCTGACGAAGCCCTGCGCGAATATTCCGGTCAGGATGGTGAGCAGAAAAAACAGACCTGTCATGCGGGCCAGGAAACGTGGAGAAGAGTTGTGTTTCACTTGAGGGGCTCCTTGTTGGACGGTTTGCCTCGCTGGCGCTCGGCTTTCTCCGGCTCGAATTGGAGAATGTCGCCCGGCTGGCACGAGAGCGCCTCGCAGATCGCATCGAGCGTCGAGAAGCGGATCGCGCGTGCCTTGCCCGTCTTGAGGATGGAGAGGTTGGCCAGCGCCATTCCGATCCGATCCGCGAGCTCGGTCAGCGTCATGCGCCGATCGTGGAGCAGGTCGTCGAGTTTGACGACGATGGCCACGTCACACCGTCCCTTCGAGCTCTTCGCGCATGCGCGTGCCGTGCGCGAACACGTGGGCCAGCACGAACGTGAGGAGCACGGCTAACCAGCCGTTGAGCGAAAAGCCGGCGTCCAAATCGACCGGATGACCCGGAGTCGAAATGGCCTTGTCAATCGCGCCGACGACGAAACCGACCAGCTGCAGCGCGAGCAGCGCCCAAGCGATCCCCTGCAAACGGCGCGCGTTCGCGGCCACGAAGGGGTCGCCCGCACGAACCGTCTCGACGATCGCGAGCAGCCGCTTGAGGACGGCGTAGTACAGCGGGGCCATGGCGATGCCGATCACGGCGACCGTGCGCAAGCCCAGGATCACTCGCTCAGCTTCCGGCGAAGGTGAAAGGTCGAGCGAGGACATGATCCATTGCCTGGTGGGCATGAAAACCAGCAGAACGAGGATCGCGGCGCAGGCCACCCAGTTCACGATGATCAGGATGCGCAGCACGACGTACGCGATCGGCAGCGCGGCGGATTGAGAGACTTGGTTTGACATGATTTGACTACCTCCTGGTATATTGACTATCAATATATGATTTATCGATTATCGTCAATCACAATATTGGTATTCGATAAAGACACTTTGGCGGAGTCCGATGGGGAGGAAGGGTAGCGCTGAAGCGGCGTTGGTATACGCTGAGCTGAGTAGTAGCAGCGCGACCACGATGAATCTCGCGGATGTCAGTGGGTCAAAATCACCTTCTCTGGGAAAGTAAGCACTCTTTTCACAAGGGATCACGCTATGAAAAGACAAAATGCCCCGCAGCGAAAGAAACCGCTGCGGGGCATTCGTTGAAATATGGCGGGGCCGACGAGACGTGCGTCGAACCGCCCGGTATCTCATCAGGACGATAGCTATCCGCTGACGATGAACCCGGTTAGTTCCAATGGACCTACTGTAGTTGCAAGCGCGCTCCAAAATCCAACCGTATCGAACCGCCCAGTACTGTTGGCAACGTAGGCCTCATACAACTCCTCAGCGCGAAGAGCCACAAGTTCAAATAGCTTGGCATTCTTGATCCACTGATCGCCAAATGGATACCGCCGATTAGCTAACTCGGACTCGACGCTGCTATTCCCGATGAACAACCCCTTGTACTTCTTCCCTCGATTGCGAACACCACGCTCAATCCATCGGTGGAGTTGCTTTTGGCCCTCCTCGTCGTGCTGACTCCGAGCGGTCCCCTTGATCTCGAGCACGCACTCAAGGGTGGTCCCCTGCAAATCCTTGGTTAGCCAACCGTCCTCATTGCCCTCTTCGCGTGGCCTCTCTATCGTTCCGCCGAGTTGTTCAAGCACTGCCCAGACAGGCTCCTGAAGAGTAACTCCCTTGTCATAGAGCAGACGAAGCGGTTCGCGGAGGCGCGTGCGGTCATGCCTGAACTTATCCAGATCAGCCTTCGCAGCCTCAATGGCGGCCTCGGTGGATCTGATCTTGGCATCCACGATCTCCTGGCCAGGCGCAACAATCGAATCAACCCACTCGGGTTCTGGACATGCTACGTCCACTCCGAGGACGTCACGGAGCAGCAATTGAACCGTTTCGTGCTCCGACAACCCGATCTCGGGAAGGAAATACAATCCGTCCCATAGCTGCAAGGGACGAGAATTTGGTGAATAATGGTAATCAACACCCGACGCCAGGAGTTCCCCGACGCGGTTCGTACACAGCGCGACCCTAAACGCGGTAACACCTCCGCTTCCCCCCTCGCTCATTTCTCGCAGCACAGGGGCACCGCGCGAAGAATCCCACGCGAGCGACCGCATGGAGTAGTTCCATGAGCGAATGCGCTCGAGATATGGAGCAAGAAACCCCTCTGGCCCACGGTGTTGAATCTCGACCACGTCACCGTGTGCGTCGTTCCAGTCGATCTTGAGACACGTCCAATCCAAGAATTCGGTAACATTCGTGACGGGGAAATCCACCGCCCCAACCCGCCGTGTTGTTTTCTCGGTCAGAGCTAGCCTCGGATCACCAACCACAAAGATGCGCCCGCCATGATGGAGATGCTTGAATGCAACCGAGGACTTCAGCGTTTCGCGATATGCGCTGGCTCTTGGTGCTGCATCGCGAGATCGGGGCGAGCTGATGACGATATCGTGATAGTCGGCGATGTTGACCGAGGGTCCTACTCGAGACCACGGCACGCATTTCACCGCAAACTCACTATCACTATGAGAGAAACCGTCAACGCCAAGCACGAGAATTCTTCGGATGTTCAACGACAACGGGACCTTCTTTGCACCTGGTGCCACAATGTAATCGACATGATTTACCAGCTTACAGCGTCGAGTTCGACGTACCAAATGCCCCCCGACACAATTTGTTTGGCGGGTAGTTCGCTAGATCATGGCGGGCCGATGAGACGTACATCGAACGCTGGGACCGTTGCTGAGCTACCTACCGTCCTCGGCCTAGCGACCGAGTGAACTTGCAACCCGGAAAGGCCGAGCAACCCAGAAAGCGCTTGCGGCGCCAACGCACCACGCGCAACCGACTTCCGCAATGCGGGCACAAATCAATCTTGTGGTCAGGGACATCAAAAGTGTCGGGAACTATGCTTCCCTCGGAAAAAGCGGCCTGCACCCGTGCAACTAGCGTGTCGAAGTCCACGATTTCCAAAGGCTTTCCTGCCGACCAACGCTTCGCTTGTTCCGACACCGTGCCGGTGGTGACCAAAATGCCTCCGCTAGCACCCAACGCGGTAACGGTTCCAAACAGGTCGCGCAGTACTGGCTCCCCAACGCCTTTCTTTACTCGCTTGCATTGGAGGAGAAACGTCTGGCCTGACCGTCTTGCGAATGCATCGACACCACCATCACCTGCAGGCGGTGTCCCGATGACCTCGTACCCCAGACTCCGATAGAGCTCGCAAACGAGATGCTCGAACGCAAAAGGGTCCATTTGGCGAAGATACTCCGGAACTCGATTCTTCGCTTTCCATGTCTCGAACGCAGCTTGGCGCTGCAGCCGAAGGCGCTCAGCCTTTTCTCTTTCGGCAGTTTCGCGCGTCTCTACACATTGAGCGCACCGAGTCGGATCCTGGCGGGCACCCGCGACTCCATGAGGGCAGGGCGCAATTCGGGCTCGCTGCGCTTCGTTCTGCAGCCGTAGCTCCTCGCGGCGCTTACGGGCTTTATCCCGCTCTCCAGAAACATAGCCGATCGCGAGCAAGACCAGGATGCTGGCAGCAACGCCCCAGCCGGGGTGCCCGGCTATGGTGAAGACAAGCCAAACGACGAGAGGAACAAGGAGGATCACGTTGTAACTCTGATAAAGGGCACGATGCTCGCGGATCACGGAATGTAGCGTAGGGATTATAGCAAGTCAGCCGCGGTGCGGGACGCGCCGGACCACGAGCTACATCAAACGGTTGCGGCGTATGAGGCGGCCCTCGGCGATTATTCTGATATCCTTGCGCTCGTCGTCGCCCGATCGGAAAGATTCTTGAGAAATCTTTCGTCGAGGCCCAGTCACGGATGACGTAGGGGTTTTCCTCTCTTTCACGTTTACCGTTTACCAAACTGCGTATGTGTTATGGATATGTGTTCTTCGTGGGCTATCAACGACTCCCGGGACATGACACGGATGTCTCTCCCTCCCCTGGTCACGTGCGACGCCCGGCCAAGCTTGCAAATGGGCTTTGGTATGCGATATCTTCCCTCACAACGTTGCGAAGATAGCACATTTTATTAACCAAGAAAGAGAGGGTTTCTGATGTCGAGTATCAAAGACCGCGGGCGCCCGTCGGTGCGCGAAAATGAGCTCAAGTGGACAAAAGACGTCTGGGACGCAGGCTGGACGGCGATCCCGAACACAATCCTGACGCACCAGCATGAGCTCAAGATCGATCCTGTTGAATTCAATATACTTATGCAGATCGCAAAGCACTGGTGGTACCAAGGCCGGCAGCCCTACCCGGCAAAGTGGAGCATCGCGGAAACGATCAAGCGGAGCCCGCGGACAGTCCAGCGCCACCTGGCGAAGCTGGAAAAGAAGGGTTACATCAAGCGGGTCCACCGGTTCACCGGCAACGGCGGTGGCCAGACATCGAATGAGTACGATTTGAGCGGGTTGATCGCCGCGGCGACTCCCCATGCCGAAACGGATCTAAGGAAGAAGCGCAGCCGCCGGAGTGAGGGAGAGTATGCGAAGAAGTCGGCGGAGGCAGGATCGTGATCTCCATGGAGAGCGCGCAGGAACTACTCAGGAATCATGGCCCAGTCGGCGTCGTGGTTGTCGCGGTTGTGCTCGTTTTGCTGAACAGCGAATTCATCCTGCGGTACCCGAGGCGGAAGAACGATGAATGAATTCAACGTGTGCGCCACGAATTCGACTCGAGGTTGCTGTTGCCTTGACCAACTCACGTTGGTATCGATGCTGCTTTGCAAGCACGACGAGGTCGGTGTTCGGAAGTGACCTTTCGCGCCTATCTCTGGAAGTGGTTTCTTGGCCTCTTTCCAAGACCGTATGCCATTGCCCAGGGCATCCTCGGGTTCTTCGCAGCCGTGGGGCCAATTGTCGCCGATGCTTGGCCAAGGTTCGACAACGAATTCAACGTACTCGCATGGAAAGCCGCTGTGGGTGCTTTCCTGCTCCTAATCGTGATTCGGTTCTTTCGGTATCCTTACGAAACGCACGTGAAGAACACGACCAGGATTGCCGAGCTTGAGAGAGATCATCGCGCGGTTCTCACGTTCGATAGATTGGAAGCTGAGACTCACGAAGGGAACAACTACGTCAGGCAGGATTTCTTTATCAGCGTCGTTAACGCCGGTTTGTCCAGTCTCGAGAATGTCAGCGTCGAGATTGTAAGCACTACTCCACCGCCAATCCCCAATTGGCTGCCCGCGAAGCTACAGTTGAAGAACGACGATGCCCAATCTCATGTGGAAAGTAAGAGCTTCACTCTGAGGGCGAGAGAAGCTCGACCAGTCGGTCTGGTGCAATACAATCTTACGCCGCACGTGAACATAGAGGAGTTCCGCTTCTATGACATCCTTCGAAATGTTGACACGACGGTACATGGTGGCATGCGGCGTCAAATGACCATCGTGGCGCGGGCGGACAATACTGCACCGGTCCAGTGCGATATTGAGATGGCGTTTGATGAGAATTCAAGGCGGTATTCTTGCAGGGTTACTGATATCGGGGCGTTCGCACTCGAGGCGTAAGAAAAGAGCCGCTCGGTATCGTTCCTGAACGGCTCTTCGTTGAAGTATGGCGGGCCGACGAGACCTACATCGAACTGCCCAATTTGTAATTCATAGTTAACGGCATGGGTTGCTCTAGCGAGCCCTAGCGACATTTCCAAGACTGTACAGTCTCCACGGACTTTCGCTCCTCTTTCCCATCTTGAATCAGTTTGTAGGCGTGCTCCTTCGGAACGGGTTGGACCATCAACTGTCTTGTCACAGTTAGCGGAGACGACCCAGCGATGGCGCCACGATAACGCACGGTGACACGAATGTCCCACGCCTGCGCTGCCACAATGAAATAGTCGAATCTGCCACTGCCCCGCGGAATCTCCTCCGTCTTCATGGCCTGAAACTCCCGCCCAAGAACATCTGCAAGGCGATGATCGTCCAAGAGCCCTTCCCAGTGACTAAGCGGACGAATTGGTGAAATGGTTTTGGAGTAGTAGCGAATCCAGCTCCTCCAAGAAGTACGTCGATTGGTATGCCAGCGGATGGAAATTGTGCATTTGATCTCGGTAGCAGTAACCGAGTTGTGGAGGTTATCGAGTCTGAGCCAGAGATTGCCGGCGGGATTACGGATATCAGCTGTGACCTGAAGCTCTGGATTGGTCGCCTGATGGAATGTTCTTGTTGTATAAGCACGATTCCAGAAGAACGCTATTAGCGATCCGATGAGAGCAATAATAGAGATGTAGTCACTGGTGTTTAACCCAGAAAGCCAGTCAGTCAAGCCCACGGCTCACCGCGCCCGGTAATAGCATCGGTTCGACGAAACAGAGTGCCCTACAACAAGAGGCGTTGCAGGGCACTCTGTTAGTTTATGGCGGGGCCGACGAGACTCGAACTCGCGACCTCCTGCGTGACAGGCAGGCGTTCTAACCAACTGAACTACGACCCCGAAAATGAACGCGCGGGATGGAAGGTGCGCCGCGCGGAGCCGAAATTAGCACCGGCGACGGCGCGCTGTCAATCCCCTATTTCGCGATATTGCAACGTCTTAAGCGGGTGTCAGGAACGCGGATACACGCCGGGGAGGAGTCCCGCGAGCGAGCCTTCGGGAACCAACGCGCCCGCGAGCACCTGTGCGACCGCCGACGCGACCTGGGTCGATGCGCCGAGCGAAATCAGAATCGGCGTCCCTTCCGGCACCCAGTCGTCGACGATCCAGCCCGTCAGAACCACCAGCGTGGGTTGATACGCATCGGCCAGTGCGGTCAACCCGAGCGCGAACTCTTCCGACGGCGCACCGCGCGCGGAGAACACGATCACGATCTCTTCGCCTTCGATTTGCCGCACCGCTCCCCCGCCGCCCGCGAAGCGCGCGGCATCGACCACGGTCGCGCGCTCGCGTTGGAACACGGGCTTCAATTCTCCGTCCGTGTCGGTCTCGAACCCCGTGACCAACGGTGTTCGCTGCCAGCGCGGAAAGCTCCGGCACAACACGTCGAGAAACCCGGGGACGTCCTGGCGCTTGAGCGTTTCGCTCGGCGACCACTCGACCGGCACCACGACGCAGGTCGAGTCGGGGGGGAGGGCTTGGAAACGCGCCCAGTCGCTGCCAGCACTCACGCTGCGCTCGGCGACGGTGCGGTACACCGATGGCACCGACGGATACGCGTTGAGCTCGATCACCTTTCCGCCCGCCGGTCGCGCGGACGCGCGCGGGTCGGCCGCGCGCTCGCGCAGCGCTGTGACGCGCGCGCTCGACGCATCGAGGATCGTAAGCACGTTGCGAAGCGGCTCGCTTTCGGCGGCCGCTTCGGCCAGCTTCTCGTCCACGCGCCCGCGGTCGACGATCTTTTCCAGTGTGCGCACGATGGTCTCCATCACGTTGAGCGACATGACCGGCTCCGAGCCGCGCTCCATTTGCACCTGCTCGGGAATGGGCCGCGTGTGCAGCAACAGATCCGAGCCGGCCAAAAGCGAGCGCTCGTTTCCGCCCGTCACCATCCCGGAGCGCTCCGACGCGTACCAGCGCGCGCCCGCCATCTCCAATGCATCCGTGATCACGACTCCGTCGTAGCCCAATTCGCCCCTCAACATGCCTCTAATGATGCGCGCGTCGAAGCTGGCCGGGATCAGCTCCTCGCGGCCCATCGGGTAGGCGACGTGCGACATCATCATGAGATCCACGCCGGCGTCGATCGAACGCCGAAACGGAACCAAGTCGGCGGACGCGAGCGCCTCGGCGGGCTTGCGAACCTCGGGCAGCGTCTCGTGTGAATCCTCCGCCGTGGAACCGTGACCCGGAAAATGCTTCGCGCACGACAACACGCCCGCACCGCGAAAACCCGCGATGGTCTGCTCGACGAACGCCGCCACGCGTTCGGGATCGGCGCCGAAGGTGCGCAGTCCCGTGATGGCACTCGGCGCTTCGAAGTAACAGTCCGCGACCGGGGCCAGCACCACGTTGGCGCCGAGCTTGCGCATGGCGGTGCCGGTCTCGAAGGCCACGTCGGCGGCGAGATCCAAATCGCCCGTGGCTGCGATCGCGAGCGGCGCCGGCGGGACGCCGATGATTTGCCGGAGCTCCGCGACGAAGTCGCCCTCGTGGTCGGCCATCACGAGCGGATTCAACCCTTCGCGCGCGAGCTCCTCGCACACGCTGCCGATCAAGTCGCCCACTTGCGAGAGGCTCTCGATATTGCGTGCGAACAGGATGACGCCGGTGACGCTGTGGAACTCGAGGTACTTGCGCTCGTGCGGCAGCAAGCGCGGCCCCGCCAGCGCGATCACCTTGTGCCGCTCCATCTTGCGAATGAGGTGGAAGCGAACTTCGGGCGTTAGGACGTCGTGCTCTTTGTTCATGCTAATAGCCGGGCCGCAATTCCGAACCGGGATAGTAGTGCTGCAAAATCATCGCGTAGGAGTAACCCTTGCGCGCCATGCCGAGGGCGCCGTTCTGGCACATGCCGACTCCGTGGCCGTTACCGCCGCCCACCAGGCTCACCAGTCCGACGCGCTGTCCGCTCATTTCACTCTCGATGTCGAAGAGGGTGCTGGGGAGAATGCGGCCGCGCGACACGTCGAGCATGAGCACGCGACGAATCTTGTCGCCTTCGACCACGAACGACTTGGTGGAGGTCACGATCTCGAGCTCCTGCACGCGCCCCGAGGCACCGCGCTCGTTCACTCGTAGGTCGATCAGCTCTCCTACTTCCGACGCATCCACACCCAGCACCATCGGAAGCGTGCGACGAACGGTGTCGCCGAGCGCGCGGCCCGAAAACGAGTAGCGCCAGCGAAAATTCCGCGCCGGCAGACAGAAGCTCTGGCCGTCCGCGTCGGCGCGATCCAAGCCTCCATAGAGATACGGCGCCGAGGGCCGGTCGGGCCAAATGAGTCGGATGTCCGAGGTGTGCCCGCCGCAGGTGGCACTGTAGTACGCGTCGCAAAAATCTCCGCGGTGGGTCAGCACGAGGCCGCGCGTGTCGTTGACGGCCGAGGTCGTCAATCGCCCGCGTTTCTCGTTGCCGCGGTACACCTGATCCATGACGCCGGCTTCGAGATCGTACGCCTTGTCGCGATTGAGACGCATGCGCGACATGGCATAGGTGCGCGCCGCGATCGCTTGCGCTTCGACGGCGGCGTACGCGTCCGGCCCCGGCTCTCCGATTTCGTGCGGCACCACGCCTTCGAGGTACGTCTCCAGCGGAACCAGGCTCACGAGGTCCACGCCCCCGTCGTCCTTCGCAACCGCGCGAATGCTGCCAGGATACCACACCCCACCCACCGACACCGGCTTCTGGATCGGCTCGATGGTGATGTCGCCTTCGTGCGTGGCGTCCTGGCCCGAGCCGTCGTGCCGAACCGTGAGCGCGCGCCCGTCGCGATACACCGACACCGTCCCTCCGCGATCGCTTTCGAACAAGAGTGCTTCTCCCGCGCGAACGCGAAATCCGCCCGTGGTGGCGACGGTCGCAGAGCCGCTGGTGGAGAACACGAGCACGCGAATGGTCGGCTCGGGTTTGGGTGCTGCGGTGCGTGGGCCGGCGCGCGTTGCACTCGCGAGTGAAGCCAACAGGAGCACCGGCAGTATCGATTTGAAACCCATCATTCCGACCCTCTTGCAATGGTTCCCAAAACCAGCGCGCGCGACGCCCCCGTGACGCCGCGCAGCACGTTCGGCCTTCCCAGCAGTGCTTCGCGCGCGAGAAACGCGAAGTCGACTGCTTCCTTCGCTTCGGCGGGAATACCGAGCTCGTCGATGGCGCGCACCGGCACCGGTGCGAGTGCCCCTTCGAGCCCCGCGAGCATGGCGCGGTTGCGCGCTCCGCCGCCGGTCACGAACACCTCGTCCACCCCGCCCTCGGGAAGAAAGCGCCGCACCGCGTCGACGATCGATTCGACGGTGAGTGCCACCGCCGTCGCGAGAATGTCCTCGTGCGACGCGTCCTCCGACTCGGCCGCGGTCTTCAGCGCCCACGCGAACGGCGGCCCGAATTCGCGGTGGCCCGCAGACTTGGCGGGCGCGGCCGCAAAGTAGGGATGCCGCATCATCCGTTCCACTACGTTTCGCTGCGCGGCACCCACCGACGCGCGCGCGCCGCCCTCATCGTAATCACCTTGGCGCGGAAACAGCGCGCGGTACAGCGTGTCGACCACCATGTTGCCCGGGCCGGCGTCGAACGCGATCACGTCGTCACGCGACGCACCCGCCGGCAGATAGGTGAGGTTCGATATGCCGCCGATATTGAGAATGACGCGATTCGCGGTGTCGCTCTTGCGCAGCATGTAGTCGCAATACGGCGCCAGCGGCGCGCCCTGGCCGCCGATGGCGACGTCGCCGCTGCGAAAATCGCCCACCGTGGTCACGCCGGTGAGTGCCGCGATCATCGCGGGCGGCCCGATTTGTAGTGTGGCCGCGACCGGCGACCCGCTCCCGGGCGGCACGTGCGCGACCGTCTGCCCGTGCGAGCCGACGAAATCGACGGCGCGCGCGTCGGCTTTGGCGTCGCGGCACACGTCGAAGAAGGCCCCCGCGAACGCGACCGCGACACTGGTCGCCAGCATGGCGACCTCTTCCGCGGTGACGTTGGCACCCGCGGCAAGGTCCGCCAACGACTCGCGCAGCGACTCGGGATATTTGGCCGACGAGAAGCGGAGCAATTCGACGCGCGGCCGCTCCAGGCTGGCGTTCATCGAAACCAGGGCCGCGTCCACGCCGTCCATCGACGTGCCCGACATCAGTCCCACACACGTGTAGCGATCCTTGCCGACGAGCGATGGCCAGACGTGATGCATAGAATGATTACTTCGAAATACCCGCGGTAAGGCCGCCGATGATGCGGCGCTGGAACACGAGGAAGGCCGCCACGACGGGCAGCGCCGAGATGACCGCCCCCGCCATCAGGTGTCCCCAATCGATGCTGTGCGCACCCTGCGACAACATCGCGAGGCCCACGGGAAGTGTCCGCATCGACGCGCTGTGCGTCAGTATAAAGGGAAACAGGAACGAGTTCCAGTTGGTGAGACAGGTGTGGATGGCGACCACCGCCAGCACCGGCTTGAGCATCGGAAACACGATGCGAAACAGGATCGTGAACTCGCCGGCGCCGTCGATGCGCGCGGCCTCTTCGCAATCAGTGGGAAGTGTGGACACGTACTGGCGGATCAAGAAGATGTTGAAGGGGTCCACCAGGAACGGCAGGGTCAATGCCCAGTAGGTATCGATGAGCCCCATCTTCTGCATCAGGATGTAGAGCGGAACCAAGATGACCTGCTTGGGCAGCATGATGGTGGAGAGCACGAGCAAGAACAAGAGCTTCCCGCCGCGAATGCGAAAACGCGCGAAGGCGTAGCCCGCCATCGTGCAGCACACGATGTTGCCGGCCAGCACCACAATCGCTACCACCAGGCTGTTGATGAAGTACCGATCGAAGGGGCCGGCCCGCCACACTTCTCCATAGTAGCGAAGGCTCAAGCCGTCGGCGGTCTTGAGCGAGATGGCGATCATCCACGCCAGCGGATACGCCATCACGGCCACCAGCAAGGCGAGCAACGCGGCACGTGCGAGGCGCGTCATAGCGGGCGTGCCCCTTCCACCGCCGACTCGGGTCGAAGCCGTCGCATGGCCACGATCGAGAAAATACCGGACAGCAAGAACACCGCGTACGCGATGACACTCGCGTAGCCGTAGTCGAGGCGGCGAAACGCAGTGTCGTAGAGGTACATGACGAGCGTGTTGGTCGAGCCCAGCGGGCCGCCTTGGGTCATTACGAGCACCTCGATGAAGACCTGGAACGACCGTATGGTGTTGATGACCAGCACAAACGCGATGGCCGGCTTCAACAAGGGAAACGTGACGTGGCGAAACGTCGCCCACGCACCGGCGCCCTCGAGCTCGGCGGCTTCGTAGAGCGAGTCCGGAATCGAGGTACGCGCCGCGTCGAGCACGATGGCGTAGTACCCGATCGCCGCCCACACGTCCATGGCCATGATGGCGGGGAGTGCCGTGCGCGGATCGGTGAGCCACCCGTGACCCTCGATGCCGAAGCGCGCGAGTAGTTCGTTGAGGGCACCGCCGGGCGCGTAGAACAACTTGAACAGGAGTGCGATCACGACCACGGAGAGAATCGACGGCAGAAACAGCGCCGCCTTGAACGCTCCCTTGAGCGGGATCTTGCCGCGCATCAAGCTCGCGAGTGCGAGCGCCAGCGCGGTCGTCACTGGCACCGTTCCGATCACGAACACCAGCGTGTTGCGAAGCGCACCGTGGAAGGCGGGATCCTTAAACAGCCGCGCGAAGTTGTCGAACCCGACCAAGCGCGTGTTGGCGACGTTCAACGGGTTGTAATCGAGAAACGCGAGCACGAAGGAGAACACGAAGGGAAAAACGAAAAAGGCGGCGTACACCGCCGCCCACGGCAACAGAAACCACGCCACCGGCGAGGGGACGAATCGACGGCTCGCCACAACCACCTACTTCTTTTGGAAGCGCGCCGCGATCTGCTGCACTTCCTTGGCGGCGTCGTCGAGACACCAGCGGGGCGCACGTCGTCCGTACAGCGACTCCTCGACCGCGCGGTCGATCGCCTCTTCCATCTCGATCCAGCCCGGGTGCGCGGGCGTGGTGCGGCTGGTGAGCGATTGCTCGACGAACACGCGTACGCGCGGGTCGGACATGAAGGTGGGATCGTTCATCGCGGCCCGCGCGGCGGGAAACACACTCCCCGCGGCCAGCGAAAGCTGCTTCGCCTGCGGGTACGCTTGCAGGAAACGGGCGAATTCGATTGCGATCTCCTTGCGCCGCGACGCCTTGAAAACCACCAGCATCTCCGCACCTGCGAAGCTCGCGTGCGAGCCGTGGTCGGCCGCGGGCTTGGGCACCAACGCCACCCCGTAGTCGAGATCGGGCGCTTCCAACTTGTAGTTCTTGAGGTTCCATGCGCCGGAGACTTGCATGCCCAAGCGACCGGTCTTGAAGTACTGGTCGAGGATCTCCTGCTTCTCCTGGAGAGAATACGGCGCGAGCTTGAGATAGAACTCGAGTGCTTCGAGCACGGCCGGACTGTTCAGCACCACGGTGCCGGTTTCGTCGAACACGTCGCCGCCGTTTCCCCACGCGAAGGCCATGAACTTCTTGTAGAGGACGTAGCGCTCGCCGATGTTCTGACCGAAACCGTAGATGCCCGTCCCCAGCTCGCCGATCTTCTGCGACGCGGTGAGCAATTCGTCCCACGTTTGCGGCGGTCGATCGGGATCCAATCCGGCCCGACGGAAGAGATCCCGATTGATGAAGAGCACGCGGGATCCTTGCACCCACGGCAGTCCGTAGGCGCGCCCGTTCCACAAGGCACTTTCCCACATGAGGAAGCTGTCGCGCTCGGCTTCGTAGACGGTGGTGATGTCCTCGAGGACGCCGTCGTAGCTGAAACGCGGGAGCCAGGTCGAACCCAGCTCGCACAAGTCCGGCTGTGTGCCCGACGCGAGCGCGGCCTGTATCTTCTCCAACCCCGTCGCCCATGTGAGCTGCTCGACTTCGACGTCTACGCCGGGGTGCTGGGCTTCGAACGCGGCCACTTGCGGTTCGATGACGGCGAGGTCCCAGAATTGCCAGAATCGCACGACGATGCGATCGGAGGTGTCCTTCTTCCCGCACGCGAGCGCCACCAGCGCCGCGCTCGCGACCACCACCGCCACTCTCCGCGCGCCCCTCATTCGCGCTCTCCCAACGCACGCGCCAGGAAGCCGTCCGCCTCCGCTAGCCGCTTCTCGGCTTGCGCACGGTCCAGGCGGCGCCGCTCCATAACGACGGCGACTTTCACGTTGCGATCCGCGGATTCGTAAACGTGCGAGGCCTCGTCGTAGCCCAATCCCGTCAGCATCATGATGATGCCCTTCCCGCGCTCGACCAGCTTGGCGCTGTTGGGCCGCACGTCGACCATGAGGTTTTCGTAGATCTTTCCCAGCTTCACCATGCTCGCGGTCGTGATCATGTTGAGCACCATCTTCTGCGCCGTGCCCGCCTTCAGTCGCGTCGAGCCGGTGATCGCCTCCGGCCCCGGGATCACGGTAATGACCACGTCGACACCGGGATTCTGGCCCTCGTTGCAACACACGAAGGCCGTGCGCGCGCCCCGTCGCTTCGCCTCCGCGAGTGCCGCCAACACGTACGGCGTGCGACGACTGGCCGCGATTCCCACCACCACATCGCGCTCGCCGACACCGGCGGTTGCGATGTCTTCCACCCCCGCGGTCTCGACATCCTCGACACCCTCGCGCGATC
>Ga0208454_1000204_pt1 | contig 42076 bp, 34 predicted proteins | sample EasRivMeERMZT100_FD_187530 | JGI IMG/M metagenome (GOLD analysis project Ga0208454, IMG submission 187530) | Soil microbial communities from meander-bound floodplain in the East River, Colorado, USA - East River MetaG ERMZT100 (SPAdes) (version 2) | ecosystem: Environmental > Terrestrial > Soil...
CCTGCCTTGAGGCCGGGACGGGCAACAAGCTTTGGCGCAAGGATGATTTCCGCGCCTACCCGGGGTTTCATCCATCGAGTTCGCCCATGATCGTCAACGGCCTTTGCATTGCGCAGCTTGGTGGCAGAGACAATGGCGCGCTCGTGGCCTATGACCTGGCCAGCGGCGCCCAGAAATGGAAGTGGGACGGACCGAGCCCCGCCTACGCCTCGCCCGTGTTGCTGACGGCAGGCGGCGCAAAGTTAATTGTCGCGCAAACGGAGTCGAAGCTTGTGGCGGTGAATGTCGCCGATGGCAAAGCGGTGTGGGAGGAAGCGTCTTCATCCCAGGGAGGTTCTGACCGACCGCGCGGTGATGGACCAGGCGGCGGTGCGTCGGCAGAGCAGCCTGGCGACGGTCCGCCGCGTGGTGATCGGCCTCCGGGCGGTGAGCGGCCCGGTGGTCGGGGATCGGGCCGAGGCGGTGGCCGGGATTACAAAGCGGCCACGCCGATTGTTGACGGCCAAACCATCATTACGGCGGGTCGAACCATCAAGGCCGTGAAGCTCGATCGGGAAGGCGACAAGTTCGTGGCCAAGGAACTTTGGAGCAACGCGGACAAGTCCGTTCAATTCAACACGCCGGTGCTTAAGAATGGAATGCTCTACGGGCTTACACAAGGCAACGAACTTTTCTGCATCCATGCGAAGGATGGCAAAACGGCGTGGAGCGCTCCGTTCCCGGGAAGCAGCACCGGTGAACCGCCGGGTGGCGAACGTCCTCCGCGTGAGCGCCCTGCGGACGGAGAGCGTCCCGCTGGTGAGCGGCCTCCGGGAGATCGTCCGGCCGGCGGTCGCGGTCGCGGTGGCGGTGGCGGTTATGGATCGATCGTGGACGCCGGTTCGGTGCTGCTGGCGCTAACGCCCGCTGGTCAACTCGTCGTGTTTGCACCGAGCGACAAAGAATTCCAGCAACTCGCCAGCTACAAGGTTTCCGAGACACAAACGCATGCCTATCCCGTCGCATCCGGGAATCGTATTTTCATCAAGGAGAAGGACTCTGTCGCGCTTTGGACCATCGACTGAGCATTCCCTGCGCGTTGACGGACTCTGATGAACAACCGTCAACGCAGGAAGCCTCCGGCGGGTCAGCGTGGACCGCATGTCAAGACGTGTGCGCGGTGAACGTTTAGAGTGATCGCCGGAATTCATTTCCGACTGGCAACCTATTGGACATGCTGCGGGTCGCAGACCCGCGCTCCCGGAGCGCGCCTCTGTGAGGCGCAGCAGCCTTGGCTCCTGGTTTGCTCGGAATGATTTTTGGCAATCCCTATAATCCCTAATTTTGCAACTTCCGCCCAAGGCCGAACTGGTCTCCAGCGCGAAACCGGGTCATTCCCGGCGCGTTGACGGCATCTGACCAACAACCGTCAACGCAGGAAGCCTCCGGCGGGGTGAGCGTGGACCGCAGTCAAGACGTGTGCGCAGTGAACGTTTAGAGTGATTGCCTGAATTCATTTCCGACTGGCGACCTATTGGACATCCTGCGGGTCGCAGACCCGCGCTCCCGGAGCGCGCCTCTGTGAGGCGCAGCAGCCTTGGCTCCTGGTTTGCTCGGAAATGATTTTTGGCAATCGCTATAATCCCTAATCTCGCAACTTCCGCCCAAGGCCGAACTGGTCTCCAGCGCGAACCGGGTCATCACCTTGGAAATCGATCTCCAGCAGCTTTTCGCTTTGCACATCCTGGCCGGTTTCATCCTTCAAACCGGCGACCATTTTGCGCGATCCAGTTGCGATCACATCGCCCGTGGATGGATAAGCAAACCGGCCATCGATGCTGAAGGTGATCCAGCCCGGCTGGTCTCGCACTTCGATGCTGGCGATCTGCTTGGGCGGCATCCGGGTCGCATCGAAGACGTGCAAGCGACTGTTGGCGGCATCCGTCAACCAAAGTTCCTTTTCGTCGGGCGTAAGGCCGATGCCGTGACTGGGACATCCGTGCCGCTTCACCGGGCCTTTTTCGAATCCCTGCACTTCCACGCGATGAAGCATCTGGCCGCTTTTTAGATCGCCAGCTTCGAAGCCGAGCAACTCATTGACGTTTACAAAGCAAAGGGTCTGGCTTCCATTGATGGTGAACGGTCGAATCGGAGCGCTGAACGGGCCGACGGTTCGGCTGGCCTTGTGCGTCTTGGCATCGGCGACTGTAAGCAACGGTGATTTGAGGCCGGCCAGATAAGCTTCCTTGCCGTCGGGTCCGACAATCGTGTTATGCGCACCGGATTGAGGAGTGATTTTGGAAATAATATCGCCACTGGCCGCATCGACGATGTGCCAATGGTCCTTTTCGAGGGACGGCAGATAAATCACCTTGCCATCCGGCGAGATGGACATGCGATCGCAGCCGCCTTCGTAAGTCCGCTCCCAAAGAATTTTGTCCGTCACCAGATCGAAGCTTAGCAGGGTCTTGATCGTGCTCACGAAAAGCCGTTTTAAGGGCACGCTGGCGCACACGCCTTTGACATTCAAGGCCCGACCTTTTTCATCCACGCCCGCCGAAGGAATGCGTCGCACAAAACGATGGCCACGGTCGATGTCGAACACAAGAATGCCATGGCCACCGTACTCCAGATAGTTGCGAATGCCGGGGGTGGCCACGTAAAGGAACCGGCGTTCGACAGTCTTGTCAGCGCCGGCCAGGCAGCAACTGCAGTCCAGGACGAAGATTGCGAAACTTATCCATAGGCCGAGCAGGAGGAGTCGGGAGCGGGGATTGTGCTTCATAGGTCTGATGCTGATGCAATCGGTGGTTCGATTCAAGTCAATCGAGGCTCACCGAATTATTGTTCGCTTTCCATTCAAAGGGCGCATCTTGAGGGCGTGTTGCCAAAATCATCTCAGGGGAGGGCGAGCGTTGGGCGAGCGTCCTCGCGAGCCATGCCGACAAAAATCACGGGCAAAACAGGGCTCGTCAGCAGAGACTGTCTCAAAACTCATGCGGGGTGTGTGATGTTAATGCCCCAGAGGGGCTGCATGTTTATAGCAATCATACGAAAAAACATCGTTGAGCTCCGTAGGAGCGGTATGGCATTGAACCTGACGCTCCGGATTGCTTTTGCATGGCCGTTCTCGTGTTAACATGACGCCCCGCTGGGGCTCAAATTGTTTTGTTCGATGCTATAAACATGACGCCCCGCTGGAGCTTGTGCTCGGGGAGCTCAGGGTGAGGGCGAACGCAACAGTACTTTTGAGACAGCCTCAGCAGCCTCGCCCTCCCCGAACATCGCAGCCGAGATTTAAGCAACAGGCGCTCAAAATGCGCCCCGTTCAAGTCGTCGGCTGCATTTTGCTTGTGCATAGACATTGATGCGACAAGACTCACCGCCTTTTCGGGCGGTGTGAGTGACGGACCTGTCCTCCATCCGCTCCTGAACTGCAGAGCTATGGTTGAGCCCGTCCATCCGGACCTGGAGCCACGCTTGCCGCGGCCATTGTGCGCGGCAATGATCGTGCAGTTCGCGGCCGGGGGCGCGGTCATGCCGTTTGTGAGTCTGTTGTTGCGGGATCGTGGATTGGAGGTCAGCCGTATCAGCCTCATTTTTGCAGCCTGCTCGGGCACGCTGCTGATTTTTCCGTTCCTGTGGGGCATGCTTGCCGACCGGTACATCCCGCTGAATCGATTGTTCACATTGCTCAATCTGTTGGGTTGTGTGGCGCTGGCTGCGTTTGCTGCGCAAACTGAATTTCTCGGAATGCTGATCGCGTTCACCGTGTTCTATGCGTGCTTTCATCCCACGCTCACGCTGATCAATGCGCTGGCGTTTCATCATCTCCCCAATCCCCGGGACCAGTTCAGCAGGCTGCGAGCCTGGGGTTCGGTTGGTTGGATTGTCCCCTTCCTCCCGATCTCCCTTTGGATGGCGCTGACTAACGGTGTTGGGTTTGAGTTTACTCTTTTTTTCGGCGCGGGGCTTTGCCTGGCGATGGCGGCGCTCACTTTCTGGCTGCCTCACACGCCACCAGGCGCCTTGCACCAGGAAATTGGGGCCCAGCCAGGCTCTTATTTGCCGGCAGTAAAACGGTTGCTGGGCGATCCGAATTACATCACGTTGCTGGTGTCGTTCTTCCTGATGGCGGGCTCCTATGCGCTGCTCTTCTTTTACTCTCCTCCGTATCTGGAGGATGCAGGTGTGCCCCGACCCTGGATTGGGCCGGTCCAGGCCATCGGCGTTATTTGGGAGATCATTTTGTTTCGTGGGCAGCCAGCCTTGTTGCGGCGATGGAATTTCGCCACCATCATGCTTGTCGGTTGTATCGCGTTGGTCTTGCGTCACCTCGTGTTCGCGCTGCTGGATAATCCGTGGGTCCTCTCCGCAAGTTATCTGTTGGCAGGGACGGCCTTTGTGTTTTACCACACCGGAACCAGCGTGCTGGTGAACGCGATAGCCGGCCCAAAAGTCCGCGCCACTGCCCAGACGCTCCTTGTCTTCTTCGGCTCTGGCATGGGAACGATGGCGGCCAATTGGATGGCGGGACGTCTCACCCTTTCTTCTGGCGGCAGGCTGGGCCCACTATTTCTCTTTGCGGCTGGATTGGCGGGCCTGGCGGCATTGCTCGTCGCCATTCGAGGACGACAACTCAATCAAGCCGGGCACTCGGAAATGCGCACTTCCCAAGCCGCGGTTTAGCCGTAACTATACAATTGTTTAACAGAAGCAAACGAAGAAACCGAAGGATGAGAGCGCCTTCCAAGGCACTTTAGAGTTCTGGTCCTCCGTCACCCAAAGGTGAGGAGTTACACTTCCCGTTTTTTGGTCAATCTCTGCGCTTTGTTTCGTAGACGTGAGTCATGTCACGGCGGGTGGCATCTCATGTCCTACTCATTCGCCAGTTGCCGGATGGCTTGGTCCAGCGCCCACACCACCAACGCGAACGGAGCGTAATCCAGGCGGTCAGGCGTGTCGGAGAGTTCATGGTAATCATCGCATCGCAGGAAGCCGGTGTCGGTGACACAAACCGCCCGCAAGTCATGTCTCCAGAATGCCCAGTCGTCGGACCAGCCAATCTTCCTGGATACGCCGGCGGGGATCGCCAGCGTCCGGGCCGCCAATGGGGAGTACCGGGCGTAGGCTGCCGCCCATCTCTTGGACTGGTGCCAGGAGGGCAGATCACTGACGAACGCCACGTAATCGGGGTCGTCGGAGAGGCCGGCCGGACTTGCATACCAAAACCTCTTCTTATTAGGGCGTCGCTTGGAGTAGCAGCCCAGGATCTCGAGCGAGAGCATCGCTTCCACCCTCACGCCTTTGGCTTTCAACTCGCCGGCGTACAGGTAACTGCCCATGACGGACGGTTGTTTGAAGAAAGGGGGTTCTTCATTCGAAAAAAAGACCAAGCGCAGAGTCTTCGCGCACGGTTGCGCGGCCAGCGACCGGGCGATGGTGAGGAGAGCAGCGACGCCGCTGGCGTTGTCGTTCGCGCCGGGCGTGCCAGGACGATCCAGCAAGGGGGGCCAGCGGTCGCGATAGCCGGCGGTGGCCACCTTCGTATCGTAGTGCGCTCCGATGATAATATTCTTCTCCGGGTGACGATGGCCAACCAGTACCGCCTCGAGGTTGTAGGCCGTTGCTCCGGCGCAACGAAAGACATTCGTGTCAACCGCGATCGCCTGGCGCCTGACCTCGTAGCCCAGGGTGCGCAGTTGTTGTTCGATCCAAGTGGCGGAATGCTCCAGACCTTTCGGACGGTATAGGTTCCGTTCCCCAATTTCGCCGGCAAGCTTCACCACCGCCGTCCGCAGGTTCGCCTCGACCCAGGGAGGGGGCTGCGCGGCGGCACGATTGCCAGAGTGTCGGGTGGCGCATCCCACCGCCAACAGCAGCAGGCCCAGAATCGTTCCGAGTCGAATCGGGTGAAGCCAGTGGTCCGTGTGAAAAATCGGTCGGCCAAGTGTCCTCACAAAACGTGCATATCTTCAAGGTGAAGCACCCGCTTTTCCTCGAACTTCCAAATATCGAAAACCGCCGTCACGTCGCTCACCGACCAGCAGCAGCCAGAATAGCCGCCATGGGAAAGTCGAAGGTTCTTTCATCACGTGACTCGTCCGCCGAACGACCCAGCTCAGCCACGCCGGGCCAAGAGACGTGAACCGCGCAGCGGAACTACAACCGCTCCCCGGCGTTAGATGTAGCGATTTTTTGTTAGGCGACTTTGTGTGTGTCATACGGTCCTGACCATAAAAAATACTCGCGCCCGGAACTCAATGTCGGCGGCTCTGGTGAAAGGTCCAATCTAAGCCAACCACCCATGCCCCGGCTCGGCGTGCGAAAAAGAAGCACCTGGTCGGCGAATAGTGCGCGCAAAAAACTGATAACGTCCTCGACAATCTGCCGGTCGCGCTGCTCCTCGCTCAAAGTAGCGTCGTAGGGATTGAAATGACCGTGGGTAATCTCGGAAATACTGACTGTCGCCTCGTCGCCATCGTCATAAATCTCCAGCTTGCCAATCTCGGCAAAAGGCGGCTGCAACGTGGCAACGAGATTGGATGACTGCGAAAATGAAAAAGGAAGGCTTGGGAACGATTCCTTTATGGCTGCTGTGAGATGGTCGCGAATCATACGTGCTCCAAGTCGCCTAACGTAAGCTCAGGCACGCCGGCCTGCGACTCAAGGCGTCAAGACCAGCGCTAACCGGCGTTGCCTGGAGCGATTGGTTATGCCCCTTTGCGGTCATCTCAATTGTCTGAACTCCCGGCTATCCCATGCTGACTATATAACGCCAGCTTCAGGATTCTCTCTGCCTCCGCCTTGCCAAAACGCCGGACTAAATCCTTCCATGCCGGTGTATCGTCAATACCCTTTCTTACGTTCAGGGCGAGGTCATCCAACTCCTGCTTGGAAAGAGCGCGTGGCTGCAATGCAGCGTCATCGCTAACCCATGCCGGTTCCTTTGTCTTCTTCGGCACCGGTCTGCCGCGTCGTGACTTTTTCATGGAGCAAACGATCTCAGCACACCAGGGAACTTTCAAGGGGCATAACGTCGCTGCTCAGTGACGCGCCGCCATGGGTGCGCGAATTGGAACCAAGACGCAATCGGCGCGTTCACTGCAGCAGCCTGGTTAGGCGGCGTTCGCATGGCGTGGACGAAGATGAGTGAAAACAAAACGGAACGCGAGCACCAAACCAAAGCCCCAGAGAATGCTGGTGAGAACCATCAACAAGACGATGACGGAATCTGAAGCGTGGTGACTCATGCGTCCGTCCCAGATGCTGGTGAACGGGAGGCTAAGCATATCACCAACCCTCTCCAGAGCCTCTCCCATCGGATAGCGTGGCCACGTCGGCTTGGCGTTGGGCGAATCGATCATATCCTCGGGACGCATCAGCAAGGTGGGGACAGCGTGGAAGAACACAACCGCAGCAAAGTGCATGGCGCTCAAAAGAACTCCGTAGAGAACGACGCGTTTCTTTTGCTGACGTGTCATACGCCGCCTAACAGTTTAGGTAAGCTTCAAAAGAGATGGCTATTGGGAGCCATCACCGGACTCTAATTTTTTTGTTCGCTCTTCGTCGAGAGGAATTTATGCTCGATGGGTCAACCCGTATTGAAAAGGCAGAGGCCACGACAGTCATTGGTCTTTAGCCTAAGACTAAGCGGGAACGATTCAGTCCTCTAAATCGTTCCGGCTTAGCTTCAGACATCCTGATCTCCCCTGGAATTAAACTGAACCTATCTGGCGGTAAATGAGTGTCAGATCAGTGGTCGGGAATTTCGTTTCTGTCGCAGTCAATTCCTCGCACAACTTGGCGACAGCCGCGTCCTGCAGTGGGCTGCCTAGCCGGTGCAGTTCCACCAGCAGAGTCCTCTGATCATAGTCGGGTCGCAGGTTGGCCGGCGTCACAAAGAGCCGTCGCAGCAAGGCTCGCGCATCATCCTCCCGCTGCAGATGCTCACGCACTTCGCCCGCCAGCGCGCTCTCGGCCCGGTAAGCGATCATTTTGATCGTGTCAATGAAGTGCTTACTTTCCGGGCACAGTTGCCGATAGCGCTCAGCTTGCGGCAACTCTTTGAGTGGCACCTTGCGTGGAGTTTGCTTGCGCTGTTTTTTGAGCTCCTGGATCAATGCTTCTTGGGCCTGAATCTTCTGGCGCAAGTGTCCGCCTGCTTGCTCGAAGCTCTGAAGTTGTTCACCCGTGGGTTGTGGGGGCAGGGTATGGGCGCCGAACTGTGCTTCCAAGCGTTGCAGTTGGCTGCGTTGGCGACGGATCTGTTGGTCGATGCGCCGATGGGCAGGATTGACCACGAGGGTGGAGTCAGGAAGGGGCAAGGTCCCATGTTCAATTGACCGGTCTAAACCAAAGTGTTCCCGCATATATTTCAGAAAGTTTTCCTGCGACCACCGCGCCTCCATCCAAGCCCCAATCTGGGTCAAATCCAACCGCCGATCATTGCTCAGAATCGAGCTTTGGCGAATCTCCGAGCTGCGCTCGCGCACTTCTCGCACCCAGAGTCCATTGCTCAATTGGACGCCGCGCTCGGCCAGTGCTCGTTCCACCACTTGCCCGGTGTGCAGCCGCACCGACTGCGTTCGGAACTCTTCGGCCGGCCAGTTCGGTCCGGGGTACATATGATAAGTCAGAAATCCGATCCGTTGTTGGTTGAGCTCCGCGAAAAACTCCGGAGAAAACCCCTCCCGGTCGAAGATGATGGTAAAGCGCAGCGCTCGCGGATCGGCCAGCTGGCCCGCATCCAGTTGCGGAGCCTCCACCAGCAGGCGCGGAATCACTTGTTCACGCAAGGCCGCAATAAGTCCGGCATGAATCTTCTGCGTGACCACGAAAAACGGCTGTCCTCCCAAACCATTGACCCAATAATCGGTGGTCCCGCGCAAGAGCAGCTTCTGCCGGGCCACATACAGTCGTGGCAACGGTCCCAGGCTCCCGTGGTAAACTCGCACATGCCCGTCGACGTAGAATAAACCCACACCCTGGTTTTGCGGATCGGCCGCAGCTCCTGCTTCCATCCATTCTTGGGCCAGCCGGCTCTGCCACTGCGTGGCCCGTCCTTCTTGCCCGCACAAAATCCCGATCTTGTTCCGCAGCGTCCGCACCTCGGGCAGCCGATCCAAGCCCAGCAGCTTGCCCCATTCCCCTGGAGCTTCATAGCGCGTCTGCTCCAACGAGGGACATCGGACCAAGGCCAGCAAGGCCAGATACAGAAAGATTGACTCCAAGGGATAGTAGCCGGCGGGTAAAGAGTAAAAACTGCGCGTGTGCCGCAGCAATCCTTCCATCAACAGTGCTGGCAGCGCGCACAGCACTCCACCTTGCGGCACATCCTCAGCACATACGAATTGCAGTTCCGCACCGATCAGCAGCCCGCACGAGGCCAGCACTCGTTCCAGCCCACGTGTCGTCCCGTAGCCCATGGCCGCCTGACTGTCAGCCAAAGAGCGCTCGCTCAGCGTGGTCACCTCTGCCGAGGCAACTGCCCTCGACCGCACCGTGGGTAAAAGCGTGTCGTGAGCAACGGCCTCACCGCACTCAGCCTCCGCGCTCGGCCCCGCCACAGCTACGGTGGCTACAGGGGGGTTGGCCGTCTTGGCCGTTTGGTTTTTTTTACAGCGGGCAGTCGACCCGCCACAATGGCTTTGCGCAACGTGTCGGTCAGCACGCCGGTCTGCTCACTGACCACGGGCAGCGGATGGCCTTGCACCAATAAGGCACGCGCCTGCTCCAGCTTTTCACGATTGAGCTTGGAGCCTTCCCGCCGCGCTTTGGGGACGAAGAATCCAGCTGCACCTCTGTGCCGATAGAGTTTGGTCGCGCGCTTGATCGCTACCAGCGGCACCCCAAAGGCTTTGGCGATGTGCCCCTGAGTCGCGCTTCCCTGGAGGATCAATTGACTGGTGAAGAGCCGAAAACTTGGCAGGTCATTCTTCGCGTGAGTAAAAACCGGCAGATGCCCATTATAGTAGATGACTTGGTCACCTTCGGTGCGGCAGGCCAAATCGCGGTTGATCTCGACACTGCCTGCGGGAAAGATCGGAAGCTGGACTTGCGGCATGCGCCGCTTTTATCCCAAAGGACGCTCGACGGCCAGCCCGAACCAAGAGCTCAGTCGGTCTCATTTTCCTTCCGCCTCCACCGCGCCCATCCGGAGGAGATCAGGATGTCTGAGCTTAGGCCGAAGGCAAAGCAGCAAAGGAACCTCAGCCTCGTGTGTGGCGGATTCTTCTCCAGATAAGCAGGCCACCGAGCAGGCCCGCACCTGCTCCAATGGATCCTGACGCAACGGGATGGGTCCTGATTTGTCGTACCAGAGCGCGACGCAGGTAGCGAGGCGTCATGCGCTCGCGAAGCTCTTCGGTCGTCTCTTCCATCCGGCTGATCGTCACGTCCACCTCCGATTCCAATTCAGCACTGGAAGGTTTGTGCTCGATGTCGATTTCCTTCGATTCCGGAGGGGTCTCGCCTGGTTTCAACTCGTTCAACGTGTGCAAGGCCTTCTCCGGCGCCAGCGACGCACCCTTAAAGGCCTGCAGCGCTTTCATGACAAACGCGAAGCCCAACAGGGCAACCACCAACCCGGTAATCCCCAAACCAAGGAAATTCGCCATCGTTCTGTGCATGCCGGCATTTTCGAACGCATACGCGAGCAGCGAGCCCACCCCGGCCAGCAAAACGATTAACCCGGCGTAGGCAATAAAGCCGCCGATTCCCAGCCAGGCCGCGTTCCGCCCGAAGCACGAAACTTTCTCAGACATCTCCGCCTTGGCCAGTTGAATTTCCTGTTTGACGAACGTTTTGAGTTCCTCGCGCAACTCCCGGATCAGCCCGAACAGGGAGGTTTCAGAGTGCGTTGACTGATGCATACGACATTTCCTTTCTCGGAAGAAACACTGTGTTTCTGCCCACGGACCCTGGGGGTCCCGTCAATGAACTATTTGCCGGTCACTTACATTTAATTCACCTTCGCATGTGAAGTTGGTTTTTCAATGCCGCCAGCGTGCTCTTTGCGTCAGGTCTTTCCCTAGGGCCGCATGTCTCAACCGCAAGCGCCAGAGGTTGGCAGTGGTTGGAGCGCGGCTGTTGTCGAAAACCAGCCGAGGCGCTTGCGGTGGCGAACCCGCTGCGGCTTGTCGAGGACGAACAGCCGCGCTCCAGTGAGAAATGCGGGCTAGTCAAGGGCCAGGTCGAATAGATTCTGAGACTAATGAAGGTATCCCCCGGGGCGCTGCTACACCCGGTGCGGACACGAACTCCCTTCCGAACAGACGCGAAGTTCGCGGCGTTCTCCATGCCGGCGCTGCGACGGGCGCGCGCTCGATTCTCAATCGCGGCTCAGCGCCAGGCCGATGACAAAGCCGATGGCCAACGCTGCGGCTGCTGCGATTCCAATCGTGGCCCAGGGATGCTCGTGCACGTACTCGTCGGTCGAATTGACCATGCCCCGGGTGGACTCCTGGACTTGATTTTGCAGAGCCTCGTACTTTTCCCTCAGTGGTTTTGCATATTCTGCAGTTCTCATGTTTCCATTTTACTCCGGTCGCCGGAAATTCACAACCGGGCCGGAAGAAAATGATCGAAGTGGAGAAGAGGCGTATCGATGATGATTGCCGGGGCCGCCCCCCTTCGCTACTGTGTGCGCGCATGATTGTGCCTGCGGGATTCCCAACACTCCGGCCGAGGCGGCTGCGTCAGACACCGGCTTTGCGCCGGCTGGTCGCGGAGACGCGCTTGAGCGCGGAGCAACTTGTCCTGCCGCTTTTTGTTCGTCCTGGCAGCAAGGTACGTCGCCCCGTGGCGGCGATGCCGGGTGTGTTTCAGGTTTCGCCGGATGAACTCATCAAAGAGGCAACACGGGCCTGCACCTGGAATGTTCCGGCCGTGTTGTTGTTTGGCATTCCGCATCGAAAAGACGCCAGGGCCAGCGGCGCGTACGCCCAAAGCGGGATCGTGCAACAGGCGGTGCGTCTGTTGAAAAAGGAATTGCCCGATCTGCTGGTCATTACCGATGTCTGTCTTTGCGAGTACATGGACCATGGGCATTGCGGTGTCGTCCGGCGGGACAAGAAGACCGCGCGAATTCTGAACGATCCAACTCTGAAGCTTCTGGCGCAGACGGCGCTCAGTCATGCCGAAGCCGGGGCCGACATCGTAGCCCCAAGCGACATGATGGATGGCCGGGTGCGGGCCATTCGTGAACGACTCGATAAGAACGGTTTCGTTGATACGCCCATTATGTCCTATGCCGCAAAGTTTGCTTCCGCCTTTTATGGTCCGTTCCGTGAGGCGGCGGAATCGGCCCCGCAATTTGGGGATCGGCGCAGCTATCAGATGGATCCGGCGAATGCTTCCGAAGCGCTGCGGGAAGTCATGTTGGATCTTCAGGAAGGCGCGGACATCGTGATGATCAAACCTGCCCTCGCTTATCTCGATCTGATTTACCGGGTCAAAGCGGAGTTCGGCTATCCGACGGCCGCTTATGCGGTGAGCGGGGAGTATTCGATGATGAAAGCGGCCAGCGCCAAAGGCTGGCTGGACGAGCGCGCCGTCATGTTGGAAAGCCTCTTGGCGATGCGGCGTGCCGGGGCGGACATCCTGATCACTTACGCGGCCACCGATGTCGCACGTTGGTTGAAGGAAGGTTGAACCTCGGCCTTCAAGTTCGCTCCGCACTCAATCACCCGTTGGACTCCAATTTGGGTTCCCCAGACTTGACCTCACGGGTGGTTACTGAAAGCAGAGCAGCCCTGTTGTCGGGCGCAATAATGCGGTCCAGGATGACGATCTTTTGCCAAATCTTTCGCGACAAACCGGCCGTCAAATCTTCGACATCATTCACCGCCGAGAGGGTGACCGGGTCATTGAAATTCTGAACATAGACGGCGCCGACTTTGCTGATGAGCGCCAGCATCTCGCTGCAATAATCCAGATAACGCGTCAGTTCGAATGGTGTCATCGTTCGCTTCGGCGACGAGCGAGTGTCCGGTCCATTTCCCACGATCCGCTCCGGGTCTTTGGTCAGTTGGTGCATGTCGATGATATGGGCGATGGATCGGAGCACGTGAATCGCCCGCAGCGCGCGACGGCGCTTGAAACGGTTCTCGATCGTAACGAGAAAAAAGATGGCCACGCCCAACAGCACGATTTCATTCACGGCGGCATCCAGGCCCTGGATAAAATCGGCCACGCTCGAGGAGAAAGTCACTTTTGTGTCCAACGAGAGAACGGCCGCCAACAGAACCATCAGAATGAGGACAATGCACACTCCGACCGCGATCCGAATCGGACGGTGCGGCTTGGCCAGCCATTGCGACATGGCGGTTGCTTCCCTTGAGACCGCGGACAATTCACCGGCCACCCGGCTCAGGCCGGAATCAGGGAACCTCTCGGAGACGCGGTTGCTGAGCGTCTGCGTGGTTTCCACGATTCGTTGCGGATCCAGGTTGCGGTACATGGCGCTTACGATTGCGAATTGGGCGAAGACGCACAACCAACAAAAGGAGGAGTCACCCGGCGTTTCTTCGCTTCCGGGTTTGTCCACGCCTTTATGGCCTCCAGGCATGCGGTTTTGTTCTTGCGCCAGGCCGAATAGCTTAAAAATTCACCGCCCTGAGACAAAAAGTGTAGATGTTGAATTTTCTCGTGGCGCAGATTGAAGATGACCGATTCGCGATTGTCTGCCTCGTAGCAGTCTCGCAAGTAGCGGACGATTCTGGGCGGTTCGCTCATAAGGCAGTGCGAACTCTAGCGAAAGGAGTCTTGGATTTGAAGTCAAAGAAAGACTCACGCGAGGGCGCGCGCGCTCCCGAAAACCCACTGCATCGTTACGGCTTAGCGCACGCCTCTGGCTTCCAAGAAGCGCAGCTCTTCCGCCCATTTGCGGCGCTGCTCCGCCGTTACGTTCGGATCGGGCAACAGGGAGCGACGCGTGCAATTGACCAATGCCTGAAGCGTTTGATAGCGCCGGGTCTCTTCGATGGCGGGCGGAATATGGTCCGCGATGGCGACGAGGATCTTGTCGAAGTTAAGCTGGCTGCCTTCGCGCTTTGCCTTGGCCTTCAACTCCGACCGCAATGACGCGAAGCTGGCGGCGGAATAGCCGAGGGTTTCCTGGTCCAGCCGCTTTAACTGCTCGGCGCTGGCGCCTTCGGGCAAGACCGGCTTCAAAACCCATTTCAGGAATTCCTCGCGGTCCGGGCCTTCGGGATCGAGGGTGGGAATGATCAAGTCACCCACTCGTCCCGGGCGTCGAAGATCCGGCGAAAGCAAATGAATGCGCGCGGTGACCAGCAGCCAGATGACGCGCCCGCGCATTTGCGTGTCGGCCATCATCGACTGGATCTTGCCGGTAAGCCGCCGCTCGGTGTCGTGCGTATCCGGGCCGACGCCGCCCAATTGCGTGTCTGCCTCATCGACGAAGATCAGCACTTTGGCCAGGGCGTTGAGGACGCGCCTCAGGCGCTCGAAGATCACGTCGGTCTGCCCAAACCATTGGCTGCGGATGTTTTTGAGCACCAGCACCACCATGTCCAGTTCGGAGGCGACGGCTTCGAAGATGTAAGTCTTGCCCCCGCCAATCGGGCCGCACACCGCGGCGCCAGAAAGCGCTTCCGAGCCGGTGGCGGCGAATCGCGGGATCAGTTCGCTTTTGAGAAACTCCTTCAGCCGTGTGAACCCAACCACATCTTCAAACGTGTGGCTGGGCTTTTTGAACTCCACGATGTCTTCACCGAGTTGGCTTTTGATGAACTCTTCGACCTTCGTGATGACTTCGTCCTGGGATAACTCCTTTTTTTCGTGCCGGGCGCCTTTCAACAGTTGCATGAGCGCGTGCATGGAAAGCCCCGCGGTAAACTTCGCCAGTTCCTCCTGCGTTCCCCATAGCTGGATTTTGCCGTCTGCGGGACACTTCTGATTGAACCACGAGATGAAATGCTTGCGCGCGTCTTCATCCGGCGAAGGGACTTCGATGGTTGAGCAGGCTGCGGGATTCAGCGAGCAAGCCCACCGAGTCATTTCCGTTGACGAATCCAGGGTCGGAAAACCAATCGTGACAAATGTTGATGCGCTGACGGTCGATGTCCGAAAGGCCGGCGATGGAACTTTCCGGGAGCAGCATGTCGGCGCCTTCGATCAGGATGAGCAGATTCTCCTTGAGCGGCCGCTTGCCACCCAGCTCGGTGCGCGAACAGAGACACATCTGGCGGAGCAACTCCAGCGCGAGGGTGGGATTGTTGATGGCTCCCCGCAGGCTGTCGTCGTAAACCTTGCCGACGTTGTCCAGATCCACCTGGGCCTTGCCAGTCGCCAGCATTCTCTTGATGGCGAGTTCATTGCTGTCGTACCCGACGCGCCATTGGAACCAGGCGTCGCGGACCTTCTGGTTGTCTTCGTCGCGCAAAAAATGGATAGGCCCGTTCAGTTCGTAGGTAATCAGGATTAAGTTGGGCAGACGCCAGCTCTCGGTCAGAAAGCTGATCAACGGAACGTATTCCTCTCCGCCATCCTGCGAGAGACAGAACAGGTCGTAGACGTTTCCGGTCAGGACAAGCGAGCGCGCCTGGCCGGAATTGAGGATGCGGCCAGCCCGTTTCAAAAATGCGTAGCCGGGTGATTTCATATCAGCACTCCTTTGATGGAGCCGGCGCTGGCTTGCTGCCAGTAAGTGATATGCTCATCGCGATCCTGTTTGTTGGCGGGAGTGAAGACCGCCTGGCGGATCTCCTCGCGCTGCTCGGCAAACAATTGAAAATCCCTCGCGCTCTTCGCTTCAAAGACAGGAGCGGCCTTGTCGTAAACGATGGTTGCGCCAGGGAATTCAGCGAAGCCTGCCTTGGCCCAGTGCCAGTATTGCGACAGACCCGCCACGCGATCGCCGACGTAGAGGGCCTCGTTCAGCTCATGCGTCACGATGATGAGGGTATAGGGCGGTTTTTCGCCGCGCAACTTCGCTTCTTGGTTTTCGGCGTAGAGCTTCAAAAGCATTTGTTGCAAGCCTTCGCGGGTCGCCTCATCCAGGGCGCCGAAAGGCTCATCCAGCAGGATGATCTCGGGCTTCATGATCAACGCCTGAGCGATCGCAACCCGCTGGCGCATGCCGCCGGACATCTCGTGCGGATACAGGTGCATGGCATCGGCCAGATTTACTTTGGCCAGGAATTCCGCGGCCATTTCCCGATGTCGTTTTCGCAATCGCCGCCACTTGGGAAAACAGAAAAGGCGGAAGGGCAAGCTCGTCTCGTCCAGCATCAAGCCGACAGCCACATTTTCCAAAGCGGTCAGAAAGGGGAACAGCGAATAATGTTGATAGACGATGCCTCGATCGCGGCCCGGCCCGGCGACCGGCGCTCCTCCGGACGCCGGGCCAAAAGGAAATAAGAGAATTTGACCCTGGCAGGGCAGATGGGTCCCCACAATGGCACGCAGAAGAGTGGATTTGCCGCAACCGCTCGGCCCGACCAATGAGAGGAATTGCCCGCGAATCATTTTGAGGTTCACGTCGCCCAGGACTCGTTTGCTCCCAAACCAATGGTTCACGCCTCGACATTCCAGTGCAACCGTGTCCTTCACCTTTTCAGCCTCGATAGCCTTCATACCAGGGACACCATTTTCGTTGCAGCATCCGCAGAACGTAATCCATCGCGAAGCCGAAGGCAGCCAGCATGGCCAGGTACGGATAGACCACGCTCATGTTCAGCAATTTCGATTGGAGACGGATGCGGTAGCCGAAGCCGACATCGCCCACCAGCATTTCCGCAGCGATCAGGAAAACCATGGCCGGACCGATGACCAACCGCAGCGCGTCGATCAATTTCGGAAAAACGTAGCGGAAGATGATCGTCCCAATCACCTCGGTGTGCGAGGCGCCGAGCGTATAGGCTTTGAATTGCAATTCGTCGGGGAATTCCTTCACCGCCAGATACACGGTCATCGCCAGGGTCGGCAGAATCCCAAACGCGATCATGGCCACATACATGTTTGTGCCGGTACCCACCAGGACAAAGAATACAGCCAGAGCAGCCGTCGGCGGCACCTTCGCCAACAGCGAAAGCGGGGGATAGAAGAAGGATTCCATCGGCGTAAAGCATCCCATGAGCATGCCGAGAGCGAGCGCGCCCAAAGTGCCCAGCGCCAGGCCCAGGAACAATCGCGTGCCGCTGGCCTTGGCGTCTTCGACCACCCAACGATCCCGGGAACGGCTGTTCACTTCGAATGCGCTGACTACGCCGTGCTTCAGTTGCGTCCAGGTCGGAATGGTGGTGTCGTCCGGATTTTTCTGGTGCTGGCGATGCGCCAGATAAGTGTAAGCGCCAAGGAAAAGAATCAGCGAAAGGATTCCAAGGAAGATTGCAGTCCTGGGCTGGATGGGGCGGCGGATCATTTCAGGCGGCTTCTAGCGCGCAGCTCCAGAGGAGCGGCATATTTATAGCAAATACCAGAAGGCAATATGAGCCCCGTAGGGGCGGCATTGTATTGGAAACCGGCGCGTGAGACTCTCGCTTCGCCATCATGGATGCCGCTCCTACGGAGCTTTATTCCTTCTGGCTGTGTTCACTATAAACATGGCGCCCCGCCGGGGCTGGTGACGGGACATAGTCCCACTGGACCTACTTCATTTTTTCACTGGCGAGCTTGATGTAGGAAGGATCAAACCGCAGCGCGACGCCACCGGTTTCCGCCTTGGTTCCGTAGCCAACCTTGGGAGCGGTCGCCGTGATCTCATGGCTCACGCAGAAGTCCACCACCTTTTTCATGATCGCCTGCAGGTCGTTGCCGGTTAGCACATCCAGGCCCGCTTTGGGTGTGCTGTAGAACTTGGTTTGCTGCACCACCTTTTTCATCGAAGCCAGGTTGAGGTGCGAAAACTTTTCACCCAAGGCGACCAGCGTTTCATCACTGGTCTTCGGATCGGCAATTCGCTGGTTGACGGCATAGTAGGTATCAATCACCGCGCAGGCAAAGTCCTTCCCGCCCGGCTTGTCCAGTGAAGCCTGTGCAACCACGACGCAATCGATAATCTCATTGGGAATGGTGGTCGAATCGAACAGCACCTTCGCGTCCCTGCGTTTATTGAGCGTTTCCAGGACGAACGGGTTCCAGACCACGATCCCTTCGATGTCCTTTTGCTTTTGCTGCATGGCGACGGCGGCCGCGCCAGGATCCATATTGCTGAACCTGTGGTCCGTTTCCTTTTCGCCGAGCAGTTCGAGGTTCCGGACGAAGCAATACTCCGAAACGCTTTTGGCCAGACCATAAACCTTCTTTCCTCGGAGCTGCTTGATGTCCGCGATGGTGTTGACGACGATCAGAGCATCGGCGCCGTAACTCGTGGAGGTCGGAAGAATCACAGTGGATGGCCGGCTGAGGGCTGGATTGAGCGCATCCATGTTGGTGATGCACACGGCGTCGCATTGGCTGGAGCCGTACATGGACAGACACGGATCGTATTCGGCCTCTTTCAGGACGATATCCACGTTCCACTTCCTCTCCAGTGGCCCAAGCCGCCCGGCGCGTCCATCAATCAACTTGTAAACATGGGCCACGCCGAACACGCTCCACGAGGGATATTCGCTCCAGGCGAGCGAAAAGGAGGGCGCGGCCGCGAAGCATGGCGAGACAGAAGTCGCCGCCGTCCCTACAAGAACCAGGGCCGATGTGATTTTGGTGAGCAGTTTCATTTTGTTATTCCTTTCCATTGAACGTCAAAGCAGGGTTCGCGAATGCGCAATTCACTCCGGTAACGAGGCGCTCTTCTCCGAGGTTGGTGTTTTGGCAGCCGTGGATTTTGCTTCCGTCTTTTCCGCCAATCCAATCAGTGAATCGAACTCCGTGCTGGCGGAAGTCCTGCGCGCGTAGTCGAGAAATTCCGCCTCCTGCGCCTTGGTGTCCGTGCCCGCGATCTCTTTGGAGATGCGCGCCTCGGCTTTGATCTCCTGCCGCAACTGCCGCATCCGCTGCAATTCTTCGGCCGAACCGTCCTTGGCAATTCCGGCCACCATGTCGGCGAGGTCACGCTCCTGTTTGGCGGTGATGACGTCAGCCACCGCATCGGCCGCCTCCGATTTGATCTTCTCCACGTCGCGCAGGAGCTGTTGCAATTGCACTTTGTGCTCGCCAATCGACTTGGCGTACCCAGTGATGTCGCGTTCCAGCTCTGTGATGTGATCCTGCTTTTCCGCCAGTGTGGACGAAAAGTCATTGTAGGCAGCCAGACATTTCTGATAATCCTCCGTCGCCTGGATTTCCTCTTTCGTCTTCCCGGTTTTGGTAAGCGAGTCCACCATTTGCTTGGCCTTGCCCAGGGCCCCGGCCTTGAGCCGCTCCAGTTGCCCCACATCTTCGGTCAGCGCCTTGACGCGGGCCATTTTGTTTTCCTGCTGTGCGATCAGGCCGGCGACCGCTTGCTTGTAGATGTGGATTTGGCTCACCTTGTCCCGCACGATCGTGTCGTATTTGGCCCGGATCACGTGCGGATTGGAATCGATGACCCGGCGGGCGGAATCGAGCCGGCCCGTCAACAGATAACCCACCGCTTTAAACCATCTGACAATTGCGCCAATCATAGTTTTTGTCCTTTGCTTTTTTGGTCTAGCTGAAGCGACTGCTCATGGGTTTTGAAGCCAGCCTCTTTTACCAGTGAATTAACCCGCTCTTCAACCACTTTCGCCACCGCCAGGCTCTGATCGAGTTCCTCGCGAATGCGCGACAGCTCCGCCGTGGACCCGCTGCCGGCGCTCATCGTTTGCAAGGCCACCAGCGTATCGCTGAGTTGCTGGATGCTCGCCTGCACGTCGGCAATGGTTTTCTCGCGCTGATCGAGCAACGGCTTGCGGGCAGCGGTCGTGTTCAGCTTTTGGGCCGTCTGCCACAATCTCAACGTCTGCTGAAGGGATTGGACGCACTGATCAAACATCTGGCCGACCATGAATTGAACTTCGATAGCGGAGCTGAGATGGATTTCCGAACAAGCGGCCTCGGCCTCTTCGAAAGCTTTCAGCAAGGCGCGCAAGTCCCGCAACGCCGTTTCGGGCCTGGGATCCTTGTCTGAAGAGGTCAATTGCCCGTCCAGTTCATCGAGAGCCTTTTGTTTGGCGTTCTGTTCCTCGCGGCTTAATTCCATCGAGACTTCCCGCGAAATCTTCTCTCCATTCACAAGCAGGCGCGTGACCGCCGCGCCGCACGCGCCCAAAATGCCCGCCACGCCCGCGAACAAGCCGATGGCTGGATTCCAATTCAACGCCCACGTGGCGGTGATGGAAGTTACGCCGAGCATAAAGGGAAGCACGGAAACAGGACTGCCGAACACCCGAAGGAGGACCCTTTTCTTAAGTTTCTTCTCGTCCAGCATGGCAGCGCGTCGATCTGTTGGACCGAATATTGGACAGAATTGAGTGATTGAACACAACTATATAGGAACGCGGACGTCTCGTCCGTCAGTGGCATTGACGCATGACGTCTGAGTGAGAGGCGGACGAGACGCCCGCGCTCCCATGCATTTGGGCTCGCCGCTTGCATCTCAGTAAGGCACTTGTCCAACCACAAACGAAACCGCCTGGGCTTCCCCGCTTTTGAGCGTGGAAGGCGCGGCTTCGGTTCGGATGCGATTGCCATTAATCCCCTGGGCAACCAGGAATTGCGCCGCCGCTTCTGCGCGTGATTGCGCCAACTGACGATTGGCTTCCGGGTCGCCTTCGGCGCGAGCGTGACCGACCACGCGCAGATAGAATTGCGGAAAGGATTGCAGCCGCTTCGCCAACTCCTGAAGGTCGCGTTCGCTTTGCACGCTGATGTTGGCCGAGCCGCGGACAAAGACAATTGGCTCCAATTTCAATTCGCCGACGGGGCGAAGACCATTCCATTGTTCGGCGGTCAATGCCGCCAGCTCCTTTTCGGTGCGGACCTTCTCGGTGTCACCGGATCCGATCTCGGCAATCAGATTAAGCCCCTTGCCGGGATGGAAATTGGCGGTGCGCATTTCCGAAAGGATTTGGCTGTAGAACAGCGTGTGATGCTTGCCACCGAGCGGATCCTGCGGCAGCGCCTGGGTCTTGATCAGCACATCCATAATGTTTCCGATGATGTCCTCCAAATGTTGAACCCCGCCCTGTTCCTTGCCTGACACCAGTCCGAAATGTCCATAATTTTCCAGCGTGTTTTTCCATTGGATGCCCTGAACGACCTGTTTGGCCTGCGCTTCATCGAGGTTTTCGGCGCCTGTCTTGCGCGCGTCTTCCATGACCAGATTCACCATTCCGTTGGGCTGCTGATTGTAGGCATAAGCCGCGCGACAATACGCTTCCACCACCGCCTTCACGACATCCGGATGATCGCGCAGAAACTGTCTTTCCGCCACCAGCACATCGACGATGTAGCCTTTGAGCTTTGCGCTATCGAGCAACACCTGCGCGCCTTTTTTTTCCAGCGCCTTCGAGACGTATGGTTCCCACAGCACGTAAGCGCGCTTTTCATTTGGGCTGGCGGCGCGAAACATCTTGAAGACCGCGCCCGCGCCGTCGGCTTCCACCCACCATTTGCTCGTCAGCCTCGGCAGGTTGAAATGGGCGACCACCACGCGCGCCAGAAATTCACTCGGAGAATTGGGCGTGAGCACGATCCGGGCGTCTGGATCGTTCAGACTCTGCAAACTGGGAACGGCGCTTTGATAGGCCACAATGGCATCGCCACCCTTCGTCTCGTCAATCACCAGAACAACGCTTGCAGGGAAATCGCCCGCTTTGGCCCCGGCCGTTATCAAGGAATCAATGGTGAAAACAGCCAACTGCACCTTGGCGCTTTGCAACGCCTTCAAGCGCGCGGTGTAGTCGGCCTTGTCATCCTGAAAGGTCAACTTGAGTTGCTTGGCCTTGAGTTCCTCCTTCACCGCATCCGAACGCAAAATACAATAGCCGGAGAAGGAATCCGCCGCGACGATGATCTCTGTCTTATACTGGCTGGCCGAGCCGGTTGCGCCCTTGAGTTTGTCTGACAGATAGGGGTGAAGCAGAAATTTATAAGCCACACCCAGCACCGCCAGAATCACGCACCAGATTACGGCGGCCAAAAGGCAACCCTTGGCGCGCGTATCGCTCATCGACGCGCTCCCTTCCTGGCCTTGCCAATGATGGAAAACAGGATCAAAAGGCCGATGATGACCGGCCACTTGGGAAAGCTCCCGCGATGCGAGTGCGACGGGCTGGACGCGGGCGCCGGTGGCGAGGCTGACGCTGAGGGTGCCGGGCTTGACGGCGATGCTGGCGGTGGCGGATTTACTTTGGGACTCGGGCTCGCTGGCGCCTCGCCGCTACTCTTCGGTTTCGTGCCCAGGGGATGGTTCGCAACCGTCGAGACGGCCTGGAGCATGGCCAGTGCAACCTCGTTTGGGATGGGTGCAATCAGATCAAATGCCTCGGCCTGGGCGACGTCGGCGCCTGTGTTCGATACTTCAGCGAAAACTTCCGAAAGGGCGCGCCGCAACGACGCCGGATCGTTCGCGGCCCGGTAGAAATGAACTTTGGTCGCCAGGGTGTGCGTCTGTTTCATCCCCACGCCGATGACATCGACGGTGATGCCGCGCGAAACGAGCTCCGGCGTGTATCGATCAACCAACGGTTGATCTTGCGCCTCTCCATCCGTCACGATCAGCAAGCGATAGCTACCATAACCAAACTGTTTGGCCCGCTCTTCCAACAGGCGATCCGCGCCCTTCTTAATGTATGCGCCCAGAGGCGTGCCGCTGTTCGGTTGCGGCAGATCGATGGCTCGCATCAGCTCCGCATCGTTGCGCGGGCCGAGCGGATACACCCAGTCGTTACGGAGATTCCCTGCACTGAAGACCAGCAATCCAATGTGCGTTGATTGCGGAACCTTTTGCAGGACTTCCTTCAAGGCCGCCTTGGCTGCGGTCATCTTGTCGCTTCCGGTGCCAGCCAATCCCTGTTTCATCGACCCCGAGGCATCGAGCACGATGACAACATACTCACGCGCTTCCTGGGCGCACACCGAGTAATCGACGGCGCCCGCGAGCGTGAGAGCAATGGTGATTGTCGCGAGTCGGCACGCAGTCGTAGCGCAGGGTTCCGATCTGCTATGTCGCCGATTTCCAATCGGCTGGCCGTCCGCACCAGTGCAGGCACTTGAATTGTTCAACCGTCTGCAGGTTGGAAACCTGCGACCCAGCCGATTGAAAATCTGCGCTACGAGCCAGGCGACCGGGCTGAAGGTTTGCTGTGATGGCATAGGCAAACTTAGAAATCGAAGTCCGCCGCCTTGGTGGCTTCAGCCGGCACGCGCACCAGACGGAATTCGACCCGCATATTCTGCTTGGCCTGCTCCATATTCGCCGGCTTGGCCACAAACGGCTCGCGGATCCCGACGCCCACCGCCTGGATCTGCGATTTGTCCAGCGCCAGGCCCTTGGCCTTGGCGTATTCGATGATCGAATCCCGCACCGCTTCCGACCGGCTGCGCGAAAGATTCAGAGCCGCCTGCATGGTCTCTCGCGGATTGACGTCGGTGACACCATCGAAGGAACCGCCTTCAATCAGTCTCACCAGTGTAGCCGTTGAACCCAAGTCCAGGGGCTGGCCGTTGAGCGAGTAGGAGTAATTTCCACGGGTGCCCGACTGCTTCAGGACACCTTTCTGAATGCCGGCCTTGACCAGTTCCAGCAGCGTCTTGGTCGGATCCGCGTGACCACGAATGGCAATGACGGCATTGCCGAACTTATCGGCCGTCTCGACAACTCGCTGATACTCTCCGCCATATTGCACCGCGCTAAAGCTGGTTTGGTTGGGCTCAAAATTGATCGTGAAGGACACGATGGTCCGATCATCCAAAGTGCCGCCGGCGCTCAACGCCTCGATCTCCTCCCGAACGGCCTCGGCGCGGAAGCGCTCGGTCCGCTCCATTTCGATTCGGGAAAGATATTTGACGAAGAGCGGCGATTTGTAATCCAGCCCGGAAGGAAGAAGTCCCATCTGCTCTTTGGCGTAACCGCGGCTGACCGCCAGGTCCAGCGCCGACTTCTGAAATGCCTCGAAGCCGTGCAGATTTCCCTGCTGAGTGAAGAATGCCACGTTGCCCGGATAACCCACAAAGGTGCAGTCGGAGAGCAATCCATGCGCATCATCGAGCACGGGAATGGTGGTTTTGCCATAAATGTCCTGCGTCATCTGCAACAGATTCTTATAGGGCTGCGAGCCTTTGGCTTCGTATTGCTTCTTCAACTCGATGATTTCTTCGCAGGCCTTCAGATAGCCCGCCACGAATTTGGTTACCAGGTCCTTGTTGGCGTCGTAGAAATCTTTGCGGCAGACATAGACGTCGGCAATGGAGCGCGACAATTCCGCAGTCGAAACCAGCACGCGGGCGCCCTTGATCGTGCCTTCGGCGCCAGTGCCAATCTTCTGCAGGCCACCGCAAAGCCCGACCATGTCCGGCGTGATCGCAAAACAGGCATCGATGTCGCTGCGTTTCTTGAAAAGTTCCGCCGGCGAATTCTCCGAGCCGGTCAAATCTTTGGTCCAGACCACCTTGATGTCATCCCAGGTCAACCTGGCCGTCTTCAGGATGTCATCCAACATGCCGACGTGTGGTCCGCCCTGTTGCAACGCAATCGTCTTGCCCTTCAGGTCTGTGACGGTGCGGATATTCTGCCGCGCCACCATGTGATCGCCCGCCGACCAGGTCATCTGCAAAATCACGACGCCCTTGGTGCGTGGATCCGACCCGATGACTTCCGAGGCCAATCCGATCATGTGAAAGGTGCCGCGCAGAAATGGGGTCTTGCCGGCGCGATAATCCCGCACTTGCTGGACAAAGTCGTCGCCGGGAACCAGCTTCAAATTCAGGCCCTGCTTTTGAAAGAGTGTGCCGGACTTGGTTGCCAAACCACCATTGGCATAAAACGTCGCCATGTCCCCACCCCACGTGATGAAGGGAACCTGAAGCGGCGACGTTTGTGTGACGGGCGCCACGCTTCCCGGGCCGACCAATTCGAGGAAGCGCTTTTCCTGCGCGTGTCCGCTCGGGCACAGCGACAGCAATGTGAGCGCGGCGGTCACCAGAAACCTATTGGACATGCAGCGGGTCGCAGACCCGCGCTCCCGGAGCGCGCCTCTGTGAGGCGCAAAAAATCGTTGACGCATCATGTTCGTTCCTTTCTGCGGCGATACAGCATGTCTCTTCTCTTCGTCGATTCTGAATTCCATTCAGTCTGAGATGCCGCCGTCTGTGAACATCACCTCGCGCCGTCCCCAGGTCGAAAACGGACTCATAACCGACGCGGACCTCAAGACGATGAAGCTAATAACGGAAAGCTACGAGCAGTGCAATTACACTTTTGCGGGGCAATTGTAAGAAATGAGAAAGCGCTTTGCACTCTTTGGCAGGCGCACTCGACCGCCTGCTTTACCCATTTGACAAAGCCCGCGCCGGAACCGAGCTTTGTCCAGGGACAAAACTATGAAAACGATCTCCATATTGCTTCTCGTTCTCGGGGGTGCGGTGGCGATCAGTCGCGCCCAAACCAACGAGGCCGATGTGAGTAAAACCCGGCTGGCGCCTCCTCCGAAGAGTTCTGATCAGATGGTAACGTATCAGACCAATGTGCCTTATGCTCGCAGGTTCGGTGACATGCAGATCACTTATGGCGGCGTGATCCAGGATATGAGGCGTGGCGGCGCGCGCCGTCTGCTGGAGCCGGCAGCGGCCAACGGGCCGGCCCGGCCGTTCGAGAACGTGTCGGTCAATCCTCGCACCGGGAAAGCCGAAGGGATTCTCCTTTTCTCAGTCAAGTTCTGAGGTGTTCTTCGTCTCAGTCCTCTCTTTCGCCAACTGGGGATGCTATCCCCGGCTATGTCAGCCCGGCGGGCTAAAGCTGGGTTAAGCTTGATGCTGCATTCGTCCTCTGCTTAGAAACCGAGATGCTCCCGTGGTGGCCCGCGGTGTGACCCGTCTGTCTTTGGCTTTGCCCTCACCTCAGGCTGGGCTTATGCTGGCTGGAGAGCTAAATGACACGAAGCGTTTTAGTGCCCGTTGTCGCGCTGGTCGTGCTCGGCGTGACGGCTTGCAACCATGCATCGAAACCTCAAACTAATTCTATTGTGCCAACCAATTCGTTGAAACATCCCGCCGCGCACACGAACCGTCTCGCCCGGGAAAAATCGCCTTACCTGCTCCAGCATCAGCATAACCCGGTGGATTGGTTTGCGTGGGGCGATGAGGCATTTGAAAAGGCACGCCAGGAGAACAAACCCATTTTCCTGAGCATCGGCTATTCGACCTGCCATTGGTGCCACGTGATGGAACGTGAGTCGTTCGAAAACCAGCAGGTCGCTGATTATCTCAACCAGCATTTCGTCAGCATCAAAGTGGACCGCGAAGAGCGTCCGGATGTGGACAAGATTTACATGACATTCGTCCAGGCCATGACCGGCCAGGGCGGCTGGCCGTTGAATGTGTTTCTTTCCCCTGACCTGAAGCCGTTTTATGGCGGCACCTACTGGCCGCCGGAAAACAAATCTGGCCGCACGAGCTTCTCGCAGGTGTTGCAGCAGGTTGACAAAGCGTGGAAGGAACGCCGCGATCAATTGACCGGCTCTTCCACCGAGTTGCATCGGCGCCTGGGACAGCTCACCTCGCGTCAAAATCTCAACCCGCTGGTCCTGACGACCGCTGTGCTGCGCGATGCGGGCGGACTTCTCAAGGAAGGTTACGACCGCGTCCATGGCGGCTGGGGGCACGCGCCGAAATTTCCCTCCCCCAGCCATCCTTCGTTCCTTCTGCTCTACGGGGTGAAGTTCAAGGATGAGGAAGCCGTGAGGATGGTGCTGCACACATGCGAGCGGATGGCGGCCGGTGGCATTTACGATCAGCTTGGCGGAGGCTTCTCACGCTACTCGGTCGATGAGAAATGGCTGGTGCCGCACTTCGAGAAAATGCTCTACGACAACGCGCAGCTGCTCGGCCTCTACCTGGATTGCTATCTGGTCAGCGGCGAGCCGGGTTATGCGACGTGGCGCGGCGACATCATCCGCTACGTCCTGCGCGACATGACGCATCCGGAAGGCGGCTTTTATTCGGCGGAGGACGCCGACAGCGAAGGAAAGGAAGGAAAGTTTTATGCCTGGACACGTGAGGAGTTGTCGAAACTGCTGACGCCGGAAGAACTCAATGTGGCGGTGAAGTTTTTCGGGATCACCGAGGCGGGAAATTTCGTCGATCACAGCGATCCAAATCCGTTGCCCAATCAAAACGTCCTCAGCGCGGCCACCACGAATCTTTCACCGTCCGAGGAAACGGCGCTCAAATCCGCCAAAGAGAAAATGTTCAAGACGCGCAGCAAGCGGGTGCGTCCTCATCGCGACGACAAGGTGCTCGCTTCCTGGAACGGCCTCATGCTCGGCGCCCTGGCCCGCGCCGGCGCCGTGCTGGGTGAGGATGCCTATCGGGCCGCGGCGGAGAAGAATGTCGCCTTCCTCAAGAGCAAGCTATGGGATGAAAAGAGCCAAACGCTCTACCACCGCTGGCGCGACGGCGAGCGCGACAGCGTGCAGTTGCACGAGGCCTATGCGTTCCTGCTTGGCGGCGTGATCGAACTCTATCAGTCCACCCTGGCGCCAAAGTATCTGGAGTTCGCCATCGCGCTGGCCGAATCGATGCTCAGCAAATTTTATGACCGTGAGGATGGCGGTTTCTGGCAGAGCGGCCGCACGAGCGATTTGATTTTGCGAGTAAAAGAGGATTACGACGGAGCCGAGCCTTCGGGCAATTCCGTGGCCGTGATGGCCTTGTTGAAGCTCGCCGCCATCACCGACCGCAAAGATTTCCGGGAAGCAGCCGAGAAGACGCTGCGCCTGTTCTCCGATCGGCTGCAGCAGATGCCCAATGCGGTTCCTTACCTGTTGCAGGCGCTCAACTTTTCATTGGAGGAGCCCAAACGCGTGGTGGTGGCTGGAGACGTCACGTCGCCTGAGGCCCAAAAGCTGGTGCATGCGGCGCACTCAGTTTATCAGCCGAACAAAGTGGCGTTGGGCACAGCGGGCCCCGTCGAATCCTTTGCGAAAACATTGCCCGTCAAGGACGGCAGGCCCACTGTTTACCTGTGCACCGGCACCGCGTGCCAGGCGCCGACCCATGATCCGGAGAAGGTGAAGCAGTTGCTCAAGTAACCTGTGCCGCGCCGGCGTTTCGAGTTCCGCCTTCAGATGTAATACATCTTTTCCTTGTCCGCGCCTTCATCGAGCAATTGCTGAAAGGTGATGGCGTCAGCCGCTTCGTCCAAAGTCTTCTGCAAATGCTTCCATGCTTTGCGGAGCTCCGGAGAGCATTGGGGATCGTTGAGCGCGGGGGAATCGAAAACCTGGCCGTGCACCGCGCGAAGCACGTCGCCCAGGGTGATCTCCGTCGGAGCGCGGGCGATCAAATACCCGCCTTCCTTTCCACGCAGGCTGCGGACGATGTGCTGTGACTTCAGTTCGATCAGAATTTGCACAAGATAGTTCGCAGGAATGTCCTGCTCGTCGGCCAATTCCTCGACTTTCAAGGCTCCGCCGGTGGGATAATGACGCGCCAGGCCAAGCACAGCGCGCGCGGCATAATCGCTTTTGACCGAGAGTTTCACGGACGGAACTTAAGCGGCCGGGGACGCGTGCGCAATCAATTCTCAGGCAGAACGATTCAGTTGAAAAAGGAGAGCGCGACCGTCCCGGTCGCTCCCGTCGGCGTCCCGCCGATGGGTTTGAAACGTCGGAGACCTCACCGAATTGTGCGCGGGCTCGACGTGTGAGAGTTTTCGGCGGGACGCCGAAAACTGCGGGCGAGACGCCCGCGCTCCTCCAATCGACTGAGTCGTTCCAGGCCAGTTCTCCACTCTCGTCCGCAAACAGCGCAGTCCCCCATTCGGGCCATATTCATCCGATCGCGCCACGGGTAGCATTTCGAAATGAGTTCCACCGTTCGCGAAGCGAAAGTGGTCATTGTGGGCGGAGGCATTATCGGCTGCAGCGTCGCTTATCACCTCGCGAAACTTGGCTGGAAGGAGATCCTGCTGCTGGAGCAAAACGAATTGGCCGGCGGCACCACCTGGCATGCGGCGGGGCTGATTGGCCGCCTGCGCACCACCACTTCCACGACCAAGATCAACAAATACAGCGCCGAACTCTACGCGGCTCTGGAACGGGAGACAGGTTATTCGGTCGGTTGGAAGCAGGTGGGCAGCTTGATCGTGGCGCGGTCCAACGAACGGATGACTCAATTGAAACGCACCGCCGCGATGTCCGAGTGGCTGGGCGTCGAGGTGCAGATGATTGGCGCAAAGGCCGCGTTGGAAAAATGGCCGCTGTTGCGCATCGACGATGTGCTGGGCGCGGCGTGGTTGCCGCACGATGGCAAGGTCGTGCCCAAGGAAGTCGCGTTGGCTTTGGCCAAAGGAGCGCAGGCGCAGGGCGTGAAAATAATCGAGCATGCGCGCGTGATCGAAGTCCTTCATCAAGGTGGCCGTGCGATCGGCGTGCGTGTGCAGCCTTCGCAACCCTCAACCCCACATCCTCCGTCCCCGGTGGCAGTGAAGGCTGACTATGTCGTGCTCACCGGCGGCATGTGGACGCGTCAACTTGGGCTGGCCTGCGGCGTGAGCATTCCGCTCTATCCAGTCGAGCATCATTATGTGGTGACAGAGCCGCTGGAGGGCGCGTTCGACGAATTGCCCGTGGGCCGCGATCCCGACTTGTGCATCTACTTTCGCGGCGAAGGTCAGGCCGTCATGCTTGGCGCCTTTCAAAGCTTTTCCAAGCCGTGGCTGGTTGACCGTGTGCCAGATAATTTCTCCTTTCAGCTCCTCGAACCGGACTGGGAAAAATTCGCTGAGCCATTGAAGAATGGAAAACACCGCATCCCGGCGTTGGAGACAGCCCAATTCGCCAAGTTCGTCAATGGCCCGGAAAGCTTCACGCCCGACAACAATTTCATCATGGGCGAAGCGCTGGAACTCAAAAATCTCTTCGTCGCCGCCGGCTTCAACTCCGTCGGCATCGCCAGCGCCGGCGGGGCTGGAAAATATCTGGCCGAATGGATGATCGAAGGCCAGCCGACCATCGACCTCTGGTCGGTGGACATTCGGCGCTTTGCCCCGTGGACGAACAACGTTGCCTTCCTGCGCGAGCGTGTCACCGAGGTGCTCGGGCTGCACTACCAACTGGCCTGGCCCAACCGCGAATTCGAGACGGGCCGCAACCTGCGCCAATCGCCGCTGCACGAGCGTCTCGCCGCGCAGGGCGCCTGTTTCGGTGTCAGGAATGGCTGGGAGCGGCCCAACTGGTTCGCGCGCCAGGGAATGAAACCGGTGGCTCAATACGCCTTCGAGCGTCAAAACTGGTTCGACTGCCACGCTGCCGAACATCGGGCCGCTCGTGAACATGTCGCGATCTTCGATCAGACCGGTTTTGGCAAATTCATTTTGAAGGGACGGGACAGCGTTTCGCTCCTCCAGCATCTTTGCGGCAACGACGTGGATGTGCCGATTGGCCGGACCGTCTATACCGGCATGTTCAACGAACGCGGAGGATTCGAGACCGATCTCACGCTGGTGCGTCTGGCCGAGAACGAGTTTTATCTTATCACCGGCACCTCTCAAGCGGGGCGGGACTTCAACTGGATCACGCGCCACATCCCGCCGCGAGCGCAGACGGAACTGATCGATGTCACCGAAGCCTATGCGGTCATCGGACTGATGGGTCCAAGTTCGCGAGCATTACTGCAACGGGTCAGCGACGCGGATCTTTCGAACGCGCGCTTCCCGTTTGGAACGGCCCGGGAAATTGGGATTGGCCGGGCTGCTGCGCGTGCCATTCGGATCACTTACGTGGGCGAACTCGGTTGGGAACTTCACGTGCCGATGAGCCAGGCCGCGCTGGTCTATGACACGCTGGCCGAAGCCGGACGGGATCTTGGCCTCACCAACGCCGGTCATTACGCCATCAACTCATTGCGTTTGGAGAAGGGTTATCGGGCCTGGGGCGCCGACATTTCTCCGGATGACACGCCGTTGGAAGCCGGACTTTCGTTTGCGATCGCGTGGGATAAGAAGATTCCCTTCATGGGTCGCGAAGCGCTGTTACGACAGAAGACGGCCGGGATAAAGCGTCAGTTGGCAATCTTCGTGTTGCAGGATCCGGAACCTGTCTTATGGGGCGGCGAGCCGATTTATCGCGATGGCCAGGCCGTTGGCTACACCAGTTCCGGCTCCTACGGCCACAGCGTTGGCGCCGGAATAGGCATGGGCTACGTGACCAACGTTGAAGGCGTGAACGCTGATTTCATCAAAACCGGCCGTTACGAGATTAACGTCAATGGGCGCCGGTATCCGGCCTCGGCACATACACGCCCGCCCTACGACCCGGATCGGAAGCGGATCCTGGCTTGAACGCGAAACCGAGCGCGCAAGCCCTTCAACGTTTTGCATTCTGCGTTGCCAGTTCTGCGCCGGCCATCGCAGTGGCTAACCGGTGACGACGAACAAAGTAAAGACAACTGCTGAGCAGGCAAATGACGCCCAGCACCGACATGAAGCAGGTAAAGCCCTTGAAAAAGCCGAATCTGGACAAGTCGCTTTGGGCCAGGTCACGGTATAGCTGCACTCCAACCGAACCGGTGTAACCGATCGCGTCCGCCAGGTAGATCGCGAAGACAGCCGTGCCGACGAAACGGGTGGAAGCAAGCAGACGCTCGAACAGCACCGAACCATACGGCACGTAGGCGAGATAAGAACCCAGCCCCGTCAGAATCATCCACCAAAAACCGCTGATGAGTTTGGCCTCAAAAAGAAGCGTGCTCACACCCAGGAGGCCAACGCCCACAGTCATGACACAGAAAGCTGCCATTAACCCCATGCGATTATTCTTGATCAGATTCAGCAACGCCAGCGCGCCCATGACGCCGAACATGACGACAGTTTCGGCCCTGGAAATAATGGTCCTGTTTTCCCGGTAGGAATAGCCGAGGCTATCGAAGATTTCGACCTGGTAGTTGTCACGAAAATCGCGGTACGCGGTCAGAAAACAGTAGGCCAGGCAGAGCAGCACCAGTCCAAAGCCAAATTGCTTCAGAAAAGCGAGGCGATCCGAACGATCCATCGGTTCGCGTTGCCCTCTGGCCGCCACGTCCAGTTCCGTAGGTCGTGGCAATTGGTTTAGCAGCCAGACCGCCAGAAGAAACAGGGGAAGAAAGTGCAACCCGGTCACCGCCGGCATCCAGGCCTCGCTGACCTGGCCAAAGGCCCTGCTCAGTGTTGGACCAATCAGGGGGACGCCGGCCCACCAGGTTGCCGCCGTGCCCTCAATGAAGGAACGGCCTACATCTTTGACGATGCCGCTGGAAACGATGTAGGAGCAACTCAATCCTGCCAGCAGAAGCTCCGAGGTTCGCCTCCCTTCCAGGTACCATACGACCAATCCCCAAACCATTCCCAGAGGCAGCCCATTCAGGAAGATCGCGACGACTTTCAAATTGTTCGGCACGAGGCCGAAGAGGATCAACGCCGCCTCAGCCCAAAGCACCAGGAAGATCAAAGCAAATGCGCGCCTGGCCGGCGTGATCTCCGAGCACACCTTGATTCCGATGTATTTTGAAAGCGCATATCCCATGATTTGGCTGATGACAATGGCGGTCTTTAACTCGACTGCCGAATTGAGAAACATTGCGCCTTCGAACCTGGCGGCGGCAAAAGGTTTGCGGAACGCATACATGCAGAAATAAGTCGTGAAGGCGGCGAACACCGCGTAGGCCACAAAAACCGGTCCGGGAACCGTCTCCAAAAACGGAGTCAACCGGCCGCGTTTGGCGAGTGGATGACTCATCGGCAGAAACCCATCTTGTGAATCGTTGGATGGAGCTCAAACAACGGCCTGGTTGCCATAAAGGTCAATGGGAAGAACTTTCGCGAATCAATTTCTATGCCGGCATTGCTCGTTCCCGAATCATGCTGTCGTGCCACTGGCCTTGTCCAGCAGCAATCAGGCTGGCACGGAGAATTTCACGTTGCTGGCCGGCGCCACGTTGGCTGTCATGCTCCTGCTGCCGAAGTGGAATGCGCTGCCAACGCTTCAACCACGCTCCACTTTACGGAAAAACCCTGAGGCACGGGCGCGTACTTTTTCGGTGCCGGAAAAGCGTGGTCGGCTCGATAGCGGACGCGCCGTTAATTCCGTAGAACTCCCCGCAACAGGTTACGTGGAATGGCTGGCGGGAGAGGCGGTGCTCATAACGTTCGCTTCCGCCGGCTTCCATCCTAGAATGGAAACATTTTTTGCATTTGCGCGGCTGCTGAAGCGGGAACGCGAAAGGCTGAAACGGACAGTTCAGAACGCGTGTCAGGCAGACCAGCCTTGCGACAGGCCACTGCAAACAGAGCTTCCAGTTGATCCGCCAGAATCCCTTCGCCTCGCATCCGCGTGCCAAAGTTTGGATCATTGAGCCGTCCCCTTCGGATGGCCCGAATGTGATTGAGGACTTTGTCCTTTCGCTCCGGGAAATGACGGCCCAGCCAGTCCTCAAATAAATCCTTGACCGCAAAGGGCAATCGCACGGGCACATAACCGGCCCACTTTGCGCCGGCCTTTACCGCGGCGGCAATAATCGCGGGGATCTCATGATCGGTGAGGCCAGGGATGACCGGCGCCACCAGCACGCCGACCGGCACGCCCGCCCGGCTCAACGCTTCGATGGCGGCGAGCCGATGGTTCGGCAATGAAGCGCGCGGCTCCAGCTTCGGCGTCAGCGTCGCATCCAGGGTGGTCACGGAAATATTCACCGCCGCCGCATTGTCCCTTGCCAGGTCGCTCAGCAAATCAATGTCCCGTGTCACCAGATAGTTCTTGGTGATGATGCCGACCGGGTTCCGGAATTCGGCAAACACTTCCAGGCAACGCCGCGCCAGTTGGAGTTTTCGTTCGATGGGTTGATAACAATCGGTCACCGTGCTCATGGCGACGACCTGCGGCTTCCACTTCGGCGAAGAAAGTTCCTGGCGCAAAAGTGCCGGGGCATTTTCCTTCACCATGATCCTGGTTTCGAAGTCCAGGCCGGCGGAGAAGCCCAGGTACTCATGGGTGGGTCGCGCAAAGCAGTAAATGCAGCCATGCTCGCAACCGCGATAGATGTTGATGCTCGCTTCGAAACCGACATCCGGGCTGTCGTTGAACGTAATGATCTTGCTGGTGGTGTCCTTGAGAAACTGCGTGGCAGGCGCGGAGTCTTCCGCCGGATCCCAATCCGCGTCGCGCTCCAGATGGAGTTTCTCGAACCGATTGGCCGGATTGCCGGCGCTGCCTCGGCCTTTGATGGAGGTGGGGTTGCCCACAGCTTGATTCTAACAAGAACGCGGCCAGGATTCAATCACGCGAAGCTTCGCGTTTGACACGCTGCGAATGCACCGGTAACTCTCTTTTCATGAACCAGTGCCCGATGTCCGAAGGTCCTGCTCTCGCCCGACGGCTCGGCGCTTTGTTTTTTGGCGCTCTAATCAGCTTGTCGCCATGGGCTTCGGCTATCGACTGGTATCGCTGGCGCGGTCCGGATCTCAATGGCATTTCCAAAGAGACGGGCTGGTCAACGAGCTGGCCCAAGGAAGGACCCAGACAACTTTGGCAAGCGTCGGTCGGAATCGGTTTTTCATCGGTCTCCGTCAGCAAAGGCCGCCTGTTTACGATTGGCAACGGCGCTGGCAAGGACACGGTCTTCTGCTTCGACGCCGCCAGCGGAAAGGAACTGTGGAAACATTCATATGAATGTCCGCTCGATGCCAAGTACTACGAAGGTGGACCCGGCTCTACTCCCACGGTTGATGGCAACAAAGTTTTTACCTTGAGCAAGCGCGGGCACTTGTTCTGTTTCGAGGCAGCCAGCGGCAAAGTCGTTTGGCGGAAGGATCTGTTGGAGGAGCTGGGCGTCAAGAAACCTGAATGGGGCTTTGCCGGTTCGCCACTGGTCGAAGGCGATTGGCTTATCCTCAATCTCGGCGAGGCCGGGACAGCGGTGGACAAGCGGACAGGCAAAGTCGTCTGGACTTCGGGCAAGGACATCGCGGGTTACGCCACGCCCGTTCCATTTGCTTCTGGTGGTGATCGCGCAGTGGCGATTTTCTCGGGCAAAGCGCTGGTGGCGGTACGGGTTAAGGATGGCAAGGAACTATGGCGTCATCCGTGGGTGGAACGGTGGAACATAAACGCGGCAGACCCGATCGTGGTGGAAAATCAACTTTTCATCTCCACGTTCGGCCGCGGCTGCGCGCTGTTGCGACTGGAGGGCAAGGTGCCGACGCTGGTATGGACCAACAACAACATGGGAAATCATTTTAACAGTTGCGTGTTGCTCGATGGCTGCATTTACGGCATCGATGGGAACACGGACCGAAGCGAGAAAGATCTGCGCTGCCTCGACTTCAAGACGGGCAAGGTCCAATGGCAGTATACAGGTCTTGGCCTGGGGTCGCTCATGGTGGCGGATGGCAAATTGATTGTGTTGAGTGAGCGGGGCGAGTTGGTCATTGCGGAGGCCAGTCCGAAATCCTTTCAGCCCATCGCCCGCGCACAAGTGCTGGGAGGCAAGTGCTGGACGCCACCGGTGCTCTCGAATGGCCGCATCTATTGCCGGAACGCGCGAGGCAAGCTGGTGTGTGTGGATGTCAAAGGCGCGCAAGTCACGCAAGCCCTCCGATAAGATCGAGAGTTTGAGAATCAACCAAGGCTTCGGCTGACCATCTTAAAGCTATGAATACGAATGTTCTGCCAATGACGTTGCTTGCATTCTTCGTTCTCAACGCCGCCGCAGCCGACAGAAACCCTGACTTCATCCCGCTCTTTCCCCAGGACGGAGTGCCCAAGGGCTGGGTCGTCCGCGCGTGGAACGACGTGAGAAACCCGGCTCCGGACAACCCGGTGTGGAAGGTCGAAAAGGGCGTGCTTCACGGCGGCGAGCCGCGCGGAAGCTGGTTGCTCAGCGAGAAGGAATACGGCGACTTTATTCTGGAATATGAATTTAAATTGGGCGAGCGCGGCAACAGCGGCTGCGCCTTGCGCGCGCCACTGTTCGGAGACCCCGCCTTCGATGGAATGGAACTGCAAATGGCCGACCTGCGATACAATCCCAGCGCCAAGGATTCGGAACTCACCGGCGGACTTTATCGCGCCATCGCGCCCGTCAAGCAGGTTTACAAGCCGACGCAATGGAACAAGTACGAGATCACCTGCAAAGGGTCGATGGTAAAAGTCATCCTCAATGGCGAACCGATCCTCAACGTGAACCTGGACGAACAGGACAAAACGGTCCAACGCCACGACGGCTCCGATGCCCCGCCCTTGAAGGATCGTCCGCGCAAAGGCCGCATTGGTTTTCAGGAATTGAGCCGCGGCGACGAGCACGTGCAAATCCGCAACGCCCGAATCAAGGTGCTGGATTGAGCTCGCTCACGCGTGTCGAGCCCCAGGAGCGCGGACGTCTCGTCCGCCCGCGCGATTCCGCGGTCGGCCACGTATCTTCCGTTGTGTGGCACTCGACGAACTTGCGGACGAGACGTCCGCGCTCCTATGGGCCGCGTTGCTTCTCCCGCTTGGAACGATTCACCGCAGCCGTGCGGCAGGCCTCGGCAACCCGCGCGAGGTTTTCCAGAAATTCCTCCTGTTGTTCTTCCGGCAGGACGGTCAGCACTTCCGCCTGCAACGCAATGGCCAGTTCTCTGGCCGTTTCATACTTGCGCTTTCCGCCGGGCAGAAGCTGGATGCGCCGGGCGCGCCGATCCGTTTCATGCGTCTTGCGGGCCAGGAGACCTCCCGTTTCCATGCGCTCCACCAGCGACGCCACGGTGTTTGGGTCGCTGCTCATGAACTGGGTTAACTCTCGTTGGGTAATGCCGCTTTCATCGTTCTCCAGCAAGATCCGCATGACGGTGAATTGATCGGGCGTGATGCCCAGGTGCGCGATGCGCCTTCGAAAGGCCTGGTTCAATCCGTACCAGGCACGCCGCAGCAACGGTGGCAGGCGCCGCCGTTCGGGCGAATCGATGGGCAGAGGCCCGGGTTTAGTGGCGGTTCGCGACACGGTTCACAACTAAAAATGAATGTTGCATCCAGATAATACGTATAGGTATTATCGTGCGCACGACAATTTAGAACGTGTAGAACAGCGGTGGGCGTCTGGGAAGGAAATTTGTTTTGACTGTTGAATCGATCTGGCACAAACCACCCACGTTCACTGGCACAGGATGCACTCATGATTAAAGATTCGATTTCAACTGGCGTCATCGCGCTCGGCCTTTGCGCGCTGCATCTGGCTTTTCCCCCGGAAACCACCGCCGCCGTTCGCGGCTGGCTGAACTGGCGTGGCCCGCAACAAAACGGCACTTCGCAGGAAAAGGGTTTGCCCGACAAGCTGGCGGTGAAAGAGGCGCTTTGGACGGCGGATTTTCCCGGTGGTTCCACGCCGGTGATTGCCAATGGCAAACTCTACATCATCGGTTATCTCGGCGAGGGTCCGGAACTGCAGGAAGGCGTCAGTTGCTTCGACGCCGAGAGCGGAAAGAAACTTTGGCAGGCATTCTTCAGTGATTTCCTGAGCGACATCATTTACAAGCGCTATGCCACTTCCAGCCCCACCATCGATCCAGAAACAGGCAATGTTTATGTCCAGGGCACCCAAGGCATCCTGGCCGCCTTCACCGCCGATGGTAAAATGCTCTGGCAACATTCGATGATGGAAGAGTTCGGACGCCTCACGTTCCCCAATGGACGCACCGCATCGCCCGTCCTCGACGGTGATTTGGTCATCACGCGCGGCATCACCGCCAATTGGGGCGCGCACGGCCCGGGTGGCGACCGGTTCTATGCCTTCGATAAAAAGACGGGCGAATTGGTTTGGGCGTCCAGTCCTGCGGATCGCCCCAAGGACAGTTCCTTCTCGTATCCGTATGTGGGCTGGTTGGATGGCAAGCGCGTGCTCTATGCCACAACCGGTGACGGCAGCGTCGTTTGCATCAACGCCCGCACCGGCGACCCACTCTGGCGCGTGCTGCTGGGCAAAGCGGGCATCAACGCCACGGTGCTGGTGCACAACAATGAGAAAGTGGTGGCCATTTATGGCACGCCTTACGAGCCCGGACAGATGGTGGCATTCAAAGTTCCGAAAGTTGCTCCGACCAATGCGGCCGCCGGTCCCGTGGTTGTGGAGCGTTCCCAGGTCCAGTTGTGGGCCATCGACCTTTCCACTTCGACCAGTTCTCCCATCCTGGTGGGCAATCGGATTTATGTTGTCAGTGAAAAAGGCGATCTTTGCGCGGTCGATCTGGACAATGGAAACATCCTCTGGAAGGTCAAAATCGGCATCGAACAGCGTAACTCATCGCCGCTCTACGCTGACGGCAAGATTTATGTTCCGATGCTCGACGATCCGGGGAGCAAAGCCGAAGGCGGCGGCGAAGCGGGAACCACCGGCGCGTTCTACATCATCAAACCGGGCAATGATAAGGGAGAGATGCTGGAGCACGTGGCCTTGGAAGGCCGTTGCTTCGGCACACCCGCGGCTTACAATGGCAAGGTCTATATTCAGACTACCAAGAAGATTTATTGCTTCGGCAGGAAGGGCGACAATCCCGGTCTGGCTGCTGAACCTGCGCCGGAAAAGTGGCCTGCAGCCGGCGCGGCCGCGCAATTGCAAATTATGCCGTCAGAAGTCCTGTTGCGCCCGGGGCTGGGCGCCTCATTCCGAATCCGCTCCCTCGACGCCAATGGATTCACGGTGGAAGAGATTGATCCCAAGAAAGTGAAGTGGGCCTCGTACATCCCGCCGACGGCTCGAGTTCGCGCGACATTGAAGGGCCAATTCAATGCCGAAGGCAGGCTGGTAGCGGCTGACGAGTCCGTGCCTTCGGCCGGGGCATTCGAAGCGACTCTTGGTGACTTGAAAGGATACATTCGCGGACGCGTGTTGCCTTACCTGCCAATCAAACAAGACTTCGAATCCTTCGCTCTCAGCGAGACGACCACCAACGAGGTCGAGGCGCCCACGCCCTTTGCCTATCCGCCGCTGCCGTGGATTGGGGCCCGTTTCAAGTTTGAAGTGCGCGACAAAGATGGCAGTAAGGCGCTGACCAAGACCATTGACAACCGCTTCTTCCAGCGCGCCACCGTATTCATCGGCGAAGCCAACACCAGGAACTACACGATTCAAGCGGATGTCATGAGTGAGGGCAATCGGCGCAAAATGTCCGAAGTGGGCGTGATCAATCAGCGTTACTTGATTGTGCTCAAAGGCAACGAACAGAAATTGGAGGTCAGTTCCAACTTTGAGCGCTTTCGAGTGCCCGCCGGCGAAGAGGCCCCGAACTTTCGCTGGCAACCGAATATCTGGTACCGATTGAAGGCGCGAGTGGACGTGGCTCCGGATGGCGCCGGCATCGTCCGCGCCAAGGCCTGGAAGCGTGACGAGACCGAGCCGGAGAAGTGGACTCTTGAAGCGCCCCACGCCCATGCCCATCAGAACGGGTCGCCGGGCCTCTTCGGCTTTTCACCCCAGGATATGCGGGTTTATATTGATAACGTCTTAGTGACGCCGAATTAGCATCCGTCTTAATCATAATCTTTCTCTTACTCTTAATCCCATCCCATGAATCCAAAACCTGTTCGCTTCGACCACGAGAGACTGAACGTCTATCGGCGTTCGCTCCAAGGTAAAATTAAGAACCAAACTGCGCCGCTCTTAATCTTAATCTTTCTCTTACTCTTAATCCCAAGCCCCGCCTCCCCTGCCGATTGGCCCCAATGGGGTGGAAACGATCCCGGACGGAATATGTATTCCTCTGCCAAGGGACTGCCGGCGCGCTTTGATCCTGGCAAATTCAAACCCGGCACCGAGGACGTCGATTTGAAGACCACCAAAAATGTGAAGTGGGTGGCCAAGCTCGGCTCGCAAAGCTACGGCAACGTTACGGTGGCGGGCGGAAAGGTTTTTGTCGGAACGAACAACGATTCGCCTCGCGACCCGCAGCACCAGGGCGATCGCAGCATCCTGATGGTGTTCGATGAGAAGACCGGTGAGCTTCTATGGCAGCTTGTCGTTTCCAAACTCAAATCCGGCAAGGTCAATGACTGGGAGAACCTGGGCCTGCTCTCCGCGCCCACCATCGAAGGGGACCGCGTCTATATTGTGACCAGCCGCTGCGAAATGATGTGCCTGGACGTAAACGGCATGGCCAATGGCAACGACGGGCCATTTAAGGACGAGGCCAAATACATGGTCTTGGACACTGGAAAACCTCCTGCCAAGGTCGGCCCCAAGGACGCGGACATCATCTGGAAGTACGACATGATGGATGAATTGGGCGTCTTTCCGCACAATGCCTCCAACTGTTCCCTGCTGATCGTGGACGATCTGATTTACGGCTGCACTTCCAACGGCCAGGATTGGACCCATTCCAACATCCCCTCCCCGTTGTCGCCCAGCTTCATCGCCTTGAACAAGAAGACTGGCCAACTGGCGGGAGAAGACGATGCGAAGATTGGTCCGCGAATTTATCACGGCCAATGGAGTTCCCCATCCACGGGAGTCATTAACGGCAAAAAATTGGTTTTCTTCGGCGGCGGCGATGGCTGGTGCTACGCCTTCGACACAAAACCCGTCAAAGACGGCGACGCCAGTTTTCTCAAGACGGTCTGGAAGGCCGATTGCAATCCACCGGAGTATAAGGTCAAAGACGGCAAACCGATCAAATATCCCGCGGCCGAAGGTCCGAGCGAAATCAACTCCACGCCCGTGTTTTACAAGAACCGGATTTATGTCGCTGTCGGCCAGGATCCCGAACACGGTGAAGGCGTGGGCAACCTGGTCTGCCTGGACGCGACCAAGGCCGGCGACATTACCAAGTCCGGCGTAATCTGGGCCTACAACAAAATTCATCGCAGCATTTCCACGGTGTCCATCGATCCGGAAACGGGGCTGTTGTTTGTCGGCGACTTCTCCGGCTTCGTCCATTGCCTCGATGCCGAAACCGGCCAGGTGTATTGGGTCCACGACATGAAGGCGCACATGTGGGGTTCCACCCTGGTTGCCGACGGCAAGGTTTATGTCGGCGATGAAGATGGCGATTTGGTTGTCTTCGCCGCCGGCAAACAAAAGAACGTCTTGAGCAAAATCACCGTGGATGGCCGCGAACAGGATGGGCCGAATCTGGGCGCGCCAGTTTACGGCACACCCATCGTGGCCAATGGCGTCGTCTATATTCAGTCCAATACACACCTCTACGCCTTTCACGATGCGGCCCGGCTCGGCTCCGATGAAGTGCCAAAAGTGGATTTGAAAAGGCCGGACAGCAAATGAGCGCGCCACTGCTCGCCCGCCGGAATGAATCTCAACCCACCGGATTAATATGATGACGCTTGATTCATCGACTCTCAAAGCCGCCCAGGAAAAACTCGATGCCCACGCGCGCGAGATCGTGCAATGGCATTTCTCGCCCGACACCGGCTGCCCTTTCTGGCTCGATTGGGCGGCGAAGGCCGGCTGGAACCCGGCCAGGGAAGTGCGATCCTTCGCTGACTTGCTTCGCTTCCCCCATTTTGAAGACGAATGGCTGCGCGATCTCCAACCCGACGTTTGGGTGCCAAAGGCCTTCCAAGGCCGGCCGTTTAACATTTTTGAAACCGGCGGCACGACCGGCATGCCCAAGCAACGCATCGGCTGGGAGGATTACAAGGTGGACTACAGCGAGTTTTCAGAGAAAATCTCCGACGAGCACTTCCCACGCAATCACTATTGGTTGATGGTGGGTCCGACCGGTCCACGCCGGCTGCGCCTGGCCATCGAACACCTTGCCAATGTCCGTGGCAGCTCCTGCTATTTCATCGATTTGGATCCGCGCTGGGTCAAGAAAGTTATCAGCGCCCGGCAATTAGACCAGGCCAAGGCCTACATGGAACACGTCGTGGACCAGGCCGTCACCATCTTGAAACATCGCAAGGTAAGCGGCCTCTTTACCACGCCAAAGCTCCTCGAAGCGCTCGGCGAAAAAATCGATCTATGGGACGCCGGCATTCGCGGCGTGTTCTGC